>Ga0187889_10003539_pt1 | contig 13713 bp, 12 predicted proteins | sample June2016WEW_7_10_2_FD_132992 | JGI IMG/M metagenome (GOLD analysis project Ga0187889, IMG submission 132992) | Peatland microbial communities from SPRUCE experiment site at the Marcell Experimental Forest, Minnesota, USA - June2016WEW_7_100 | ecosystem: Environmental > Terrestrial > Soil >... | reverse complement strand
CAACGGACTGAATGGCTTGATGCACACCGGGCCGAGGGGCGACCTCTCGGCCCGATGCCTTTTCCGGACAGGTCGCTCAGGATTCTCCGCAGGCTTCGAGGCACCGCCAGCCTCTGCACTAACGCCTGGCTGACGCCCGCGCGATACACTGCGAGCCGTGCAGCGTTTGCCGGGGCCAGCTGCCTCACCCGTCAGAGCAACCGGCGGAGGTGGGGTATCTTGCGGTGCCGGGCGAGCTTCACAACTCGTGCTACGCTGCGGCACAGTGCAGCGTAATGGGCGGATCGCAGTCCAATTCAGTTAGGCAGCGCCGATGGAGGATTCGGTGAGAGCGCTCGTTTTGGCGTTGGCCCTGGCAATCGGAGGGGAGTCGAAGCTCGCTGGTCAGGCCGCGATACAACCGTCACCGTACCTGACGACCGGCCTCTTCATCGGAGCGATCGAAGAGGGGGCACGCATTTTCACACCAGTCCGACTGGTCCCCTTCGGGCACCCGGAGGGGTTGAACCATCAGTTCCCGACGGTTCAGCAGTTGCACGGCGGCGAGGATCAGGTGCTTCTGACGATTGGACAGGCCGCGGGCCTCCGCCTCGCCGCGACGCTGCAGCGATATCCGACGCAGCCGGATTCCCTCTGGCCCTATGCGCCGTACCAGCCGCCACCGGTCGCGGCGATCAGAGCCGCCCCGGTGACCACCGTGGCTTACCAGCGCTCTCCGCTGCCCGGCCTTCGCGCGGTGGCGTTCGTTGACCGATTCCCGGTCAGCTTTATCGTCGACACTCGGGGCCTCAGCCTCGCCGCCCGCCACATGCCCCAAGCCACGACGATGGGCTTGGATGTCACTCGCGCAGAGTTCCTAAACGCGCTTAGTGCGGCCGGCGCACTTGTTCCAGCGCACGGAGCAGCGATCTTGGTGTTTGGCTCGTAAAGGCGCTGCCTAACCCGCGCCAGCAGCGGCCGGGCACGGCCGCCTCACGCCTGACTGACGGCCGAGATATAGAGTAGTAGCGGTTACCTAGGCGGGTGTTGGCATCGCCCGCCGCTGAGGCGCACTTCCTTAGGCGGCCCCATTTCACTCGCCCAACGGGCAACGCACTGGAGGCGCAACCCATGCCGACATCGTCACTGTCCCGAGGCGTCGTGGCGGTACTGTGGTGTGGCCTCTGTGTTAGCTGCGCTAGGCAGGCGAGCGTTGCAGCAGGCCCGTCCAACACACCAGCGCCTGTACACGCGCCATCCGCATCCGCCGTTCCGGGGTCTTGGGCCGATACGACCGCACAAACGCCACAGGCACAGATCTACCGCGCGTGGCTGCGCTATCTCGCATCAAGCGGAGAGCTCTACCGGCGCGGCGCGTTTATGCCGTCCCCCTACTGGCTCCCGAGTGAGCAACAGCAGTGGCGCGTCTATGCGCTGGCCCTGTCCTACCTGCCCGACAGCGCCAGGGCCGAGGTTCTGAGCATCGACTCCACACCAGACGCGGAGGGGGAGTATCGCGTAGTCACCCTGTTCATCAGTGCGAACGAGAACAACGCGATGCGCTCGCGCAGCGTGCGGGTGACCGTCTTTGCGAGGGGCGCCGGTAGCGGATGGGTGTTGGCCAACGCCCTTCCGGTTCTCACCAGAACGTGGCGCAGGGACACCGTCGGCGCTATCACGTACGTCATCGAGCCAGGATACGCCTTCAACCGCGGCCGCGCAGAGCAGGCTGCGGCGTTTGTTGATTCGCTCGCTTCGGCGCTAGGTCTCCCTCGTATCGACCCCCTGACTTACTTCCTGGCATCGAGTTCAGACGAGATATACCGGATCATTGGGCTGGAGACCGATAGGAAGTGGGGCCCGGTGGGTGGCTTCGCCCAACCCACAAATCACTTACTGTTCTCTGGAATCCCCGCTGTGGGCGAGGACTACCGCCACGAACTCACGCACATCGTCATCCTGCCGCTCATGGGGCGCACGAGCTACTTCGTCTCGGAGGGAGTGCCCACGTGGTTGGGCGGAACCACTGGGATGGATTTTCCCACGGCGGCTCGAGGGTTCGCCACCTTCTTGAGACAGCACCCGAACGTGACGCTCGACTCGATCCTGTCGGGGCCCTACCCAGTCGCGCGGTTCTACCCGGCCGGCGCGGTCTTCGTGAAGCTCGTCTACGATCAGGGGGGCACCAACGCGGTGAAGGCGTTGTTTGACTGCGGCCCGACGCTGACGGACTTCCGCGCAGCGGTGGAACATCTGCTGGGGCGTCCCTGGGCGTCCATCGCCGTTGATTGGCGCCAGTTGGCGCTGTCGTTCGCTCCGGCGCCGGGAACTCCGCCCTAGGGCCGTGTAGCCCGCGCCTGCAGCGATGAGGCACCGCCGCCTCACGCGCGGACGCAGCCTGCCCAGTGCACACAGCCCCGGGGCCCACCGAGGATACCCGAACCCGATTCCTCTTGATGGCCTGCGGAGTGAAGCACATTCTGTCCCCTCAGAACGTGAGGGGAGACCGGCGTGCGCGAAGACTTGGACGTGGTCCGCGGCACACTCGACATGCTCGTGCTCAAGGCCCTGGCTTGGGGGCCGCGCCACGGCTATGCGGTAACCGCGTGGATCCGAGACACGACGCGGGAGGAGCTCAAGGTGGAGGACGCGGCGCTCTACGCGTCGCTGCACCGACTCGCCGCACGGCGCTGGGTTCAAGCGGAATGGGGCGAGTCGGAGAACGGCCGCAAGGCCAAGTACTATAGCCTCACCGCTGCGGGCCGCGGCGAACTCCACGCGCAAGCCGCGACCTGGGCGCGCTACGCACGCGCGGTCGATCGCGTGCTCGGCACCACCTGAACATGTTGCCGCGCGGGATTCGCCGAGCGTTCCGCCTCTTCCGGGGCCACGGCGACGTCGAGCCCGACCTGGACGCCGAGATTCAGTTCCACCTCGACGCCAAGACCGAGGCGCTGGTCGCGGCCGGGATGAGCCCCGACACGGCGCGGGAGGAGGCGCTGCGCCAGTTCGGGGACGCGCGGACGGCGCGGCGGGAGCTGCTCGCGATTGACCACCGCGACGCTGGCCGCCGGCTCCGAAGCGACTGGATCGAGGCCTTCTGGAGCGATCTACGTTTCGCCGCTCGCGGTCTCGCCCGGGCGCCCGTCTTCACCGCGGTGGTCGTGGTGACGCTCGCCCTCGGTCTTGGCGCGACGGCTGCGATGTTCGGTGTGCTGGACCGGCTGCTGCTCCGGCCGCCGATTGGCGTGCGAGATTCGCAGCAGATCTCTCGGCTGTACGTGCGACACGCTGCAAACGTCTTCTTCGGGTCACGATACCAGCGATCGTTTCCCTACGCGGATTTCGGTGCCTTTGCCGGCGCAAGATCGGTCTCGGGAGTGGCCTTCGACGGGGGCCGGCCGCTCCCGGTCAGGCTGGACGACGATCTCGGCACCGTGCAGGCACAAGCGGTCCTGGTGTCGGGCACGTACCTCAATCTGCTTGGCGTAAGACCGGTGCGCGGTCGACCGTTGCTCCCGGCGGACGACTCGATTGGCAGTCCTCCGGCGGCGGTGGTCAGTTATGGGTTCTGGAACGATCACTATGCGGCGGCCCCGTCCGTTATTGGCCGCCTACTCCACATCTACGGACGCGCCTACACGGTCGTCGGCGTAACCCCGCCCGACTTCTCGGGGCTCTCGCCCCAGACGGTTGACGTGTGGCTCCCCGTTGCCGTGGCCGGCAACGACTTCTTCGGTGCTCCCACCCGCTTCTTCGACTGGCGCCTGAACAACTACGCTTTCAGCGCCATCGCGCGACTGAGACCGGGGTACGGCCAGGCACAGGCCGCAGCTGAGCTGACGCTGATCCGCCGGCGGATTCAATCCGCGAAGCCACCGGACCGGTTCGTGCCGGCTGATTCCGGCGCCACCGTGGGCCTAGGGTCCGTAATCCCCGGCCGCTTCAGCGTCGCGCTCGGCGAGGCAGGCGAGTCCCTGAGCCTCTCACTCCTCGCCGCGGCCGTCGCGCTCATCGTGTGCCTGATCGCGGTGGCGAACGTCGCTAACCTCCTTCTGTTGAGGGCCCTGAGCCGCCGACGTGAGACCGGCATCCGCCTCGCCTTGGGCGTGAGCCGCGGGCGGCTGCTTCGCTCCGTCCTCGCCGAAAGCCTGCTCCTCGCGGCCGTGGCCGCGGCGGCGGCGTCCTACGTTTCCTCCGCCGGGGGCGAGGTCTTGCGCAGGCTGCTCCTCCAGAATGCGTGGGCTGCGTCGCTCTTCGACTGGCGCGTGTTCACCTTCGTGGCGGTGACGGCCTTCGCGGTCGGCACAATCACCGGCCTCGTTCCGGCGTTCTTCGGGGGCCGGACGGACGTGCTCGCCTCGCTCAGAGCCGGCGTCCGACTCTCGGCTTGGAGACGCTCGCGCGTGCGCGGAGCGCTCATGGTCGGGCAGGTGGCGCTGACACTGGTACTCCTCGCCGGCTTGGGCCTGTTCGCGCGCAGCCTCGACAAGGCCGAACATGTGGACTTCGGAGCGGATGTAGATCACCTGGTCGTGCTGAGTCCGCAGCGGGTCGACAGGGGTGTCTCTCCGGGTGAGTCCAGGATCACCTCGGCCGGGCTCGATGGGTTGCTGGAACGCGTGCGGCACCTTCCAGGCGTCCGTGCCGCCGCGCTGGGCTTCGGTGCGATCCCGATGTGGAGCTTCGGCGTGAGACCCCTGCGCGTCGAGGGGGTGGACTCCGTGCCCAACAACAGCGAGGAGGGACCGCTCTATTCCGAGATCGGGTCCGACTACCTCCAGGCGGTCGGGCTGGCGCTCAGGCGGGGCCGCACGTTCGCGCCGTCGGAGTACATATCGCCGGCAAGCGTGGCTCTCGTAAACGAGGAGATGACGCGCCGGTTGTGGCCGAATCAGGACGCAATCGGCAAGTGCCTGTACGTCCAAATGGACGCGACGGGTAAGACACAGCCGCCCTGCAGCGCGGTCGTTGGCATCGTGGCGAACGAGCGCCGGGACGTCTCCGGGCCGCCAATGATGCAGTACTTCCTCCCGCTACCGCGCGACTCCACCGCCATGTACCCGGACATCGTCGTCCGAACCGCGGGTGACCCCGAGCGGCTGGTGACGCCGTTGACCACACTTGCAAAGGTGGTGAATCCCAATCTGTCGCCCCAAGCCGTGCGTGCGCTGCCCACGATCCTCGCGCGACAGTTTCACTCGTGGCAGCTCGCGTCCGAACTGCTGGCGATGTTCGGAGGTCTGGCGCTGCTCGTCGCCATGGTGGGTGTCTACAGCCTGGTCGCCTTCGACGCTGCTCAGCGCCGCCACGAGTTCGGAATCCGCGTCGCCCTCGGCGCCCGCGCTTGGGACCTGGCGCGCCTAATGCTGGGCCAGGGACTGCGCTACGGCGTGGCTGGAGCCCTGCTGGGCTTCGCTCTGGTCATTGTCGCAGGGCGCTTCATTGCCTCGCAGCTCTTCCACACGTCCCCGCGCGACCCGATCGCCCTGGGCGCCACGGCGCTGTTGCTCCTCGCGGCCATCCTCGCTGCTTGTGCGCTGCCTGCACGCTCGGCGGTCCGGGCCGATCCGCGGGTGTCCCTCCAGGCAGACTGAGGCCGCTTCATTGCTAGGAGGTCGTCGACAATGCGATCACTTGTGGTTTCCTCGATTCTCCTCTGCGCCCTAACAACAGTGGCCCGCGGCCAGGAACCCGCACCCGCCCCCTCCAGGCCTCAGGACCCCACGTTCGCGCTAGCGATGACAGATACCGTGGCCCGCTACTACCCCGGCTGGGCGCGCGACTGGGCGGCGCACCAAGTCTACATTTGGTTCCTAGTCAGCAAGCAGGGCTCCGTCGTTCAGACCCGCACGGCTCCACGTCGGCCAGACGCCACAACAGTAAGCATTTTCCTGATCTGCTCACTCGTTCCGGGCGTTGACACGGTCACAGGCCCGGTCGCGCAGATTGTCAACGGTGACATGATGGGACCCGGCAGCCCACCGGTAATATGGATTCAGATGGGAGTGCGGCCGGCAGGACACTTTCATTGCCGGTAGGTTCAGGGACAAGCAGGCGCGGCCTAACCCGCGCCTGCAGCGGCCGGGCGCGCGCAGCTCGTGGAGTTGTCCGGCCGGACAGTTGACCTAGGGCTGTGCAGGTGTTGTATGGCTGGCGCGCGGTGTCCGCCGCTGGGACGCATCTCGTTAACCGGCGGAGTCACCGGGCTGTCTCAGGCGTGGGCAGAGGGCGCCGAGGCCAATCTAGTCGGCCAGCTTCGAGCAGGTCTGCTTCCGGAGGCGGCACCATGAACGGTCCGACCCAGCCGCGGGCGAGCAGGCGCTACACCATCGCGCTGGTCTGGCTGGCGGCCTTCGCCGTCTTCGCGCTCACGGCGTACCCGACCATCACCTGGTGGGACTCCAGCTCGCACTCGCTCGCCGCGGCGACCCTTGGCGTGACGCCGCCACCTGGGTCGCTCCTCCTGACGCTGATCGGCTGGGTCGTCACCCGCATCCCCACGGGCCTCGCGCCCGCCCACGCGCTCAACCTCCTGGCCGGAGCCCTGGCCGCCACCACCGTCGGCCTGGTTCTCGCGATCGGCCTCCGGCTGCTCCGGCGGCCGGGCGACGGCGCCGACATGGAGCCCGGCTGCGCTCCAGTGGCGCTGGCGGCCGGCGCGGCGTCCGGGGTGCTGGCATTCGCGTTCAGCCCGACCCTGTGGCAGTACGCGGTCCAGTTCACGCCGTACGTGCTGACGAGCGTGGTCACGGGACTGATCCTCTGGACCATGCTCCGGTGGTGGGACTGCGCGACGGATCAGCACTCCTGGCGCTGGCTCCTCCTGCTGGGCCTGCTGTTCGGGCTGGACTACAGTGTCCACCGGACCAATGCGCTGCTGTTGCCGGGCGTTCTCCTGTGGATTTCGATCCGCCAGCCGCGAGCCTTGCGCACCACACGAACCTGGATCGCAGGCGCGGTCGGGCTGGCAGCGGGCGCGTCGGTGCAACTCCTGATCATCCCCCTCGCCGCTGCGCATCCGCTGCTCGACATCGGTAACCCGAGCACATGGTCACGCTTCTACGACTACGAATCGCTGGCGCAGTTCGGCGGCGGGTTCCTGGTCCAGTTCTATCCGCGTCACGCGGCGCTGTGGTCGGTCCAGGCGATGGATTTCATCCGGGCCTTCGGGGCCAACTTCCTGTGGCTGAGCGGGCCTTGGGGGATCCTGGGGATTCTGCCCACTCTCCTCGGCCTGACGGGTTGGTTTGCGCTGTGGCGCCGCGATCGACGTCTGGCGATCGCTTTCGGGGCCCTGCTGGCGCTGCACGCCGTCGTGACCGTGCTCTACTTCAACATCCCGGCCAACTTCTTCCGCCCCTTCGACCGCCACTACCTCCCGGTGTTCGTGACGTTTGCGGTGCTCGTCTGCTGCGGAGCCGGCGAGGTGGCCATCCGCCTCCTCGAGCTGAGCCGACGCGCCCGGTGGCAGGTGGCGCGATGGGCGACGGCCTTGCTCGTCTTGGTGCCGCTGTCGCAGCTCACGCGTAGCTGGCGTGCGGAGAACGGCTCCCACCGCACGTTCGCGGCAGACTTCGCCACCAACCTGCTCAACGGCCTGCCGGCCAGAGCCATGCTGTTCACTTGGGGAGACAACGACACCTGGCCACTGATGTACATGCAGGCCGTGGCGCACGTCCGGTCCGATGTCCAGATCGTCAACCTGTCGCTGACGAACACGCCGTGGTACCTGGATGAGCTCAAGCGCGGCGATCCGTCATTCCCGCTGTCGCGCGGATGGGCGCCGCCGAAGGGCGCGCAGCCCTGGACCGATACGACGGTCGTGATCCCGGTCGCCGGCACGGCCTTTCAGCTCGGCTTGGCCGACACGGTCGCCGTGCCGCGCTCGATCACCGTGGACGTCGCTCCGACTATCGCCGCCAAGTACGTTCTTCCGCAGGACCTCGTGCTCCTTCAGATCCTGGAAACCAACGGGTGGCGCCGGCCGCTGTGTTTCTCGAGCACTGGGCCCGTGCCAGGCCTACCCGGGTTGACCCCTTACGCGCGGCTCGACGGCATCTTCTGGCGCGTCATGCCGGTTGCGCACCCGAGTGTGGATCGTGCGGCGCTCCGCAGGGCTCTTTTCAGCACTTACGCGTACGGCGGCTACGCCGATGCCGGAACACCGCTCGATGAGATTGCCCGGAGACTGGGCTTCAACTACTACACTGCACTCGCGGCGCTGCTCCGGGCCGAACAGGCTGCTGGGCAAGCTGACCAATGCCGCAGCGACCGCGATTCGATGCTGCGCGCACTACCCCCAGCACGTCTACAGCTCGATGCGAAGATGAGTCAGGAGATCGAAGCGGCGTGTACCGGTCCCGAGGCCGTGAGACCTTAGAGGCGTAGCGTGCGGAGCGGTTTTCGGCTGGGGCATTGTGCGAGTGGTGAGGAGGATGGCCGCCGGCTGTCGTATGGCTGGCGAACGAGTCGCCCGCGTTTGCGGCGTGATTCCGTTAGCGGGACAGACAGAGGATGGGTGCAGGACAAGGTCGCCTGCAAGAACGCGCTGGTCTTGTTCCTTGCTGCATTAGGAGAGAGGAGCGTCACGTGCTGAGAGCGCCGCGAAGCTGCAGGGCGGCAAGTACCGGAGTGGTTACCAGACGCACGCTGCCGATCGCGGCGCTGGCTGCAGCGTGGGGGACCGTTGCCCTCCTTGTGCTGTCCTCACCCCGAGCGGTGGCCCAGCAGGCCCCGCAGGTTCGGCCGGACCCGTCGGGCATCCTCACCTTCGAAGCCGCCGGCACCGCCGGATCCTTGAGCGGGTGGAAGGGCCACCCGAGTGGACCCGAGGGGACGCTGTTCCTCGACAGCACGGTCGTCCATCAAGGACGCTACGCGGGGCGCATCGAACGCCGCGCCGGCAGTCCGTCGTCGTTCTCGTCGTTCGCCCTCGCGATTCCGGTCGATTTTTCCGGCAAGGAACTCGAGCTCCGGGGCTGGCTCAAGCTCGAGGACGTCACCGGGTTCGCGGGGTTGTGGCAGCGCCAGGATGGTCCGACCTCCACCGTCCAATTCGACAATATGCAGGAGCGCAACCTCCACGGCACTTCGGATTGGTCCGAGTATCGCGTCACGTTGCCGCTCGATCCCGGGGCACACAGCATCACCGTGGGCGCGCTACTCGTCGGGGAGGGGACGGTGTGGGTCGATGACCTGCGCCTGTTCCTGGACGGCAAGCCGCTCGCCGACGCGCCGGTGGTCGTCCGCACGCCCACCGTGTTCGAGACGGATCACGAGTTCGACGCGGGATCGAAGATCGCGATCGCGAGCGCGACCCCCGTCCAAGTCGAGAACCTGGTGCTGCTGGGGAAGGTGTGGGGATTCCTCAAGTACCACCATCCGAGCGTCGTAGCCGGCCAGCGCCACTGGGACTACGATCTGTTCCGCGTGCTTCCGCGGGTCCTGAATGCGCGGGGCCGCTCGGCGGCGCGGACGGTGCTTGCCGATTGGGTCGGGTCGCTCGGAGCGGCTCCCCCGTGCGGTTCTTGCGCGGAACTTCCGGCAGGGCGTCCGGTCGTCCCGCGGCTCGCGTGGCTCAAGGACCGAGCACTCCTGGGCGCGGATCTGAGCGCCCGATTGGTCGAGCTCTACGCCCGGCGCCGTCCGCAGTCCAAGCAGTTCTTCGTATCCATGCAGCCGGCCGGTAACCCGGCCTTCAGCGAGCAGTCCTATGCGGGTATGCACGATCCGGATGCGGGCTACCGTCTGCTCGCGCTGTATCGCTACTGGAACATCATCGAGTACTGGTACCCCGACCGCGATGTGATGGAAGAAGACTGGGACGGCGTGTTACGCGAGTTCGTGCCGCGCCTGCTCGGTGCGGCCACGGGCGACGAATATGCAACCGCGATGATGGCGCTCATCGCTCGCGTGCACGACACCCACGCCAATCTGTGGAGTTCACTCGCTCTTCGGCCGCCTCGCGGCCGCGCCGAGGTCCCGGTCGTCGTGCGCTTCGTCGACGCCCAGGTGGTGGTGACGGGCTATGCGCACGCCCGCCTCGGGCCCGCCAGCGGCCTGCGCGTCGGCGATGTGATTCGCGCCATCGACGGCGTTCCGGTGGATTCGCTGAGCGCCCGCTGGCGCCCGCTGTACGCGGCGTCGAACGAGGCCGCGCGCCTCCGCGACATCGCCCGATCGCTCACGCGCGGCGATTCTGGTCCCGTCCGGCTGACGGTGGAGCGGGGCGGCACGACGCTCGACCTCGATGCCGAACGCGTGCTCCTGGACTCGCTTGATGCTCGGGCGGGGGCCACGGACGATCACCCCGGTCCGGCGTTTCGTCGGCTGAGCGACGACGTCGCCTATCTCAAGCTCTCGTCGGTGACGAGCGCCGAGACACCCGATTACCTGCGACGTGCTTCCGGGGCGCGATGTCTCGTGATCGACATTCGCAACTACCCCTCTGCATTCATGGTATTCGCGCTCGGGCAGCACCTCGTGAAGGACACCACGCCGTTCGCAAAGTTCACCATGGCCGATCTCAGCAACCCGGGATCGTTCGACTGGGGGCCGACCGTCTCACTGGAGCCGGAAGCGCCCTGGTTCGAGGGCGGGGTTGCCATCCTGGTGGACGAGACCTCCCAAAGTCAGTCCGAGTACACCGCGATGGCGTTCCGCGCGAGGCCGGGTGCCGTCGTGGTGGGAAGCACCACCGCGGGAGCGGACGGCAATGTGTCTGCGATTCCGCTCCCCGGCGGTCTGTACACGATGATCAGCGGGATCGGAGTGTTCTATCCCGACCAGCGCCCGACCCAGCGAATCGGCATCGTTCCCGACGTGTCGGTGCGGCCGACGATCGCCGCGATCCGCGCGCGGCGCGACGAGGTGCTCGAGGCCGCGATCCGGCGGGTGCTCGGCCGCGAGATGACGGCAGCCGAATACGAGGCGCTCCGGACGGAGGCGACACCAGAACACTGACCCTGGCAGTCGTGGGTTCGGTTCAGGTCCGCCATTGTGTGGCTGGACAGTGGACCTGAGGTCGTGCAGGTGTTGGGTGGCTGGCGGGCGGTCACGGCCGCGGAGGCACACTTCGTTAGACGGCCTCCAAACGGGTGGCCCCTTTCTCGGTTCACTTCCCGCATGGGGAGATCTATGGCCAAACAGATCATCAGCACCGACAAGGCGCCGAAGTCCCTGGCTGGCTACAGCCAGGCAGTCAAGGCGGCTGGCCTGATCTTCGTAGCCGGGCAGGGACCCTTCGATGCGAAGACCGGTGATGTCGTAGGCACATCGATCCAAGAGCACACGCGCCAGTGCCTCAAGAACATCGAGGCCATCCTGGTCGCCGCGGGCAGTTCAATGGGCAAGGTCGTGAGCACCACCTTCATCCTGGGGGATGAGGCGGACTTTGCGGGCATGAACGAGGAGTGGGGGCGCTGGTTCCCCGAGGAGCCCCCGGCGCGCCAAGGGGCGAAGCTGCCCATTCGGCCGAAAGGCATGCGGGTGTCGATCGCAGCGATTGCCGAAGCCTAGGGGGTGGCAGCCTAACCAGCGCCTGCAGCGGGTGGGAGGAAGCTCTGATACACCTGAATCGGTCCAGCAGCAGCTCTCGAGGAGTTTCGGCAACCGTCGCAAGACGCATGCTGCTCAGCCTTCCGGGCGTCGAAGAGGGCCGATCTTACGGGTACCCCGCGTTCCTGGTTGCCGGCAAGTTCTTCGCGCGATTCCGCGATGGCGACAGCGTCCTTGTGGTGCAGCTGAGCACGATCACCGATCGCGACGTTCTCATGCAGCTCGACCTAGCGGCGTTCTTCTTCACTGAGCACTACCGGAACTACCCGGCCGTGTTGGTGCGGCTGGCCAAGGTCGCGCCGAGCCTGCTGGCGGACGTATTGAAGGAGGCACGGCAGCAGGTGGGGTCGTCCGCCGCTGGCAAAGCGGCCAAGACGCGGAGGCCCGGTCAGCGGCGTCCGCCCAGGCGACGCTAGGCCAATGAAGTAGTGCAGGCGTTGTGCGGCTGGCGGGGGTGAGGCCCGCCGCTGAGTTGAGGAGGCGAGCATGGACGCGAGCGTCTGTCCCGCCGACCGGGTGCATGCACCGATCGAATTCGTCTGGGAACTCCTGATGCGGCCGGCTGGGTACGGCCGGTTCTGGAACCTCACGGTCGAGCGGGTCGAGCCGGACGGCCCGGCGGCGGCCGGCCAGAAGTTCGCCGGCTGGATCCGGTGCCGGCGGTGGCGGATTGAGGGCGATGTCCTGGAGGTGGACGCGGAGCGGCACCAGATCCGGTTCCGCACGTCCTTCCCGCTCGGGATCGTCGGCGACAACCGGATCGCGTGCACCCCGATCGACGGGCAGCTGCATGCTGCGATACGGGTGAGACTTCTCGCTCCCGCCCGGGTGGCGGAGCCGACTGCTGGAGCGCATGGGCGCGCGCTTTCACGCGAACGTCGCGGACTCGCTGCAGCGGCTAAAGCGGGCGGCCGAGGACCGGGCGCGGCAGCCGGAGGCCGGGAACGCGGACGACGGTGCGGTGGCTGGCGCGTGAGTCCGCCGGTGTAACATTCAAAGTGCAGGTATTGTGTGGCTGGCTGGCGGTCGGCCGGCGCTGAGACGCGTTTCCTCAGCAACTGAGCACGAGGAGGTAACCGTGCCGGGGATACTCGTTCGGCGCCTAAGCGTGCGGCCCACCGGTCCCGGCGGCACCTTTACCCGCAGGGACCACGTACGCTCGGCGACGTGGTACGCCCTCGTCACCATTGGACTGTGGGAAGTGGTGCTGTTCGACCACGCCTTCGACCATTATGGCTTGATTGGCTGGGCGGGCCTTTTGGCGCTCATCGCATCATTGCTCACGCTTGCCGGCAGCATCGCCGCTCTGGTGATGGCCGCACTTGGCCGCAAACACTAACCAACGGCCCGGGGTGCCACCTAACCCGCTCCGCGAGCGGCCAAGCGCGTAGCATTCAGACTGTACCAGTACCCAACCAGCCTGTGAGCGCCCCGACAGGCTCTGCACCCGTTACCTTGGAATGCCACATGAAACAGACCGCAGATGCTCGCTTCGCCATCAAGAGTTGGGATGAGAAACCCTATAGTGAGGGGCAGGACCTTCCGAAGCTCACGCGAGCCAGCGTCACCAAGGTCTACACGGGAGACATCGCGGGCGAGGGACAAGTCGAGTACCTGATGATGTACCGGAGCGAGGGTTCGGCCAGCTTCGTCGGGCTCGAACGCGTCGTGGGAGCAATCGCGGGCAGGACCGGCAGCTTTGTCCTGAAGCGGATTGGCGTATTCGAAAGTGGCCAGGCGAAGGAGTCGTATTCTGTGATCCCCGGCTCCGCGACTGGAGCATTGTACGGTCTCCGTGGCGAAGGCCGTTCTGCTGTTGGACACGGCATGGAGCACCCTTTCACGCTGGACTATGAGTTGGCCTAGCGGGCGCCCCGGTCCATGCGGCATGACGGCTGGCGGCTGGCGGAGTTGAGGGATGCGACCGTAACATAGAGGCGAGGTGTCGCAAGGATGTCGTGTATGCCAAGTATGCCGACGACTTCTGACTCGTTCGGTGATTTGCATTCTGTAAGTGATGGGAGCGAAGGCGTTACGAAACGGCAGCTGGTTGACTAGCAGCTTCCCAAGCTGGACGTCGCCGGTTCGAATCCGGTCGCCCGCTCCTGGAAGTACAACGGACTGAATGGCTTGATGCACACCGGGCCGAGGGGCGACCTCTCGGCCCGATGCCTT
>Ga0187889_10003538_pt1 | contig 13720 bp, 12 predicted proteins | sample June2016WEW_7_10_2_FD_132992 | JGI IMG/M metagenome (GOLD analysis project Ga0187889, IMG submission 132992) | Peatland microbial communities from SPRUCE experiment site at the Marcell Experimental Forest, Minnesota, USA - June2016WEW_7_100 | ecosystem: Environmental > Terrestrial > Soil >... | reverse complement strand
CTTGCCAACATAGAAAATGTGATCGGAACCGGCAGCATAACGGGAATGATCCGGACGTCTTGAGCTTTCTGGGGTCCGCGGATTCCCTGGGTAGAAGAGTACTGAGGATCGTTCCTTTCAGGAATCTGTCCGCTCGGAGGTATCAACCCAAAAGAACTATGAGTGTTGGAAAAAATCAGCTGTTTCGATTTAAGGTAAAAGGGTGACTGACCGTAATATCAGTGTGGCCTGACATCAAAATATCAATCTCTGGAGTTCGTATTGAGAATCGAGACTGCTGAAGAATTCATGCAACTTCCCACCGTACCCGGGGGGGAAGCACCCGATCAGTATTTATCCAAATCGAGGCTGTATGAACCCGTCATGGGTGAATTTACAGACGATCAAGGCTTCCGGAACCTGGTGGAATCACTGGTGCAGATTCGTTCGAAGGCGGAGGGAAGAAGGAGGCCGAGATTTTCAACTCCGGCCGCTCTCACGGGGCTGGAAAACTGTGAATACAATGGATTCTTGTTCTCCGAAACAACCGGTCCAACCTGCGGCGACGCCCTGGAAGGCGCGGCTGATCCGAGAGGAAATGCCGGGAGACTCTATGGCATAAAGATCGTAAATTTCTCGGAAAACGGAATCCAAATTCAATTCAAATGCACGGACTTATTTGAGTTGTTCAACTCACACCTTTTCCTGAAAATCGGAGACGCCAGTATCCCGGTGACGTTCAAGTGGTACAGAGAGTCTCAGTCGGTTTGCAGAGGAGGCCTCCTATTTAGCGAAAGCACTAACTTCGGTCGGAAGGCCGCCGGTATGATCAGCAATCTGGGTACGAGCCTTGTCGATTATCTGATTGGCGGCTTCACAAGCAAGGAGATTTTTTTCAGCGCACAGGCAGGTGTTTACGCATATCTGGCTATCTTTTACAGCCTTCGGTTGCTTTTTTTGGAGAAAATCGCAGCGCTCAGGGAATTGGAAGCTCGAGCAATGACTCGAAACATGTCATCAGTTCCCGGTTATCTCCTTGCGAAACTCAGTGGCCTCAGTGCCGAACGTTGCTGCAGGATAAACGATCGTCTCCTCGGCATATTCATGAAACCATATTTTGATTTTGGGTGCGGACTCCTTGGAATGGGAGAAGATGTCGTGTTTCCGCAGCAGGATGTGCGAGCGGCCGTAATAAATTCCATGTTTTTTGCAGAAAAGGATTGCTCGGATTCGACAGATCTTTTGCCGGCCATAGAACAATTATACCAACGATTTCGGGAACTGAAACTGCTTCTCCAGGGAATATTCGAAGCAGAGGAGTTCGACAATCAATTCAAATATTACAACAGAGTAATACGTTACATAAGTCTCCGCACATAGCACGCATATAAGAATCAAAAGTTCCACATTTAATAAATGTGTCAGTCTGAGCGCCAATAGATTCAGTCTTCAATTGGATTTTGCGATTCTGTGGGCTGATTTCTGAGAAATAGGCGCGGTAAACACGACATTTAGGATCAAAGATATCGCAAGGACTATTCTCAGTTTCATGGCTCAAGCTCCTGAGGGTGTCTCGGAGTAAGTGTGAGCATTGATCCCGATGGCCCTAAGTACCGACACCCGAATCGGCTAACGGAACCAGAGGCACAACCGATCATGTCAGCCCTACAGCTCCAAGTTCTTTCCATTTGGCAATCATGCTTGCATATTTCCCAGCCTTATGGCTATGGCTATTGAAATCATCATTTTCTTTTAGTTAAGGGATTTGCCCAAAGCGTCATAAAAGGGGACTGCTCAAGCGTCGAGGCCGTGAGTCCTCAACGCCTGGAGTCCCTGGTACTACTTAATTTGATTTGGCGTTTGCCCTTAGTCCGGAATATCACGGATTTTTCCAGCCAATAGAAACGGCAATAGAAGCGGCAAAATGCAGGCGAAAAATTCAGGTGACCCAGTGAGTGACAAAATGAACATTGCTGTCCGGAAGCAGGAGCTTTGTGGAAAATTAGTAAGCGTTCACCACAGAGGCACAGAGGACACAGCGGTGGATTTGAATACTATAACAGAGCGGATCATTGGGGCGGCGATTGAAGTGAATAAGTTATTGGGGCCGGGACTGATGGAGTCGGCCTACGATGAGTGTTTATGTCGAGAGTTGGCGCTGCGCTGCATCGGCGTTGAGAAACAGTTGCCATTGCCGGTTGAATACAAGGAGGTCAGGTTGAATTGCGGTTACCGTCTTGACTTTCTCGTCGAACAATCTGTCGTAGTCGAAATTAAATCCTTGTCCTCCATCGAACCGATTCATGAATCCTCCGACCTACCTAAAACCGGGAGGCTGGAAGCTCTGCCTGGTCATCAACTTCAATGTGCCGGCATTAAAGGACGGCATACGTCGGAGAATTCCATGACCTTTTCTCCGCTCCGTGTTCTCTGTGCCTCTGTGGTGAACGGGTCCTATTTTTATGCAACGTTTGAGATCCTTCGGCGGGGCGCCGGCGCGTGCAACAAACGGGGGTACCAGGCCAACGGCACGGTGATTGTGCGTCCGTCAACCATATCAACGCCAAGGGTATCTTCGGTGAAGTGCACATCTTTGCCACACTCCGCTCCGCTGAAGAGCTGGGGACCGCCCGCCCACTATTGCCCATGAGCAGTTGGGCGCCTCAAATGCCCATTTAACCGCACAAATTGACAGTTTAAGGCCTTAAATCGCCACTTCTGTGAATCTTCTTGCTGTTAGTTGTGGTAGTTGGTCCGACTCGGTGCGCACCCGTACGCGTTTCGGAAAGATGGAAAATGCAGATATGATCCAAATATTGAAAGGCCCCGGATAACCCTCATCAGAACGCCAAGGAGAGATGCCGATATATTTTGGAAGGCAGACCTACACAAGTTTCTCGTTCATGGAAAAGGCACTGGACCGTGCCTAAAGTTCTCTACCCCTTGGTCTGGGTTGCCAATCTGAAAGCTCGGTTCACCAGAAAACCCGACCAGCCAATGAGATCCTTGGTGGAGCGAATCTCAGAGGAATCTGATTCCTGTGCATCGGCACGATCATCCAAAACGCCCGGATTTCTTGCGGCGATCTCATCTGTATAATGATATTGAAAGAAGTGCTGGGGGATGTTTAATTTTGTTAGTTAACCCGAAAGTCCTGTTAACCCTGATTAGGAGAGTGATTGCATATGGGAACTACTTGCCCCTTCTGCAAAAAGATCGATCCAGTGCTGGAAAACTCCCTTGCATATGCGGTGTATGACACATCGCTGGGAAATGAAGGCCATCTCCTGATAATTCCTAAAAGGCACTATCCGAGTTTTTTGGAATCCACCAAAGAAGAGATTCGCGCTATTCTTGACCTGGTCCGGCAGGGCAAGGAATTGCTCGATGCCGGGCACAAACCTGACGGCTATCACATCGGCGTTACTGTCGGCACGGTGTCGGGTCAAACGATTATGCATGTCCATGTGCATTTGGTTCCACGGTTCTTTGGCGATATGGATGATCCCGTGGGGTGAGTGAGCGGTGTTATCCCAGCCAGGCAGAACTATCCGCCAGCCCAATAATGGCACTCTTCGGAATTTGAATTCCCAGAAATACAAGTGGAGGATAGTAATGAGGATCTATTTCTTCGGAGACATTCACGGAAATGAATATGCTCTGGAGCCTTGCCTAAAGCACTTTCAGCAAACGAAAGCTGACTAGATTTACCGCCTCGGTGACTTGGGGAAGCCCGGTTGACGGAATCTTCTTAAAACGTATAAGATCGATTACGGTGACGGAGTTCACCGTAGTGTGGCTTATGGGCTGATGACTCCTATCCAGGTAATGACCTGCTGATAGGAGCCGGACCCTAAGGAAGGAAAATTCCTGCCAGGAAAACTGGAGGAGTTTTTTTGCACACGTAATCAAAGGAAAACGCCCATGCTGCAATTTAAAAAGGAGAAATTCCATTCCCGGATTGTGCTGCCCAGCGGCCTTCCGGCCGACCGCACCATCGAGATCCGCACCCATCCCATCACGGGACGCACCTGCCGGATCACGTACAGCCGCAGCGAAGAGCACGAGTCCGGCACGGAGGCTCTGCCCGCACCGCCGCCTTTTGCCGCAAACCGGGACAAGTGCCCGTTTTGCCGTGCCCGGCTCGCCACGCATACCCCGAAGCTTCCGCCTGAGCTATATCCGAAAGGTCGCATGACCCGGGGGGCCTCCACACTTTTTCCCAACCTATTTCCCTACGGGCGCTACTCGGCGGTAAGCCTTTTCGACGATGGGCACTTCGTGGAGATCGGCACGGCAGCCTTACAATCCTATACGGACAGTTTCCTCAACTGCCGGGACTATCTTTTACGGGTATTGTCCCATGATCCTGACGCTGTCTTCATGGCTATCACCCAGAATCACCTGCCCTCGGCCGGCGGATCTTTGCTCCATCCCCATCTGCAGGTGCAGGCCGACCGCATACCCGCTAATTCCCAGCGTTTCCTGCAAGGCCGCGCAGCTGAGTATCACCGTCAATCCGGAGCACGTCTTTTCTCTGATTACCTGCAATCTGAAAAACAATCAGGGCAGCGCTACATCGGCTCCACCGGCTCCTGGCAATGGCTTGCCGCTTATGCACCTGAGGGATTTTTTGAAATCTGGGGCATTCTGCCGGGGGTCACCTCCCTGCGCCAAGGTACGGACGATCACTGGCAGGACTTGACGCAAGGCGTGCTGAACACCCAACAGTTCTACCGCTCCCTGGGCCGCAATGGGTACAACCTCGGGCTGCTTCTGCTGGAAGACGGCTCGGACGACCTGGAGCTGCGGGTGGTCCTCACCGTTCGCAGTAACTATGCTCCTTGGGTGCGCAACGATTTTACTGGTTTCGAAGTGATGCTGGGCGATATGGCCACTTTCTCGGCTCCGGAGCAAACCTGCGAAAAGGCGCTGCCGTTTTGGCAAAACCAAGCTTTGTCTATTGTTGATAGTACAGGCTGAAGAAATCGCTTGCATAGGCTATTTAATCCTGATGGAATGTCACCTGTGGAAGGCAGCCTCAGCCGACTGAAACCTTTTTGAAGTAGCCACGAAATAAGCTTATTCTGGCCGTGTCAAATCGATAGTCCAGCTTGTCATATTTTCGCTAAAAGACCAAACAAACAACTGTATGTGACAATGCTCTGAATGCCCATCTGCGCAGGTTCGGAGGCAGTCCATATTTGGTTGCCAGAAGGTGGAATCTGACCGGAGGGACGTCGCATAAAAAGTATGATCCGGATGTGCTGAACTTTTGAGTCTTCGGGAATTCAATGGCCAGGAGATGTGTGGAGTTGTCCCTTTTCCTAGCCAAGATGGAGGCACTGTGGCATTTCTGGAGTACCTTTTGAGAATCAAGACCGCCTTAAACTGGTCTTTTTGATGCTAGAAAGAGTTTTAAGCCCTAAAGAATGGGGGAATTTGGTAATTTCTGCAACAGATGCAGTTACTTGTCTTGGCCCTACCTAATGCCGGACATTAAATCCGGAGGGTGGCGGGAGCTCGGGTCCGATCTTTTCAGGCTCAGGCGGGTGGCGGAGGAAAGGCCCCGGGGTCGGGCGCCTGGATCAAGTCCCCCGGATCCGGTCCGGGGAAGGCTTGACAGGTTTTGGTCCGGGGTTCGCGGGAATGGCGGTGTCCGTGTAAACGTGGGGTTAACGAGCGTAATCTGACCAGTCTAAATCAGGACCACCAGGTTCCTGCCCTTCTTTTTTGCCTTGTACATGGCTTTGTCCACACGATTGAAGACGTGCTCCTGTGATGAATCGCTTTCCTGAATTTCAGTTACACCGATGCTGACGGTGAGGCTGATTTCCTGCTTGTGGTAAACGAACCGGGTGTTCTCGATCAACTTGCGGATTCTTTCCGCGACCGCGGCCGCGCTGTCATGGTCGGTGCCCGGAAAAATTACCACGAATTCGTCTCCGCCCCAGCGGGCAATGAAATCCGTTTCGCGAAGAATGGGTTTGATGCGTTTTATGATCTCTTTCAGGCACTTGTCTCCAGCCCAATGCCCGTACTTATCGTTTATCGTTTTGAAGTAGTCGATGTCGAACAGGGTCATCGAGAAAAAATGCCCGTATCGTTGATAGCGGTACAATTCGTTTTTCATGCGTTCCCTCAAGGCGCGCCGGTTGGCCACACCGGTCAGATGGTCGACAAGGACCTCTTTTTCCAACGCCTTGCGCTTCTCATGCACTTGATCCACTTCTTTTTTCATTCTCTGAAGGTTCTCATTCAGAGATTCCATTTCTACTTTCAGACTCTCCTGGCGGAGCACTTCAGACCGGCGTTTTTCCTCCAGGGCCGTCCGTATCGAGGCAATCCTGGACATGACGAGACTCCTGAACTCAGCGAGCGTGGTGCTAAGCTGAGCTGATTTTTTCATGTCCTCCATATGGTTTTCGATGAGGCTGTTGAATTTTGTGTTTTCTGCCCGGCCATGACCGGTCTGGCTTAGGGAATCGAGGTACTGCCGCTCGACTTCCAGGAGGCCGTTGCCAATCTCCGATATGAAATCGGCGACCATGCTCCGTTCCTCATTTATGATCCGGTTGTAGCCCTGGACGATCGCAAGGATGTCATCTTTGAGTCCCACGAGATCTTCGAGACTGGCGCTTTTGTCGATGTCCAACCGAAGTCTGGTCAGACGCATGGAGCACTCTTCCCCCAGGTCATGGTCAAATTCGGCGATCAAACCAAGAAAGATCGACTGAAGCTCTTCCCGGAGGCCGTTTGCCCCATTTACGGAAACCGGCGCCCCAGGCTTGTGGTAAGCATCGCTTTTATTTACCTCAGCCACACTGAAGGCGGCCGAGGGGAAAGGTTGTTCACTTTTGGCTATCGCGTCTCTAAGAGCACTGAGGCTTTTCTCCATCTCTTCGACCGCGGCTGCCCTCTGCACTGAGTTCTTGAAATCGGCAAGCTTCTCATTTACGGCTGAGTTCTCATCCTTTATAAGGGCGGAAAGGGCGATGATGGTATGCCTCAGCAAATCGTGCATTCGAAGTGCCTGTTCCTGGTCCTCGACAGCCTTTCTGAGTCCGTTCAAGTGACCGGAAATTTTTGCCGCGTCCGGATGGAGTTCTTTTCCGAGTTGGGTCAACTCATTTTCTTCCCGCTGCCCGCCATTAGGATCCCTCATGATCTGAACCTCTCCCTCTTTCTTAGTGTCACTTCGGCCCCCTCAGCTCTGACCCTTCCCCCCCGGACTTTGGTCTGAAAAGCTGGCATTGGATGCCGGATGAAGCGTAAACGGCGACCGCGGGACGCTGCCGGCATTTAATACCCCATGCAGAGCAGCCGTAAGGAGTTCCCGCGACCCAGGTTATGAAAAAATGGATGCAACGTGTGCACTCGATTCTTTGCAAACAGCGCCCCCATTTGACAAACACATAAATGCCGGTGTATTCAAGCCGCATCGAGTTTGTAACAATTTCCATGCCAGGAAAAACGATCCGAATTTACAACAAGGAATTTGAAGAATTTGCTTTAAAAATGGGAACATTCAATTCGAGCCGGGTTTGGATTTTTTTGTTTTAAGAATTGATTGTCTTCTGCCGATGTATTGGCTGGAGGAGTATCGCGATGGTTATAACAAACTATCAGGTGCAGAGCGTGTTGCGCACCTACACCCGCGAGTTGCAGCGGTCGAAACTTTCGGCGGATGCCGACCTTATGGCGGGTAGCGGGGCTTCTTCCGTGGAGAAAGTGTCTATCTCCAGCGAAGGCCAGCGCAAATACATGATGGACCGCATGACCAGTCAGGTTTTGGAAAAAATGTACCCCAAACAAGATAATGACGTCAGGCCGGCAAAAAACCAATCCACTGTTGGCAACGGGCCTGTAACGGAAGGAAACGAATGAACATCAAGACAATTTCGCCATATCTAACGGATGCCGTACACAATTCGAAGGCAGCAGGGCAATCCGGCGCGGAAGAAAAAGCCGCGGTTGGAAATGGCGTCTCTGCTGACCGGGTGCAGCTTTCGAAGGATTATCAGGACCTGGCTCAGGCCCAAAAGGCTATCACGGGCTCAGGGGAAATCCGCACTGATAAGGTCCAGGAGATCAAAAACAAGCTGGACAGCGGAAGCTACGAGATAAAACCAAGCGAAATCGCCCAAAAGATGGTAGATGAAATAATCTGAAAATCGACATTTTATTGACGCAACTTGCAGAGGCCCGGCACGGAAATTTTGACGCACCATGCTCGGGCCCTCTTTTTTAGGATGCCGATCATCAGGGGTATCCGGTCCGTTGGAACATGATTTGGAAAGATTTCGAAATCAGGCTACCTTTCATAATCGATGCGGTCATCACTAACCGATTTGAAGGAGGGTGTTCACCCTTCTAAAGTTTTTCAGTCTTTTTGATGGGGTGGCGAAATTGTTTACGTGCCCTCTCACCAGCCTTATTAGCTTGCCTAAACAGAATAATTCTGCGATTATTGGTCGAAAAGTATCTCGAAATAAGAATCGGAGCCTATTTTTGACCTTTCCTAAGTTAAGAATTGGAGATCTGGTCGCTAAGGTCCCCATTATCCAGGGCGGTATGGGTATCGGAGTGTCCCTTTCCGGCCTCGCGTCGGCTGTAGCCGATCAGGGAGGCATCGGTGTGATAGCCACTGCCGGAATGGGTATCCTGGCCCCCGACAGCGGAGCAGACTACATCGAAGCCAGCATCAATGTCCTGCGCGAGGAGATCAGAAAAGCGAAAGAGGCGACCAAGGGCATTCTCGGCGTAAATATCATGGTTGCCCTGACCAACTTTGCCGATATGGTTGAAACCTCGATTTCGGAGGGTATCGATGTTATCCTGTCCGGGGCCGGACTTCCCCTTGACCTTCCCAAGTATTTGAAGGATGGGGTCAAAACCAAGCTGGTCCCCATAATATCTTCCGCCAAAGCCGCGCGCATCATCTGCAAAAGATGGCTCGCGCGATATAACAAGCTCCCGGACGCCTTTGTCGTGGAAGGTCCGATGGCCGGCGGCCACCTGGGTTTCCGATCCGAGCAGCTCGACGACCCCGTGTATGCTCTCGAAAAGATCATTCCCGAAGTTGTCGAGACGGTCGGCATCTTTGAGCGGGAAAACGGGGTCAAAATCCCCGTGATAGCCGCGGGGGGAATTTACACCGGCGCGGACATCCTTGAGTTCATCAGGCTCGGCGCCGCGGGGGTCCAGATGGGTACCCGTTTCGTGGCGACCCACGAGTGCGACGCCGATATCGAGTTCAAAAATACCTATATCGCCGCCAAGCAAGAAGACCTGATAATTATTGAAAGCCCCGTGGGACTTCCCGGAAGGGCCATAAAAAACGACTTCATAGACAGCATTTGCAGGGGGCTCAAAAAGCCGTTCCAATGCCCCTACCACTGCATCACCTCGTGCAATTGCACGGACAGCCCCTACTGCATAGCCATGGCCCTGGCCAACGCCAGAAAAGGAAAATTCAAAGGCGGGTTCGCTTTTGCGGGCAAAAACGCATACCGGGTAAATCGGATCCTTTCGGTCAGCGAACTGCTCGACTCACTCGAAAGGGAATTCGACACGGCCTCAAATGAGTCCCAGGACAATCGGTGAGTGGGTGAGTCGGTGAATCGGTGGGCGCGCAGGGGACCTTTATACTGAGAAATGATTCCCTCGCTCTGTTCGGGCGCCCTGGAATTATCAACCTGGACGCAACTTAGATTTGTGCCAAATGGCGTATGCTCAGATTGCGGCTCGACCTTTGGGAATGGTAATAAGTTGCTGCACATCCCACAATGGAGGTCGAGCCGATGATCTTCCATTTTAGAGTCTGTAAACCACCGCAGCTCGATTCCCGGAGAACGGCCTGCACAGTCAAACGGCATGTACAAGCCAGCCGGCACTATTTCGTATAAGCTGCCCGGAAGACTCCGGGTTCCTGCCTCCGCCCGGCGAAAGCCACAATGACGAACACGGCTTTTCACCGCAATGTACATTCAAGGGAATTTGAGGAATGCTCCTCTAGTAATAGTAGGACCCCTTCTTTTTTCTCTTCCGTCTTCCCGTGGCCCATCCGATGAACCAGCCCAAAAGCAGGACGAGCGCTCCGGCCACAAACCACTGGACACGCTGGGAGACTTTGAGGTTTTCATTTTCCTGAATCATCGTCTGTATGTTTTCCTGAGCGCTAGCCAGGCTGGACTTTGCGGAATCGTACTCGGATTTGAGTTTCAGGTAATTTACCGATCCGCCCTTGAGTTCCTCATAGGCCGAGTTTAGCCTGGTGAGTTTGTCAGTCAGGTCTTTTTCTCTTTGCGAAAGCCCGGCCTTCTCCTTATCAAGCTCGTCGAGACGCTCCTTCAGGGCCTCGTTTTCCGTTTTGAGTTCCCTGGCCACGGACGAATCGGGAGGCTGCGCGCTCAAAAACCTGGAGGCGACCCACCCTTCGCGCACCTCACCGCCGGGTTTTCCATAACGAACCTTGGTATACGAGTGAGGGTTCACCAGTTCGACGCTGGATGCCGGTGGAATCGTAAGAAGGCTTTTGCCGCTGGTTGAGGGACTGGCGCGAAGCGGGAGTTCCTGCGTATCGGTTGTGTAAGCTTTTATGGCCAGCGCGGTGCCCGCCGGGACCAGAATCGTCAGGGCGGTTGCCAAAGCCAGGGCGGATCTGAATTTATTCATGGTATTTTGCCTCGCAGCCTTATAATTTTATCCGGTCCATCCGGAAACGCCGGATGAAACACCGGCATTTTCCGATTCCCAAAGGATTTTCCGTCCCGGCTAAGGAAATCGACGTTGCGCTGAGGCCTACACGGCTACCGCCCCGCGCAGCGTCGAGATCGGCGATTGACGCCGCCATGGCCTGCCCCGGACCTGATCGGGGGCGGAAAGCTACCTTTCCGGACGGAAACTATTTATACTGTTTGAACAATCGCGGGACATTATAGATTCGTACCCAACGCCCCGCAAGGAAAAACCCGATATGGCGCCGTACCGGCTCCCATGACTGAAAGTCCCAGGATATGCAAAAACTTACTGAATTAATCGACACGCACGCTCACCTGGATTTCCCCGAATTCGCCGATTCCATCCCGGCCGCCATTCAACGGGCCCTGCAGGCAGGGGTCAGCACAATCGTGACAATAGGCATCGATCTCGATACCAGCCGCAGAGCGGCCCAAATAGCGGGCGCCCACGACCGTATTTACGCCTCGGCGGGAATTCATCCGCACGCCTCCTTTAGCTTGAATGAGCGCGATCTGAGGGAGCTTAAAAAAATTGCGGCTGAGCGGCGGGTCGTTGCGATCGGTGAAATCGGCCTGGACTATTTCCACGAAAGACAACCACGCCCGGTCCAGGCAGAGTGCATGAGGACTCAGATCCAACTGGCGGTCGATGCGGTAAAGCCGGTCATTTTTCATATCCGGGACGCATGGGAGGATTTTTTTCAAATCGTGGCCGAATTTGCCCCCTGCATGCAGCCGTCCGTAATGCACTGTTTTTCAGGAGACTGGGAAGTTGCGCGGCGCTGCCTTGACCTGGGACTCTATCTTTCTATCCCGGGGGTAGTCACATTCCCCAAAGCCGAATCGCTCCAGGACGTTGTGAGACGCGCCCCGTTGGACCGGCTGCTCGTGGAGACCGACTCTCCTTATCTCGCCCCTGTTCCGCACAGGGGCAAGACAAACGAACCTGCATTCGTCCTGCACACGGCCACAAAGATTGCAGAATGCCGGAAAGAAGCCTTGGACAAAGTGGCCGCTCAGACCACGCAAAATGCGCGAGCGGTTTTTGGAATATAGTGTTGCGTGAGCCGGGCCGACCGGAGGGTGAATCCGCCTGGCTCAGAGGTGAACAATGAAAGCACGGAAAAACATCTTCCTTATTTTGTTCACTATAATTCTTTGTGTTGGGTGCGACCAGATTACAAAGGATATAGTTAAATCGCACCTGCCGGGAACAAAGCGTTGGACGTTTGCCGGAGGAATGCTGAGCCTTGACTACGTGGAGAATAAGGGAGGAGTTTTCGCCCTTGAGTGACTTTTGCCGGAAACGTGGCGCGGGAAAAACGCCACTACCGGATTCGCGGTGTCCCTGGGTTTGATTGTTCTTTTCCTGATGCTTGCCCCTGGACTTCGATTTCTTAATGTACTCGGTCTATCTCTGTTTTGCGGGGGCAGCCTCTCCAATTTGATTGATCGAATGACACTCGCAGGAGTGGTTGACTTTCTTATCTTTGGATTGCCTGGGCTTCGGCCCTACATTTTCAACTTAGCCGATGTCGCAATTGGAGCAGGAATAATTACACTTGTCTCGACCAATTTCATGCATTTTGTAAAAGGCTCATATTCTAAGTTTATTGCGCGTGCCTGATAGCAATGCTAATCGGATTATGTCCCGGTTTCCTGCAGGCAGTGTGGTCTTACACTGGATTCAGCTCGTCTCAATCCTCGATTATCGTATTGCATCAGCCAAAAACATATTTATAGTACACTAGATATGTAACCGTTCGAGTTCAATGACGTTTATTAAACCCGATTTTTAAAACCGGAACGCATCGTTTCACAGCAAAGGACTGAACCAATGGCAAGAAAAATTATCGAAATCGCATCGGAGATCGTGCAGACTCAGGTTTCCTTAGCTCCTATGTCGGCTGCCGAAATTGCCACATCGCTACGGCAGGTCTTTGCGACTCTGATCGAGTTGCAGAAGGCGGAATCCGGCGAAATTGAACTGCCACAGACACAGGAAACGGGCGCTTTTCTGGAAAAAGCTCCCACACAAATTACACCGGAAAATTCAATTCAGAATGACAAGGTGGTCTGCCTTGAATGCGGCGCCGAAATGAAGCAATTGACACAGAAACATCTGAAGGCTCATGGCATAAGTCCAAAAGAGTACAAGAGAAAATATGGTTTCTCGCTGAGAACTCCTTTGGCTGCAAAAGCCTTAACCAAAGAGAGAAGCAAGGCTGCAAAAAAGAGGGGGGTGCCCGCGATTCTGGTTAAAGCGATAGACGCAAAAAGGCAGAGAACGGCACAAGCCGCTGCGTCAGATTCGCTGAAAGAAAAGCAACCTGCCGCGAGGAGGTCTCGCAAAAAGCAAGGTGAATGAACAGATTTGACTTGTGTTGAATAGAGGATTTCAGGCTTGACCATGGGCTGATACAGGCGGGTGAATGATTTTCATCAGCCCTTGCGATGAGTCTGCAAGCCTGGACTTTCGCCTGGCATTTGTCCCGGAATGTGCCTGTGCTTCATCGTGAATAGTTGAGGAAGGCTTACGGAACATGAATGTCGGTATTGGGCCGCCACGCCGACATTACAGGTCAGCCCGCCGCCTCCTTCCGATGGCGCAAAAATGAGAGCCCACGGCAGGTAAACGAATCGACGAGAAGACCTAGATAGACACCGGCCACTATGTCGCTGAAAAAGTGGTATTGGGTTAAAACCAAAGCAAGCGCGAGGAAAAAGAGCAGCCCGACGCACGCCGGGCGAAGACGCGGGAAGTAACGGCTGATTGCCAGCATCAAGGCGGTGAAAACCGCCATATGCCCCGATGGAAAACCCGAGAAGTCTCCACCGCCCTGGAACCAGTGAAAGCCGAACTGATCAGGATGGGAAAGCCAGATGCGTGTTTCCGTTTGTCCGAACAGCCGTTTCAAAACGTGTTTGAGGATAAAAGCCAAAGGAACGGCCCAGCCGATAAGTTCCAGGAAATTCAAGCCGCGTCCGTTGATGGACTT
>Ga0187889_10003531_pt1 | contig 13734 bp, 19 predicted proteins | sample June2016WEW_7_10_2_FD_132992 | JGI IMG/M metagenome (GOLD analysis project Ga0187889, IMG submission 132992) | Peatland microbial communities from SPRUCE experiment site at the Marcell Experimental Forest, Minnesota, USA - June2016WEW_7_100 | ecosystem: Environmental > Terrestrial > Soil >... | reverse complement strand
CTTTCTGGCGGTGAGCAGCAGATGCTCGTCATTGGACGGGCGCTCATCGGTCAGCCGAAGATCATCATGTTAGATGAGCCATCGATGGGACTTGCGCCGCAGATGGTGGATCTCATTTTCGAAGTGCTCGCTCGGCTCAAATCCGGCGGCCAGACTATCTTGCTTGTCGAGCAGAATGCCCGTCTAGCTATGACGTTTGCCGAGCGCACGATCGTACTGAGCGTCGGCCGGATTGTAATGCAAGGTCTGTCTGCCGATCTGCTCACTCAGCATGAGGTCATCGATGCATATCTGGGTAGCATCGCGACCGAGGGGTCAATGGATGGAGGACGCGAAGGCCATGGCACAAATTGAAAGCTTTCAAGTGCACCACCTTTCTATTCCCTTCGAACGTCCGCTCCGGACCGGCAACCACACCTACGCAACCTTGGAGAACATCCTTCTCGAGATTCGAGCTGAGGGACTAACGGGGTTGGGATACGCGTTCAACTTTGCCCCCTACCAGGCAGAAGCGATCCGAATGATGGTGCTCGACCTAGCCAAGACGCTTGTCGGTAAGAATGTCCAGGATTTGCGTCAACATTGGAGCGATTTGTGGTTTCGTATCAACTTCATCGGCCAGGCTGGTCCACCTGTAATGGCGCTTGCTTGCATTGATACAGCGCTTTGGGACCTTTTTGCTCAAGAGATGAAGATGCCACTTTATCGATTGCTTGGTGCTGTACGCGAAGAAGTCGAGCTTTACCCGACGGGTGGCTTCTTGACTGATCCAATCGAAAAGGTCATTGAAGAGGTACTTTCTTCTAAGCAACGTGGCTTTACAAAGTGCAAGATCAAAGTTGGCCGGCCGGACTGGAATACAGACATCCAACGCGTAGCGCAGTTACGTAAGGCAGTGGGTGATGGCTTCGGCATCATGGTGGATGCGAACCAATCCTGGTCGGTCAACGATGCCATAGCTGCCGGGCGTCAGCTCCAGGAACTCGGCGTGATTTGGCTCGAGGAGCCGGTCTCGGTACATAATGTGGCGGGTTGTGCACAGGTTGCAGCAGCGCTTGATATGCCGGTGGCAGCGGGCGAATCCGTTTTCGCGCTTCCTGGCCATGTGTCCCTCATTGAGTCCAGAGCATGCGACAACTTGATGCTCAACTTGATGCGTTGCGGCGGTCCGACTGAGTTTATGCAAATTGCGGGGGTGGCGGCCTCACGACATCTGCCTATATCGTCGCACACCTTCACCGAGATCAGCATCCACCTCGTCGCGGCCATTCCCGGCGCCACCTTCGCCGAATACTTGCCAGGCTGGTGGGACAATCTCTTCGAAGAACCATTGCAAATTGAGCAAGGCAAGGTGAGGCTAACCACAAAGCCCGGCTTGGGGCTTGTTTTCTCGCAAGAACTAATCAAGCGCTATAGTTCCCATTGACAAGGAGAAGGCTATGGATATCGCGGGACCTGAGTATTGGCAGGCAGTAGTACGATCGGCGAATACAGACCCGGCGTTAGGCGCCAAGGCGATGTACCTTGAGGCACTGACGCTCACTTTTCAGATTGGAGAGACGCTTCGGGTCATCGAATTCCATCGCGGGCGGGTAGACTTGCTCTCGGGGGCGCCACTACGGGGAACTACGCTCCGTATCACGGGGCCGCCAGACGAATGGCGACGCCTTATGAGCGGTGAAATTCCTTACGCAATGGCAGTGAACGTCATGCACGGGCGGCTGCACCTGCAAGGCGACATCATTGCAGCAGCGTGGGCGACGCCGGCGCTGTGGGAACTATTCCGCACTGCCGTCCGCGTCTACGAGAAGGATGTGACCCATGGATGAAATCACAGGCCGCTATACGAACATTGACGATGTCCGGATCTACTTCGAGTCCTGTGGCTCGGGTTCCCCGGTGCTCTTGATCCACACAGCGGGGCGTGACAACCGCCAGTGGCATGGTGTCATGGAACTCTTGGCGCCACATTATCGCGTTTTTGCGCCCGATCTCCCAGGCCATGGCAAGAGCTGGCCGCTTACGGGCAACGCTTGTCTCCAGGATGCGCATGCGATTGCGGATTGGCTTCATCGCTTTGCAAGTTCGGTCATACGTGAGAAGTACGCGGTTATGGGATGCTCGCTCGGCGGCAACCTTACGTTGCTTATGGCAGCCTCTTATGACGAAGTCCACGCGGCGATTGCGCTGGAAGGTGCTGATTACACGCCGACTTTTCCGGAGGTGGCCCTCGACCTTATGACCCACCCTCAAATCAGCCTTATGCATTACAATATGGACTTTTCTATGAGCTTGGTCGGCGACGAGGCCACGGCTGCAGGGCGCTCCTTCTCGGAATGGGGTGTGCTCTCACTCGTGCCAGCTGCTCAACAGGGCGATCTGCGTGCTTATACACGCTGTGATATTCGGAATCTCATGACTCGCGTGCGGTGTCCGGTACTTATTGTGCGCGGGACAGCAGATTGGCTAGTGTCACAAGAAATGGTGGAGGCAACGAGAGGCCGACTGGTGAATGCCAGGGTGGCAAAGCTAGAATTGCTCCCTGGTATTGGACATTTTCCGCACCTCGAAGACCCTGGTCGCGTGGCGCAACTCGCGCTCGATTTTCTTGCAGAGAGCTACTGAGGAGTGCGTAACATAGTTACCAAGTGGAAGATTTCGCCTTGTTTCCACAAGGCGCCGGCCAAAGTCCGGTTTGCAGAGAGGCGGGTTCAGACACGTGCCTCGCCGCTAATTCTTGTGCGCCGAGCTGCGGAAAGGCGAAATCCCTGATGCCTTTGGCCGACCGTGCGATCGGCACCTGCAGACATAACTACAGAGTCCGGACAGGATTGATGCCCCCGTAACGAATAACCTTCCTGCGGACAGAGTGCACTCAAGAAACTTTCAAGCTTGCAGCACGATTCCGAAGGGACAAATATGAACATAAATGACGTAAGAGTTTTCTGTCGTAAGCTCCTGGCGAGATGTGATGTGCCTACCAGTGAAGCGATGCTCATCGTAGACTCCTTGATTACGGCTGAACTGAAAGGTGTAAGTAGCCATGGTCTAAACCGGCTCCCTATCTACATCAGACGTATAAGGGCCGGTCTACTGAAGGCTAAAGCCGATATCACCATCGAACGGGAAGTCGGAGCTATTGCAGTCATTAACGGCAATTTCTCCGTCGCACAACTGATTGCCTATCGTGCGATGGAGATCGCGATTGAAGCAGCGACTCGCTACGGCATCGGTGCGGTACTGGCGAAAAATGGAGGACACTTTGGAATGGCGTCGGAGTACGGACTTCAGGCAGCCAAACGGAATATGATTGGCATAGTAGCCAGCAATGTCACACCATTAATGCCTGCTCCCGGCGGGAGCGCAAAGCTGATCGGCAACAATCCGTTCGCGATCGTAGCACCGACTGAAGGCGATGCCATAGTCGCGGATATGGCCATGAGCAATGTTGCATTCGGGAAATTGATCGTGGCAAAAAACCAGGGAAAGAAGATTCCCACAGATTGGGCCACCGATAAATTTGGAAATCCAACCGACGAGCCGGAGGAAGCGCTTGCAGGAATGTTGCTGCCGATGGCTGGACCCAAAGGTTACAGCTTGGCGGTAGCACTGGAAATACTGACAGGTATTCTTGGCGGGTGTTTCGCCTGGAATGTGTCGTCCCTATATGATCTATCGAAGACACAAAGCACTTCTCATATGATGATTGCGATTGATATTAAAGCATTTGTACCGTTTGAGGAGTATCTGGCGCGCGTTGAGGAATTTCGTTTAGGCATTAAGAACAGCAGGAAAGCAGAGGGTACAAAAGAGACCTTTCTTCCCGGTGAAATTGAACTGAAAAGGGAGAAACACACTCTGTCGACTGGATCTCTCAACCTACCCGATAGTGTCATCGCGGAACTTAATCAATTAGCCGCAGAAATTGGAATTGAACCTTTAGTAAATTGTTGACAAGTTAGAGTCCGAGCAAACCCCTCTATCCAAAGCGCGACGCGCGTGTTGAAGTGCAGGGGTGGACGACAAAACGGGAGTAACAATGCAACTGCGGCGCGGGCGAGACGAGATCGAGAAGATAGCAAGGCAACTGCAGCCCGAAAACGGGGTGGTCAACGTAGGGCATATAAGGTCTCGGCGAAAAGCAAAAACGTCGATATGCACAGTTTCTCGTTGCCAGAGTGAAATACCATTTCCTCCAGACCTTATAAACCCTGACAGACCGTATGACGATTTTCTCAATAGTATTGGGAAAAACGTACTTTAATAAGGTTAGGGTCTATTCCCTTTAAATTTCTGGAAATAAAAATAAAGAAGAGAGAAATGAAGAATAGAGAGAAGGTAGGGAGAGGCTTCAAACCTTATTGCTGCGAGAACCTCCAAGGGCAAGATCCCACAGGCCTGCGCATCCGCCAAGAATAGAAGTTGCTTGACAAGCATGCTGCCGGCCTCTAGATCGGGCACATGTCCGCCTTTCCCGAGACCGGCGAACCACCCCATCATTTTGGTGTGGGCGGGTTCAGTTGCGTAATGCCCAGGTGCAGATGAAGAGTTGCGTCTGATAAACGGGTGTTGCGTGTTCATTCCGGCTTCATGCAGGAAACCCAGCGTTCGAAGGTGGTGGCGCAGGCAGGCTGAATGTCGATATTTTCTGAACTCCTTAGCTTCTTTAGCGATTCGATTACACCGGCTGTAGCATTGTGGCAGCAGACTCTTGTTGCGGCACTTCTATCGATTCTTTGCGCAAGCAAATTCCTGGCGCGAGCGTCATACTCTGGAACACTGTATCCGATCAGATGAACCTCATTTGAGCTGTTAAGTGCTTCCCCAGCTTGGAGCCAGAGAAAATTCCAAAAACCCTCCCACTCCCGGCCAAAGGATGTCTCAGTGAAAAACTTCTTGTTGGCTGTGGGCATGATTAGACTTTCAATCCTTACACCCCCGTTATGGCACTGCGGATCAGATGCGTCGCTGTACCCTAAATATTCAAATTCGGAACGGTCAATAACAGGGCGCTGTCCCAAGGACAAATCTGCTGGATTCACTTGACCAGAACCAAGCCTGCCTTGGAATACTTCGCCCCGCCAATTCGTGCTGCCATGCAGTTTGAAAAGCGTACACGGCGAGCCCTCAAAGGAGACACGGTCGATTTCAAAACCGTACCCGTTCCCAACGCTCCATTTACCGGCGCGTTTCATCTCACGATCAAGCGCCAAGTCATAGTTGAACGTGATCCCCGAGTCCCCGGGTACCAGCACATGATCAGCGAATATCCCGTAAAGTTTTGCAGGCTGGGAACGCAATGAGTTGAAGTAGAGCGGGATCATGACCTTCACAGCAACTTGAAGGCCCACAAGCATTACCTTCTCCCGGATACCTTCTGGCGTTGTTGGTCTTTCCTTCAAAAATGGCGCTATTCGATCATCCAAATCCGTGAGCACCAGCTCAAAAGACTTACACAGGTCGAATTCCGCATTCATCGTATCGCCGCATTCCAAAAATCGTGACCTTTCGGGAAAGTTGCTCGCGTCCAAGCCTCCATAGCGCGCCACAAATCAGCCGCAAGTGGGTATCCTGCGTGGACAGAGGCACCGGCACCAAAAATAAACGTTCTCATGGTTATCCTGAAAATATCATGGGCACCGGCTCGGAGGCGGCGATCCCGAGGTCTGCCTTGCCTTGAAGAATCTTGCGCCTAGCCCGGACACTTAAAACGGGACGTTCCGGTCCCGCACTCGAAGTTTCCCTTTGACTATATATGATAATGTCCTTTATCCTATGTAGCTGGAAGGTGGCTCGTGGCGACGTTCGATGAGATTTTCAAAATCCAGCCGGGGAACACGCTGAAGCTGGTTCATTCGCACCTCGGAAATTACGACGACGATTGGGAACACGAAGAGCGCAACGGCCGTGGTGAACTCGTCGCCCGCTATGAGAGCTGGGACCATTTCCAGCCGAGAGGCCCGCACAGTAGCACCGGCTGGCGCAAATATGCCCCGGATGGCACTCTGATCGAGAAGCACGACGAGTTGCCGCTATGAACCAGCTTGTCCCCCTCTCCCAGCCCACCCGCCCCGTGCTTCCCGTCCTGGTCAGCGCCGCCGGCGACCACGCACGCATACGCTTTCTGGAGTTCTTCGCAGCGCAGATCCGCAACCCGCACACCAGGCGCGCCTATGCGCGAGCGGTGGGTGAGTTCCTGACCTGGTGCAAAGACGCGGGCGTGGCGTCGATCGCCGCCGTGCAGCCGCTGCACGTCGCGGCCTGGATCGAGGGCCAGACAAGCCACGTCTCGGCGCCGACCGTCAAGCAGCAGCTGGCCGCCATCAGGCATTTGTTCGACTGGCTGGTAACGGGCCAAGTGGTGCCGGTGAACCCGGCAGCCTCGGTGCGCGGGCCCCGCCATGTGGTGCGCAGCGGCAAGACACCGGTGCTCGAACCCGAAGAGGCGCGCCGTCTGCTGGACAGCATTGACGCTTCCACCCCGCCAGGATTGCGGGACAGGTCGCTGATCGCGCTGATGGTCTACAGCTTTGCCCGAGTCGGCGCTGCACTGGGGATGAAAGTCGAGGATGTGTTCACTCAGAACCGGCGGCTATGGGTGCGGCTGCACGAGAAGGGCGGCAAGGATCACGCTATGCCTTGCCACCATAACCTTGAGCATATCCTCGCGGCCTATGTGAACGGTGCAGGGCTGGCGGACGATCCGAAGGGGCCGCTGTTTCGCACCATCGGCCGTGGTACGGGCAAGCTGACCCGCACCGCCCTGCCCCAAGCCAATGCCTACGACATGATTCGCAGGCGAGCTGAAGCAGCCGGGATCAAGACGAAGATCGGCAATCACAGCTTTCGGGCTACGGGCATTACGGCGTATCTGAAAAACGGCGGCACGCTGGAGAAGGCCGCCGCCATGGCGAACCATGCCAGCACCCGTACGACGCAGCTTTACGACCGCCGGCACGATGAAATGAGCCTCGATGAGGTGGAGCGTATCCTGATTTAATCGAGTGGACCCTCTAATGACACTGCCAGAACCCCAGCGAATCAAGGCGTTTCGTCTCAATCTGGCCAAGGAGATCCCAAAATTTCCAAACGATAAAGCTACACTTCAGGTACTCGAAGCGAAGTCTCTCGGGGAAGTTCTGATCGCTTACGCGAACTGGGCTATCCGCTACATTGCGCCGCGTTCACGAAAAGTCGTTGCAGAGCCAACGGCGTCAAGCGACCCGAGATGGCTATCTTTCAAAGCGGACATTCAAGCACTGCTGAATAAGGTAGTAAATGGGGATGATCTTTTGCCCCACCTTTCACTTCAGCCCCATACCCGCGGCTTCACGCCGACTTTATCGGCTCCACCGCCGGACGCTGACCGATGGGCTGACAAAGATATGCTGCTGAACGTGATGGGCTATCATCACCTCCATTTTGATGCTGCTCCAACGAACCAAATGAGATCTGACGACATGCTTTTCGCGCATGTCACACGGGATATGTTCACGGTCGTTGGAATTTTTAACCACGCCGTGTTCGAGCCGACGCAGCCGAAAGAGGCAATGACCGCCGAGCGGAACCGCCTATGGGAGATTTTTGATAATCGTTCGACGCGAGGCCTGTCTCCAGGCACAGTGTACATACCTTCAATGATTACAACTTCAGGCCACTCCTTGCACTTCGTTATGCTCTCGATGAAATATGCCAGGATTATTGCTGAAATGGACCCAAAGCTTGATGATCCAACATACGTCCGGAGCCTCTACGAAAAGGCCGGCGTGCCGGTTCCCGCGAAGCCGAAGCTGAAATGGAATTTTCACTTTTTAGACTTGGCGCTACTCGACGAACGCGCGGGGGTTTCCTTCATTCTCAGCAAAGGGCCTAACTGACACGGAGAAGGCGCACCGATGACCGGGACCGGCAACGACAGCTTCCGGGCCACGGGCATCACCGCCTGCCTTCAGGCCGCCAATGTCACTCGCTACTTATTCCGGTTCCGCAGATAATCGGACAAAGAACTGCTGCTGGTACGGTCGAGCAGCGTCCTCAGATGGGCATCGCCACGGATGCCGGCGGCGAAATCATCGCCGTAGGTATCCCGAAGCGTGTCGATGCGGGTGTTGCCGTTTTTCTCACGAGTCTGCCCGTTGGTATCGCGGTGCCGATCGTCAAGACCAGGTTGTTTTGCCATTGTCTTCTCCTTTCCTACTTGCGCAGCATGGACCACCACTCTTTCAACTTCTGCCGGAGACCAGGTTCCGGCTTGCCGGTTTCCACCGTCCTTGGGGTATCCTTGGGCACACCATCCGTTGCCGTCTTGGCGGCGTCGAAATATCTCTCCTTCGCTTGGCGGTCGTAGGCCCTGCCGGCAGCGATCTTTTCCTGGGACCACGGTTCTACCCATTTCACCCTGTTATTGGTGATCCAGTAGTGCGACCGGCACGGGAAGCTCGAGTTCCCGATCGACGGATGGAGCGAAATCGTCTTCCCGTCAAAAATGAGCTTCCAGTCAGTGGGCCGCAGTGGCGTGACAACCTTGTTCTTGCAGCCGCACACGCAGAGGTGCGATACCGTGGCGAAGCGGATGGAAATGTAAACCGTGCCGTCCTTCAGTGCTTCCGGAATGAACTCAACGAATTCATGTTTGAGGACGATTTTCTGCTTCATTGCGGCCTGTCTTCGTTGAGGAGCGCGTTGGTGTCGATGTGGAACTGGCTGTGATGCTCCGATTTCATATCGCGGTAGAAACCGAATACCTTTTTCCATTTAATGACGGCCAAGGCTGCGTTCAGGGCGTTGAGGTCGGCTATCTGGATATTGCGGTTGTACTCGTTGTTCGCCGCACCGTCCCCGAAGGAAACGCGGCTCCGGAAATGGTCGCGCTTCTGCGGTGTGTTGGTGCTCACCCGGACAATGCCACCAAGGGCCTCGTCATCCAGCTGGACGCCCATGCCCACGTCGGTGAAGGGAACGTTGAACTCTTCGAGCTTGCCAACGATCAGATTCTTGGACTCGCCGCTGTCGAGGCAGAGAAATACGAAGTCCATGCCACGCAGCTCCTCCAGATTCGCGGCGTCGAGATAGACCGCGTGATCCACGATTCCAGAATGCATTTTCGAATACAGGTTTTTGAACCAAATCACCTTGAGAGGCTGCGCCGCCAGTTCATCGCGGGAGGGAGCGCCCGGCGATCTGAAGGCGTTGTGCTGCAAATAGGTATCCCCGTCGTAAAGGTGGATTTCCCATACCGGTGTCTTCGCGACGAGGTCCAGAACGTAAGAGCCTGTGCCGCCCAGGCCCACGATCGCGATCCTTTTTAGCTTTTTCAGCTTTGCCGTGACGACATCGATTTCGGCCCTGCTGGAGGCCGTATCGATGTAATTGAAGGGCGTTTCCCGCTGCTCCGCCTGGGGCTCGACGACCACGAAGGTTTGCGGCCTTGCATTTGGGTCGATGAGCTGGGCAGGGCCGGACAGAATCGCCGCATAGTTTGTCATCTTCGCATAGTAATCCGGGTAAAAGTCGTTCGGCTTCGGCTTCGCTGAAAACGAATGGTAGATGACCACGCCCTCGGCAAGCTTTTGTTCGCGGTTTTCACACTTTATCTGCGCGATCTCCGTCCCATCGGCGTTGCAGGGGTATTCCCCGGTAAAATACACAACGTGGTTGTCGGGCCGTATCGTCATGTCGCCTGCCAGGACCAGATTCGCGACGAGCGTTCCACGCTGAATCTCCTTGCGGGAGTTCACGTAGGGAACGCCCTTCACGAGCAGGAATCCGGACCTGATTTCGAGGTCATAGCCCTCGTTTTGCAGCCTCTTCAGGTCAGGGCTACGATTTATCAGTGGGTGTGACATTGAAAATCATCCCGTCCTTGATCTTGATCTTGCCGCCCGGCATGAGGCTTCCCATCGGGTTCACGTGGGGGCCGTCTTCATATCCCACCGTGAACAAGATGTTTTGCCCGGTTGGAGGATTGGGAAAGGCGAGCGCGACGATTTCCTCGAAGGTCATTGTCCCCGTCGCGACCAGTTTCTCCTGCCCGTTTATGTAAACCTTGTAGGTCTTAGGGGGGCCGCTATGGAAGTGTTCGTCCTCCCTCAGATGGACGGTCTCCGACCCCTTCTCGATCGGGGCGTCTTCCCTGTCGCCGCTCACTTCCCGGTACAATTCCATCCCCGCCGCGACGTTGCCAAGCATGTAAAGTGCTTCGCCGGTGGTCGGGCTTGGCGACTCGTAGTGCTTTTGATCAATATGAATCCGCATGTGGCGCTTTTCCTCAACTTCGTGGTGTTGTTCGGACACGGTGTATTCTCCTCTTTGGGCGGTGTCATCCGCCCGGCTGACTTGCGCGCTTCGGAACGAAAATGCCATAGTAGCTGTCTGGCAGGACAACTGGAACCTCAGAGGCTGAAATAGAACAAACCGGTTTCCCATGAGCTTCCGGCATTCCGTTGTCCCACTAGACAACAGTATAAGCAGCTCAGACAGCCCTGTCAAGGAGGATCGATGCCACAACCGGCGTTAGGGTTTTTGCTTCAGAGTTTGCGTGAAGAAAGGCGCCTGTCCCTCCGCGAGCTGGCGCAGCTCGCGGAGGTAGATCACGCCTACATTTACCGGCTGGAAACCGGTGGCAAGGATGCGCCATCGGAAGACGTTTTGTCGAAACTGATCCGCGCCTTGAAGGTTGGCAAGCGCGAAGCCGACATGCTCCGGTATCTTGCCAAACACACGGAAACGGACTCCGCACTTGTGGCGCAGGTGCTCAAGGACCCAACGGTGACGTACGAAATTTTTGCCTCTGCAGCAGGCGCAGCCTTCCGTGGAACCGGCCGACCGGACTTCCCAAAGTTGATCGAACGGGTGCGAAGAATCTTGGGGGAAGAGAACAGTCGTGGATGAACTGACGGTGGTTTTGAAGGCGCGTGCCTTTGTCTCCGAAGTAGATCCGAAAACAATACCGGTGCCGGTCGAGGCGTACGCCGAGCGCAAGGGCGCCGTTATTCGTCGGGAGACTGATCTTGAACCGGATGAACTTGGGTGGTCCTTCGAGAATAACGGCAGGTGGTTTATCTGTGTTAATGCCAACGACCGGCCGGAGCGTCAGAGATTCACGATATGCCACGAGCTCGCGCACATCGAGCTGGGGCTTCCGTCCGACCACAAAGCCCTGCCGTGGTGGAGCTACGCAAAGTCTCCTGATGAAATCAGTTGCGATGTCTTTGCCGCAGAACTCCTTCTCCCGATCCGTCTGTTCAAGCCTCTTGCGGAAAAAGCCTTGATTGGCCTCGCTTCAGTGGACGATTTAGCCGGCCGCTTTGAGGCGTCCAGCATGGCCACCGGTTCTCGTTTTGTGACCGTTGTCAGCACGCCGTGCGCCTTTGTGCTTTCGGAGCAGGGGAAGGTGAGGTACGCGGCGCGATCCACGTCCTTGCGTGCCGCAAATGCCTGGATTCCACCTCGGACATTTTTACCTCACGGTTCGTTGTCGGAAAGTGTTCGGGGCGGCGCGCCGTGTGACGGGCCGGAGGAGATCGACGCCGATGTTTGGTTCAGCGATTGGGAACGCGGCGGAGTTGTGCTTGAAGAAGCAAGGCATTTAGAGCGATGGGACCAGACGATAACGCTACTGTGGTTCGAGGATGAGGAAGTGCCGCCACCAAAGTACGAAGGCCGCGAGCCGGAAGTTGCGGGGGACGACGGATTGCTCAAGGAACTGGATGGGATTATCCCTTGGCCCGGCAAGCGGAAGCGTCGCAGGTGAGCGTAAAGGGCGGGGCTGTCTCGCCGGCGAACAGGCATCATCAGCCCTTATGACCGGGCAAAGGCGAGCAGCGCCGTGATGTCATGGCCATCGGCCTGGCGCATGGCGGTCACATAGCGCGTCCTCATTTCTCCGGCTTTCAACAGGCTGGCACTGCCCCAGGTGAAGCGCTCGCGGCCGAGGCGCATCACCAGCAGGTCGGCCATACTCTACGTGGCAGCAAATCTGGGCTCCCGCCTCGAGAACGGTAGCTTGCCTGGCACGTTGCTGCGTGGGTAGCAGGTTCGACTGCAGCCGGAACATGGGGTGGTCAACATGGGGTGGTCAACGTGGGATATACAAGGTCTCGGCGAAAAGCAAAAACGTCGATAAACACGGTTTCTCGCTGCCGGAGTGAAACACCATTTCCTCCAGACCTTATAAACCTTAAGAGACCTTCTGATGATTTTCCCAGTTTTGTTGGGAAAAACGTACTTTGATAGGGTTTCGGTCTCTTCCCTTTAAATTTCTGGAAATGAAAATAAAGAAGAGAAAAATGAAGAATAGAGAGAAGGTAGGGAAACGCTTCAAACCCTGTTTGCTGCGAGAACCTCGGATACGGTAACTCGTGGGCATAACCGATTCGATCTCCGAGATACGAGTCATCTACCTGCCTACTGCAATTCGACGATGATCGGGGCATGATCCGACGGCTTCTCCTGCGCCCGCGGTTCCATATCGATCTCGCAGCTTTTTAACCGTTCGGCCAACCTCGGCGACAGCAGGAAATGATCGATGCGGATGCCGCGATTATGTTCGAACGCCTGCCGGAAGTAATCCCAGAAGGTGAATTGCCCGCCCTCCCCTGGATGCAGCGACCGGAAGGCATCGGTGTAGCCAAGGCTGAGCAGTGCCTGGTACCGCGCTCGGGGCTCCGGCTGGAACAGCGCGTCATGAATCCACGCTGAAGGTTTGTGACAATCGATATCCTCCGGAATGACGTTGAAGTCGCCCCCGATGAGTGCAGGCACGTTTTCTCTTTGCCAGGCGCTCATTTCCTTAATCAGTCGATCCATCCAAGCCAGCTTGTACGCAAATTTATCGCTCCCTACCGGATTGCCGTTCGGAAGATAAATATTGACGACGCGGATGCCCATGATCGTCGTTTCCAGAAACCGGGCATGACTGTCCGCCTCATCGCCGGCGAGCGTCGTATTGATCGTCTCGATTGGATGGCACGATAAAATCGCAACGCCGTTATACGCCTTCTGCGTCACCGCCACACTTTCATAGCCCAGATCTTCAAACGCCGTGGTCGGAAACTCCGTTCCTTTCAACTCTTGCAGCAGTAGCACATCCGGCTTGCGCGCCTTCAGCCACGCCTTGACATGATCAAGCCGCGCACGGATCGAATTGACATTCCAGCTGGCGATTTTCATGATTGTCATCTCCGCGTCTGCGTGGTGCTTGAAGATTACTTCAACTGTACGACTCGCTTGACAGCCAAGCTCGTCTCAGTATCATTGGGATCAAACGAAACCGTAGCCTTATATGGGAAAAAGCCCAACCTAACCACTTGATTACGTCGAGAGCAGCACCTTCCCTTTCGACAGCCGCGATTCGATTAATTGGTGAGCGGCGGCTACGTCGCTTAGTGGGAAGATCTCCGAGATCGGCGGCTTAATTGCCCCAGCGCCATACATTTCCAACAGGCGCTCGACGATGCCACGCAGGTAGGGCACCTGATCCCAAAACAATAGGATCTGTACGCCCGAGAGACCGCGGTTTCGCTCCATGAAATAAAATGGGTGAAAAAGGCCGCCGCGCAGCAGGGCGCCAATAATCCTTGCCCATTCGCCAAGGCGAAACTGCGTCGGGGGTACGATTTGAGCTGCGCCGATTGTGACAGCATGACCGCCGGGCTGCAGGCAACGTACGCCCTTCCGAAGTCCATATCCGCCCAGCGAGTCGAGCACGAACTTCACTCCTTTACCACCGGTGAG
>Ga0187889_10003525_pt1 | contig 13742 bp, 7 predicted proteins | sample June2016WEW_7_10_2_FD_132992 | JGI IMG/M metagenome (GOLD analysis project Ga0187889, IMG submission 132992) | Peatland microbial communities from SPRUCE experiment site at the Marcell Experimental Forest, Minnesota, USA - June2016WEW_7_100 | ecosystem: Environmental > Terrestrial > Soil >... | reverse complement strand
CGCGACCTACGTGACGGCGATGCTCAAGGGCCCGTCGGGGAACCGCTTCGTGCTGAAGGGCGGCGACGCGCAATCCGGCGCGCTGGTGACCGAGTACGACGGCTCGCGTCCGGCGGGATATAGCCCAATGGCAAAGCAGGGCGCCATCGTGATGGGGGTTGGCGGCGATAACAGCCACTCGGGCGAAGGAACCTTCTTCGAGGGGTGCATTACCTCCGGCTTTCCCTCGGACGCGACCGACGACGCCGTACAGGCCAACATCGTGGCTGCGTACGGACCGTAACAGGGAAAGAATCGCGATGCTCCCCAAGATGTGCCGAAGGACCGCGCCTGAACGATCCCCAATCCGGGCTTACTCGCGTGGCCCGTTGTACTTGACCCGTCCGTGCTCCAGGACTAGCAGGCGCGTCACGCTGGCGGGGATTTCCTCTGGGTCGTGGGTCACGTAGATCATGGCGGCGGAAAGCGATGCGACGGTCGCGGCCATCGCCGCGCTCAGCGTGGAGCGACCGGCGGAATCAAGGCCTTGGCAAGGCTCGTCGAACAGCAACAGGGACGGCGCGTGGACCGCGGCTCGGGCCAACAGGGCCAGTCGGCGCGCCTCGGGCGTGAGGTCGGCCATGGGCGTGTCCTTCTGCTGGCCCAGTCCCATACAGTCAAGCCAAGTGAGCGCGAGGTGCGCCTGTGCGGGGGAGTTGCTTGTGTGCATACCGAGCGAGCTGGCGAACCCCGACAGCACCACGTCGAGGGCTCGCGCGCTTGCGGGATAGTAGGTTTCGAGCTCGGGCGACACCCAACCCAGCCACGACTTTTGATCCCAGATACTGCGCCCTGGACCCAGCCGTAGCCCCGCGACGCGCACATCGTTGGCATAGACCTGGGGATTGTCGGCCAGGAGCAAGCTCAGCAAGGTGGACTTGCCGCTGCCATTGGGACCGACGAGTGCCCAGCGCTCGCCTTGAGCTATGCGCAGGGTAATGCGGTCGAGCAGAATGACATCGCCCTGGCGCACGGTCGCGTTGGTCACCTCTAGGATGGGAATCTCGCTCGGCAATCGTCGGGTTTCGAGCTTCGGGACGGAGAAGACGGGAACCTGGACCGGGTATTGGCGCAGGGCGCGATCGGGGTGGCGCGGCTCCAAGCCTCGCAGCGCTCCGGCCTCCACGTGCAAGACGTGGGTGATGCCGACGGGTAAGTCGCGCTCGCGCTCGGTCGCGAGAACAACGCCCATGCCTTCTGCATCGAGCTCGTCCAGGATCTCCAGCAAGCGACGACGACTGTCCTCGTCCAGGCCCGCGCTGGGATCATCGATGAAGAGCAGGCGGGGTTGACGCAGGAGCGCCCGCGCCAGAACGAAGCGATGCAATTCGCCGTTGGAAAGCGCCACCACGGGGCGCGCGAGCAATGGTGCGAGGTCGAATCGCGCGGTCTCGCGCCGCCGCGCTTGCTCGAAGGCCCGCGCGCCGGCTTCGTCCGGGACAGCGAAGGGGTTGTGCTGCTCGACATTGGCCTGTGTGAGCAGATCGGATACGGTGGCGCTGCCCCACGACAGCGAGCCGTGCCAACGGTGCTGATGAAACTCGCGCGCCAGCAACCATTGCCGGTGCTCCTTCATGGAGGCCAAGGCCAAGGTTCGAGGCGGGAGCACGCCGAACACGGAATCCGCGAAGCGGGGATCGCCTTCGAGAAAGGGATGGCGCAATCGTCCCGCGAGCAGCCCCAGCTTGCCCATCAAGGCAGCTACGAGCACTCCCTTGCCGCTACCATTGGGGCCGAGGATCGCCCAGCGCTCGCCTGGACGGATGGTCAGCGTGCAATCCGCGAAGATGGGCCCGCGCGGTCCGCGAAAGGTCGCGTTCTCGGCCTCGACGTAGGCTGGTGGCCGGCTCGTGGCCACGGGAAGTGTCATGGCTGGATCATGCATGAGGTCGGCGGTCATCGCCTGCTAATCGTCGCCACCCTCGCGGAGCAGGCAGGACGTGGCTAACCCAAGGCGTCGAGCATCGTGCTCCATGCCTAGCGCATGGTGCGCCGGTAGGAATCTGGGCTGAGGTGCTGAAAGCGTCGGAACACTTTGCTGAAATGATTCGCATTGGCGAACCCGCAGGCCGAGGCGATGGTCTTGAGCGGCATGCGGGTTTCAATGAGCATGCGAGCTGCCTCGTGCACGCGCACCTGCGTCGCGAAGTGCGCGGGTGTCAGGCCGGTGCTCTGGCGGAAGAGGAAGCTGAAGTGTTTCCGGCTCACGCCTTCCTGATTGGCGAGATCGGCGACATTGACCGTTCCGGGTAGGGCCGCGAGAACTCTTGACCGCGTCTCGTCGAGCAGTCGCTGGCCAGCGTCGAAGCCATCGTGACCCTGTTCCGCCCAGCGCTCATGCGCCAACGCGAACTCGAACAAGGCGAGCTCGACCTCGAATCGGTCGCGGAAGTCCTTCTTGATTGCACCGCGGAGAAGCCGCAAAACGCTGGCCGCCAGCACGCTGTCCGGCGCGAGATCAACCAGGGGACCGCGGGCCACGACGTGCTTGGTGATGCGCGCAACCAGCCAGGGATTGTGGATGCCAAGCCATGCGAAGGTCCAGCCTGGCGAGTCGGGGGGCAAGTAGTAGCGATGTCGCGAAGGAACCAGGATGAAGAAGGCCATACCCGGAGTGATCCGGTGTGGTTCCCCACCGTAGAGCTGAAAGTGGCCCCACCCAGCTAGTCCGATCTGAAAGTAGACCACGGGAGGATCGTCCGGCCCTGGACGGTGCATCCCGTCGAAGTAGTAGCTGGTGGGATCCATACGCGTCTCCACGCTTCCACAGTACGCGGTCTTGAGTGTCCACCACAAAGGCGGAGGCACCGGCTTGCGGAGTAGATCCGTGAGATGGTGAAGCGACTTGGCCCACTCGGGCGGAGGCGGCGGTCCCGCGCCCCACCTGGATACGACGTCGCCCGTGAGCACCTGGTAGGTTCGCCGCCGCCATTCCGCCACCTGCGATTTCGAGGGCCTTCCGAGCCTCACGGCTCCACCATACTCTGGCCGCCGAGGCCATGGCAATGGGCGCTGGCCTCGACGGCACGCTTCTGCTCGAGCGCCGCGCGAATCCGCGGCTCGAGGCGCTCGAAACGGCCGTAAAACAACGCGAAGAGCAGGGTGAGCGCGAAACAGACAGCCGGGACCCCAACGACGCCACCGTCGAGCGCAGCGATCACAGCTGGCGTTTGGTCCCTGCCCTCGACGTATCCGCCAAGGTGAAGCAGCCACATGGGCACGGCCCCGCCCAGACCCCCGCCCACCTTGACGCAGAAGGCGCCGCCGATCGCCGTCAACAGCCCGGGCGCGCGCACGCCTTTCTTCCATTCCCCGTAGTCCACGGTGTCTGCCAACATGGAAAACGGCAAGGTCATCGCGGCTCCGCTAAATATGAAGCCGACAGTCCATCCCGTCAGGCAAAGGCCCAGGTGGTGCCCGCGCATGACCCCTAGCCCGAGGATCGCTTGCCCGAGCACCATACCCGCCAATCCGAGAGCCCAGAGCCGAGCCTTGGGCATCACCTTACAGAGCCAGGGGAGCGGAAGCGCTGTGGCTAAGGAAGCGACATCGAGACCATTGGCCACGCCGAGCAAGTCGGGCCGGTGAAGCGCGTACTTGAAGAAATGCGGTGCCACCGTTATGCGCGAGGTGAACCCCATCCAGAATAGCACTGCGCTGGCCACGACAATCAGCCATGGCCAATTGCCCTTCATCGCCCCGAACGTCTCGCGAACCGACGCACGGCTGGACTGCACGACGGTCTCCCGCAGGTTGCGAAATGCGACCAAGAAGAGAGCGACCGATGCCACGGCGAAGATAGGTACCGTCAGCATGAAACCTGTGCGGTCGTTGCCGTGACCGAGGTAGCGCACGAGCTCCATGCCGCTGAGGTTGACGAGCAGCACGCCGAGCTTGGAGCCGAGCATGCGAAACGTGGTGAGAGTTAGACGCTCCTTCGGATCGGCAGTCAGTGCGGAAAGGATTGACGTCACGGGCGTGTTGATGCCGGTGAATAGAATATTGCAGCCGGCGTAGGTCGCCGCGGCATACGCGAGCTTGGCTCGGTATCCGAGCTCGGGGGCTAAGAACGTGAGCACAGCGAAGATCCCGAATGGCAGAGCCAACCAGAGAAACCAGGGACGACTCTTGCCCCACCGGCTGCGGGTGCGGTCGAGCAGGATGCCCCACAGCGGAGCGTCGAGCGCGTCCAGGAACCGTGTTGCAAGGAGAATCGCCCCCACCGCCGCGGCGGGTATCCTGCAGATGTCCGTATAATAGTACGGAATGTACCAGATGACCCAGCAGAAGAGGAGCTGGCCAGCGACATCACTGGCTGCGTAGCTTAGGCGGGTGGTGCTCGAGGTTCGATACTGCGCCAAGAGTTCCCTGTGGTGGCGGTACGGCAAACAGACCCAATTTCGGGCACTCAAACCGTAGCATTTCCCTCGTGCAAATTGTCAATAATCTGAGGTGTGAAGACGATGAGATCCATCGCTAGTCCGCTCCTGACCGGTCTGTGTTCGGGCTGTTCAAGCGGCAGCAGCGCGATGAGAGCAACGCTAGCGCCGCGGTGCGGCGGGCGAGTGCTGGTCGTTTGTCCATATGTAGGATGATGTGAAGAACAAGGGACGAACGTCCGACAGGATTTCACTGTCGATACCCACAGAAGGAACAGGAATCCTCGCTCGAGGAGAAAGACCCATGATGCCAACCTCTTCATCAAGAACGGTTGCCCGCTGTGCTTTCCTAGTGGCCGGGGTCACGCTTGCCTGCTCGTCGAGCGGTGGCTCGTCCGATGGCGGTAATGGCAACGGGGGCGGCGGCAATCTAGCGATGGGGGGCAACGCATCCTCGGGATCCTCGGGAGGGAGCTCCGTCGCGAGCGCCGCTGGCGGACAGGCCGGCGCGAGCGGTACAGGGCCGAATACTCTTACGATGGGGGGAAAGTCGGGCAGCGCCGCTGCTGCATCGGGTGGAACGATAACCGGCGGGAGCTCTGGCACCGGCGGGGCTTCGTCCGGCGGAACCCTAGCGGGCGGCCATAGTGCGGGCGGAACGTCAGGCGCCAGCGGAGGCAGCTCGGTAGCGGGGGGCGCGGGGAGCTCTGGCGCTGGCGGTACGCCGACCACTGGTGGCACGAGTGGAGGCGCGCCAGGCATCGATGGTGGCTCGGGGGCGGCGGTGCCAAGCGCCGGGTGCGGCAAGACTTCGACGCTCACATTCGGGAGTGTGCCTAACGAGAGCGCAAGCGCTGCTGCGGGGTCGGGAAATGGAGCAGGCTTCGGGCAAGGCGGCTATGTGACGCTCAACGACTCGAAGGCGGGTGGGAGCCGGGGCTTCGCCCTGAGGCTTCCCCAGAACTACGATAACACCCACCCCTACTGGCTAATCTTCGATTTCCACTGGAACGGAGGCGACGCCGCCCAATGCGACAACGGCGGAACGAGCGGTTACGAATTTGCCTACTACGGACTTCAGCCCAAGTCGAACGAGGGCGCGATCTTCGTAGGGCCAGATTCGATCGGCTCCGGCTGGAGCAATTCCAACGACCAGGACCTGTACTTCACCGATGACATGGTCAAGCTGATCTCGGACAACTACTGTGTCGACATGTCGAACCTCATCACCACCGGGTTTAGCTGGGGCGGCGGCATGAGCTACGAGCTCGCCTGTGCCCGCGCCAACGCGGCCGACGACGGCGTGGGTTACGCGTTCCGGGCGGCCGTGATCTTCGAAGGGGCGCAGCTGAGCGGGTGCGACAACGGCAAGGATCCGATCGCGCTATGGCAGATGGTGGGCCTGACCGACACCACCTGTCCGGTCAACCTGGCGACACCAATTCGCGACCAGTTCGTCAAGAGCAATGGCTGCACGGGGTGGACCTCGGAGACAGGTGACACCGCGACGGCGTCGACTTCGGGATCGACCTCTGCGGAGCCGCCCCGGCCGGGGAACCCTCCCCCCGACTTGAACCCAGGGGGCCACGTCTGCACGAATTACACTGGATGCTCGGCCGGTCACCCCATCCGCTGGTGTGTGCACCAGTCGGGCCATACGCCGGCTCCCGTCGACGGGAACTATTCAGACCTGTACCAGAGCTGCGGGGCGAAGTGCTCGGCAAGCTGCCCGTGCACGTGGATGTTCGACGACGTCTGGACCTGGCTCAACGACCCGAGCTCGAATGTACACACTCCGAACGCTACCGTCGAGCCCACCCCTCCGAGCTAACGAGCCGGAGCAGTGGCCAGCGCTTTTCCTCGGTCGGATTTTGGCAGCAAATGGCGTCGCTACAAGCCAGGTACCTGGTATAATATCCGGCTGGCCCCCACTTCAGCCCAGCGGCTCGCCTTGTCGTGAAACGCAGTGTAACCCAGCCTAGCTACTTCTTTCGGGCAGCGCCTGTGGCCTGTCTTGATTTCGTTTCCAGATTTTGCATCGCGCGAGGTTTCTCCATGAAAAGCTCCAGATCGGTCACCCTGCTCATCGCTAGCCTTGGGGTGGCAACATCCTGTACCAGCTCGCCCGGAGGACCGACGAGCGCGGGCGGCGGGCTTAGCGGCGCCGCCGGTGGGTCGGCGATGACCACCGGAACGGGCGGCAGAAGCTCCGTCAGTGGAGGAGCTTCGTCCAGTATCACCAGCGGTGGCGCGGGCGGCGCGGTCGGGGCGGGGGGAGGAGCTGGACGATCGACAGCGATGGCGATGGGTGGCGGGAGCACCGCGCTGGGAGGAGCCTCCGCCTCCGCGGGTGGAAGCTCTCAGCTGGGCGGGATGCCAGCGTCGGGTGGAGTCGGTGCGGGCGGCAGCAAGACGGCTGCCGGCGGTGCGGGCGGGGCGAGCGCCATCGACGGCGGGGTGGTGGCCGGGGCAATCTACGTTGCTCCGGATGGCGACGACAGCGCCCCGGGGACACTGGCCCAGCCACTCAAGACGGTGGCCAAGGCTCGCGACCTGGTGGAGACGATGAACAGCGCTATGACCGGTGATATCACCGTCTACCTGCGCGCCGGGACCTATCCGCAGACGAGCACTCTGACCTTTGCCAATGCTGACTCGGGCAGCGGCGGCTTCTACGTCAAGTACATGGCCTATCCCGGCGAGCGACCCCTGATCACGGGCGGGCAGGCGATCAAGGGATGGACGGCGTACGACGCTACTAACAACATCTACTCGGCCAGCGCGGGCACCACGGCTTTCCGGCAGCTCTACGTCAACGGGGTCAAGGCCATCCGCGCCCGCACCCCGAACCTGGGCGCGAGCAATGCCCCCAACTTCAACCGGCTCACCGGGTACGATTCGACCAATCACAATGTGCAGGTGGCCGCCTCGCAGGTCGCGAGCTGGAAAAACCTGACCAAGGTGGAGATGCACGTGATGCTGGCGTGGGCCGACAACACCCTGCGCATCGCATCCATCACGACCACAGGGAGCACGGCGTACATCTCCTTCCAGAGCCCGGAGAGTCCCATGGTCTTCGTACGCCCCAACCCCAACTTTGCCCAAGTAGGCTGGGGCTCGGGCCGAGCGTACTACTTCGAGAATGCGTATGAATTTCTCGATCAGCCGGGCGAGTGGTATCTCGACGAGACCACCAACACCGTGTACTACAAGCCGCGCAGTGGCGAGGACATGACGAGCGCGACGGTCATAGCTCCCATGGTGGAGACCATCATGGCCGTGCAAGGCACCAGTACCTCGGACCAAGCCGGCTACCTGTGGTTCGAAGGGCTGACCTTCGCCCATTCGACCTTCATGCTGCCGAGCCAACAAGGCTACCTCGATGGCCAGGCAGGCCAATACAACCTGACGGCGGAGGCTAACAACGATCAAACCGTGGGGCGGCCGCCAGCTGGGGTGAGCGTGACCAATGCCAACCACCTCCATTTCGAGGCGAATCTCTTCACCCAGATGGGTGCCACCGGTCTGGATTTCATCTCGGGCACCCACGACGATATGATCATCGGTAACGCCTTCACCGACATTGCCGGCAACGGCATCTCGATCGGGAAGTTCGCGGCCAGCGACACTACCGAGTATCACATTGCGTACAATCCCACAGACACCAACGAGATCTGCACCAATGACACGATCAAGGACAACTACATCTATAACGTGACCACGGAATTCCAGGGCGCCTGTGGCATCGCGGGCGGCTACCCGCGTCAGGTGGACATCGAGCACAACGAGATTGCCCAGGCGAACTACACCGGGATCTCGGTCGGGTACGGGTGGACCACTTGTACGAACGCGATGAGCAACAACATCATCAGTTATAACAACATACACGACATCGCCAAGGTGCTGGCGGATGGCGCATCCATTTACACTCTGTCCAACCAGTTGCCGGCGTCGCAAATGGAATACAACTACGTGCATGATTACGGGACGAGCCAGTGGGCAGACTACGGCGACAACGGGCTCTATCTCGACGAAGGCACGCGCGGGTACACCGTCGCTCACAACGTGATGGTCAATGCGCCCACCAACATCGTCCAGAACGGCAACGACAAGCTCGACCCGTGTCAGTTAAGCGGCAGCAACGCGACCTCGGACAATAGCGGAACGTCGCAGACGACCATTGCTGCCGCAGGAATCGAATCGGCCTACGCCAGCGTCAAGAATCTTACCGTTCCGGCCGCCACATTTTGAGGGGCGCGGTGCCGTGCTTCGGCCGCTGAAGCGCACGGGCGGGGCGAGCAGCGACTACTGCAGGCGAAAATCAACCCTGCTGTCGGCGACCTTGTCCCGGTGAGCGGGCGGGATGGACTGCGGCTCAATCAGGAAGACGCGCTCGGTTTCGATCTTCTGGGCGTGCAGAATCTGACCGCGGACAACCTCGGCGCGCTGACGAGCCAGCAAGCGAAGGTCGTCCTGCGTGGCCACGACGCCGGCCAGCATGAGCTGCTCCATGTCGCGGTCGGGAATGTCCTTGATCATGCCCAAGGCGTTCCTCGGTTTCACGGCCTTGTCGTCCGCGCGATAGGCCAGCCTAAGGTACTTGGGGTACTCGGCCGCGGTCACGGCGACCATCGTGTTCGCGTCGCTGCCGCTTGCAACAATCTCCTTCACCTTCTGCGCGTTCACCTTGCGCTCCAGTTTCAAGCGACGGATGGCTTCCAGATCGCGAATCGGATCGGCGTGCCCCTCGACCTCCAGGCGCAGGGCCGGGCGTTCGAACAGGGCCTTGGCCAGACTATCGACCTTGGTGCGTGCGGCAGGTGCGATATCGGTGCGGCCCGGTTCGAACTCGACCCATGCCAATTCCTCCCCTTGACCAAAGAGCGAGCCGATCAGCGCGAAGGGCGAGGTGGCTGCCTTGATGAGCAGGTTCTTCACCACCATCAGCACCACACCCCACACGCTGAATTTCGGATCGTCGAGGGAGCCGCTGACCGGCAGGTCGAGATGGATCACGCCATGGCGATCTTTCAGCAGCGATACCGCCAGGCGCACCGGCAGGCTGGTCGCATCCTTGCTGCCAGTGGGCTGGCCGAAGGTGAATTGGGAAAGCTTCACGTCGTTCTTGGCTTCTAGTCGCCGGGCATCGATGAGGTATCTCAGGTCGAGATAGAGCTGGCCCTTCGCCACCTCGTAGCCGGCAAACTTGCCCGCGTAGGGTGTCATGGCCGAGAGATCCACGTCGGACAGACTAAAGTTCAAGTCGAGGAAGAGCTTCTTCGCCAGAGGATTCATTCGCCCGGTGATTTGCATTGGACCGCTGCCCAACTTCCCCTGAAGATCGACGCTGGCGCGCTCGGAGTCCTCGAACGATAGCCCGGAAATGCGACCCTGGAGATCGCTCAGGCTCGTAGCAAAGGCTGGGTGAATAGAGCGATCCGTGAGCCGGATGTTGCCGTCGCGCAACACCACCGCGCCGATGCGCAGGACCGGCGGAGGCGCCTGGTTGGGCTTCGGTACCAAAGGAGACGTGGGTGGGGGCGCGGGCGGCTCCGCGAGCCTGGCTGTCGGGCTCGCCAGACCCGGCTCGTCTGCTCCGGCATTGTTGCCTCGAGCCAAGGACGCCAGGTTGATGGTGTGATCGGAGTTGATCACTACTTGTGCGCCGTAGTCGCTGAGGGCGATCTCACCCACGGACAACTTGAACGGCAAGGTCGTGAAGTCGATGCTACTCGCGCGGAGCTCGCCGAACCGTCCTAGCTCCTCCCCGCTGCCCGGCGCAAGGGCCACCACATTACCGATGGTCACGTCGCCCTGGTAGCTCGCGCGGGCGCCCTTGGGCCCGCTGCTCAGCGTCGCGCGACCACTCGCCCCGACGTGTCCACTGGTGAGTAACAGGGCGAGGTCGTCCTGGAAGTACGGCTGCAATGGCACGATGGGGATGGTCTTCAGCCTAACCTGTACGTCGGCGGATAGCGGTGAAATGCCCAGGCTGCCCACTGCGCCGATGGCACCGGTCTCGTTCAGACGGGCCTGGAGGTTGATCTTTCCCAGCCGTCCGGGAGCGGTGGCAAGACCCTCGACACGCAAGTGAATGCGATCGAGGGTCGTGGTGGCTAGGGTGTCGAGCCCGCGATCCTCGGCGCGTATCGACCAGTCTCGCAGCTCCAGCTTTTGCACGGTGGCGGCGAAGGGAGATTCCTCCTGTTCTGGCTGGGCCCCAGGCGGCGCCGGCAGCGGGCGCGTCGGTGTAGGTGGAACCGGCACCAAGCTCTCCACGTTCCAGGGCTGGCCTGAGCCGTCGCGCTTCAGGTTAATGCGGGCGCCCGATGAGGTTATGTCGCCCAAGACGACCTCGCGTCGGCCCAGGTCAAAATTGGTCTCGCGTAGCGAGAATTTAGGCAGGCGCAAGAAGTCGTCCCGCTCGCCCCGTCGGCGCAATTGCACGACGCGTAGCTCGGCAAGCAGACCCGTGATGGCCAAGTCGAGTTTCTTCCCCTTCAGCGACAGCCGAACCGGAGCGTTGAGGTCCAAGGTGCCCCTGTCGACATCGAAGAGGATCTGGGCGGCGTAGTAGGGCGAGAAACGAGGAAGGTCGAGGGCTTTGCAGGCAACGGTTCCGTCGAAGGACACGGGGTCCATGCCGAGGTGGCCGTCGACCGTCAGTCGCTCGCCCACATCGCTGGCCACTGCTAACGTCAGGTGCGCCTGACCCGCGCGGGCCGTGGTGAAGTTGCGCAGCGTCATGGTCAGCGGCTCCAGCGTCGTCTGGAACGGACGCGAATTGGCAGAATCGCTAAAGACTATACGTGCTGCGTCCAGCTTGAGCTCGCGGAGGGTCAGGGACCAGGGTTGGGCCGGCGCAGCCTTCACTTGGGTAGGTGGCGATGAGGTCACCGGGCCTTGAGGTGTGTCGCTGGCGAGCAGGGACGGGAGTTGCAGGTCTCCGTTGTGTCCACGGCGCACCCAGATGGCGGGTGATTGCACCAGGACGTGGTCCAGTGCGATTTTGCTCGACAGTAGGTCGGACGAATCGATCCCGATGTCGAGCAGGGGCAACTCGAGTAGAGGGCGACGGGCGTCGTCCAGCACATCCAGAGCGGATAGGGCTATCCGGCCCGCCAGGTCAACTCGGGGCGGACGGTCTCGGTATTGGACGAATGTCACCTTCAGCCGCGCATCCAGGACGGCCGACTTAATCTGCATCTTGAGCTTAACTGGCAGGTAGGCCAGGTAGTAGGGCAGATCGACCTTTACCAGGTTCACCTCGATGGAGGATTCGAGGGAATTGGAAAAGGGCTTGGTGTTGCCCGCAATGGCCAGGCGCGTGCCGTTAATGGTGGCCGAGAAGGCTGGCTGCACGAAGGTTTCGACCAGGTATGGAAAGTTGGAAACGAAGGGGATGCTGACGTTGAGATCCGCGATGGTGTGCTTGGTCGACTTAGGGCGGTCGTCGAGCTCGATACGGCCACGCACGAGCTCCAGACTGCTGAGGGAAAAGCGTGTCGGCTTCGTGGCCGCGGCGGGCGGTCGCGCTGCGGGCGTCTTCGCCAGGTCATCGACTATGTCGGAGAAGTTGTAACGGTCCTCGGCGATGCGCACGAGATGGACGGCGGGCTCTTCGATGCGCACCTGCCTGATGACCACGCCCCCCTTGAACAGCGAGGCCAGTTGCACGTTGACGTAGAGCCTTTTCAGCGAGAACATGTCCGGTGCGCCCTCTCGGTCATGGATGCGCAAACCCTGTACGGTGACCGAGAGCGCGTATGGATTTAGCCGGAGGGCCTCGATGGTGACCTGCCGGTGCAGAAGTTGGGACAGTTGGCTCTGAGCGATCTTGCGGGCCACGATCGGGATGACCAGGAATCCCAGCACCGTGTACAAGGCCAGAAATGCGGCCGCGCCGATCAGCAGGCGCCGAAGGAATCTGTGCTCTTTGATGAAGGCAGCGATGGGCAAGTGGGATCTCCTGAGGACGAGTCGCGGGCTGCTCTCTTGCTGATGAAGGTCAAGACCAACACCCAAAAGCAGAGCACGAGATTGAAGAGCGGAATCTGCAGCGGCGCCGGCAGGCAATAGATGACGGCCACGGCCGGGATCCAAACCGCCCAGGTGGACATTAGCGTCACCGGCACGGTGAAGGTCATGAACTCAAGACCCAGTTTCGACCGCACCGTCTTCCAGGAGAAGGCACTTTCCTTCCACAGGAAGGCCAGCGCCGAGACCGGGGCAGCCCAGATGGGGTTGTAAACGAACTGGTCGACCAGCACCTTGCGTACGATGGTTCCGGGGAGCGCGTGGTTGCCAAAGAAGCGCGACTGCAAGCGATAGAACAGATCCACCTCGACGCCTTTGTAGGCCCAGAAGAGCAGGTAGAAGGCGAATTCGACCGCCAGTCGATCGCGACGTGGCTTTTCGCTGGCCAGGAGAAAGAGGAACGGAACCGCGCCGCCGAAGAAGGAGGTGGTCGTTGCCGAAAAGAGGAGGCCGTAGCGGACCTTCCACGTGCCGACGTCCTGGAAGATGGCATGGGCCGCTGGGATGGCCCGGTCAGCGAGAATGAGCAGAAGAGCGAGAAGCCAAAGGGCAAGACCCGGTAGGGCATTCTTTCTCATGCCCGCCAGTCCCGCGGCGAGTACGGTTTTGCCGTGGAGTTGCATGTTGACTCCGCGGGAGCGTAGCAGAGCGCGGCGATCATGGGTGGGCCATAGGCTCATGGTCGCGGACCGATTGGCGTGGCGCTGGTCGGCGATGCCTGTCAGAGTTGCACCGTTCGATAAACTGGAGGTCGCATGCTCACCAAAGGATATGCAGCTCTGTCGGCCGATGCGCCACTTGCCCCGTTTAGCTTCGAACGCCGCGCACCGGGACCGCGAGACGTTCAGATTGCCATTGCCTTCTGCGGCATTTGCCATTCTGACATTCACTTCGCCCGCAACGAATGGGGAATGACGATCTTCCCCTGCCTTCCCGGCCACGAGATCATCGGTCAGGTGGTGAAGATCGGCGATAGCGTGAAGAGGGTAGGGGCGGGGCAACGCGTCGCCGTGGGGTGCTTCGTCAACTCATGCCAGACCTGTGCGAGCTGCAGAGAAGGCCACGAGAACTACTGCGAGAACGGCTTCACCATGACCTACGGAAGTCCGGATCCGGAAACTGGCGGGAAGACGCAGACCCTGGGTGGCTATTCCAACCAGATCGTCGTCGACGAGCACTTTGTCTTGAATGTTCCGGCCAACCTCGATCCCGCGGGCGCTGCCCCGCTCCTCTGCGCTGGCATCACGACGTACTCGCCGCTTCGCCACGTCGGCGTGAGCAAGGGCT
>Ga0187889_10003523_pt1 | contig 13744 bp, 24 predicted proteins | sample June2016WEW_7_10_2_FD_132992 | JGI IMG/M metagenome (GOLD analysis project Ga0187889, IMG submission 132992) | Peatland microbial communities from SPRUCE experiment site at the Marcell Experimental Forest, Minnesota, USA - June2016WEW_7_100 | ecosystem: Environmental > Terrestrial > Soil >... | reverse complement strand
TCACCGGTGTCGGGCTGAGAAATTAACAGCTCGTCGAGTTTAACTCCGATACGTTCCGCCCATAGCGGGTCAAGCGCGTGCTCGGCATCAATAAAAGCCGCAACACCGTTATGTTTTTGCGCCTGGGCAATAATCGACAAACAAATTGTGGTTTTTCCCGAAGCTTCCGGACCGTAAATTTCGATGACTCTGCCTCTTGGCACTCCACCTACTCCGAGTGCTAAATCCAAGGGAAGACAGCCTGTGGAGATAACCGAAACGTCAAACTTTTGGCCGGTGTCGCCAAAGCGCATAATCGAACCGCGACCGTACTGTTTTTCAATCTGCTCCATCGCCAATTTAACTGCTTCTAGCTTTTGCCTTCCTTCCGAAGGTGCGTTTGAGGTTTTCTGGTTTTCCGAATTACTATGTCTTGCCATAAGGCCATTTTAGCAATTTTATGTTAAAATACAAGATGTCAAACGGGGTGTAGTTTACCGGTAGAATGCGCGCATGGGGTGCGTGTGGACCGAGTTCAATTCTCGGCACCCCGACTGAAAGTAAATTGAATTGACTTTGCCTGCAACTCTAGGATATAATCCTTTTCTATGATAGTTGAAGGTGCACCGACCGCAAAAACAATTTACGAACGCTTCCCCTACTTGAAACTGATTGTGGACAGAGCCGAAGGCAGAACTCCCACTCCCGAGGGAATGCAAATACCTAGATTCCCTAAACATGTTGCCGTTATCATGGACGGCAACCGCCGCTGGATAAGAAATAAGGAGGGCGCGAATGCAAAACCGATCGAGGGACATATTCAGGGCATGAATAATATGATCGAGATTTTGCGAAGCTTAAGGGAGTTACCGATTGACTATGTCACTCTTTGGGCTTTTTCACCAGAAAACTGGGGGCGAGACAGAAAGGAAATTGACGCACTGATGGGACTTTTTGCCACCGCCATTCCGCAAGTTCTTCCCGAAATTCAAGCCAATAACGGCAGAGTTATTCACTTGGGAAGAACAGACAGAATTCCGGCGGAAGTAAGAAGAGTTTTAGGAGAGATGGAAGCCGCAACTGAAAAGAACACTGGACAAACGGTATGTCTCGCGATTGATTACGGCTCTGAAGACCAGGAAACCAGAGTTTTACAAAAAGCTTTAAGAATGGCTGCCGCCGGAGAGCTGCCGCCGGGAATTGAAGCGGACGAGGCTGAAGTTGAATCTCTAAGAAAAAGTCTTTTGGACACAAGGCTTGATGACGGAACCGACATCCCGCCGATCGACCTGATTTTTAGAACCGGCGGAGAGCAAAGAGACTCGGGTATACCAAATGCCGCTTACGCCGAATTTTATTTTATTCAAGCATATCTGCCAAATGCGAAAATTGACGACTTCGTCACGGGTATAGCTAATTACGCCTTTCGAGAGCGCCGTTTCGGTGGAAATGCTGCTAGAAAGCTTTGAATCGAGGGTTATCTCTTCGGGCTTTGTCTCTTGCGTCTTGATTTTCCACCCATTCCCACTTTTCTTCTTTCCCTGACTCTGGCGTCGCGGGTTAGAAAACCTTTTTTCTTCAAAATGTGTTTGTTTTTTTCGTCAAGTGAAGAAAGAGCCTTAGAAATGGCGTGGATAAAAGCTTCGAGCTGGCTCTTTGTTCCGCCGCCTTCTACCTTAACTACTAAAGTATATTTCCCTAAAGTGTTGGTAATTTTAAGCGGTTCTTCTAAGGTGGCTTTGGCAACCATGCCGCTAAAATATGTTTCCGCTTTTTTACCGTTTATGATAATGTCGCCTTTTTTGACATCCATATCCATTACCGTTGGCAAACCGGTTACGTAGAGTCTTAATCTGGCGACTGCTTCTTTTCTTCTGCCGACAAATGATTTATAATTTTTATCTGCCATAGTTATTTAACCTCCTCCTTTTTCTCGAATTTCTCTTTATAAGTATGCACTTCCGTCGGAAAAACGTAAAGTCTTTTCAGCATTGACGCTTTCAGCCTATTTTGTGGCACCATTCCCGAAACCGCGCGTCTGATAACTTCTTCTGGCTTTCTCTCTCTTAGTTTTTCTAAAGTTTCCCTGCGGAATCCACCAGGATAGCCGGAGTGCCTAAAATATTCTTTTTGTTTTTCTTTATTACCGGTAGTTTTAACGTCTTTAGCGTTAATCACAACCACATAATCACCACAATCTAAATTGCGGACAAAATTGGCTTTGCTTTTCCCCATCAAAAGCTGTGCAATTCCTGAAGCCACCCGACCCAAGGTCTCGTCCTTAATGTCGATTAAGTGCCACTCTCTTTTGATTTCGCTTACTTTGGTTGCTTTAGTTAATTTTCTTAACATATTATTTAGATTTTTTTGCTTGAACCTTTTTTGCTACTTTCTTGACAGGTGTCTTTTTAACAGGTTTTGCTGCTTTGACTTCTTTTTTGGCTTTTTTCTCCGTCTGAACGGGAACAATAGCTTGTGCGACTTCGGTCCATTCCATAATCACTACAGGAGCGTCGTCACCGAATCTTTTACCGGCTTTGATAAGTCTGACGTAACCACCCTGCTTATTGCCAAACCTGGGCGCGACGTCATTAAGCATTTTTTCAAACGCCTCTTTGGTTAAGCTTTGTTGCAAAACCAGCTTGGCGGCATTACTGCCCTCTTTGGCTTTAGTTACCAATTTCTCCACATCCGCCCGAATCGCTTTGGCTTTGGCTTCGGTAGTAATAATTCTTTCCTTCATTACTAATGCCGACATTAAGCTTGTAAAAAGCGCTTTTCTTTCGTTTTTATCCCTGCTTAATTTTCGACCGTATACATTTTTTTTCATACAAATAAAAAAATCTTAAATCTCAAAAATTTTTAAATTTAGTCTGACTTTGAGATCTAAGATTTGAGATTTAGACTTGTAGGCTAATACCTTTTTCTTTTAACTTTTCTTCGATGACGCCGATTGATTTCCCACCCATGTTGCGCATACCGATTAATTCTTTTCTTGGAGTATCCAGCAGCTGTCCGATGGTTTCGATTCCACCGTTTCTTAAGCTGTTATAAATTCTGGTTGGTAAATCTAATTCATCAACCGTCATTCTTAAAACGCCTTCGGAGACTCCGGCGTGAGAAACGACTGTCTCTACAACTACCGAAGCTTTCGGTTCATAAACTTGATGGAAATAGGTGGAAAGAATTCTAGCCGATTCGTCCAATGCTTCTCTTGGCTTAACCACGCCGTTAGTCCAAATTTGTAAGGTTAATTTATCTAAGTTGGTTTGTCTTCCGACGCGGGTGGCCGAAACTTCATAATTAACTCTTCGAATCGGGGTAAAAACTGCGTCGGTAGGAATTACTCCCAAAGCCGAAATGCGTCTTTCTTCCGACAAAGAATAGCCCATGCCTTTCTCAACCGTTAATTCGACATCGAGCTTGGCTTTTTTGTCGCTTAAGAAACCAAGGTAGTGGTTTTTATTAACAACTTCGACATCTTCCGGAAGCTCCAAATCTTTGGCGGTGATTTCTTTTCCGCCTTTAACCGAAAGCCTGACTGTCGCTTCGTTTTTGCTGTCTAAGAGTTTTAAGTTAAGTCCTTTGATATTTAAGAGAAAATCAACCAAATTTTCTTTAAGCCCGGGGACGGTGGAAAATTTATGTTTGGCGCCGGAAATTTTCACCGAAGTAACGGCTGCTCCCGGAATTGAAACGAGCAATACTCTTCTGAGGGCGTTTCCCAGAGTGTGACCGTATCCGGGCTCTAACGGTTCGATGACAAACTCACCATATTCATCCGTGACTTTTTCTTCTTTAATTTTAAATGTTGGCTCAACCATAGTTTACTATTTTAACATTACCTGGAATAATATTCAATAATCAATTGAAGGTCGAAGGGAACCTGTAAATCTTCCGTTTTGGGCATCCTGACAAGCTTTCCGGAAAGTCCTTTTTTGTCAAGAAACGGTAAAACCTCCCCTTTTTCCTTGTTAATTTCCAAAACCACTTTATTGTTTTGCATTTTGGGAGCTAAGGAGATAACATCATCAACTTTAACCGAGTAAGACGGGATATTTAACTTCTTGCCATTAACTAAGATATGGCCATGTGAGACCAGCTGCCTACTCATATACCGGGTTTTGCCAAACCCCAGCCGGTAGACGACATTATCGAGCCTAGTTTCCAAAAGCGACACGATTAATTCTTTCGTGTCGCCTTTTTTGCCCTGAACTGTTTGGACCAAGTTTTTGAACTGTTTTTCCATCAAACCGTAGGTCGTTTTGGCTTTTTGTTTTTCTCGAAGCTGCAATCCGTATTCGGACAGTCTTCTTTTTCTTTTCTTACCGTGCATACCCGGCGGAACACTTAGCCTTCTTAAGAGCGTCTGTGAAGTTTTATCTAAAAGATTAACTCCTTCTTTTCTGACTAGTCGATGCTTTGGTCCTGTATAGCGTGCCATTATATTCTCCTCTTTTTCTCGGCTCGTGGGCCGTTATGTGGAATAGGCGTAATATCAGCAATTAACGAAATTGACAGTCCGGCGGATTTAATCGCTCGCAGTGCCGCGTCTCTGCCTGCTCCTGGACCTTTGATATAAACTTCAACGCTTCTAATTCCTCTTGCCAGCGCTTTTTTGGCGGCTGCTTCCATAGCCGTGGTGGCAGCAAACGGAGTTGATTTCCGGGTGCCTTTAAATCCGGCTGCGCCGGCGCTGCTCCATGAAACCGTTTCACCCTTATCATTGGTGATAGTTACTAAAGTATTATTGAAAGTGGCCAAAACAAAAATCTTTCCGCTTTCAGTTACTTTAAGCATTGATTTCTTGGCTTTTGTTTTTACTACTTTTGTTTTTTTAATTTCTTCTGCCATATTATTCGGCTGCTACTAAACCCATTTTGACGGCTGTTTCTTTTTTGATTGCGCCAATGGTTACCCTTTTACCTCTTTTGGTTCTGGCGTTTGATTTTGTCCTTTGGCCCCTAACCGGAAGATTTTTACTGTGTCTGACTCCTCTGTAAGCGCCGATTTCTCTTAATCTTTTAATGTTGCCTTGGACTTCGACTCTTAAATCACCTTCGATTTTATAAGCCTCCAGCACTTTTTGTAACCTTTTTTGCTCTTCTTCCGAAAGCGTTTTCAGTCTTTTGTTTCCGTCAATTTCTGCTTTTTTTAAGATCCCAACGACATTTTTTCGGCCAACTCCATATAAGTAAGACAAACCGATATCGGTTCTTTTTTCGTCCGGTAAATTAACGCCTAAAATTCTCATAATTAACCCTGTCTTTGCTTATGTCTTGGGTTTTCACAAACCACCCTAAGAACACCTCTCCTCTTGATAGTTTTACATTTTGCGCATCTTGGTTTAATACTGGCTTGCACTTTCATAACTTATTTTAGCCTGAACGTTATTCGGCCTTTGGTTTTGTCGTAGGGGGTCATTTCTACGCGTACTCTGTCGCCCGGTAAAATCTTGATGAAATTCATCCGCATTTTACCCGCTAAATGGCAAAGCACAACGTTGCCGTTTCCCAAGTCTACCCTAAACAAAGTATTAGGTAGCGACTCCTTAACAACCCCTTCCATTTCCATTGACCCTTGATGAACCATAAAATATAAATCCTAAATCCTTAATCTTGAAGGATTTAGAATTTCTTTCGATAATTATAGCAAACAATCCCGCAAAGAGCAAACCAAACGCCTTTACTTAAGTTAAAATTAGGGGACCAGAGTTGGTAATGGCGACTGTTCTTTCGAAAAGTCCGGCAAGACTATTATCTTTGGTTTTTAAAGTCCAGCCATCGTTGTTGGCAAAAGCTAAATCGGGTTTTCCCATGTTATAAATTACTTCAATCGCAATTACCATTCCTTCTCTTAACTGCGGCGTTTGCTCGATTTTACCCTGTAAATAACCCGGCACTTCCGGATCTTCGTGTAACTGCCTGCCAACTCCGTGTCCGACTAAGGTCCTGACAACTGAATAGCCGTTTTGGACCTCTACGATGTCCTGGATAGTCTTGGAAACGTCTCCGACACGGTTTCCTACCTTGGCCTGTTGAATAGCCGCTGCAAGTGCTTGTTCCCCAACTTTTAAGAATTTGTCTACCTCATCATTCTGGGATTTGGGATTTGGAGTTTGGGATTTAACTCTGACCGTTTCAGACATATCTGTATGAAAACCTTTATAAAAAACCCCGCAATCAATCCCAATAATGTCGCCTTCTTTTAATTTGTACGGAGACGGGATGCCGTGAACAACTACTTCGTTGGTGGAAATACAGGTTGCATGATGATAGCCTTCAACTTTTTTAAATCCCGGCTCGCCGCCTTTTTCCTGAATCAATTTATCAGCCAAAGCGTCCAACTCAATTTCGGAAACGCCCGACCTGACATTAGCGCAAACTTCTTTTAAAGTTTCGGCGAGCATTTGCCCGCCTATTTGCATGATTCTTAAATCTTGCGGGGTTTTAATTTTGATCATCTAATGCCTCTCTGATTTTTGTTTGAATATCCGTAATTTCTCCTTCACCGTTAATTTCGGTGAGTATTCCTTTGGTCCGAAAATATTCTAAAACCGGCAGCCTGTCTTTGTCCTGCACATCCCGCCTGGTCAAAACAATTTCCAGCCTGTCATCGTCTCTGCCCCTTTCGGTGATTCTTGCCCTCATTGCTTCGGTTGAAATATTAATATAAAAAACTTTATCAACCTGTAATGAATTTTGCGTTAAGTAATTGAGCAATGTATCCAAATCTTCTTGCGTTGCCGGATAATTATCTAAAATAAAACCGTTTTTATTTTCATCCATTTTCTCTTTTAAGAGGTCGAACTTTAAACTATTTGGCAGATGTAATCCTTTCATGGAGTAGTTTTTGTAACCCTCTACCGCTTTTGGGTCGCCAAGCCGGTTACCCTCGCGGATTAGCTCTCCCATCGAAAAAACAGGGAGCCTTAAATCTTTGCCCAGTATTTCTGCTTGAGTGCCTTTTCCGGAATATGGCGGTCCCAAAAATATCAGTATCATCGAAGTTAGCCTTTTCCTAAAAATTTGAGAATTTCTTTTGTAATTGTCTCGATTGATTGCTCGCCATCGATTTCTACCAAAATTCCTTTGTGTCTGTAATACTCAACTACCGGTTCTGTAAATTTGTGAAATAGATCAATCCTTTTCCTAATTGCCATTAAAGTTTCGTCTTCGCGCTCCGCTTCTCTTCCTGAAATCCTCCATAAAGCTTCTCTATCACTGATTTTAATATAGAAAACTTTATCAATCCCGTTTTTAAAGTTTTCTACCTGATTTAAAGTTCTGGGAAAGCCATCGATAATATATCCCAATCGGTATTCCGGCCTATTAAGATAATCGCTGACTATTTTTACTGTTTTTTTATCGGAAATTAAAAGTCCGGCATTCATAACCAATTTTATCTGTCTTCCTAAAGGAGTTTTTTCTTTGGCCAAATCCCGGAAAATGTGTCCAGTGGATAGATACGGAACGCCTAACTCTTTTGAGAGCAACGTTCCCTGCGTTGATTTTCCGGACCCTTGAATACCGATTAAAATTATTTTCATAGTCAGTAAAACCGAACTATTTTGCAAACCCTTCGTAATTACGCATCACCAATTGTGCTTCAATCGCCTTTATCGTCTCTAATATTACCGAAACTACGATTAAAATACCAGTCCCACCTATTAAGAGGTTTTGGACATTGGTAAAAAATCTGGCGATAGTCGGAAAAACCGCAATTAGACCTAAGAATAAAGCCCCCGCCAGAGTAATACGGGTTAAAATATAATTTAGATAATTGGCGGTTGATACGCCCGGCCGAATTCCGGGAATAAAACCTCCGTATTTTTGGATTTCTTCGGCGATTTTTTTAGGATTAAAAACGACGGCCGTATAGAAATAAGTAAAGCCGACGACTAAGACGAAATAAGCCGCGTTGTACAAAAATCCGGTCGGACTAAACCAAAGCGCCACCGATGTGCCGATGTTGTGCAGTAATGCGACTCTTGAAACCGAAAGATAATTGGCGATTAAAGAAGGCATTAAGACCAGAGAAACGGCAAAAATAATTGGAATTACTCCCGCCTGATTAAGTCGTAAAGGAAGATGCGTTGACTGTCCACCGTACATTTTATTCCCCCTGACCTGTTTGGCATAATAAACCGTAATCTGTCTGGTGGCTTCATTGACAATGACTATTGAAGCCACGACCGCGACTGCCATCACCGCAAAAACCATCAGGTTAAAAAAGTTTTGCGAGTTAATGGTTGTCGCCGTTTGTCCAAAAGCCACGGGCAGTCTCGAAACAATTCCGGCAAAAATCAAAAGAGAGATTCCGTTACCGACGCCTCTCTCGGTAATTAGCTCTCCCATCCAAACCATCAGCATCGTACCGGCGGTCATAGTTATAACCAGCGAAATCAAACTTAAGATATTTAAGTTGGCAATAATTCCTTGATTTCTTAAAAGCGCATACATGCCGACCGACTGCAGCGCCGCCAGAGGTACCGTAATCATTCTGGCATATTGGTTTATCTTTTGTCTGCCGCTTTCTCCTTCTTTCTGTAATTCTTCAAGCTTAGGGAAAACCATGGTTAAAAGCTGCAGAATAATGGTCGCGTTAATGTAAGGATTTAAACCTAAAGCCATCACCGAAAAATTGGCCAAGGTTCCTCCTGAAAAAACATCGAGGAGTGCTAAAAATTGGTTTTGCGAAAAAAGCGATTGCAACTGGGCGACATTAACTCCAGGGACCGGGATGTGGGCGAAAATTCTGGCAACTACAAAAATACAACCTGTGAAGATCAGTTTTTTCCGAACATCAGGCGACTTGAGACTATTTCTAAAAATAGCTAAAATTCTCTCCATTTAGTTTTATTTCTTTGTTGCGTCAATCTCGACGCGACCACCGGCTTTGACAATTTTCTTCTCGGCTTTTTTGGAAATCGGTAATTTAATTGTGAAAGCACTTTTAACTTCCCCGTCTCCCAATATTTTTACTCCGTACGCTGCTGCCTCCTTAGCGTCTACTATATGATGGCTGATTAAAGTTTTTAAATCAACTACCGTATCCGCTTTTAAAAGAGTGAAAGCTTTGATATTTACAATTACCGGTTTATTTTTGAAAAGTTTGTTTCTGCCTTTGCCTCTTCGAAAAGGCAACCTTTTAATCAATGGCAGGGCTCCTCCTTCAAAAGATAAGGCTCTTTTGCTTCTGGCGTTTTGGCCTTTGGTGCCTCTTCCCGCAGTCTTTACCCTTCCCGAACCGTGTCCTTGCCCAAGTCTTCTTTTTGATTTAGTTTTGATGGTGACTAAATTATTTAACTGCATTTTTCTCCTTTCTCTTCTGCATTTCTCTTTTATATCTTGCCGCTAATCTTTCCAGGGCTTCGATGGTCGCATAGACATTACTGGCTTTATTATTCGTCCCTAATACTTTCGAGGAAATATTTTTAATTCCCGATAAGGAAACGACGCTTCTAACTGCTCCTCCGGCAATGACTCCGCTACCTTTAGGGGCCGGCTTTAATAGCACTTTTGCCGCTCCGAGCTTAATGCGGAACTCAAATGGAATTGTCTCGTTAACGATTGGAACGTTGATGACATGCTTTTTGGCTAAAGTGACGCCCTTTCTGATTGCCGAGGAGACATCACCGGCTTTGCCAAGACCAATCCCCACCTTACCGTTTTTGTCGCCGACAACCATTAAAACCGAAAAGCCGATTCTGTTCCCGCCTTTGGTTTTTTTGGAAACCCGGCTGACTTGCACTATTTGTTCTTCAAAACCGTCCTGACTTCCTTGTCTATCCGATTGTCTTGAATTTCTATTATCCATATTAGAACTTAAGCCCTCCTTCTCTGGCGCCTTCGGCGACGGCTTTTACTCTTCCATGGTAGCGGTAAGAGCCGCGGTCGAAAACTACCTCCGTCACTTTTTTGGTGGCCGCTTTTTTGGCAATTAATAATCCTAATTCTTTTGCCCGGTCACTTTTTTTAATTTTTTCTTTGGTTTTTAATTCCGCTTCCGCTGCGCTAATGATAGTCTCTCCTTTGACATCATCAACAATCTGTGCATAAACATATTTATTTGATCTAAAGATTGATAACCTTGGCCGTGCTGTTGTCCCCTGAGCTTTGGCCCTAATTCTTTTTTTTCTTCTGTCTTTTATATTTTTCATAATTACTTTACAACTGCTCCTACCGCTTTGGCGGCTTTTCCGGCTTTTCTCCTAACTCTTTCACCGACATACTTTATGCCTTTTCCCTTATATGGTTCCGGCGGCCTGATCGCCCTGACTTTTGCCGCAGTGTCTCCAACTAAGGCCTTATCGATGCCGGAAATGGTAATCACGTTTTCATTAACGGTAAACGTTATTCCTTGCTCAACTTTAACAACCACCGGATGGGAAAAACCCAAAGACAGTGTTAAAGTGTTTCCCGCTGCTTGAGCCCGATAACCGACGCCGGACAGCTCTAATTTTTCCTCAAAACCTTCCGAGACGCCCTTGACTAAATTGTTAAGAATAGACCGGGTTAATCCGAATAAAGCGTTGGTTTCGGAATCATTTTTCTTTTCCTGACTGACAACAATCTGCCCATTGGCAACGGCTATTTTGATACCGTTTGGGATAACGAATGATAACTCACCTTTTGGACCGCTAACTTTAGCCTTGGTCCCTTCCAAGACAACATTAACCCCTTCTTTTAAAACAACCGGTTTTTTAGCAATTTTTGACATATTATTTACCAGATAGCGAAGAGCACTTCTCCGCCCAATCCTTTCTTGTTGGCATCCATTGCCGTCATGACACCCTGACTGGTTGAAACAACCACTCTTCGCCTGCCTCTTCTGCCAATCTCCATAATTCTTTTTGCCGGATAATAAACTCTTAAAGACGGTTTTGAAATTACTTCGATATCGGTTAAGACAGGCATCCTGTCATCGTAACTAATGACAGCCTTTAATTTTTTTTTGCCTTCTTTACCTTCCTCTCTAATGCTTTCCAAGAAGCCTTCTTTAACCAAAACTTTACCGATTTCTTTATTAATGTTTGAAAACGGAAGAATAACCTCTTTTCTTTTTGAAAGAGCGCTATTTTTAATTCGAATGATAAAGTCCGCAATTAAATAATTCATAATCTTTACGAAACTACCAGGTTGATTTAACTACGCCCGGTAATTCTCCTTTTAAGGCCAGCTCCCGAAAACAAATGCGGCAAACTCCGAACCGGCGCATATAGGCGCTGGACCGGCCGCAAATAGCACAGACGTTCTTTTCTCTGGTTGAGAATTTTTGCTTTTTCTTAAATTTAACTACGTTTGATTTTTTTGCCATATTTATTTTTGAAAAGGCATTCCTAACGCCTTTAAGAGAGCTAATCCCTGCTCGTCATTTTTGGCTGTCGTTGTAATCGAAATTGCCAATCCTTGCACTTTATCAATTTTACTTGGGTCAATTTCCGGGAAAACCGTACTCTCCGCAAATCCAAAAGTGTAATTTCCCCTTCCATCAAAACTGTCTGTTTTGACACCATGAAAATCCCGCAGTCTTGGAAAAACAATTGTAACTAATTTTTGGTAGAAATCATACATCCTTTTTCCCCTCAGCGTTACTACCAGCCCGATTTCTTCTCCTTCTCTTAATTTAAAAGCGGAGATTGATTTCTTCGCTCTTGTGACTTTTGGTTTTTGGCCGGTTATTAAGGATAATATTTCTGCCGCTTTCTCCAGATTCTTTTTATCTGCCACCGCGTCTTTTACTCCCATATTGACGACTATTTTTAAAAGCATTGGCACGGCATGGACATTTTTAATTCCTAATTCTGTTTCTAATTTTTGGGCTATTTCGCTTTTATATTTTTCTTGTAAAGTATTCATGTTTATATTTCCGCCTCACATTTCTTGCAGATCCTCGATTTGACATTTTTTTCAATTCTGTATCCGACTCTTGTTTCCTTATGACATTTCGGACAAATTAAAATTACATTTTCTTCGGGCAAGGGCTTTGTCAAAGTCACTATTTCCGAAGGTTTAGTTTGCGAACGCGCCTTAAGATGTCTTTTGTAAAGATTGACATTATTAATTAAAACTTTACCCATTTTTGGAAAGACCAGGTCGATTTTTCCCGTCTTTCCTTTATCTTTTCCTTTAGTTACTTTGACGTTATCGCCTTTTTTTAATTTCATATTAGACAACTTCCACCGCCATACTGGTAATTTTCATAAAACCTTTGTCTCTAATCTCTCTGGCAATCGGGCCGAAAATTCTGGTTCCTCTTGGATTTTTATCTTTGGCATTATCAATCACGACTCCTGCATTATCGGAAAATCTAATATAAGAACCATCCGCTCTTTTATGTTCTTTTCTAGCTCTGACCAAAACCACCTTCACAATTTCGCCTTCCTTAACCTGACCAGTTGGGGTAGCTTCTTTGACAACGCAATTTAAAACATCGCCAATGTACCCAAACTTCCTTTTTGAACCACCAAAAATATGGATAACCTGCAAAACTCTGGCTCCAGAATTATCCGCAACTTTTAACATAGTTCTATGTTGAATCATTTTATTACCTCCAGTACTTTAAAAAATTTCCCTTTCGAAAGAGGCTTCGTTTCAGCAATTTTTACTGTCTGCCCCAAAACCAAATTCAAATCTCCCGTATGAGCCTTATACCTTTTACTCCTTCGCAGCAGTTTTTTGTACAAGGGATGCGGAGTTTTTCGAACAATTTCCACCACTGCTGTCTTATTCATTTTTAAGGAAACTACTTTCCCTTCAAATGCTTTCATTTTGTAAGCTCCTTCTCTTTTAAAGCTGTTTCTATCAGAGCGATCTCTTTTCTCTTCCAGAAGATTAACCGCGTATTTTTAAGTTTATTTTGTTTCAGGCCCAGCCTTAAATCCAGAAGCGCCCCCTTTGCTTCTGCCAGCGCTTTTTTTAATTCTTTCTCGCTTTTTGTAAACATTTCTTTTTTGTCTTTAGTTTTCATAGATTAGCTCTCCTTTGAAACCATACTCGTTTTGACATTCAGTTTCTGCGCCGCCAATCTTAAGGCGGCTTGGGCAATATCTTTAGTCACTCCGCCCATTTCAAAAAGAATCCTGCCTGGCCTAACCGGCGCAACGAATTCATAAACGTCACCTTTCCCGCTACCCATCCTGGTCTCCGCCGGTTTTTTGGTAATCGGCTTATCCGGAAAGATTCTGATCCAAACTCTGCCACCTCTTTGGGTATAATGCGTAATTGCTCTTCTGGCCGCTTCAATTTGTCGGCTGGTTACCCAAGCGGTTCCTTCACTCATCAGCCCAAATTCTCCAAAAGCGATGGTCGTACCGCTGTAAGAATTGCCTTTCATTGTTCCTCTTTGTTGCTTTCTATACTTTGCTCTTTTTGGGACTAACATATTAGCTTTCCTCCGGTCTGTTTATCCAAACTTTTACTCCGATATATCCTTTTTTTGTTAGCGCCGGGGCGCTGGCGTAACCGATATTGGCCCTGATTGTCGATAAAGGAACTGTTCCCAGTTGTAATTTTTCTCTTCTGCCGATTTCCGCTCCGCCGATTCTTCCCGACAAAACAATGCGTACTCCTTTTGCGCCACTTCCCATTACTTTTTCACCGGTTGAAACCAAGATTCTTTTTGCCGGCAGTCTTCTCACTAATTGGTCCGAAACATTTTTTGCCACCAGATATGCGTCAAGATTGGGGTCTTTAATCGGCTCTACCCGGATATCCAATTTGAACTGATTTTTAACATTAGACTTTTTGACCAAATTTTTCTG
>Ga0187889_10003521_pt1 | contig 13747 bp, 13 predicted proteins | sample June2016WEW_7_10_2_FD_132992 | JGI IMG/M metagenome (GOLD analysis project Ga0187889, IMG submission 132992) | Peatland microbial communities from SPRUCE experiment site at the Marcell Experimental Forest, Minnesota, USA - June2016WEW_7_100 | ecosystem: Environmental > Terrestrial > Soil >... | reverse complement strand
GCTGAAGGACTACATGGAATACACGGTCGTCTCTGATCTCTTCATGACGCCCACCGCCCAGCTTGCCGACCTCGTGCTACCGGCTGCTCACTGGCTTGAGCAGGATGACGTGGTCTTTATGCACGAGGTATGGTGCGCTATGAGCCGAAAGAAGCTCGCCCAGATTGGCGAGGCCAGGGACGATAGAGACGTAATCCTCGAGGTTGCGCACCGTCTCGGCCTCAATGATGCCTTCCCCTGGCCGGACCGCTACGCCTACCTCGATTGGATCTGCGAGGGGACAGGCATGCGCTTCGAGGAGTTCAAGGAAAAGGATATCGTCATGGGAGAGATGCGCTACAGAAAGCACGAGGAGCGTGGGTTCGGCACGCCCTCCCGCAAGTTCGAGTTCTACTCCACCGTCATGGAGCACGCGGGCCGCCCGCCCCTGCCGGTCTACGTCGAGCCGCCCCTGTCTCCGGTCTCCGCGCCCGAGCTCGCGCGGGACTATCCGCTGATTCTCATGACGGGGACGAAGGTACTACACTATTTCCATTCGGAGCTGCACCAGATCGATTCCCTGCGCAAGCGGCACCCTGACCCCCTCGTCGAGATCAACCCCGAAACGGCGGCCCGTTTAGGCATATCGGACGGGGACTGGGTTTCAGTCGAATCGCCCCACGCAAAGGTCAGGCTCAAGGCAAAGCTCTTCGACGGCATCGCGCCCGACGTCGTCAATGCCGAGCACGCATGGTGGTACCCGGAGGCGACCCCGCCCGACTATCGCTGGAAGGAATCGTGCGTCAACCTGCTTTTCGGGGACGACCACTTTGACCCCGACACGGGGGCGGAGCCGCTGAAGTGCTACATATGCAGGATCGCGCCCGTCTAGCGGTCTGACCGGGCGATCTCTTTGTGCCGTGACGCCTATCCTCACTTTTCGTCACTACTCCAAGCCTTAATTTAGTCAGCGGTCGAAACGGCGCACTGCCCAGGACGTGCCGACTAACACAGATTCGTTCGCATAGCCGGAATAGAGGTTAGCCGCAGGCATTGGGCATGTTCACTATTTCATATATTAGAGCTTCTTGGCCTGTGACAAAGCTGGACTCTTTTGGCTTGCGCTCTCCTATCTTTTTGTCGTTCATTCTTGACCTTCAAGCATCAAACAATCGCACAATAATGTCGTTGCACGTGTCGCCCTTATCCGCCAACCATTTTAGCCGCTTCCAACTTCGGCAGTCACTTGTATGTTATGCGTCGCTTGAGGCTGATGTTGATATGACGCCCGTGATGAAGCTTGCCGACTTGGAAAAGGCGGGACCGGACATGGAGAAATTAGTTCGCGACAGTAGATAGCTGCGATTCTAAAAAAAATAATGGACTGCAGTTCATAACCGATTTAAGCTCCGGCACCGATTTTTGTTGTTGATGCGTTGCCACTCAGGCAATATTTATGTAAGGTCAACGAGCTCTTGACGTTTAGGTGAAAATCGTGGTCAAAATACCTGATGAAGTGTTCAACGCGATTAACAACGAGAAGAATCCAAAGATCCTCGCGACCGTTGATGCGAACGGAGATCCGCACGCTATCCAGGCGGGAAGTATTAGGGCACCGTCGAACGAAATGATGATTGTGGGCGCCATTTTGATGAAGCGAACCGGAAAGAACCTGGAAGCGATGAAGAAGGACGGCAAAACCGCTTCGTTCCTGGTCCTCGACGGTCCCAAGTCCTATGAGGTCAGATGCACGGTGGGGGACTTCGTCACCTCCGGACCGATGTTTGATGCGATGTCCGAGAAGCTCAAACAGATGGGTATGACCCTCAAGGGCGTCTGGACATTCATGCCGGTCGAGGTCTGGAACCAGAGCGCCTCTATGGAAGCCGGCACGAAAATGGTATAGGCACCACCCAGGTATACCGTTGATTCCCACTGGAGAGATCTTCTAAGCCCCACTACCGTTTTGAACGGACGTAATCTGGTTCCGTAAGAGATAGACTTACTAATATCTTGCTTTCGTTGAAGACCTATATTTAGCGGGCGTTGAAAAGATCCTAGAAGGCACCACCATCATCTCATACGTGAAAGATGCGCTCTTGATTCTCCTTTATCTCCTTTAAAAGGTCTTCGTCCCTCTTTAAGAGCTTTGCATTAGCCTTTGCTGCTTCCTCCATCATAGCACGCATCTTATCCATCTCCTGCATAGCCCGTTGTTCGCGCTTCAGTCCCTCCTCCAGATAATGCCCATAGACTTCCTTAAGCACGTCGACCTCGCGCTGAAGCCGCTTAAGCTCGCTCAAAACGTAGGCCTCGTTGTTGGTCATTTATGATTAACCTCCCCCTCAAGCGAGTATCAGAGATAATGGCCACACATCTCGCTCTGAGTTGCGTCTACAAAAAAGAGGGGTATTTAAACGGACGTCTGATCGCTCGAAAACATTCATTTTCTGACCATTTAAACACCTTAGCACAGTTTCTGTGGTCACATGTGAACCGGAGCCTTTATCTATCCTCTGACACGTTCTTGCGCGTCTAGTATCTACGGACTTTGCAAGAGGCAATCATGCGTTTACACAGAATCGTCTCATATTCTGCAATCATCCTTCTCATTGCTGTCTTGTTCGCAGGCGTTGTAGCCGTTCCTACAGCGGCACAGAACGATACGATGCAGTTCCGCTACAACGCTACGCACCTCGGCGACTACAGCCCCGTAGCGGGGAGCAACGTGTCGAATGGCAAGCTGACGTGGCGCCTCACAACCGGAGACTACGTGCTCTCTTCCCCTGCCCTCGTTGACGGGGTGGTTTACATCGGGAGCGATGACAACAACACCTACGCCCTCAACGCCACCACCGGCATCGAACTCTGGAACTACACGACCGGGGGCGCCGTGCTCTCCTCACCCGCCGTCATCAACGGCACGGTCTACGTGGGCAGCGATGACAACAACACCTACGCCCTCAACGCCACCACCGGCACCAAGCTCTGGAACTACACGACCGGGGGTGCTGTGCTCTCCTCACCCGCCGTCATCAACGGCACGGTCTACGTGGGCAGCAATGACAACAACACCTACGCCCTCAACGCCACCACCGGCACCAAGCTCTGGAACTACACGACCGGGGGTGCTGTGCTCTCCTCACCCGCCGTCATCAACGGCACGGTCTACATCGGGAGCGATGACAACAACACCTACGCCCTCAACGCCACCACCGGCACCAAGCTCTGGAACTACACGACTGGAGACAACGTAGAGTCCTCACCCGCCGTCATCAACGGCACGGTCTACATCGGGAGCGATGACAACAACGTTTATGCCCTCAGCGCCGCCACGGGGGCTAAAGTGTGGAGCTTCACGACCGGAGACTATGTGTTCTCCTCTCCTGCCGTTGTCAACGGCACTGTGTACGTGGGGAGCAATGATGGCAACGTCTACGCGATCGGCAACGCAGCTGCGGCCACAAGCCAGGGTACGACGCCCGGCTTCGAGGTTATGCTCGCTTTGGTCGGACTCGTAATCGCCGCTTATGTAGTGAGAAGGAAGAGCTGACCCCTCTAACTTCCTTTTCTTGAAGCGCGTTGGCATGCTGAAACTCCTACGTCCCCCATGCCACCATCAGCGCTTCCGCTCTTCAGCTGGCCCAACTGGCTGTCCGAGCTATCCGAACTAAGCTAAACAAGGGTTTTGCGTTCGTCACTCGAATTCAAGTTTGACGCCCCCGATTCTGGGAGCGAGCCAGTTGTAGACGAGTGCTACGATTGCTGTGATAATGTATCCGCCGATGAAGCCGCCTATAATGGCGAAGATAATAATGGTAATCGCTAGCGTTGCGCCCGAACCGATGTTGACCCCCGCTGGCAGGAGAGAGTTTAGGTTTGCGGTTCCCACGAGGATGAAAATCGCTGAAATCACGCCATAAATGAACGATATCACCGCTTCAATTGTCGCACCCATTAATGCAACGGCCCCGACCGGAATCTTACTGACTGTTTTTACTTCTGTCATTTTCGTCACCTCCGTTCTTCGTTAAGCGCAGCAATGCCCGACGAACTTCATAAATGTTTCAGCGTTTTTCCGCGTTTGGCCAGATTGATGAAATACCTAAGGGGGCTTTGGCAACCCAAGATAGTAAGAAGGCGATGAACGACCAAGGCCACATCGCTGTAAGCAGACCGCGTGAGTTGACAGAAAGGTTTGTAACAATGGATCTCGTACGATGATGTACTTTTCTTTTGACAGAAGAGAGGAGACATCAATGAACGATTATGACAACTTTTTCTTACCCGTAACTGACGTGAACCAAGCCAAGGAATTTTATCGCACTGTGCTCGGGCTTCCGATGAAATTTGACTTTTCCGAGCGAGGCATGGTGGCGTTTATGGTGGGAAATCAAGAACCTGCGCTCATTGTGAAGGACGTGCATACGTTTCCTGATGCCATTCAAACGATTTGGTTTGTAGTCGACGACGTGAACAGAGACTACCAACGACTGAAGGAGCGTGGTGTTCGGTTTTTGTCAGAGCCGTTTCGGATTCCCACTGGACTGGCCGTTGAATTTACAGATCCATTTGGCAACAGACTAGGGATAACGGACTACTCGGTTACACAGAGCACCGTACGTCACGACGCTCACTATACGGCGTGTTGCGGATTATTTTGCCGCGACTGTATCCCATCGAACGTCGCCCTTTTTTCCGCTTTTGAGCAGCTAGAGACGCTGCTCGCAGAGCTGCACTTTAGTGACTATGCGCGGCTAAAAGCACAAAAAAACGAGACATTTAAAGCGTACCCTACGTTTGAACTTGTCCTGCGCGAGATCAAAAAGTTGCGTTGCAAGGCACCGTGTCAAGAAGGTGGCGGCAAGCCAGACTGCGTTATTAAGCACTGTGTAGAGCGTCAGCACTATGTGGGGTGCTGGGAATGTCCTGAGGTTTCGCGCTGCGAGTTGCTGGCCCCGCTGAAAGAATTTCACGGAGAGACGATCGACCATAACCTTGCCGTGATACAGCGAAACGGCCGCGATAACTGGAGTGACAAACGAGGCAGGCACTATCGATGGTCGTAATCGCGGTATATACACGAAATGGTAAAAAAACGGGAAATACTAAAAAATGATGTTTTGACTGTTATTTCTAAACCAGGACTTGTTAACTGGAACGTTGCAGGTGGAAGTGTGTCGATCAAATAGATTTAAAGGAGTTTCGTCTATGGACAAAGGACAGCATTTCAAAATATTTGTCTATGGTCCTTATATGAATCCAAAGTACTTGGATCAAAAAGGAATCACGTATTACAACGATTATAAAGCTTCTATAGTTGATTACGACATCTGCTTTTCAACTAGAACGGATGATTGGAAAAAAGCGATGATAGACTTGAACGAGAGGGAAGAAAACAAATTAGAAGGCGTTGTGTATGAAATCGATTCTAAAGCTTTGAAGATATTTGACGATTTGGAAAAACTACCAGAGGGAGAGCACGAGAGAATTCAAGTAATTGTTGAAACACAGAAAGGGGAACTAGAACACGTTTATACCTATATTTGTCCCCATAAAGAAGGATATTTCAGACCCTCGAAAGAATATATCGATTTGATTGTAGAAGGAGCGTTAATTAATAAGCTTTCATGATCTCACATTGATCACATTAAAAGCTTTTTAACATAGGGCTGAGGCAAAATCGACGACTGAGCCTAAAGCAAAAGCGATCGAAAAAGCGCTCGTCCTGCCCCATCAGATAATATTCAGCGTCCCTCCTATCTCCGCCCCTTCAAACCGAACGTCCCACCGCTGCTGCGAGTGCCGTGCACGAGAACATATCCAACTATAAAAAGCCCCTCGTTTTTGAAGTATATGGGCTCTCTCGTAGGACTTTTAATTGCCAGCGCACGGCTGTTGAGGATCAGCGTACGGTGTTTGAGACATCAGTTAAGGTCAAGAACGCGTTCATAGCATCCTCCGCTCTGAAATGTAGCCTCCAAAACCAGTTCGAACCAGTTAATTCGTTGCAGCCGTTGTCAACCCCTCTCGGTCTCTGCTGCGTCCAGTGCAGCTAGAACGTAAGCGCTTGAGGAGACTCTGTGGTATTTGGGCCCCCCGCCCATCGACAGAATCCCTATGTAGCCTGCCGCGAGCAACTCGTGTAGGGCTTCTTGGACTTCGAGCTTCGTCCCGTCAACTTTTTTCTGTACCTGCCATAGACGCAGGCCCTCGCCGCTCGCCTGATAGATAGCTCTAAAAACCGTCTTTTGCAAATCATTCATCAAGGCTATTTCGGCGGGACCATCGTGCAACGTCGGATTGAGCATGGTTACTCACGCGTTTTGCTATGAAACATGTAGCGGATGATACAATATTATATAAAGCTCTCACGGGGCGCGCGGCTTGCGAGCCGAGAGTCCCTCTTTGCAATCGTAGCATATCCTCCCGGTCGTCTACGCGCTCAGGAAGCGCGATGATTTGGCCGAGAAGTGTGTATCCTGCACTATTGGATAGTCAGCGGTGCGCCTGAACGCGTCTCGTACGCCCTTCTAGAAAGTGATCACATCGACAAAGTCACATAGTTTTTGTAAGAAGTGTTCATAACACCGTTAGCCTTCAAAATCACGCCGGCTTAATGATGAAAGATGATATCCCTATCTGGAGTCAATGCGCCGGACGCTCGGTTGGAGGCACCGACTGCTCACAACGATGATCGTGCAAATGGGCACACGTTGCCGTGAGAGTGAGACGAGTTGAGGTGATAAAAATGGAAATCGGCTCCGAAGTACCTGCGTTTTGCCTTCCTGATCGCGCGGGCAAGCAAGCGTGTCTGAGCGACTTCAGAGGCAAATGGGTTGTCCTGTACTTTTATCCCAGGGACAATACGAGTGGCTGCACGCGAGAGGCCACGGATTTCAGTGAACAACTACACGATTTTGAGAAGTACGACGCAGCAGTTATCGGGATAAGCCCGGATTCGCCTGAAAGTCACGAGAAATTCGTTGAAAAACATCAGCTTCGTGTGTTGCTATTGAGTGACGAAAACCACGAAGTGGCGGAAAAATATGATCTAGAAACTGAAACGTGCGTACGGGAAAGAGTACCACGGCATTGAACGTAACACCTTTCTGATAACGCCCGAAGGGAAGCTGGCCGAGGTCTGGAGAAAAGTCAAGGTGAACGGCCACGTTGATGCTGTCAAACGGACTCTAGAAGCCCTCAAACAGTAAAAACCACGTCAACGACTCAGATCTGCACTCTGGTAGTTGTCGCGAACAAGCGAGGGCAGCTCTCCAGAGCTGACCGTCGTAGGATAGCTCACGCAGAATCTACGTCGTGACGCCGCCCCTCTGCTCAAAGCAGGCCAACAGAGGTTACCATTCGGGTTCGCCCTCGGTGCCAAATAAGCCAGAATAGAATAAGCCGTTGAAGCGGTAGTCCTTGAGGTTATCTGCAATCTCGTGCGATTCGTTGTTTTTACTGCCGACTAACCTCCCATCTTCAAACCATCTGAGAGAGTCATAATGGGAAAGCGCCAGAATGACGTCAAGCTCAATGGGTTCTTCGTCGGACCCTTGAGAACTCGCCACTTTCACGTCGTCGATCGCCCATTTCGACACGTCAGGCTTCAGCCACTGGATGAATTCTCCTACCAGCCACGGATATATGATAAGCGACCGCATGCGACTTTCTCTAAATTGTTTGGAGTCTTCATCCTTCTTGAAGATTAAAACCTTTTCCTTTTGCATTACGTTGTAGAGGCCAAAGATGGTCTTGTCGATGCTTTTCGTAAGCCGCAATCCGATCTCGGTCGCGTATTCGGTGATGAGCTCCACAGACTCGAGCGTATGGCCCCCATAGACGGCATTTCCGATAACGATGAGAGCGAAGGAGAAGTTTCCATGCACCAACTAAGAGGCAAATTACGGGAGGGGTTACTAAACTAACTCCTGTGGTACAAAAAAGGAATCATTAAGGACATCCATGCCGAGAAGCATAGTAAAGGAATTTAAGTGACGAGGGGAGATTCGTTAGATTGGAAGCTTGAGGTGCGAAATAGAAACTGGAGTTCGACCTTGCAAAAGCTCTAAATAAATTCGAAGAGACTAGAATTGAAAGATGTTATCTTTGACCCAGCCGCTAGCACTTAACAAGATTTATGCTATGGATTGTCTTGAAGGGATGAGACTCATCCAGGAGAACTCCATAGACGTAGTTGTCACGTCTCCGCCATACAATATTGGCAAAAAATATAATGGATATAACGACGAGCGACCGCGAGACGAGTATTTAGACTGGATGGAACAGGTGGCCCAAGAATCAAAACAGGTTTTGAAAGAAACTGGCTCATTTTTTCTAAATGTTGGTGGAAAATCCTCAGACCCATGGATTGCATTAGACGTTGCAAATCGGTTCAGAAAGCACTACAAGCTTCAAAATCTAATCCATTGGATTAAATCGATTGCTATCCCCAAAGAAGATATGGGGGACTATAAGCACACGCAGCAAAGCATAGCCGTTGGGCATTATCAACCTGTCAACAGCGCAAGATACCTAAGCGGAGGTCACGAGTTCATTTTTCATTTCACGCAGCACGGCGACGTTAACTTAGATAAAACCTCGATTGGAGTGCAATACCAAGATAAATCAAATATCAAGCGTTGGAAGTCCGTACGTGCCGACCGAAGAGAGCGGGGCAACGCGTGGTTTATTCCGTATGAAACTATACAAGAATCAAGACCGCATCCTGCAGTTTTTCCAGAGAAATTACCCGAAATGTGTATAAAACTGCATGGGGTCAACAGCGAAACCACTGTGTTAGACCCCTTTATGGGTATCGGAACCACCGCGTTAGCATGCGTAAAATTAGGGGTCAAATTCATAGGTTTTGAGATAGACTCGTCGTACGTTGAAATTGCTAAGGAAAAACTAACCCAAGAGAAATTACTCCAAAAAACGCTGCTTTAGGAGGCGAAGCACTTGCAACCGAAAGATGCGATTCTCAAATTAATAGAGATTACGCCTATACTAAATAAAGTCAGCTTTCAGGAAGTTCTCGAGTTGACGTCACCATATAAGCTGCACCCAATAAATCTGAGCCAAGAAGACGATAAAGAGCTGATTGAGGCTCTTATTAAGTCTTGCAGAGGCCTTCTCGCCCTAGCCACTAAAGCTAGAAGGGGGTATAAAGGCGCCAGAATTAACGAAGTGAGTAAATCAATTGAAAATGAGCTGGTTGAAGAAATTAGAAAGACAGGATTAAGCACAAGAATTCTTTCCGCGCAGGGCTATCCAGACATAGAGCTGAATGACAAGCACAATCGGGTCACCTATTTGGAAGTAAAAATATCGAGCAAGAAAAAGAAAACTGGTTTCAGAGCTTTCTATTATAGTACTGGAAAAAAAATTGCAAATGATGCGAGACATCTTCTACTTGGCTTGCGGGTTATTAAAGACAGTGACAACTACTGGACGATCGAAGAGTGGACTTTGACAGATTTGTCAAAACTCGATGTTCACCTTAAAGCCGAATTTAATGCGAGTAATATTGCTATGTACACCGAAGAGTCAACACTTGCGAAAAGTCGTGCGGATTCGGAGCTTTTTTAACTTGTCCGGCAACCCTTTTTTAACAACCCACATTTAACAACTCTTGGTTTAACAGAACCGGACGACCGCGGATTAATAAGTAATGCAAATCTCTCTATAGCACGGCAAACCCTTGCGGCTTATGCTTTCCTAAACGGCGCGAAAACTAAAGCTATTGCTGCAAACTGCAGGCGGTCGCATCCCGTTTCCAGTCAAACTGTATCACGCACGTGCAGCTGTCATCGCTGGCAGTACTAACTTCGCAGATTGCGTGTGGTGTTTTTCCTGCTCAGTTACCCCGCGCAACGCCGGCCTGAAGTCGATGTCAGCTTTGCGGCGGGAACGTTGAAGTTGATAGCTGCGTTGCTAGCAGCGGTGCGCCGAGTGGATGATGCAAGCAGCTTGAGCGCTTTCGCTAGTTGTTTTGTGCGACCGTAGCGCATGTTCATACACATTTCAATGGGTCCAATTGGCCTACTCTTCTCACAACGGCGAAACGATAAATCGCTGGCGCGCCTATAAGCACCAAAACAGCCACTCTTTCGACGTTAGCTGCAGCTCCACGAGATCATCAAAAAAACAGAAAAAGCGGGAGGCGTGCTCCCGGTTTCACAAGCTCTCTAAAAAAGAGCTAGTTCATCGCCTAAACGCGATTGTCCGAAAAAGGCGAGTGTTTTCAGGCTTATGCTATTACGCAAGCTTGCACGTCGGACACGTGGCCTGTTTTACAGTCGTTGCACAGCTAGTACACTTTGCCGTCGTTGCACAGCTAGTACACTTTGCCGTCGTTGCACAGCTAGTACACTTTGCCGTCGTTGCACAGCTAGTACACTTTGCCGTTGTTGCACAGCTAGTACACTTTGCCGTTGTTGCACACGCTGAAGTCGTCTTGCAGCTCGTGCATTGCGCACTGACGGTAGCAGGGCAGTTTGTACCCGCCGCATTTCCGCATGTTTTTGTCGCGCATGTTGCTGTTGTCTGCGCAGTGACGTTGGCAGCTGTGAAAAGCGTAAGAGCTGCGAGCACTACGAGAATCGAAATTACTGCTTTTTTCATTCAGGTTCTCCTATCTCTTAGGACGTGATTCCGTCCTCTCCCTTTCGTTCTTTTTCCCGCCATATAAATATATTCTCCTTAAAATATTAGTTTCTAATAAAAACGCCGGAGAGCTTGTATGGCCTTTGAGAGCTTATTAGCCTTCAGAAGGTTTCTTATGCGGCTTTCAAGAAGCTCAACGCAACTGTAAGTATCTCGCGCTTCGCTGCCGGTCTCATTCCCTAAAAAAACAGCAAGCACCTCTCAACGTGCGATTCAGTTACGTGCTTCTCACAATACAAGGCGAACTGCAACGTTCCGCATGCGTCCGGCGAAACGAGTGTCCCGTTCCCATTTTGCATAAGATATATATGAGGGCGATTTGAGACCGAGTACTATGCAATCGAGTACCGCAAGCGCTGGAGAAAGCGCACAAGCCAGCCGAGGTATACCACTGATCGGTGATAAGTTCCCACAAATCGATGTCCAAACTACGCACGGCAAGATGACGCTGCCGGACGCTTTTAACGGCAAGTGGTTCGTGCTCTTCAGCCACCCCGCCGATTTTACGCCGGTGTGCACGACGGAGTTTGTGGCCTTCGCCAAACGGTATGATCAGTTTAAAGAGCTCGACTGCGAACTCATTGGTTTGTCTATCGACCAAGTGGTAGCGCACATGAAGTGGACTGAGTGGATACAACAGAACCTCGACGTTGAGATCCCTTTCCCAATAATTGCGGACACCGGCAAGGTCGCTTCGATGCTGGGGATGATCCACCCAGGTAAAGCGTCAAATACCGTGCGCGCAGTGTTCATAGTCGATCCCAAGAGCGTCGTCCGTTTAATAATCTACTATCCACAAGAAGTCGGCAGAAATATGGACGAAATACTTAGGGCCGTGAAAGCGCTCCAAATCGCCGACAAGTACGGCGTCGCAATGCCCGCCGGATGGCCCCAAAACGAGCTTATCGGGAAGAAGGTACTCATACCTCCGCCATCAGATGAAAAGACGGCCAAAGAACGTGCCAAAATGTATGACAACTACGACTGGTGGCTCTGTTATAAAGATCTGGAAGAATGATTAGCGTCAGCTAATACACTACGACGGTGCTCGCGTTACAGAAATCTCGGGCGCGGATCGCAAGACAAGCCGTCAGCACAGGCGCGGCCACGACTGGTGGGAATATGCGTAAGAACAGCAAGATACAGAATCGCTTCATCTTCATTTCGCCGGGAGAGCTTGCGTTCCTGCAGCTGTTTGAGCTCTTCTGCTGACAAACATTCGATCTTCGGATTCCAATACTCTATAGCAGGACCATCCTTTCTTATTTTGTCACGTATCCTTTGCCATTTTAATACTTTAACATTATGAGTCACCGCGTGCCGTCTAATAGCTCGTCTGTGCGCAAAAAAGCCCAAAAAAGCGTACGAGGTGAGCTGCTATCCCTGCGTTATATTACTTAGTAATATATCAAGAATTTATATATAGGCTAAAAGTGATAAATACTGAATGTAGAGTGTTAGCCAAAGTGTTGGCTACCTTTGATTTGCTAATGCGCTTTTGAGCAATGTGAGTGTTCCATGAAAGCTATCGAAACACATGACCTCTTCAAACGATTTGAGAACGTTGAAGCAGTAAAGGGAATCAATCTGGAAATAGAAGAGGGAGAACTTTTCGGGTTGCTCGGGCCAAACGGTGCGGGAAAGACAACCACCATCTCGATGCTGTGCACGATCGTGAGGCCTACGAGCGGCTCGGCCAGCATCTACGGACACGACGTAAAAAAGGAACCTGGTACTGTCCGGGGACTGATCGGAATCGTGTTCCAGGACCCAAGTCTCGACGATAACCTGACTGGCAGGGAAAACCTCGATTTCCACGGTCGGCTCTACAAAGTGCCCCGAAGTGAAATTGCCGGGAGAATAAAAGACGTCCTCGAACTCGTCGAATTAAGTGACAAGGCTGATGTCATCGTTAAAAAGTACTCCGGCGGCATGAAGCGGCGTTTGGAGATCGCGCGCGGTTTGCTTCACCATCCCAAAGTCCTCTTTCTCGATGAACCAACGCTCGGGCTTGATCCGCAGACTCGGCGGCACATCTGGGAGTACATCGAGCGGCTCAACAAGGAAAAGCAGATTACGATGATCTTGACGACGCATTATATGGACGAAGCCGATCAGTTGTGCGACCGCATTGCCATTGTGGATCACGGAAAGATCGTTGCGATGGACACGCCCGATAACCTTAAGCACGACGTAGGTGGCGATGTCGTAATTATGACGGTGCCAAATGGGGGTGAGCAGCTCAAAGTCAAGCTCGAACAGCTCGAATTCGTCAAGTCGACCCAATTGGTCGACGGCGCGCTGCGCCTGAGCGTTGACAAAGGCGAGACTGCAATACCGATCTTTATGGACGTGGCGCGTCAAGAAGGGATCGCCGTGCCCTCGATTTCACTCCATGAGCCCACGTTGGAGGACATATTTATCAAATACACGGGACGCGAGATTAGGACCCAAGAAGCGGCCGACGGTTTCGCCAATATGCACGCACGGGGGAGACGATAGCGATGCCAAACGGACGAATGGAGTTTATGGGTGATGTCTATTCGATTTGGCTTAGGGAGATGATTCGGTATGTCCGCGCTCGGTCGCGGGTCGTCACCTCTCTTATTACTCCGCTGCTGTGGCTCATCATATTCGGGTCGGGGTTCAGCTCATCGCTGTCGTTCGGTGGGCCTGGCGGTAGCACGAACTACATCAACTTTCTTGCGCCCGGTATCCTCGGCATGACGGTGCTCTTTACCTCGATATTTTCCGGAATGAGCGTCATGTTCGACAAAGAATTCGGCTTCATGAAAGAAATTCTCGTCGCTCCTGTGTCGCGGACGTCAATCGTCCTCGGAAAGGCCCTCGGCGGCACGACGCAAGCGTCAATACAGGCTTTGATGATACTTGCTCTCTCAACGTTTATCGGCGTACGGATATCGGGCACGCTCGGACTCGGTGCTGCTCTTGTGCTCATTCTCGTGACGATTTTCTTCATCGGCATGGGTTTTGTGGGGCTCGGTATTAGCATCGCCTCACGGCTTGAGAACATTGAGGGCTTTCAGGTGGTCTCCAACCTGCTGGTGCTCCCAATATTTTTCCTAAGCGGGGCGTT
>Ga0187889_10003520_pt1 | contig 13748 bp, 18 predicted proteins | sample June2016WEW_7_10_2_FD_132992 | JGI IMG/M metagenome (GOLD analysis project Ga0187889, IMG submission 132992) | Peatland microbial communities from SPRUCE experiment site at the Marcell Experimental Forest, Minnesota, USA - June2016WEW_7_100 | ecosystem: Environmental > Terrestrial > Soil >... | reverse complement strand
GACGGCGCGGGTTTCGGCCATGCGCATCTCGGCATTGTTGAAAATCAAAGGAGAGACATTGCCGGGATGAGCGTCGCCGTAGCCGACGAAGCCGCGACACTTGGCAGATTTATAGACCGTGGCTTTGAACACCCAAAAGTTCTTCTCGGGGCGACACAATGCAAGAACTGGTCCGGTCTTAATCCCTGCACATTGCTTCTTCATCGCGATTCTCAACAAATCCGCGTGTGTCACGTAAAGCCCAGACACCCCTTTCAGTGCGAGACTCGCGATTTTGTTTTGAGAGGTCATCCTCTGCTGGCCCATTTGCTCTCCTCGCCACCCGTGAAACACAATGTACTGCAATGTGTGAACATTTGTCAAGGATTTTTTCCTGGCAAAAAGGGCGCGCTTTAGTAGAATGCACTGGATATGAGAAAGGACTCAGCACTATCGTTCCGGGTTCCGCAAGAACTCAAAGCAGAGCTTGAACAGGTTGCTCTGAAAGAGGGGCGGAGTATTTCGCAGCTTTGCGAAGCTCTTCTGATTGGGGGCATTGAAACCTATAAGAAACACGGGTCCAAGTACATTCAGCGCCTGCTGTCTCACGGACGAGAAAACTTGCAGGATTCTCATTAACAGGTTCGACCAATCACACCGATTATAGGAATTGATCTTCTTTCCATGACAACCTATCTGCCAATTCACCCCTGGACTCCCAGACTCATAGGCAAGGACGCCACCGTGGCATGGACCGCGGGGCGATAATGGCTCACTGCCTCGCTGATCCGCCCGCAATACGTCGAGCGACACCTCAAGACCGCAATGGTGTTCGCCAAGCGCGACGATGCCCCGCGTGTCCTCGAGTGACGTAAACCTTTCATCCATCGCCTGCCCGCCAAGAAGGCCAGTGCGGCGATGAGCCCAGGTCAGGCAATACCCGATTAGTATCTGACAACAGTTAGGAAGAGTAGGTTGCGAGCGTGCAGGGGCAGTTCTGGTGAAGCGCAGGGTTGTGATACATTGGCGGGGGAAATCACAGAGGACTAATTCGGATGGGTTGCGAATTACATGGTGGACATTGCCTGGCAAGCAGGATTTGAGAAACGCTTCAGCGCGCGCTTCTACTCGATAGGAGCGGATACGCCTTACATGGAACGAGATCCGGTCGCTAAAAGATCCCTGCGCGGCAACAAGTCCGCCGGGTATTTGGTTCACGTCCCGCTGGGTCAAGGCCGACCGCACCTCCTAGCCATCTTCGGCATGAATGGCCCGATGTCACTGCTGTGGGCCTATCGCTTCCGAAGAATGCCGGAACTGGCTTGGGCACTCAAGGAACCCAGTCTTCTGATGGCGGAGATATCGATGATGAAAGCAATTCCGGAAAGGCCGACAACATTCAAGTTCTGCGACGACTGGAAAGTGGATATCGCCGCAAAATGCAGGTTGTGATTTGGCGGAAAAAGAAGTGATGCGGCTGATCCGAGAAGCGTTCCTGCGGGGGATCACGACGCGGCAGGAGGGGACGGGTGGTGGGGGTGCTGACGGGCGAGGTGGTGAGCGCCCAGACGGTGGCGAAGCTGACCCGCAGCCTGGATCGGCTGGTGAAGGCCTTTCACTAGGCGCGACGGAAGGATGAATGGGCGTACTTGTTTTTGGACGGGGTGAGCTTGCGGATGAGGCGACCGAGTGGGCGGCGGCGATTGAGACCGTCTACCCACGCGTCTTACATCAGCGCTGCTGGGTGCATCCCGCAAGGCGGGACGGAGTATTTTGCAGAAGGTGCGGAAGCGCGACTTCCAAGCGGTGATGGCAGGGGCCACAGCCGTCTACCGTGCCGACACTTATCGCCTGGCTAAGGAGGCCTTTCGCAGCTTCCAGAAGCATGGGCACCTATCCCCCCAGGGTGCGACAGCTCGAGAAGGACTTGCCCGAACCGCTCTCCTTCTTCAGCTTTCCCTGCCATCTGTGGAGGCAACTGCGCACCATCAATGTGATCGAGCGCTGCTTCGTGGAAGTGCGCTGTCGCACCCGACCGATGGTCGGCTTCGTCAACGTAGAGAGCGTGGATCGAATCATTTATGCCATTTTTGACGGTTTCAACAAACAGTGGCGGGATCGAACCCTCCGCCTATTTACACAAGCAGCTTGACATCACCTTAGATGTCAGGAGTGGGTCAGTTTGGTTCTCAGGCCGAGATCGCGGCCCGTCATGGTTTTGTCCCAACGTTGATCATTATCTTGTTGGTGGATTTGCGGGGTCGTCTTGCTTTCTTCTTGCTGCGGCAACAGCCTGCTCTCTGAGTTCTGCGGCAATGCCTTTTTCATTCAATGCAGATGCCCTCCCAGCCGCCCTTTTCCGCGCCCTGAAAGCCTGTCGCTTCGGCTTCCAGAACCAGCTTTTTCAGACACCTCTCCCTTCCCGCGAGATATCGGACTCGTTTTCTTGGGTGTCGCACCTTGGGCTATCCCGACGGAAGTGGCAATCCACCTATCCGCCCCAGCATGCTGGCAGATAAACGTCTTGTCAAATGGCTTTCCGCCAGCAAAAGCCAATAGTGGCAAACCTTTCGAAAAGGCTTAAGCCTTCGCCGACCATCAGTTCGTGCGGTCTTTGCGGGAGCTTTTTTCTTCCCCTGCAGCACCGGAGGCGAGAGAATCACCCCCGGCTGACATCACCGCCTCTAATGAGGAGTTCCGCTTCTCGTAGTATTTTGCATAATAGGTGCGATATTCGCCCCGCCGCACAGCTTCCACCCAATCTGCGTGCTCACGATACCAGTTGACTGTCTGCTCCAACCCCCTATCGAGTTGAATGTGAGGGTGCCAGTGGAGTTCCTTTTCGATCTTTGTACAATCCAGAGCATATCGCCTATCGTGGCCGGGGCGATCAGCCACCGAGGTGATGAGAGATTCCGGCTTCCCCATCAGCTTTAGCAGCCGCGAAATTACTTCCAGGTTTTCGAGCACCTCGGTGCCGCCGATGTTGTAGGTTTCACCAACTCTCCCACGTTCAAGAACCGCCAGGATCCCCCGGCAGTTGTCTTCTACGTGCAGCCAATCACGCTGCTGCCGGCCATCGCCGTAAACCGGAAGTGGCTTGTTTCCGAGAGCGTTGGTGATCATGAGGGGCAGGAACTTCTCGGGAAATTGGTACGGCCCGTAGTTATTGGAGGAGCGTGTAATCAGAGCCGGAAACCGATATGTCTTAACGAAGGACCGAACCAATAGATCCGATCCGGCCTTGGAGGCCGAGTACGGACTGCTGGGTTGTAATGCAGAGTTCTCGTCTGCACTCACGCCGGGTGGCAAATCGCCATAGACCTCATCTGTCGAGACATGAAGAAATCGTTGCATATTGAGCGCGCGCGCAACCTGTAGCAGGATGAACGTTCCCGTAATGTTGGTCTGGATCGCCGGGGCAGGCTCATAGATGCTGCGATCCACGTGCGACTCTGCCGCGAAATGCACGACCACGTCACACCCTCGCATGGCCTGGGTAACGGTATCGGGATCACAGATGTCGCCCTTCACGAACTGGTATCTAGGGTCGCCCGCTACCGATTGTAAGTTCGCAAGGTTACCGGCGTAAGTCAGTTTGTCGAAGTTAACGACGGTGTAGCTATCACCCAGCGAGAGCACATGCCGAATGAAGTTTGAGCCAATAAAACCAGCCCCGCCTGTAATAAAGATTTTCACTAGACTATCTCCTCGGCAGCACGTCCACTCTCGGCTCCGACCCTGACAGCCAACTTGTTGGCGCCAGTTTGGGCAACAAAATTGTTCGCGCGCAGCAAGGATTCAAAAGTCCCCGCGTCCGTCCACCATCCATCGAGGACCTCATAGGTGAGGGTACCGTCCTCAATGTAAAAGTTGTTGACGTCCGTTATCTCCAACTCACCCCTTCCCGAAGGCTTAAGCCTGTGGATCTTTTCGAATACGCTTTTGTCGTAGAAGTAGATGCCGATCACTGCTCAGCGGCGTTTCTGAGTCGACCCGCGGACTCATCGTCCTAAGAGCATTGCGTATCGGATCCTCTCGAACACACGCCGGCACCACAAGTTTCCAAAGAACAACTTCTCAAAGAAATGGACAGGGAAGCAGTACTTGGCAAACACGCCGATCAGAGGATGACGGCAGAAGATCCTCGCGACGGTATTCTTCATCACTTCTTTTTCCACCTTGTGACACCGCCGCAAAATCCGAATCCGGTCATTCCTACTGAGCTCGGCTGTCTCGAACACAGGAACCGCTTTGTCCTCCGATACGCAATTGAGATACTGCTCAGGGGGCATCAGAAAAAGACTGTGCTTTTTCACGTAATCGAACATCTCGGTTCCAGGGTATGGAATCGCATTGTTGAAATTCACCCGCGCCACAGGATATTTCCTCGCAAGCCTGATGCTGTCTTCGATGTCGGCCTCGTTCTCGTGGGGCGTTCCAACAATTATGAACAGCTTTACGTCCAAGCCCATTTCACAGGCGATCTTTATTGCCTCTTCAATTTCCTCGATGGTTTCACCTTTTTTCAAGTGACCTAATACCTTGTTGTTACCACCATCTACGCCGAAGCCGACCTCGCGCACGCCGATTTCCTTCATCCTGCCCAACAGTCCCCGATCCACGCAGTTTGCGCGCAGTCCATTTGAACATCGGATAAAGAGGTTTCTCAGCTTCCGCTTCTCGATCTCATCACAGATGGCATACACTCTTTTCTTGTTCAGATTAAAAGTGTCATCGTCAATGGCAAACTGCCTATAACCGCGTGTATACCAGTATTCAATCTCATCAACGAAATAGGTGACGCTTTTAGTCCGATATTTGCTCCCCAAGAATTTGTTGGGACAGAAAGTACACTGAAAGACACAACCCCGACTCGAGTGTACAGGGATCTGTCCGGAGTAGCTTCTCAGGTCGAATCCCTCATATCTGGGAAACGCGTACTCATCCAGATTCTCGACCGGCGCCCTGTCACCGGTGAAGACCGTTTCGCCGTTCTTCCGATAAAGCAGCCCTTTGATCCGGTCACACGGCACTTCCTCTTTGCATAACTCGATGATAGCCCTCTCGCCATCGCCCACCACCCCAAAGTCGATCTCCTGGCATTCCTCCAGGACCTTCTCCCTTAGGATTGTTACGTGATGCCCTCCGACAACGATCCTAGCAGTCGGGCATAACTCCTTTATCTGGGCTATCATCCGGTACATATTTCTGTACTCGAGCGTGATCATACTGATGCCGACAACATCAGGCGCGAAACTGGTGAGTCTCTCCCGTAGATGTCGCAACCCATAACCCAGCCTCATGTCCAGACACTCGTATTGTATGGAGTTATCCAGCAGCACCTGAGCGATATGTCCCAGACTTGCCGGTATGCGAAGTCCCCCATACCGGCTTGATGACGGTGGGCTTATCAAGAGAACCCTATGGAATCTCACGTGCCGCCTCCCGTGGAGGACTGGCAGTGATGCCAATCCGGGTCATCGCAGTCTTCGGTATCAGCTCGTCCGGGCGGCACCGACCGCGATTTGAGTGCCGCCACCTGCTCACCAACGACTATCCTGGCAATGATGGACATGCCGGCTTTAACCCTTTCCCCGCAGCCGACAACGACTTGGAGACCCGACACGCTCGGGAGGAGCAGGTCAACCTGAGAGCCAAATCGAATCATGCCAATTCTATCCCCCCTTCGAATCTCGCAGCCCTCCCAGACGTAGGGAACAATTTTGCGAACCAGGCGCGATGCTATCTGGATAACTCCTACCTTGAAGAGCCCATTATCAATGACTGTCAAGGCTCTTTCGTTCTGAATCAGAGCCTCTTGTTTCTTCAAGGAGATGAAACTTCCTGCAATGCGGTGCACCAGACAGATTCTGCCATCAATCGGAGCGCGGTTCACATGCACGTCGAAGAAATTCATGGAGAGACCGATTAGAACTCCCTCGCGGGGCAGGATGTCGGACCCGACGAAGTCGGTCAGCGAGAATGTCCGCCCTTGCTTTTCGGAATAGGCGATGCTTCCTTTTTCGACCCGTTTTACATAAATGACCTTGCCATCGGCAGGAGAAACGATTCCCCTGCCATCCCCTGGAGGGACTCTCTCGGGATCCCTATAGAACCTCCAAAGCCCGAATGCCACAGCGAGGCCACCCACGCACAACAGCTCGAGCAGGAATACCTCAGGCCAGCTCACGGTAGCGATCCCAATGATGCCGCGCACCGTAAGCCCGGCTAGCAGGCCAATCACACATGAGGAAGGGACGGCCAGCCGTTTGGGAAGCTCCGCCTTGGCTCCAAGCGGTAGAAGGGTTAGCAGACTCAGAACCAGACTAGACCCAAGGATGGCCCATGTCATCCTTAGAACCTCCTTTTCCAGCACAAATACTGCAAGAGCACCACGATCCTGACCCAGGCTCACATTTGGTCGTTCGGAACCAACCTCTTGACAGGTCGGGCCGGAACGCCCGCAACAACCGTAAAAGATGGGACATCTCTTGTTACGACGGCACCTGCCCCGACGACGGCCCCCCGCCCGATCGTCACGCTGGGCAGCACAATCACACCCGCGCCCAACCAGGCGTCGTCCTCGATGACGATAGGCCGATGTACGTCACCGATGAGATTCCGGATTCTAGAGAAATTCGCGTTGGACGATACCACGAGCGTCACTCTGTCGGCAATAGCAACCCTGTTGCCGATTGTGACCATCCCCCAGTCAGACCGCTCATCTCTGATGATCAGGTCTTCGCCTATGAACACCTGTGAACCGATTCTATACCCTGCCATTCTGAGCAGGGCGGACCGGATACGGTAGCTAGGCATACCCTTGGCTAAGGCCTTGAACAGCCGCTTGGAAACTTTGCGACAGAACTTTGCTAACAAATTAACCTCTTTTGTGTCCTCGGCGTTTCTCTGAAAGATAGTAATTCGCTTCTTCCAGGTGAGGCCAAGTGAGGGTGGAATAGCACGGGCTGGAGTGAAAATAAACCGGAATCTCCATTTTTACTTCCCGATCGACTGGTAACATACCCCTAACAGTCTCTCAGTGCATCGGGAGCCTCTCCATTAATGTGGTGAGGGCGTCAGCAGTGATGGGTCGTTAGCCGACATGCCTGTACAAAAGGGCTCCGGCCCTGGCTAGGAGATCATTAGGCAAGTGCCCCAGAATCCGTCGCACAATGTGAGCGTTCCGGTTGACGTTCGCAAGGTCGGCCCCGACCGCACCGTATCTCCAGTACCTCAAAGTGAACCGAGCCGCACCCCAGCGGTCCTTAAACTTGATGAGCCCGGCGTCACTACTATCGGATCGTCCGAGGTCGAATTCCCGAAGCCCATTGTGCTTGGCTGCCTGGATGGCTTTCCACAACAACAGATGCGTGCCCCCCAGTTTGTTGAGCTGTTTGTCGGAGCAACCGTACTTGTAAACGAGCGCGGTTTTGAAGTTGAGCGTGAGAATGCTGGCCACGGGCTGACCGTTCTTGAAAGCCATGTGGATCTGAACCTTGTCGCCCAGGCACGCAATCAGGTTGCGGAACCAGGCGAGCGGGGGCGGTGGCAATAGGTGTCTGCGGCGCGTCAGCACCAGCAAGTGGTAGAACTTTTCCAGCAGCGCTTCCGACCCACCCACTTCGTAGGCTAGGCCTTCCCGCTCTGCGCGCCGAATCTTCCTACGAACGCAACTCTCGTGGAATCCCCGGAAGATATCGTCCAGGCTAAGATGCAGGTCCAGCCGGTGCAAGGTGAAGGTATTGGATATGATCAAATCTGGAAAAAGGCCCAGGTCAAATCCGAATGGCCTCATCTCGACGTACTTACCCGCATTGCCTTTCCACTCGTCACGCAGTGCCGCCAAGATGCAAGGTAATTCCTCACCGTCGTCAACCAGTGGCTCGCAGTGGTCAGAAAATGGCAGCGATACGATTCGACGCCCAGTCAGCCAGCTCGAAACACGACAAAATACAACGCCGTTCGCCAGTTCCTGTTCCGGCGGAGAGGTGGTCAGAACAACGGGTTCATAGCCATAGGTTCGCCTCAACGCCTCCAGCCAGCCAGGGGTGTGGTACACGGAGGCTCGGGGATGCCTCTCTACCAAGGCAAGCCACGTAGGGTCATGAATGGGATCAATCTCGCGAGTACGCATACACTTTATTGTTCACATGCGGGCACGGCAAAGGAGTTTGTCAGCAGTCGGTTATGCCGTTCTGTGAAAACCTTGAGCCATGACAGCGCAAGTGAGCTGTAATTCTCCTCGTTTCCTGTGAAGAAAACATGGGCTCCCCGCAGGATTCAGCCGGTCTGGCAATCTGGTCCGGACAACGCTTGAGAGTCAAAGTACCGCCTCAAAAACCCCGCCTGACGGCCAAATAAGGAATCAGGACAAGCTCCACGAGACCGGGTAAAGGGTCCTCGCAACTGAAAACAGATTCGACATGAAATCCCCTCAGAGTGCGCAGGTAGGCCCGCAAGCTTTGGCGGCCCCCAAAGATTTCTACAACTCCTGCGGGCAAATCGGTAATCAGCCGGATCCACCTGACGCCGGCGCGCCCACGAATCGGCTCCACCGGCTCCCCCATCTGGTCGGCAAACAGCATATAAGGAAAATCCACGCCGGCGGCCGGCCCCAGTGTGTGGTAACCCCACGTGCGCCCGTTGACATCGAGCAGCTTGTACCGTTGATCGCGCAGATCAAGCTTGTACTCCAGCTCCACGAGTCCGTAATAGTCGATCGCTTGCAAGAAGCGCTCCGACAGGGCTTCCAACTGCGGCAGGTCGATGGTCTCAACGTAGGTGCTCGAACGTCCGAATTCTGCAGGGTGCTGGCGAGTCCTTCGAGTCACCATGCTTCCGAGCGCCTTGCCCTCCTTGTAAAAGGCGCAGTAGGCAAACTGCTGGCGGCCATCACCCGGGATCAAACCCTGAATCATCACCTCGCCCGGTCCGACCAGCGCGGCTGCGCGTTGAAACATTTCCCGCAACTCGGTGCGGTTATTCGCGCGCCAAGCTTTGGCCTTGGTGCTATAGATGAAGTGCTCTTTGATGGCGGGCTTGATGACGAAGGGCGGTTCTCCGTCAATGTTCTCCAGCTCTGCTATGTCTTTCGGATACCATGTGGATGGTGTAGGCACGCCCAGCTCTGCGGCGCGCCGGTAGGTGTTGCGCTTGTCCCACACCCATTGTGTCGTGTGCCAGTCCGGTGTCGGCACCCGGAAAAAATCTGCCACACACGATCGGTAGCGCGCGAAGGCGGCGACCGTTTCGTCTCGCGTCGGGTAGAGCACCCAACCCCTGAGATTCAACCGGTGGCCTATCTCCAGGATATGATCGACCGTCTGCTTCTCGTCGCGGAGACTGTCCACCGTAACGGCATGGGTTGTGTACTTCGAGAAACGCGCGATGGAGCGCTCGTCGTCAATGACGCAAACAGGTACCTTCCGTCGGCCGAGACTGCGCACAATCCCGAGGCCTTGGTAATCCCCGCCCACCACAACCGCGCCGGCAGTCTTGTTCGTGTAGTCAGCCGACGCACGCGGAGTTTCTGAGAAACTGGCCACCGCTGTTGTCATGCAGGTCCCTTAAGCCGTGATGCGCTGATATCCTTCCCCGTGATGCAACGGAATAGTGCGGCCGAGGCGTAACGTGTTCCCGAGACAAATTGCATCAGGGGGCCGAAGCTCCAGGCGGCTGGCGCGCCGAGAATATGCAACCCTGGCACTGACGTTTCGAGTCCTTCTTTCAGCCAAGGATACCCGTTGGAGCGGCGAAGGGACTGTGCGAGCTCCGGAGCAAGAAACCCGTACTTGGAAATATCCACTCGGTAGCCGGTGCCCAGAAGAACATGATCAACCGTTCGCTCACTTCCGTCGTGCAGGCGGACCTTCACCTGCTCGCCTACTACAGCAGCGGAAACGATAGAAAACCCCAACCGAATCGGGACGTCTTTGAGCCGATCCACCAACCAGCGTGCCCCGGCCGGCCGGGCAGCCCGCTCTCGGAGCTTGTCCTGAAGAACACGAGGCAACCGCCGGACCAGATCGGGCCGTGCAAGGAGTTGACTGATGCCCGCCGGCCCAACATCCGTTGGCGCGTAAAGTAGCTCCTTGGTGAATTTCCCCAACCTATGATGGAGGGTCTTGGAGGCCCACCCCTGGAGCCAGTGTATCTGTGGCGACTTCGCGACGATTTCGACTTCCGCGTGGGTTTCATTGAGCAGGGCACCGGATTCAAGCGCACTCTGCCCCCCTCCGACAACGAGAACCCGCTTTCCGGCGAACTTCTGAAAGTCGTGGTGCTCCGAGGTATGCGTGGCGAGCGAGGCTGGGAGGCCGTCAAACTCAGGTGGTCGTTTAGCGAACGAACCAATACCCGCGGCAATAACCACGCACCGTGAGCCAAACGACTCACCCCCTGCGACATGGAGGCGAAAGCCTGTTGGCGCGGCCTCGACCCGGGTGACTTTCCGCCGGTCAACGTCAGGCACCGCTTGGCACTGGAACCACCTGCCATACTGGATGAACTGGTCGAGAGGCACAGGGGTAGAAAATTGATGGCCGCTTGCTGCCTGGTATGCTTCCAGCGTTAGCAAACCGTTCGGGTCCGCGATATGCGTCGCAGTCCAATTAGAGCGGAGAAACATGCCGACCGGCATGTTGTCGTCCCAAAAGGACATGGGCTCGCCGAACACCTGAACTTCCAGGCCTTTTAGTTTGCGTAAATGTGCGGCCGCGGACAGTCCGTAAGGACCGGCGCCGACGATCGCCACATCGCACGTTGTCATTGCTGTTCCTCTTTCAAGATTCGCTCTTCCACGCGCCTGCCGTTTCGCAACGTCGTCCCATGGCCTGCAAGTGTGCTCCAGACTGTCCTCATCTGGCGAGCACCAGCAGGCTGTATCCCCCCAGAACCCGAACCGTCAAGTCCTGATGAATCGCGAAGCAAATCTTCCTGGGCAGTACGGCGATTTTCTGGATAGTCTGCTTTGCGAGTTCGATGCATCGGGGCGTGTAGAAATAGTCCAGCAGCTCGTAGCCCACGTCTTTCAGGGTCTCCAAAGCGGTTTCCTTGCTGAAGTACTGTAGGTGTCCGTAGAGCTCCCGGCGGGTCAAAAGGCCTCGTTTCCGGAGTACGGCCTGCACGCTCAAATCCAAGGGAAAGTGAAAAATCTTCAAATCACTCTTCGGACGGATCCCTTTCAGAAATCCGAAGTAGTCTTCGACATGCTCGATGACGTCGAGCACCAGAATCACATCAGAGAAAGTGCCTTCCTCCTCGCGGATATCGGCCAGTCTAAACTGAAGCCTTCCGTTTGCCTTGCTCTTGCACATCTCCAAAGCCTGCGGTGAGATTTCGTAACCCCAGAAACTACACGCATTGTCCATCTTCTCCTGCAACAGCTTGAGCACCTCCCCTGCGCCACTTCCGACTTCGCAGATGGTCTTCGGTTGCAGGCTGTTTTTCGCCAACATACGCTGGATTTGCTTGACCTTGAACGGGGATTCGTCCGCGTGCCAAAGGGGATTCTTATGCACGTACTCCCCGTCTGCATACATATTTCGACCCAGCACCGTGCCAGAGATCTTTGCCATCCGGGGTCCCTCAACCGAGGCGTGAATTTCTTCAGCGGGCCAGGCTGTATGTCACTTCCTTGCCTGCCACGGAGGCATAGCCAACACAGGCCCGTTCACAACCTTCGCCCTGAACTCGCCACTCACCATGCTCGAAGGTGAGATTCATTTTACTCCGTGCGCGCCACCACGCTGCGACCTCCCGAGGCAAAGGTGTCCAGATATTCCCATGTACCCGGAGTTCGGCTAAATGGTTGAGCAATGCTTTGTACGTGCTCTGCGGCTTAGGCTCCAGGATGTAATCTGGGTGGACAATGACACTAATCAACCCATGGTTAGCCTGGACACAAGCGATCTGTTTTTTCCAAAGTTCGATGGAATAATCACCCAAGATATTGAAGAGTGTGTAGTCCTGCGTACAGGTAAGTGGAAGCTCGACGATCTTTCCGATGAAGTAGGGCATTACCGTGCAGCAGCCACCGTGCTGAGGGTCGAGATGCGCCACGTTGGGAATCGACATGTCATACGAGAACTCGAAGACGTCGTACCAGTCTGCGTTGCGGTAGAGGATGCCGGAGCGAAACCCCTGGGCACCGTATTCTTTGGCGTAATTGTTGATGCGATTCGCCCGGCGCAGGAACTCCTCATGGTCAGCGAATAGACGGCCATCGTGCTTCAGGTCGTGAACATTAACTTCAAAACCGCGGCTTACTATGCTATTCAAGTAACTTTTTGGAACGGGGTATCGGTTCTCCGGCACAATCTGGAAGGAGCTGTGGAATCCGAACGACTCATCCAAGTCCATCAACTGCGGGCTAAAATCCCGGCCGGCAAGTTCCTCCACATCGTGGGTCATGATGGCACAGCATCTAAAGTTATTCGGCCAGAACCAGATGAAGGGCATCTTTTCCAGGCCTTGCGCCCACAATGTCAAGGCCAGCAACTTCTGGTGAATGCGGTCCACGGTGAAGTCCACTGGCCAGGCAGGAAAGCGAACCGTATCCCAGTTTCTCAAATGTATCTTTTGAAAATGACGGCGCACCGAAACCGAGGCGAATGGCCTCAGCATATAGTACAGCTTCCTCAAGATCGCGTTGAAGACGCTGCCCTCCTCGCGAAAGTGACTCGAGTAGCGCTCGCGACGCAAATTTTCAATTATCTCGTTCGCGTCAAATGGAAGACGTATTCCCGGTGCTTCCACCTTCACATGTTCGAGGGCGTCATCCAGTTTCCCCTCGGGATTGCCAGGGGCATCAGTATGCGATAGGCGCCCGTAACAGAAGGTGTTTTGGCCAAGTAGAAAAAAACCGCGTCGTTTGACTGATTGGGCCGCCGGAAGGAATTGCAAAAGATTCGGCGGGCAGCGGTAATAGTCGGCCAGCACCTGATTTGCGGTTTTTACGCCGTCGCCAGTAGCTGAGGCAGTTTTGTAGGGACCAAGTCGGCCTTCAAGCTTTTTGGCCAAATTAACAACTCCATCGTGCAAGGCCTCCCCGACTCCATTTGGGTCAGCACTGTTACTATTAGGTTGCGGGATAAGAATGCCCAAAGTTCTTGCTGAATCTTAGCAACTGCCGACAACCCGCCCCTCGGGCCAATCCGGTCGCTCCACTATTTCTTGCCCCTCATCGAGGAACTGCTCGCCCATCTGCTCCCGCAGGCCTACGTCACCTGCCTGCGCAGCAAGGTCGCCGCACGTCCTGCAGCCGTTCACACACCCGCCACCATGGGTTGAGTCGTCATAATCTCTGCTGCCAGTATGAGTTCCATACGCAAGTCCCGGTGTCGTCCGGACCTTATTCCAATCCACACCGACGACTTGGCCGTTGATCCAGTTGCCCACGCTGGAAACCGGATTCTCGGTGAGGGGAAATCTTGTACTTTAGGTGCCGGGCGGTGCACTCATCACCAAAACCCAATCTGGATCTCCATCGTGGTTGTTGCCGGGTGTGATAAACTCTTGAGTGCCAGAGTTCGGAAACGGCGACCCCGAGATCGCGCTGTAGGCGCCATTCGAGGGATCATACCATTGCGCGGTCACCGGGCCCGAGAATTTGGCAAGGTCCACCGTCAATGTGGACGCAATCGGGCAATACGTCAATGCCAAGCTTCCACTACTGATCCAACTCGTGGTGCAGTAGGTGGCCGTGGTGAGATTCCCATTGGAGCCGTCATAGGTTCCGTACCCGGCGGTGACAATCTCATGTG
>Ga0187889_10003506_pt1 | contig 13786 bp, 10 predicted proteins | sample June2016WEW_7_10_2_FD_132992 | JGI IMG/M metagenome (GOLD analysis project Ga0187889, IMG submission 132992) | Peatland microbial communities from SPRUCE experiment site at the Marcell Experimental Forest, Minnesota, USA - June2016WEW_7_100 | ecosystem: Environmental > Terrestrial > Soil >... | reverse complement strand
AGGCTGCTACGCGGGTGCTCCGCAAGGCCTACCGGATGGCCCGCGCGCGTCGCCGCTAGAGCGAGAGCGTGCTGTTGTCCGGTCTCGGTTGCGGGCTCTCGAATGATCTCGCGCTGGGCGCCGGCCGGGCCGTCGCGGCGGGCGGCAGACGGCCCAGGGTGCGCTCGCGGCGGTGAAACTCAGAGACCGCCAGAGCCAGATCGGCGGCCTGAAAATCCGGCCAGCGTTTTTCCAGGAAGTACAGCTCGGCGTAAGCGCATTCCCACAGAAGGAAATCGGAGAGCCGCTGCTCGCCGCCGGTGCGGATCAGCAGATCCACGTCCGGCGCGGCGTCTCGATTGACCTCCCGAAGAACCTCGCCGAAGGCTTCCGGCGAGATGCGCGTCACTTTGTAGAAGCGGCAGGCAGCGCGGTAGATGGCCTCGCGCGCGGAATAATCCACCGCCAGGCGCAGGTGCAAGCGGGTGCCGCCGACCGTGGCCGCCTCGGCGTCTTCGACCACTTCGCGCAACGCCCGCGGAATGCGGTCGCGGCGTCCGATGATGCTCAGGCGGAGCCCAGCGGAGACGCAGCGGTCTGTCTCTGCTAGGAGGTATTCGTGCAAGAGGCGCAGGATGGCGTTCACTTCCGCAGGCGGGCGCTCCCAGTTCGCCGAGGAAAGCGCGAAGAGCGTCAGCGTGCTGATGCCGAGGTGCGGCGCCGCCTCAATCGCGCGCCGGGCGGCTTCCACTCCGGCGCGATGGCCGGCCGAGCGAGGCAGTCCGCGAGCCGAGGCCCAGCGGCCGTTTCCGTCGGAGATGATAGCTACGTGGAGCGAGTAAGGTTCAGGTTCGGGGACAGGAGTGAAAGAGAGAGCCAAACGGGAATGCATAAACAGCCTTTCTCCGCCGCGACCGCGAGTTACTTTATCGTGCAAAGTACAAACACAAAATTTTTTGCTGGCTCAGCGCTCCCGCGTCGCCCGAATGAGCGCTTCCATGTGGTTCAGGTAGCGTTCGAGGGCGCGGCGGCCCGCCGAAGTCAGGCGATACTCCGTCTTGGGCAGCCGCCCGGCGAATGACTTGGTGCAGGCGATGTAGTCCGCCTCTTCGAGCTTGCGCGCGTGCACGCTCAGGTTGCCGTCGGTCGTCTTCAGAAGAGCCTTCAATTCGTTAAAGGTCAGCGAGCGGTTCACCGCGAGGGCGCTGACGATGCCAAGGCGGATGCGCTCGTGGATGAGGCGGTCGAAGTGGGGGGGAACGGCTTGACCCGAATCCGCGCGGGCGCCGCGCACGGTGCGAAGTTCGGCCGTACGCGTCCGCTGTGGTTTCTCCTGGGCGAGTGCGGATGACTTGGGCAAAGTGCTCTCCTAGCCGCCGTAGCGGCGGGCGATCAACCAGCCAAAACCAAGCTGCAAGCCGCCAAAACCCACGGCCATGTAAACGTCTCCCCAGCGCTGCGGCGAAAACAGCGCGGCCGTCCCGAGCGCCATCAGGCACAAGCCCATGACTGGAACCACGCGCACGGAAAACGCCCCGCCGGTGACGACCGCGGTGCCGTAAAGCAGCAACCAGACACCCGGCAGCGCGGAGAGGGCTCCGAGGCGAAAGAGCGCGAACGTGAGCAGGGCGCCCACGAGGATCGGCGGCACGAAGCTCAGGGCGAACTTGCGCCCCGGCCCGGCTAACAAGGGCATGCGCGCTCGATGGGCCTTCAGGATGGAGGTCGGCGCAGCGATGGCCACGGCGACGAGGGCTTCGATGAGCCAGACGGCCAGCCAGGCGCGCGGGGTGGTCTGGCGCATGGCCATCGCGGCAGCAACGAGCGCAGTCACACCGATGGCCACGCCGCCCCACCCCGGCACGGCGGTGAATTCGCCGGCGTTCTGCATGGCTTCGCGGATATAGCGGAGATGCTCGGCCGCGCGCGCGTCAATGGGAATGGGCTCGGGTCGAGGAGAGCGGAGAGGGCCAGAGGCAGGCATGGGGAGCAGAGTAGAGGCCGGGCGCAATGATGTCAAGTACTTTGTATCACAAAGTTAGACGCTTTACGCGCGGCGGCGCCGGGGATAGCGGCCGAGGAGCGCGTTCCAGCGGATGGCCAGGACCTCGAGGAACATCTTCAGGCTGTCGCGCAGCATGTTCACGCGCGTGGCTGGGCTGTGCGCCCAGCGCACGGGAATCTCAACAGCGGAGAGGCCGTGGCGTTTGGCGAGGAAGAGCAACTCGGGGTCAAAGCCGAACCGCTCGATGCGTTGCTGGTCGAAGAGGATGCGGCAGCGCTCGCGGCGGAAGGCCTTGAAGCCGCACTGCGTGTCCACAAAACGCAGGCCGAGGCAGAGGCGCACGAGCCAATTGAACACGATTCCCGCGAACTCGCGCAGCGGCGATTCGTGCACTTCGATGAGGCTGCGATCGAGCGCGCGCGAGCCGATGGCGACGTCATTGTTTTCAAGCGCGCCAAGAAGCTTTTCGGCCTCTTCGATGGGCGCGGAGAGGTCGGCGTCGGTGAAGAGTACCAGGCGCCCGAAGGCCTCGAGCATGCCGTGCTTGACGCTGTAGCCCTTGCCGCGATTGACGCCGTTGGGCACCACGCGCAGCGCAGGAATGTTCCCGCGGAATGATTCCGCGGCGGCGGCGGTGCGGTCGCCCGAACCGTCATCCACAACGATCACTTCGGCGGCGCGGCCGCAATTGCGAACATACTCGGCGATGCGTTCGAGCGTTGCCGGCAGGCGGCGTTCCTCGTTGTACGCGGGAATGATAATGGAAAGCTCGGGCGCGGCGCCGGTCATCGCGGGGAATACTCCCGCCAGCCGTGGCGCCCCACAAGCGGCACAAAGCGGCATTCTTCGATGATTTGCGAAGTGACCTGCCCCGCGGCTTTGCGGACGACTCTCAGCTCCTGATGCTCTTCCGAACCGACGGGAATGACCAGCCGTCCGCCCTCGGCGAGCTGGTCGAGAAGGGGCGTGGGCACATCGGGCGCAGCGGCGGTCACGAGAATCGCGTCGAACGGCGCGCATTCCAACAGGCCGAGCGTGCCGTCACCGCAGTGGACATGCACGTTTGAGAAGCCCAGGCGTTCGAGGCGCTCACGCGCAGCCAGGGCCAGCGGGGAGCGCACCTCGATGGTGAACACCTCGGCGGCAAGGCAAGCGAGAATCGCGGCCTGGTAGCCGCAGCCGGTACCGATCTCGAGCACGCGCTCGGCGCCCTCCAGCTCGAGCGCGGCGGTCATGGAACCCACCATGTAGGGTTGCGAAATCGTCTGTCCCTCGCCAATCGGAAGCGGACGGTCTTCGTAGGCCTCCGCCTGCACGTTCGCGGGGACAAATTTATGGCGGGGAACCGCGCGCATGGCTTCCAGCACGCGTGCGGAGTCGATGCCGCGGCGGCGAATCTGCCGTTCGACCATCTCCTCCCGCAGACGCACAAACTCGCCCGGCTGGGCCGTTTCCCCCTCGCGCCCCTCGACGTTTCCGAATTTGTCTCGCCAGTCCACGACCAAAGGCACGGAAAGCCCGCGCCAAGAAAGTTCCAGCGAAGTCTCCACACCGGGCCCGCGACAGTCGAAAAGCTGCGTTAATGGTATCAAGAGATTGGACACATCGGGAGACGAACCGTCCACGGGGCTCTAGGATGGATGCCGGACATTACCTTGGGCCCTCGGGAGGCGGTCGTGAAGTATTCGCTCATATTCCTGGCAATCATTTTCGCAGCGCTGATGCTGTTCGCGCGTGGGGCGCAAAAGACCAAAATCGACCCGGCCAAGGAGGCCGACATCCGCAACCTGATCGAACTGACCGGCGCGCGCGATCTCCTCGAGGACTCCTCCAACCAATCCATCGAGACGTACCGCGAAAGACTCCTCGCCACCCTGCCCGAGAACGACCGCTCGGAGAAGTTTGCGGACGAATTCCTCGTCCGCTACAAGGAGCGTTTCAATGTCGATGAGCTGGTCAACGAACTCGTGGCCATATACGACAAACACTTCTCCGCCGAAGAGATCAAAGGCCTGCTGCAATTCTACGGGTCGCCGCTCGGCCAGCGAGCCGCGGCGGAAATGCCGCAAGTAACGCGGGAGGCTCAGAGAGCGGCGCTGGGTCTCAATCAGCGCGTCACGAAAGAGATCTTTCAGGACTTGAAAGGCGAATACCCCGACCTCATGCCGGCCGCCCGCGAAGCGCGCCGCCGTCCGCAGCAGTGAGCGGTAGCCCGCATGCGATCCCCAGGAATTGATCTAGATGAAGCACGGCCGGCCGGAACGATCCCGGCCGGCCGTTTCTCATGCGGTGAGTAAACCTGCTTGTGTCCGTTCCCGTCTCCGTCCCAGTAAGGCGGACGGTTTCGTGTTTTGTCCTACGGGAGCTGGAATGGCGCCACGAACGTGCGGCTTTCCGCACCGTTCGCCGCGGTCCACGGCATCTCCAGGACGAACGGAGCGAGGCTGCGGCAGCGGCTGAAATCTATGGTGAAAGAAGCGCTGGCCGAGCTATCCTGCGCGATGTCGCCAAGCACTATCGGGAAGCTAGAAGGCGACGTGATCACGGGCGTGCACTCATCCTTGTCCTTCTTCCAAGGGTCACGCTTCTCCCAAAACTCATCCCTATCCCAAAGCTGCTTGAGGGTGAGCCCGTTGATTTGAACGGTGTAGGCGGTGCCGGGGCCGGGATTGTCCGCGGTGATAGTCCACACGCGAGCGTTCCGTCGGCCGGTCTTGGAGGTGATGTGGAATCTGAGGTCGAAGCCGGGCAATTGCCTGGGATCCACGATTCCCCAATAGGCGGGCTTGGCCTGCAGATTCTGGTCGAAAGGAAGCGGTTCATTGAGGCGGCTGACCGGGAAGCTGCTGAGCCACGTATCGTCGTCCGCCATGCCCCAGAACGTGACCGCGCTGATGTGGCGCCTCATCCGCCGGAACAGGTTGAAGTACTGGCGGTAGAGGTAGCCTTGTTGCGCGATGATCGAAGGTGGCACGGTGCCGCCATTGGCCCCGTAGTTGGAAGTGTTGTCACCCGCGTTGTAGACGCTCATGTCGAGTTCGGTGATCCGTTGGTCTACGCCCAGTGCCGCGATGGTCTTGATGGCTGTTTCCATGGCGGAGACGGAGGGGTAGTTGATGTTGTTGTGCATCTGATGCCCGACACCATCAAGGGGAATGCCGCGGCTCTGCAGGTCTTGAACGAGGCTGGCGAGGCATGCCAGACGGTTGGGGTCGGCGGTGCTGTAGTCGTTGATAAACAGCTTCGTGCCGGCCGGAGCATACTGCCGCGCCGCCAGCAGGGCGACGTCAATGTAACTCTTGCCGAGCACGTTGTAGAAGGGGCCGTGGACAAGACAATCGGGCTGGTTGGGATCGATCGGTTCGTTGACCACGTCCCACACATCCACCTTGTCGCCGAAGTGCGTCACCTCGGCTTGGATGTGCTCTTGGATGTTGGCGGTCACGGTAGCCTGGTTGGCGGGCGAATTGGTGCCGTCGCCGGACGCGTAGGAAGGAGTCTGCGCGCCGGTGGCCCACACGAGATTGTGGCCGTGTATCTTCAGGTCGTTGCACACGGCGAGGCCAACCTCGGCGTCGGCGTTTCCGAACGTGAAATTGCCCTTGGTGTTTTCCACGGAGCTCCACTTCATGTCGTTCCCCGAGGTGATGCTGTTGAAGTGTTTCGTGAGGAGCTGGGCGTGCGGCCCGGAAAGATCGGTCATGTCCACCGCAGCACCGACCAGGAAGTCATGGGCCAGAGTTTCGTAAATCGAAGGAATGTCCGCCTGAATGGTTGGCGGGGCAAGATACGCGAGCTGGAAGTCGTCAATGTAGAACGACACCAGGTCGTTGCCCGACGATGGAACGGTCTGCAAGTAAAGGGATGCCGCCCCCGTGTCGTAACTGTTCGACATGTTGAATCCTGGAACGCTGATCTGGTGCCAGTTGCCGTCGGCAAGGACGGTCACGCCTGGGTAGCCCGATACACTCGGGTAACTGGTGGTGCCGGCAAGCGTAGTCTGCAGGCTCATGTTGATGATGTGGCTCGAGCCGTCTGTGGGCTGCAGCATGACCCAGACGCTGAGCGCATACCGGGAACCGTTGTACATCTTGTTGCTGACATTGATCTGCGGCCCATCCCAGTTGGCGGTGCGCCCGGTGACCAGGAGGCTGTGGGCACCCGAATGTGCCTCGACCGTGGTATTGGTGAGCGTAGACTGCCCCGAACGCGAACTCCAGCCGTCGAGACCAGCGTCTTCAAAGGTAGATGTGATGCCGGTGTTGTCTTGCTGGCTGGGGTCGAGCGGTGGCGGCGCGAGCTGGCCGATGACGACGTCGCTGATGTAGAAGGAGTCCGTCGCGCTGCTGGACTGGAAATACAAAACCAGACTGGTAGGCGCGCCAGGGATATTGCTGAAGCTGAGGTTGCCCTGCACCTTCGTCCACGCCGTGCTGGATAGCGCCGCTGATGTCGCAAGGTTGCTGTATGTTCCTGAGGGATAGGCGCAGTCTGTTCGTTTGGTCGAGATCGTCACAGTAGGATTGCTGCTGTCGGGAGCGGCGAGCAGAACGTACGCACTAACCGAATAGGACGCGCCGGCAACGACGCCGCTCACGTTCAGTACATTGAGGCTCGGGCCCATGTAGCCGGCCGTCCGGTCCGAGACCAGAAGGCTGCGCGTGTCCCCAAGTGGGTCGAGGACAGGCGGCATGGCGTTCGTCAGAGTTACGGAACCGAAGGGTTCCCAGCCGTCCAGGCCGCCATCCGAGAAGTTGTACGTAGCTACCGGCGTTCCGCCGGGGGGAGGCGCGGTCTGGGTGATCACGACGCTGTCGAGATAGAACGACTGCGTTGTGGTCGGGCCCACCAGTTGCGCGTAGAGCGTCAGGCCGGTTGCCGTGGTGCTGACCGTATACGAGCCGCCGATTTGCGCCCAGCCCGAATCTGTAACGGCGACCTTGTAGCTTCCAATCGTGTCATAGCACGTTCCCCCGGAGCAGGAGGCATCGCTGCGCTTCATGGTGAAGTTGGCGTTCGTAGCAGTTTCGCCGCTGGTGAGCATGACCCAGCCGGTGATTTGATACTTCGCACCGGGCAGGAGCAGTCCAGTGACTGCCAGGCTGGGGCCACCCGCGCCGCTGGAGCCGGTGGTGACCAGTAAGCTGTGGGTACCTCCTTGAGCGGCAGCAGTCGAACCAGAGACCGTCGCCCCGTTGAACCCGGTCCACCCTTGGACGCCGTTTTCAAAATCGTATTGTCCTACAACCTGTGCGCTTGCCGGGGAGACCCCGAAAAGCGCAGTGATGAGTACAATCGACGGAATCAGGGTCCCCCAGAGCCATCCGGCACTGGAAACCCTTACTCTTGCAAGTTGAAACATTGTGGTTCCTCCCCTATGTTCAAGCAAAATAAGAGCGCACCCCAGCACGAAACGGACTCCCTTACTGAGGGCACGGCCTGGAAGTACTCTTACGAGGTCAACATCGCAACCCTCCTCGGTTGCGAACCACTTCTCTCCCCCAGGTCGTGGCTTGCCGCAAACATACTCGTCATCCCATTCGCGGTGTGCCCGCAGGCCTTCGGAGCTTGCTTTGGCCGGCAGAACGGAAGGTGCCGCCGTTATGTTTGACACTCCGACTAAGCGGCGCCTCCTAAACACACAAAGAGAGAATGATTGTTCGCGGACGGTCGGAATAGGTACCACTGCTAGATGACGAAGTCAATACTATACACTGAGATTCTCCGGCGGATCAGAGGGAGGAATCGGCTCCTCTCGTGCATGCAGGAATGGTAGCTATAGTACCGATGAGGTGCTCTTGAAGGCGGACAGGCCGAGAACCTCGCGCTGGTTTTTCAGGAGTTTGCTAAGGCAAATCCTACTTGAAGCGCTTGGTGCGCTTGATGTCGAGGCCGAAGGTGCCGTTCTGGTCTCGCAGGGCCACGATGGAAAGATTGCGCTTCACGCTGTACTCCACCTGGATGACTTGCTGCTGGCTCGAAGTGACGTTGGTGATGTAGGTGACAGTGAGTTCGGGGGTGAGGCGCTGCTCGACGGTGACGCGCGCCGCGGCGTTCTGACTTTCACCGGCGGTTGCCGTGCTGGCCAGAGCCGGATCAACGCGAAAACGTGTGATGCCGAAAAGGCGCTCGAGGCGGCCACCGAGCTGGCTCGAAATGGCCTCCGACAGCAACGTCGAAGCGCCGGCCGTCGCCCCCTGCGCTTGGGAGGCCGAACGCAGCTCGCTCTCCTGGCCGGTGCGGCCCAGGGCAAGCAGCGTGATGATGTCCGTGGCGGGAAGCGGCGGGTCGGATCGGTAGGCGAGGGTGAGCTTGTCGGCAGGACCGGAGAAACTGAGCGAGATCTCGTACTGCTGAATGGTGGTAGTGGCTTCGACGTTCACCACGGGCACGAGCCGGAAGGGATTCGAGAAATTGATTTCGCCGCGATAGACCTGATACCGGGTGCCGCGGAAACTCAGCTCGCCGGAAAGCAAGTGAATGTGACCGAGCAGGATGGGGCGCTCCCAAGTGCCGCGCACCCGCAGGCTGGCTTCGGTTTCGAACTGGGCCCCCGGCCATTCCATGCGCGCATCGGCGCTGGTGCCGGCCTCGATGTTGAACTGGAGATTGCGGAGGAAGGGTGACGGGGCGGGCGAGGGCACACCTTCCTTCGCCGCCAGCATCATGGAGGCCACGTCGAGTCCCTGCGACATCACCAGGCGGTCGACGTTGACGTGGCCGGAGAGCACCGCCGCCTCAGTGGTGCCGGAAAAACGCAGCGTGCCGCGCGCGAGCCAGCTCATTCCTTCGGGATAACGAATACGGGCGCCGTCGGTGCGCGCATTGATGTCGAAGCGCGCGGGCGATTCGGCGTAATTCACGGTGCCGGAAAGAAGCAACGTGCCGCCGCCGGTCTGCGCCGTCATGTTGTCAAACAGCAACCGCGTGGAATCGAATACCAGGTCGCCGTTCACGGCGCTCAGGCCGGAAGGAAAATCGCCGTAGCGCGCCGAAGCGTTCTCGATGTGCACCCTCCCGGTGATGGTGGGCCGGTCGAGCGTCCCTTCGAATGACGCTCCGACCTGTGCGCTGCCCCGCGCTTCGAGCGGCGCGAAAAGGGTGGTGGCCAGTTGCAGGTTAACCGCGCCGTTCAAGCGCAGGTTGATCGCGCGCGAGCCAGTAAAGTGGGCCGAGCCGGCTATCTCGAAGTTGGAATCAGCGCCGCGGAGGCGAGCCTGTTCGAGGCGCAATTCGTCGCGGGAGGAGCGGAAACGGACCGGGCCGACATTTTCGAGGCGGACGTTCTCGTAGCCGAATTCGAGCCGGCTGAGGTCGGCCTCGACGGCAATCGTCTCCGGCCGCCGCAAGGCGCCAGTGAGATGAAACCGGCCGTCCACCCGGCTTTGGCCGGTCAAATCATTCAAGTGCAAGGCGGCCAGGAGGAACGGATCCAGGTTCATTTTCTCGACCGTCACATCACCCGATATCGGGAGGTCGCCGGAGAGGTTCACCGCCAGAGTCCCCGTGACCCGGCCTTCGGCCATGGCAGAGGAAATTTCGAGCCGCGCCTCGCGGCCGTTGGCGCTGAGACGGCCGTCGAAACTGCCGAGGACTTCCTTGCCGAAACTCAGGTCCACAAGGCGCATGCTGCCCTCGCCTACCGGCGCAGTGATTGGGCCACGCGCGGTCAACTGAAAACTCAGCCGGCCGCCCACCGGAAGCTTCGAATTCTTGAACGCGGTGATGCCTTCGAGAGGCAGGGCCGCGCCGGCTAGATCGAGCGCCACGGTCCGATCGGGAAATCGGTACGAGAAACTGCCGGTGATGAGGGCGGGGCCGTGACCGTTCGCCGGGCCCGTGGAGAAAGCACGCAGCTCCGCATCAGAGATACGAAACTCCTCCGGCCGCCACGTGAGCTGGCCGCGGAACCGGTCAAACGCAAAACCCCAAGCCTGTCCTTGCTCGATATCGAAGAGACCGGCGACTTCCGGAGCCTGGCGCGAACCGCGGCCGTGGAACTGCCCGGTCAGGAAGCCCTGGAGCGGATAAGACGCGCCAGCCAGCGCCAGGACATCGCCAAGGGGCGCGCGGGCCAGGCTCGCGTCCATCGTCCAGGTATTCTCTGGAGCAAATCTCCAACGCGAAAGCGAGAGGGTAAGCTCAATGTTGGCTTCGGTGCTGCCGCGGCGAGCGTGTCCGCGCGCAAGCGAGAGTTCGTTCGGCGAATAGGAGACATCGCCTTCCATGGAATCCCATCGCCACGCTTCGTAGCGCACGGCGTCGCCCCGTACGTGCCCGACGAACGCCGGGCCATCGAGGGGACCGGTAATGCGTCCCGTCCAGGTGGCGTGGCCGCCGATGCGGGGCTCGCCACCCGTCTTCCGATCCTGGATGGCCTCGAAGAAATCGCTCCAGGAGGCGAGGTCGCGCGTCTCAAACTGCGCGTTGAGCAGCGAATCCTTTATGCCCAAGGTCCCGGAGACCTGGGCCCGGCTGGTGGGTGTGGCGAACTCGCCGGCGCCGAGCGTCAGCAGATTGCGGTCCCTGCGGTAGCGGAAACCCCAGCGCGCAGCGATGGGAATCAATCCAGGCGCGGGGGATTCGACTGGCGACCAGGTCGAGGTGCCGGAGACCTCGAGCTGTTTGAATTCGCCGTTCCACGCAGTCACGGTGTCGGCGGACAGTCGGGCGTCCCAATCGAGCGCACGCACGGGAAAACCGCGATGCGTGACAGCGTTTAGCGCTTGTTCCAGGTTGACTCCCTCGACGCGTGTCTCCGCTCGGTAGGCCTGTCCGGCGAACTGAAGCGACACGCGCCCGGTCACGCGGCCTCCCAGGGCTTCGGCGGAGAAGTCGGTCGTTTCGACGCCGTGATTGTCCAAGCGGTAGGCGCCGCGGCTGGTCATACCACCGGCATGGAACCATTCTTCGTGCATTGCGATGTCGCGCGCCGAGTAGCGGCCCGCGGTATGCACCTGGCCGTTCGCAAAGCTCCCTTCGCCGCCAAAATCGGCGCGTCCGGAAGGCGTCATGGGCTTGCGCATGATGTCGCGGATATCTTCGAAATTGAGCCAGCCGCGATAACGGAAGGTCCACGCAGGGCGGGCAAAGCTCGAGAGCTGCGCTTGCGCGTCGAGCTGCGAATGCGGCAGTACGCAAAGGAGTTGCTCGATACGGAGGGCATCGGGCTCGATCGTGAACTTTGCAGAGAAATCCGCGGGAAACGGCAGGTAGCGCCGGGCGGCGATGGTGGCATGCTGCCAACTCCACTGTCCGAGGTAAACGGGAGCGCCGGCGATCGTGGCGGCATCGATGGAGAGGCGAAAGTCGCCGCCCTCGGCAACGAGCGGCACCAGCACGCCGTTGTACAGGATGGTGCCGTCGTTGAGCTGCAGGCGGCTGACGTGCAGCTCGAAGAGCCGTTCGGTAAGAAACTTCGCCCCGGCTGGCCGTTTCGGCAAGGGCACGTTGCTCGATCCGTCGCTGTCGATCCGCAGATGAATCTGGGGCCGCTCGATGGACAGGTTTTCGAGCGAGAACTTGCGGCCCCAGAAGGAATCGATCCGCAAGCCGGCCACGAGAGTGTCAGCGGAAAAGAACGGGGGAGTCCCCGCGGGCTCGCGGCCGTGAATGGTCAGCCCAGAGAGTGTGGGGCGGAGATGGCGCCAATCCATGACGAAGCTGCGCAGCTCGACCTGGCCGCCAGTGATGGCGGCGAGCCGGCGAACGATCAAGCCCCGCAGCATGCGATCTGCGGCCCCCGATTCGACCAGAAACAGAATAGCCGCGGCGCCGAGCACGACCGACACAAGCGCCACCCAGAGGACGTGGCGCAGGCGCCCCAGCCGCCAAGTACCCGGCCGGGCGATCACTGGGGCTCCTTCTCAATGTGCAGGCGCGAACGGCTCTCATCGAGCCAGCGGGCGGCCTGCTGGCTGATGCCGCGCTGCACCAGGATTTCGCGAATCTGCCCGCGCACTTCGCTGAGCTGCGGGACGGCTGAGCCCGCCTTTTGGGCCTGCGGTGTGAATTCGTCCCGGTAGTACGCTCGGACCGCGTCCGCGTCCACCTGCACAGCAGCGCGGAAGCGCGAGTCGAGATACTTCGTGAGGTAGACCTGTCTGGCCACGATCCGCCGCAGCGCTGCCTCACTCAGGCCGCTTTCTGTGAGGCGCTTTTCGAATTCGCCGGAAGGAAGCGAGCTTCGCTGCCGGGCGATCTCGGCCTCCACATCTGCGTCGGCAGGCTGTGGGAAGAGCGCCGCTTGCGCTTCGGAGCGGACGATCCACTGGTCGATCAGACGGTCCAGGCGCTGGGGAGTGGCCTCTTCGCGGCCTTCGATCAGCGACTGGTACTGGCCAAGTTCGCGCACTTCGCTTTCGAGAATGATGTCGTCCTCGATGCGCGCCGCGACACGATCCACGACTTGCTGCGGCTTCGCCGGCGCCGCCGCGAGAACCGCGGCGAAGAAGAGCGCGAATGTCACAGCGCGCAGCATCAGAACACCGTCCCCAAGTTGAAGAAGACTTGGAAGTGCGGCAGGTGAGTCACCTGCTGGCAATTGGGAGCGCCCGAGGTGCATGGGATGAGAAAGTCCGCCCGATTCAGAAGGTAACCGAGGTCCACGCGGATGGGACCTACCGGCGTGGCATACCGAACGCCAAAACCGATGGTATGCGAAAAATAGTTCAGTTCGTTGGTGCAGTTGAGAAGGCACTGCTGCGGGTTCGCCGGGTCGAAGGCCGGCTTCGGAGGCGAGACGCGGAAGGTGATGCGGTTGAGTCGGCTATACACGTTGCCGCCATCGTAAAAGAGCGCGCCGCCCAGCCGCGAGCCGACAAGGGGCAGCCGCATGGGGAATCGGAGTTCCTGGTTTAAGACCAGGAGCGCCTGGCCGCCAATGGGAAAGCCGGTGGTGGGATCGCGCGGCCCGGCTTGGTTGAGCGCGAATCCCCGCAGGGAGGTTCCGCCGCCGGCGAAGAAGCGTTCCGGCAGTGGAATCACGACTGGAAACGGAGGCGTCGTGGGCGGCGGGAAGGGAAGCGAAACAGTGCTTCCGTACGGTTCGAGAATGCCGAAGCGGGTCGAGCGAGCGAAAGTGAAGCGCCGGCCGAGCGGTGTATAACTGGAATTCTGAGCAAAGAAGCGAGCGAAGTTAGCACTCGAACCGATGCGGGTGCCGGCGATGCCCACGTCCACATTGTTATAGCTGCCTTTATTCGGGTCGCCGGGATTGTCACGCCGGTCGCGGAACCACGTCATCCCGAACATCGACACCAGAGTCGGCTGGTTGAAGAGCGGCACTTCCTGCGGGGGAATCCGCAGATCGGCAACTCGCACGTCGCGGAAGGAGTATCGAAAGAAGAGATTGGTCCACTGCGAGACCGTGTCGGTGAGCTGGACGGAGCCCTCGACGCGCTCGGCAGTGAAGGTGCTCACGTCACGCGCTTTTTCCGCGTACGCAGTGGCTTGGAAGCTGAGATTGCGCTGGCCGAACGTGTCTGGGCTGGTGTAGCTCAGCACACCGCGGCCCTGCAGCGTGCTGCCGCGGATCTTGAGCGCCAGCGTGTCGGCTCGGCCGGTGAGATTGTTTTTCGCCAGCTCGATGATGCCGCGCGGGCTGAAGCTGAAAGCGCCGCCGGTGGGGTCGGTGGAACTGCCCAGACGCTGTACCTCGAAGCCCCCACCATAGCTCACGGTGTAGCGCTTGCCCTCCTCCACCATGACGACGGCGTCTTTCTGAGGGTCGGTTCCGTCCGGGTTTTGCGGGGCGACCGAGACGCGGTTGAAAATGCCCAGATTGTAGAGCCGCCGCTGCGT
>Ga0187889_10003504_pt1 | contig 13788 bp, 15 predicted proteins | sample June2016WEW_7_10_2_FD_132992 | JGI IMG/M metagenome (GOLD analysis project Ga0187889, IMG submission 132992) | Peatland microbial communities from SPRUCE experiment site at the Marcell Experimental Forest, Minnesota, USA - June2016WEW_7_100 | ecosystem: Environmental > Terrestrial > Soil >... | reverse complement strand
GGCCGTCTGGAACCAGCTCGCCGCCGAGAACCGGCGGCTCATGGCCCTGCCGCAGAAGCACGGCCAGCTGCAGCGCGGCCCACAGGAGCGCGGCCCACAGGGGCAGGGCCCACAGGCGCCGCGACGCGACACGAGGAAGAAGCGCCCGCCGCGGCGAGGCCGCCGGCGTTGACCTCGATGCCCCCTTCCGTCTGAGGGAGGCTCCAGTTGCGAACAGATGACGCACAGGACCAACGGCTCGCCGCATGGCGCACGAGCTGTCGCGTCACCGAGTATCTGGTCTCTCACGTCCCGGCACAGCTGTGGCGCGCCACGATCCCCGGGATCCCGACCCGCACCGTCCGCAGCATCGCCGCGCACCTGCACAACGCGCGGTGCAGCTGGGTGCGGACCCTGGGAGGCGAGCACGGGCTCGCCATCCCGACACGTGTGGACCAGCGGACCGTCACGCCCCGACAGCTCGTATCGGCCCTGAGGCGGAGCGGTCGCGGCATCGCGGCCCTCCTGGAGCTCGGCGGCAGGCACGGCGGCCGGGTGCCGCCATCGAAGGCCTACGTGTGGCGGAACCTCGCGCTGGACGTCGAGCACGTCCTGACGTACTTCGTCGCCCACGAGGCGCACCACCGAGGCCAGATCGTGATGGCTGCGCGCCAGCTCGGCCACCGGTTTCCGCCGAGCGTGACGGCAGGGCTCTGGCAGTGGCGCGAAGGGCGCGGCAGCAGACCGTGAGCGACGCACACGCCCGGCAGCCGGAAGGACGAGACAAGCCGGAGGCACGATGAGCACCCAGTCCTCGGACCGCCAGCTACCTTCGCTGCCGGAGAAGCGGCGCGCGTGGCTGCGCCGCGTGGAGCGGCGGTTCCTGGTGGGGCTCGCGACGCTGGTCCTGCTGGTGGTCGCGTGGGGGGCGCTCTCGGGCGCCGTCCGCCAGTTCCCCCGCTCGGACACGGTCGCGCAGAAGGTCGAGACCGCGGTGCAGCTCGCCTGCGGGTTCCTGAGCCTGCTGGGCGTACTCACGACCTTCGTATGGCGGCGCTCGGCCTCGCGCATCCTCCCGGCCTGGGCCGGCTCGCTCGCGGCGGCGGCCGGCCTGTCGGCCCTCGTCTGGGGCCCGCCGCAGCCGGCGGTCGCGCTGATCTTCGCCGCCGTCGCGCTGCTCATTGGGCTCGGGGTCATCCGGGTGCTGCGCAAGGGACTGGCGACGTGACCGCCCGGTTCCGGGAGTCGTGATGGCACGCGCCTTGATCTTCCTCGCGCTCATCCTCATCGCCGGCGCCTGCGGCTACGCGCTCTGGCGCCTGGTCGTCCTGCGGCGCCGGCGCGGCGCGCGCCTCCAGCAGGAGACCTCCCTGCCCTACGAAGTCTGGTACGCGCTTCGCCAGACCGACGAGGCGGCGGCGGAGCGGTTCCTCACCGCCCTCTGGGACCGGCTCCAGGCGGAGCGCTCCCGCCTCGGCGGCCAGGCGGCTGCCGGGCTTCAGACCGTGCTCGAGGCCCAGGTCACCCAAGTGGCCGGCGCGGCGGATGCGCTGCGGCGCGCTCACGCCGGCGAGCCGGAGCTCCCCCCCGCCCTCGCGATCCTGGAGGAGCGGGTGCGGCGTCTGTGCGGCGACGTCGCCGCGCTGCAGGCCGGCGGCAATCCATGACCGTGCTCGACGCGATCGGCCACACACCGCTGGTGGAGCTGCAGCGGCTCCCGCCGCCCGGCGCCGCCCGCGTGCTGGTGAAGCTGGAGTTCGCCAATCCCACCGGCAGCATGAAGGACCGGATGGCCGTGGCCGCGATCGATGCGGCGGAGGCCGACGGCCGCCTCAAGCCCGGCGGCACGGTCGTGGAGTACACGGGCGGGACGACGGGCGTCTCGCTCGCCTTCGTCTGCGCGGCCAAGGGATACAAGGCGCGCATCGTCTTCTCCGACGCGTTCAGCCAGGACAAGAGACTGATGATGGAGGCCCTCGGCGCCGAGGTCAGCCTGGTGCGGAGCGGCGGCTCCGGGATCACGGAGAAAGTGGTCCGGCAGATGATCGAGGAGGCCCGCACGCTCGGCGGCCGGCCCGGGCACTGGTGGTGCGATCAGCTGAACAACCGCGACGCGATCGCGGGCTACGTCTCGCTCGGCGAGGAGATCCGCCAGCAGGCAGGGCGCGTGGACGCCTTCGTCCATTGCGTGGGGACGGCGCACTCGATCCACGGCGCGACGCGCGGCCTCCGGAAGGGCGGCGCGGTGCACGTGGTGGCGGTGGAGCCCGCCGAGTCGGCGGTGCTCGCGGGCGGGCCGGGCGGCAGCCACGGCATAGACGGCATCGGCATCGGGTTCGTGCCGCCGCTCTGGGAACCGCACGAGGTGAACGAGCTGATGACCGTCTCCACGGCGGACGCGAAGGCGATGGCGCGGCGTCTGGCTGCCGAGGAAGGCGTTTTCGCCGGTACGTCGTCGGGGGCGAACGTCGTGGCGGCGCTCCGGGTCGCACGGCGTCTGGGCACGGGTGCCACGGTCGCGACGATCATGGTGGACTCGGGCCTGCGCTACGTCAGCACCGACGTATTCCTGAAGGAGACCAGACCATGATGCTTCGGCTTCGCGGAACGCGCCTCGGCCCGCTGCTCATGATCGGAGGCTGCGCAGCGCCCTCCTCAAGCCCGATGACTGCGGCGCACGCGTCGGCGATCGTGGACAGCGTGAGGGCGACCCTGGCGGCGTTCGCCGATCGGCTCAACGCGGCGGATCGGGATTCTCTCCTCAAGTTCTATCGCGACGATCCCCGCTTCGTCTGGGCTGCGGACGGCCGGGTCGCCACGCACTCCGTCGCCGAGATCGGCGCCCAGCTGAAGGCGCTATCCGGATTCCCGCACTGGCACATCGAGTACGTCAAGCCCATGATCGTGCCGCTGGCGCCCGGCGTCGCGGAGGTGGCGACGGAGTACACCATGACGCTGGCCGATTCGGCTGGGAAAGCGATTTCGTTTGTCGGCGCCAACACGATGGTCTGGGTCGCGTCGCCCGGAGGCTGGAAGATCCTGGGTGGCCACAGCTCGTCGCCGGGAGCGCCGGCTCGCTAGCGTCGAGGAGGAGTCATGATCATCGGTGCGCACACGATCGTCTACAGCCGGAAGCCCGAGGCGGACCGGGCCTTCCTCCGCGACGTCCTGGACCTCAAGAGCGTAGATGCCGGTGCCGGGTGGCTGATCTTCGCGTTGCCGCCCTCGGAGCTGGCCGTGCACCCGGCCGCACGCAACGGCGTGCACGAGCTGTACTTTCTGTGCGCCGACATCCGGGCGTTCATCAAGGCGATGAAGGCGCAGGGCGTTCGGTGCAGCGCCGTGCAGCGCCCCGGGTGGGGCCTGCTCACCCACGTCAGGCTACCGGGCGGCGGCCGAGTCGGCGTCTATGAGCCCCGCCATGCCAGGCCGAAGCCGCATCGGGCGCGGCGATGAAGGCCTCAGTCTTCGTCGGCGTCAGCGTGGACGGCTTCCTGGCCCGTCCGGACGGCGGTCTCGACTGGCTCCCGTCCGGCGACGGCGAGGACCATGGCTACACCGAGTTCTTCGCCTCGGTGGACGCGGTGGTCATCGGGCGCAAGACCTACGAGGTCGTCCTGGGCTTCGGCTCCTGGCCGTACGGCAAGAAGCCCGTCTTCGTCCTGAGCACGAACGCGCTCGCGCCGGCGCCGAAGGGGGCGGTATTGGAGCGCCTGTCCGGGGAACCAGCGGACATCCTGTCGCAGCTGGCCGCCCGCGGGATCCAGCACGTCTACGTGGACGGCGGCGTCACGATCCAGCGCTTTCTGCGCGCCGGCCTGATTCAGCGGCTCGTGATCACCCGCGTCCCCGTGCTCATCGGCGAAGGGATCCCGCTCTTCGGCGCCACCGGACGCGACATCGCCCTGAAGCACGTCGCGACGCGCCAGATCGCGGGCGGCATGGTCCAGAGCGAGTACGAGGTACTCGCCCCGACGTAGCCTAAGGCTTGGGTTTCGGAGCCGCGTGCGTCGTATCGCGCGGCAGCTCGTGCTCCACGCGGCCGACGAGCGCGCCGTTCGCCGCGCTGACGTTGACCTCGTAGGTCCCCGGCCGGTTCGCAACCGTGAAACCGAACGACCAGATCAGCTGGCCGTTCTCGTTCTCCAGCTCCAACGCCTTCACCGTGCCCGTCGGGATCCTCGCCTGCGCGACCTTGAGCGCCGAGTCCTCGCTGACCTTCGTTTGCCGCAGGAGCCCGGGCGGAACCTCCCGCTGGTAGGTCGGCCGCTGGGCCTGGGCGACACCGGCGATCGCGACCAGCGCCGCGAGCGCGACGAGCTTCGTGACGTTTCTCATGACTGCCTCTTGGGTGGCAGGTAGTCCCGGCCGCGGATCGCCACGACCAGGGTGGGCACCAGCAACAGGGTGATGGGCGTGGAGAGCGCCAGGCCGCCGATCACCGCCAGCGCCAGCGGCTGCTGCATCTCGCTCCCCGCGCCGAGCGCCAGGGCCAGGGGGAAGAGCCCGAACAGCGTACAGAGCGTGGTCATCAGGATCGGCCGGAGCCGCACCCGCGCCGCGTCGATGATCGCCTGCTCGAGCGGCATCCCGTCGTAGAGCCCGCGGCGCCGGGTGAAGTCGAGGAGGATGATGCCGTTCTTCACGATGAGTCCCACCAGCAGGATCAGGCCCATGAAGGACGAGACGTTGAGCGCGGTGCCGGTCACGAGCAGCATGCCCACCGCGCCGACGAACGAGACCGGCGCCGCGAGCGAGATGACCAGGGGCTCCACGAACGACTCGAACTGCAGCACCATCACCATGATCACGCTGACGGCGGCGATGGCGAGGACCGCGAGCATCGCCTTGAACGCATCCTGCTGGCTGGCGTACTGCCCGCCGAGCTCGATCCGGATGCCTCCGGGGGGCGGCTGCGCGGCGAGGACGCCCTTCACGTCGGCCATGATCTGGCCGAGCGAGCGGCCGCTCACGTCGGCGGTCATGGCGATCATCTGCTGCTGGTTCTCACGGTCCAGCTCGGCGCGGGACTCGAGGGGCCGCAAGGTGGCCAGCGACGCCAGCGGCGCCGCCCGGCCGCGTGCGCCCGCCGCGACGGGGAGCGCGCCCAGCTTCAGGGCGTCGTAGCGCACCGAGTCCGGCGCGCGGACCCGGACGTTGATGGCGCGGTCCTGGGTGCGGACCTCGCCCGCGTTCACGCCGAGCAGCGCGCCGCTCACCGCGTCACCCACCTGCTCGGGGGAGAGCCCGAGACGCTCCGCCTCGGCGCCGTCCACCCGCATCATCATCTCGGCGCTGGGGAAGCTGATGCCGTCGAACAGGTCCTCCACGCCGTCCACCTTCGAGAGGGCCGGCGCGATCTTCCGCGCGTACGCCTCCAGCGAGTCGAGATTCGAGCCGAAGAGCTTGATCTCGATCGGCTTGGCGCCACCCGCCAGGTCGTTGATCACGTCGGACAGGATCTGCACGAACTCGATGTGCAACGTGGGCACCGCGGCGTTCACCTGGTCGCGGACGGTGTCCATCACCTGGAAGATCGAGCGGCGCCGGTCGGCTCGCCGCTTGAGCCGCGCCACCAGGTCGCCGGTGTTCTGCAGGGTGGCGAACAGCCCCAGCTCCGCGCCGGTGCGGCGCGACGTCCCGGTGACCTCCGGCGTCCGCGCCAGGATCCCCTCGACGATGCGGAGCTGCCGATCCGTCTCCGCCAGCGCCGTGCCGCCCGGCGTCCAGTAGTCGAGGACGAACGCGCCCTCGTCCATGTCGGGGAGGAACCCGCTGCCCACGAAGTGCTGCGCCGCGACCCCCGCCACGATCAGCGCCGCGGCCCCGGCGAGCATCCGGCGCGGATGGTGCAGCACCGCGCCCAGCAGGCGGATGTACCGTTCGCCGATGCCGTCGAGCGCGCGCGCCAGGAACGCCGCCGTCGCGGCCAGGCGCCCCCGGGAGCGCGCGGCGGATTCCTGCGCCTCCGCGGGAACGTCCCGCGCCCTCACGAACTGGTCCGCCAGCAGCGGGATGATGGTCAGGGCCAGCAGCAGCGAGATCAGCACCGCGATGGTGAGCGTGAGCGACAACGCGGCGAAGAACTGCCCGATCACGCCCTGCAGCAGTCCCAGCGGCAGAAAGACCACGACCGTGGTGATCGTGGAGGTCGTCACCGGCCAGATCAGCTCCTGGACGGCCTGGCGGATGGCGGCGCGCCGGTCCCCGACCAGGGCGAGGTGGCGCGCGATGTTCTCGGTGATCACCACCGCGTCGTCGATCACCAGGCCGATGGCGATGGCCATCGCACCCAGCGTCATCAGGTTGAAGGTCTGGCCGAGCAGGCTCATCACGGACACGGTGATGATCAGGGTGAGCGGGATCGAGGACGCACTCACCGCCGTGATCCGCCCGTGCCTGAGGAAGGCGAGCAGGATCACGACTGCGAGCAGGGCGCCGATCAGCATCGCGTCGCGCACCGACTTCACGGCGTCCCGCACCAGCTCGGCCTGGTCGTAGACCACCTTGTAGCGCACGCCCGGCGGCAGCGTCGGCGCCAGCGCCGCCATCACCTTCGCCACGCTGTCCGCCAGCTGGACGGTATTGCCGCCCACCTGCCGCGTGATGTTGAGGAGCGCCGCGGGCCGGCCGTCGCCGGCGATGACCTGGACGTGGTCCTCGGTGCCGAGCTCTGCGGACGCCACGTCGCGCACGCGGAGGCCGTTGCCGATGGCGACGTTCCCCACGTCCTCCGGGGTGTGCGCCTCCTGGTCGGTGACGATCAGGTACTGGCGGTAGTCGGCCGCGATGCGGCCCACGGCCTCCGGCGTGATCGCCTTCCGGATCGCCCCCGCCAGGTCGTCGTAGGTGAGGCCGAGCGAGGCGAGGCGCGCGGGGTCGGCCACGACCTCGATCTCCCGCACGTCGGTCCCCTGCACGTCCACGCGCCCGACGCCCGGCACCCGGGAGAGCACCGGCTTGATCTCGTAGAGCGCGATGTCGTTGAGCGTCGCGGGGTCGCCGCCCTCGAGGTTGTAGGAGAGCACCGGGAAGAGCGAGGGCGTGAGCCGCTCGGCCCGGACGTCGAGCCCGGATGGCAGGTCGCCGCTGATCTGGCTGAGGCGCGACTGGACCATCTGGAGCGAGTAGGCCATGTCGGTCTTCGGAGAGAACCAGACGGAGATCTCGCTCGCGCCGCGGATGGACCTCGAGCGCACCCGCAGGACGCCGGGGACGACGCTGACCGCCTCCTCGATGGGGCGCGTGATGCTGAAGACGACCTGCCGCGCGCCGAGCGACGAGCCCTCGGCGACGATGGCGATGCGCGGGAAGGTCAGCTCGGGGTAGATGGCCGACGGGAGGAAGAACGCCGCGCCGATGCCGGCCGCCGACAGCAGCGCCACCGCCAGGTAGATGAAGCGGCGCTGACGAACGAGGAGGTCGAACAGCTTCACGGCTTGGCCGGGACGATCTTCGCGCTGTCCGATACGCCGTAGGCGCCGTAGCCGACCACGGTCTCGCCGCCCTTGAGGCCGGCCGTGATCTCCGCGCGGGTCTCGGTGCGCCCGCCGACGGTGACGTCCCGGGCGTGCGCGATCCCCGCGCCGTCCACCACGAAGACGCGGAACCCTTCGCCCTGCGGCACGAGGGCGGCGACCGGCACGGTCACGGCGCGCGGCACGACGCCCGCGGCGATCCGCCCGAACACGGTCTCGCCGATCTTGAGCGGGCGCGCACTGCGGGCGACCCGCACCCGGATCTCGACGGCGCGGGTGGCGGAATCGAGCGCGGCGCCGACGTCCGCAACGCTCCCCGTGCCGACGGAGTCGCCGCGCGCGTTCTCTCCCGCCCAGAAGGCGACCCGCTGGCCTGGGTGCACCTGGGCGGCGTCCGCCGGCGTGAGGTTCAGCACGACGTCGAGCGCGGAGAGGTCGGCGATCTCCACCAGCGGGGCCGTCGCGTCGGCCGGCGCGCCCATGACCGCCGACATCCGGGTCACGACCCCGGAGACCGGAGCGTGCAGCGTGGCGTTCGCCAGGGCGCGCTGGGCGCTCACCAGGGCCGCCTGCGCCTGCGCGAGGTCCGCATTCGCCTGGTCCACGTCCTTGCGCGGCACGATGCCCTCCCCCGCCAGGCGGACGGCGCGGTCGCGGGCGTTCTGCGCGACGTTCACCGCGGCCTCGCCGCTGCGCGCCGCGGCCTCGAACGGCGCGCGATCAAACTCGATGAGCGCGTCCCCTTCCTGCACCGCCTGGCCGGGCACGACGAAGATGCGGGCCACGCGCGTCGGCCCCGGCGCGCCGAGGGCCGCGAACCTGCCGGGCCGCGGGGCGACGACACCCAGAGCAGAGACGAATCGCGTGAAAGGCCCGAGCGTGGCGACGGCGGTCCGGGCTCCGACGACGGCCTGGACGTCGCTGCGGGTTTCGGACTCGGTGTCACCGCCACTCGGCGCGCACGCCACGACAAAGACGAGTTGCGAGACGCAGAGTTGCGAGAGAAGGCCAAAGCGCTTCATGGAGAAACCTCAGATGCCGTGAAGAGGCGGACCGCCGACTCCGCGATGTTCGCGGCCGCCAGGTCGTCGAACAGCCGCCCGAAGGCCTCGCGCGCCTGGCGCTGCGCCTCCAGGACGCTCGGCAGGGCCACCGCGCCCTCCGCGTACGCCGTCAGCGACATCGCGGCCACGCGATCGGCGCTCGCCACGAGCTGCCGGTCGCGCTGCGCACGCTGCACCGCCACCGCGAGATCGCGGCGGGCGCGCGCGACGCTGGCGTCGCTCTCCTGCCGGGCCACGACGAGCTCGGCCGCCGCGCGGTCGCGGGCCGCCGCGGCGGCGGCGATCGCGCCACCGTTGAAGTTGAACAGCGGGAAGGTCAGGGCGAGCCCGAAGGTCGGCAGGATCCCGGTCTCTCCCCCGGGGGTCGGGTCATGCGTGTCGAAGCCGAAGGTGAGGCTGGGCGCGGCGAGGACGCTCCGCCGCGCCAGGGCGAGGCCCGCCTCGGCGGAGCGCTCGGCCGCCTCGGCCGAAGCGACCTGGAGCGTCTGGCCGGCGAGTGCCGCGGTGTCGGCCGGCGGCGGGACCAACGAGTCGGCCAGCGCGATCTGCGGCTGATCGGACGGCAGGCCCATCACCCGCTGGACCTCGAGCAGGCCGGCGATCGCCGCGGCAGAATCCGCCGCGGCGTCGTTGGCCAGCTGGCCGGCGTTGACGGTCGCGAGCTGCACGTCCAGCTCGCTCGCGTCCCCCGCCTCACGCCGCAGGACGGCCATGCGGAGGAGGCTGTCGGCGTCCCGGGCCGTGTGCCGGGAGAGCAGCGCGTGCGCCGCAGCGGCCAAGGCGCCGGTGTACGCCTCTTCCGCGTCGAACCGCGCCGAGGCGCGCTCGAAGCGGAAGCGCAGCACCGCCGACGTGCTCGCCTCCGCCGCGGCGCGGATGCGCGCGCCGCGCAGCCACGGGTAGTCGAGGGGCAGCTCGACCGTCGCGTGGTACTGCGGCACGTCCTTGCTGTAGCTCGCGCTGAGCACGGGATTCTGGTACGCGCGGGCGCCGATGAGGTCGGCGCGCGCCACCGCCGTGTCCGGTGCGGCGAGGGCGACGCGCGGCCCGCGGGCGAGCGCGGCCGCCACCGCCTGCTCGCGCGTCACGCCCTGCTGTGCGTTCGCCGCACGGGGCACGGAAAGCGCCGCCATCAGCACGGCGGCGAGAAGACGCACACGGAACGCGGGTCTCGAAGGGAACTTGGGCATCCCCTTCAAGCTAGCCCGCGTACCTGTCAGGAGGATGACACGACCGGAGGGAAACGGATGGCCACGCGGGTGCCCTTCCCGGGCTCGCTTGTGACGAGGAGCTGCGCGCCGTGGGCGTCGGCGATCCAGCGCGCGATCGCCAGGCCGAGCCCCGCGCCGCGGGCCCCGTCGCCGCGCCCGCGCGCCGGGTCGCCGCGATAGAACCGCTCGAAGATGTGCGGCAGCTGCTCCGCGCCGATCCCCACGCCGGTGTCCTCGACCACCACCTCCGCCTGCCCGCCGGGCGCCGCGGCGGAGAGCTTCACGCGCCCGCCCCGGGGCGTGAACTTCACGGCGTTGTCGAGGACGATCATCAGGAGCTGATGCAGCAGGGTCGGGTCGCCGAGCACCGCCCCCTCCTCGAACGTGCCGACCTCCAGCTCCACCCCGCGCCGCTCGGCGAGCGCGCGCGCCGCGGACGCCGCATCGAGGGCAAGGTCATCGAGGAAGACGCGCTCCCGGGCGATCGGCCGCTCCCCGGCGTCGGCCCGCGCCAGCGTCAGCAGGTCCTCGACGGTGGCGCCGAGCCGCTCGGCTTCGCGCTCGATCCGGCGCAGCGCCTCGGCGTATTCGGGCGGCTCGCGGTCGCGCTGGAGCACCACCTCGGCCTGGCCGCGCAGGACGGCGATGGGGGTCCGAAGCTCGTGCGCGGCGTCGGCCATGAAGCGCCGCATCGTCTCCATCGTCTGCTCGACCGGCGCGGTGGACTTGCGCACCAGCAGCCAGCCGCCGGCGGCCACCAGGACCAGACCCACCAGCGCCGCCGCGCCGAAGGCGTAGATCAGCGCCGAATACTGGTCCTCCAGCTCGACGACGTCCGCCACCGCCGCCGCGACGTAGGTCCTCCGCCCCGTCACCTCGAACCGCTCGGCGTGGAGGCGAAGCTGGTGCTCGTGCGGCGCCTTCCGCTCCTGTTCCACCCGCCCGTCGTGCGCGGCCCGGAGCGCCGCGTCGCGGATCCAGTCCGGCGCCGCCGATGGCTTCACCGGCGTGCCGTCGGGCTCGAGCAGGTAGAGCGAGCGGTCGGGGATGTGCAGCTCGTCCACGGCATCCACGACCGCGCCGGTGGTCGTGCGCGACTCCACCTCGCGGATCCGCGCCGCCTGCTGCAGCGCCAGCACGGCCTGGTGGAGCGACGTGTCCAGCTGGCGGGAGATCTGGCGGCGGATGGCGAAGAAGAGGCCGCCGCCCAGCAGCAGGAGGATCAGGCCGAAGGTGCCGACGTACCACGCCGTCAGACGGAGCCGCAGCTTCGCGAGCGGGGTGTTCACCGTCGGGCTCATTCGCCGAACCGGTAGCCGGCGCCCCGCAGCGTCTGGATCAGCTTGGGGTCGTAGTCGTCGTCGATCTTGCGCCGCAGCCGCCGCACCAGGACCTCGAGGACGTTGGTGAACGGGTCGTGGTTCTCGTCCCAGACGTGGGCGGTGATCGCCGCGCGGTCCACGACCTGCCCCCGGTGGCGCACGAAGAACTCCAGCAGCGCGAACTCCTTGGCGGTCAGCCGGATCGGCTCCTTGCCACGCCGCACGGTGCGCTGCCCCAGGTCCACCTCGAGGTCCGCCACGTGCACCACCTCGGGCGCGAGCGCCGGAGGGCGCCGCACCACCGCGCGGATCCGGGCCAGCAGCTCGCGGAAGGCGAACGGCTTCGTGAGGTAGTCGTCCGCGCCGGCCTCGAGCCCCACGACCCGGTCGTCCACCGCGTCCTTCGCCGTGAGCATGATGATCGGGGTCTTGATGCCGCGCTTGCGCAGCCGGCGGCACAGGTCGAAGCCGCTGCCGCCCGGGAGGAGCACGTCGAGGAGGATCACGTCGAGAGAGGACGATGCACCCTGGAGCAGGCCGTCGTCGAACGTCCCCGCGACGACGCTGTGGATGTCGTGCTCGGCGAGGCCTTCCCGGAGAACGCCCGCCAGGGCGGGATCGTCCTCCACGATCAGCACACGCATCGCACCCGCCCGAAGAGGATCAGTACTTCAGCCCGGCGGAATCGGCCCAGCGCTTGACCACGGCCTCCTGCTCGGGGGACAGCTTCGCCGGGACCTCGACCTGGATGTCGACGATCTGATCGCCCCGCGCGCCGCCCTTCTCGATCCCCTGCCCCTTGATGCGGAACTTCCGGCCGGGCTGCGTCCCCGGCGGAATGCGCAGCACCAGGTGTTTCCCGTCCAGCGTGCGCACCTTGAGCTTCGAGCCGAGCATCGCCTGCGCGACGTTGATCGCCACCGCGCAGTGGACGTCGAGCCCGTCGCGCTGGAAGAAGCGGTCCGGCTCCACCTCGAAGGAAACGACCAGGTCGCCCGCCTCCGCCCCGCCGGTGCCCGAAGGTCCCTGGTTCCTGAGCCGGATCTTCGTGCCGGTGTCGGTGCCCGGCGGGACGTTGATCATCAGCCGCTTCTCGAGCCGCACCTCCCCGACGCCCTGGCAGGTGGGGCACCGCTGCGCGGCGACCTTGCCGCGTCCCCGGCAGGCGGGGCACGGCCGTTTGACCGCGAAGCCGCCGTACCCGAACGAGATGGTGCCCGTGCCGCGGCACTCCGCGCACGTGCTGAGGGAAGAGCCCGGTGCGGCGCCCGAGCCGCCGCAGGTGCTGCACGCCTCGACCACCTGCACGGCGACCGGGACCTTGCCCCCCAGCGCCGCGACGCGGAACGGGATGGTCACGACCGTCTCGACGCTGTCGCCGCGCTCGGGCCCGCCGCGGCGCTTCTTCTCACCGCCGAAGAGCGAGGAGAAGAGATCGCCGATCCCGCCCAGCCCGCCGAGATCGCGGACGTCGAACTCCTCGAACCGCTGGCCGGCTCCGCCAGCCCCGCCGGGGCTCGGCCCCCGCGGCCGCGGCGAAGATCCGTTGAAGGCTCCGTACCTGCGGAGCTGATCGTACTGCTTCCGCTTCGCGGCGTCGTTCAGCACCGAGTAGGCCTCGGAGATCTCCTTGAAGCGCTCCGTCGCCGCCTTGTCGCCGGCGTTCGCGTCGGGATGGTTCTTCTTGGCGAGCTTCCGATAGGCGCGCTTGATCTGGTCCGGCGTGGCCGACGCCGCCACGCCGAGAACGTTGTAGAAGTCCTTCTGGGGCGCCATCGGCTACTGCACCGCCTCGGAGGCGCTTTCCGGCTCCTTCCAGGTGTACACCGCCACGCGGGCCGCCCGGAGCAGCGAGCCGTTCAGCCGGTAGCCGGGCTGGAGGACTGCCCCGACCGTGTGGTCGGCCTCCGGGCTCGGCGCCGCCAGCGTCATCACCGCCTCGTGCTGATTGGGATCGAACGGCTGGCCGGCCGGGTCGAGGCGCTCGACCCCGACGCCCTCGAGCACCTTGAGCAGCTTCCGCTCGACCAGCCCCATCCCCTCGTGGAGCGCCTGGGGGGTGGTCTGGGCGGGATCCAGCGCGGCGACGCGCGCCAGGTCGTCCACCACGTCGAGCACCCGGGCGATCACTTCGCCCTGCGCGCGCGTCGCGGCGTCGGAGCGCTCCCGCATCTGCCGCTTCTTGAAGTTCTCCAGGTCGGCCGCCGCACGGAACGCGCGGTCCTTCCAGTCGGCCAGCTCCTGTTCGAGCCGCTGCACGGCCCCAGCCGCCGGCTCGGCCAGGGCCGCTCCCGGCTGGACCTCGGGCGCCGGCTGGACCGCCTCGGCGGCCAGGGGTGCGGCCGCAGCCTCCGGCTGCCCGGGCGCACCGGGCGGAGCACTGGATGTCGCATGCGGATGGTGCTTCTTGACCATGTCGCCTCGACGTCAAAGGCACCGTATCTTGGCCATAAACAATAACGTAGGCGGCAAGCGCCGTGCCACTCGGACCTGCCGTAATGGCAAGGTTCTTTCTCGCAACTTGGCGTCTCGCAACTGATAACCAGTCTTGCGGCCGACTGGCAACGGACAACTCTTTGCCAACGAAGGACCACTAAGAACCAGATGAGACGCCGTCGCGTGGAATCGCCGCCGTCCCGGTGAATGCCGTCGCGGCTTCCGACCTCCCGGCCTCACCGGACCGGGCGCTGGCCGAGCAGGTCCTGGCCGGCGACGAGGGCGCGTTCCGCCAGCT
>Ga0187889_10003502_pt1 | contig 13789 bp, 11 predicted proteins | sample June2016WEW_7_10_2_FD_132992 | JGI IMG/M metagenome (GOLD analysis project Ga0187889, IMG submission 132992) | Peatland microbial communities from SPRUCE experiment site at the Marcell Experimental Forest, Minnesota, USA - June2016WEW_7_100 | ecosystem: Environmental > Terrestrial > Soil >... | reverse complement strand
CAGGCGCGTTGGATGTTGAGGATCATGGAGTCCTGGCGGGTGATGTCTTCGCGCAGGTTGCGCACGTCGCCGGCAAAGACCTCGCGCACGCGCCGGATACAGCGTTCGACGGTGGCGGCCTTGTTCACGACCACATCGTCGCGGCTCATGCGTATACCCGCCCGCGCCGAACGATGTCGTCGAGTATCGCCCGGCGCTCTTCGTTGAGCCGGGCGTAGGCCGAGAGCGCCATGGTCTCGAAGGCGATGCGCCGGGATGGGTTGCGGTCGAGCAGGAGTTGCGCGTCGCGCAGCACCTGCACCCGCATTACCGTCGACGCTCGCAAGAGGTCGACGAGATCTACGTCCGCATGTGCCAGGGCGGCCAGGTCTTCCTGCAGCTCCCAGCGTGCCACCGGAGCCAGCGGGACGTCGGTCAGCAACGCCAGGTCGATGTCGGCCTGCTTGCCTCCATCCCCCCGGGCCCGCGAGCCGAAGAGGTACACGGCGATTACGCCCGGGACGCGGGTCGAGGTGGTATCGGCCAAGTCTTGCGGCGACGCGATCACCGCCCAACTATAACCCGTAGTAGGCGCGCTGGCGCGCTTAGCTCCTGGTCGTGGTCAAGGGGACGCAGGCCCTCGTGGGGTCACGGGGCAACGCCCCGTTCTGGTCGACTTGAGGTCGCGGCGCCGAAGGCGCCAGCGACCTCGGTGGGATTGCGGGAAAGCCTGACATTTTTTGGTATTATCTGTTCCCATTCGGGGCTCAGCTGTTGTTGAATGCCGGCAGACCACAGAAGAGGGTGACATGAACGCAAGATTTATCTCCACGATTCGATTTGGCCTCGCGGGAACCGCATTGACTTTCTGCGGCGCGCTAGCGCTCACCACGGGCGGCGGCTGCGCCGGCGGGGGCAGCGGCGGCGGCTCTACCAACGAGGGCGGCTCGAGTGGCACAGCAGGTAGCAGCGGCAGCGGCAATACGACCGGCAGCAGCACTAGCACTCCCGGGGGCACGGGGTCTTGCACTCCGACCTCCGATAACATTTGCTTTGCCAACGGCCAGGCCAGCGGCGGCGGGCAGCTCGCCAGCGCGGTCTCGGGCTACGGCTGGGTCGCGCTGGGTGCGCAAGATACCATAACCTCGCCGGTGTGCGCTACTAACCCTTCGGCCCCGAGCACCACTCAGCCGATCACAGAAGCCAACGCGTGTCCCACCACGGGAATGGCCGTGTGGTCGGCCAACACTGGGCTCTGCATCAACGGCAGCATCCCGGAGGTGACCGGAGCTGACTATACTGACAACTGGGGCTTGCAGATTGGCATGAACATCAACAAGGATGCCGTTAGCACGCTGGGTGTGGGGTCGTATACCAAGGTCAGCTTTGCCTTCACCGACAATGTCACCCCGTCGGGGGCCCAGATTCGCGCCGAGATCCACGTGAAGGGCGATTCGAACCTCGAAGCGCCGAGCACCGATCAGAACTACTGCCTCGTGATCGAGCCAGGAACGGCGGTTTCGCTAGCCGCCTTCAACACCGAGTGCTGGGAAGGAGGCACTCCTGTCTTGATCGGAACCGCCGGTACCTATACCTCCCTGTCCGACGCGGTCAAGAACATCGACAAGATCGGCATCCAGATCTCGTCGGACGCTACCAGCGCTTACACGGTCAACAACTTCTGCTGGACCGGAATCACCTTCCAGTAAGATCGACCTTCCTTCACCGCACAAAACGGGGTGCTTCGGCACCCCGTTTTCGTTTGGACAAGTGGCCCGCGCGCGCATAGCTTGGTAGGGCCATGAGCGAAAAGGAAGCCGGAAGCGAAGACGGCCGGAGCGCCGCCAACTTCATCGCCGAGATCATCGACCAGGACCTGGCCCAGGGCAAGAACGAGGGGCGGGTGCACACCCGCTTTCCGCCCGAGCCCAACGGGTATCTCCACATCGGCCACGCCAAGTCGATCTGCCTCAACTTCGGTCTGGCGGCCAAGTATGGCGGCAAGTGCAACCTGCGCTTCGACGACACCAATCCCAGCGCCGAGGACGTGGAGTACGTCGATGCCATCGCCGAGGACGTGGCCTGGCTGGGTTTTCGCTGGAACGGCCCCGCTCTCTACGCCTCGGACTACTTCGAAAAGATCTACGAGTGCGCCGAGCACCTGATCCGCGAGGGCAAGGCCTACGTGTGCGATCTTTCCGCCGAACAAATCAGCGCCTATCGCGGCAACTTCTACCAGCCGGGCCGGGACAGCCCCTTTCGTAACCGCTCGGCGACCGAGAACCTCGACCTCTTCCGGCGCATGCGCGCAGGCGAGTTCGCCGACGGCTCGCGCGTGCTGCGCGCCAAGATCGACATGCAGCACCCCAACCTCAACATGCGCGATCCACCCCTCTACCGCATCAAGCGCGCGACCCATCATCGCACCGGCGATAGCTGGTGCATCTACCCCATGTACGATTACGCGCATCCCATCTCGGACGCGCTCGAGGGCATCACCCACTCCATCTGCACCCTCGAGTTCGAGGATCACCGCCCGCTCTATGATTGGTGCATCGACAACCTGCCGCTGCCCTACCGGCCGCGCCAGATCGAGTTCGCCCGCCTCAACCTGACCTACACCCTAATGAGCAAGCGCCGCCTGCTCCAGCTGGTGCAGGAGCAGCTGGTGAGCGGGTGGAACGATCCCCGCATGCCCACCATCTCGGGCTTGCGCCGGCGCGGTTACACCCCCGAGTCGTTGCGCACCTTCGCCGAGCGCATCGGGGTGGCCAAGAACGACAGCACCGTCGACGTGGGCGTGCTCGAGCTTGCCATTCGCGAGGATCTGGAGAAGCGGGCGGCGCGGGCGCTGGCGGTGCTGCGTCCGCTGAAGGTGGTCATCGACAACTACCCCGAGGGCCAGGTCGACTGGTTCGATGCGCCCAATCACCCCGACAACCCGGCCATGGGCACGCGCAAGCTTCCCTTCGCCAAGGTGGTGTACATCGAACAGGACGACTTCATGGAGAACCCACCCAAGAAGTGGTTCCGCCTGGCTCCGGGAGCCGAGATCCGGCTGCGCTACGCTTGTCTCATCCGCTGCACCAGCGTGGTCAAGAACGACCAGGGCCAGGTGGTGGAGCTGCACTGCACCTGGGATCCGGCCTCGCGCGGGGGTGATGCTCCCGACGGCCGACGGGTCAAGGGCACCTCGCACTGGGTCTCCGCCAGTCACGCCCTGCCCGCCACCGTTCGCCTCTACGACCGGCTCTTCACGGTGGACAATCCCTCGGCGGGCGAGGCCGACTTCCGCGCCACCCTCAACCCCCATTCCCTCACCACTCTGCAGGCCATGGTCGAGCCCGCCCTGGCCCAGGCCGCCCCGGGCATGCGTTTCCAGTTCGAGCGGCTGGGCTACTTCTGCGTGGACACGGTGGATTCCCAGCCCGGCGCCCCCGTCTTCAACCGCACCGTCGCCCTCAAAGACAGCTGGAGCAAGATCGCGAACAAGTAAACCGATTCACTCACGGATCTGCTGCCACCTGAGCGACGCCGAGGTCGACGACCTGGTCCCCTATCGGCAGCCAACGCTGCCACCCCGGTTGGTGGCAGGCCCGATTGCCCGCCGAGCTGTGCCTGTGGCACCTTGGCACCGTGCTACTGTCTCGGCCACGGAGGACAACATGAGCAAGATCGCCCGCTTCGGGGTGTCGATGGACGACGACCTGCTGGTGCGCTTCGATCGGCTGTGCAAGCGGCGCAAGTACCAGAATCGCTCCGAGGCGCTGCGCGACCTCGTGCGTGACGCCCTGGTTCGTGACGAGTGGGAGGGTGACGAGGAAATCGTGGGGACCATCACGCTGGTCTACGACCACCATACCCGCGAGCTCAGCGACAGCCTGACCCAGGTCCAGCACGACCACTTCGAGGCGATCCTCGCCAACTTGCATGTTCACCTCGACCACGACAACTGTCTGGAGGTGATCGCGGTGCGCGGCCGGGCGAGCTTGGTCCAGCAGGTGGCGGACTCACTCTTGGCCAAGCGCGGAGTCAAGCACGGCAGGCTGTCCGCGACCACGACCGGCAGGCGGCTCAAGTAGCCGACGGCATCACTTTATCGCTGATCGCGATGCTGGCGTGACGAGCACGGCATCGGCCTCGATCAGCCCGCCCCGCGGTAGGGCCGCTACCCCGATGGCCGCCCGGGCGGGATAGGGCTCGGCAAAGTAGCGCGCCATAATTTCATTCACCTTGGCGAAGTTGCCCAGGTCGACGAGGTAGAGGTTGAGCTTGACGATATCGGCCAAAGACCCCCCCGCGGCCTGGGCCACGGCCTTGAGGTTTTCGAACACGCGTATGGTCTGGGCCTCGAAGCCTTCCGCCAGCGTGGTCGTCACCGGATCGAGGCCGAGCTGGCCGGAGAGATAAACCGTGTCGCCGGCACGGACCGCCTGGGAATAGGTACCGATGGCGGCGGGAGCTCTGTCGGTGGCGATAACTCTGATGCTCATTTCGTATCCTCACATCTCCAACTGGTTCTCGGCAAGGCCCTCCCGCGGCGCCGCCGCGGATCGTGAGCTCGGGTTGCCACTTTTCGTGTATATGCTACGAGACATATGTCTAGCAACCGGGACGGAGAGCTGTCAAGCCGGACCGGTGGGCCAGGTGGCAATGGGCGAGGCCGCCGACTGCGGGTGGCGTTTCTCCGGGGTCGGGGGCAAGCTTCAACAGAGGAAGGAGCGCCGAGACTTGCCGCGCAAGGCCGCGCATCTGGCCATCTACAACGCCAACATCGTGACCTTGGACTCGCAGCGCCCCAGAGCATCCGCGCTAGCGGTCAGAGGCGATCGCATCACCGCCGTCGGGGACGATGCCACGGTCCTGGCTACTGCCGGACCCGACACGGTCACCGTCGACTTGCGGGGGCTGACGGTGTTGCCGGGGTTCAACGACGCTCATCTTCACGCCCTGGGCATGGGCTACTTCCTTGCGCATCCCAACCTCTTCGGCAAAGACGCCGACGCGATCGTGGCCACGCTGCAAGAGCACTACCGCGATGCGAAAGCGGGCACGCGTTTTCTGGGCTACGCCTGGGACTACGCCTTTTGTCCTCGGCCCCACCGGGACATCCTCGACCGAGCTTTCCCCGACAATCCCGTGGTGCTCCGTCAGTACTCGGGGCACGCCCAGTGGCTCAGCTCGCTTGCGCTGCAGGAGCTCCTCGATGGCGCAGCCCGTACCGGCAAGGGGGCGGCCGACATCGTGTACGACGAACAGGGTCAGCCGACGGGAATCGTGCGCGGCACCATCGGACATCCCCATCATCGCCGCGAGTTGCTGGCGCGGGCGCTCAAGCTGCGCTTGCACTGGCGCTTCCTCGAGACCGCGCTCGACCGCTTACGCAAGGCGGGCATCACCTCGGTCCAGGACAACACCTGGCAGCCCATTTCCGTGTGGCTGCTGGCGCTGCTCCGCCGCTTGGGCCGGCTGACCGCTCGTTTCTCGTGTTGGTCCTTCGGTCACTACCCGCTGCTCGCCAGGAGCATGGCCCTTGCGCCCTATCAGGGCTGGTGGATCCGCCGGGGACCGGAGAAGTACATCGTCGACGGGGCGTTCTCGCCCCACACGGCCTGGATGCACGAGCCCTACGCCAACGAGCCCGGCAATAGCGGCCGGGCCGCGCTCGAGCCGGCCGCGCTGGTGGACATCGTCCGGAGTGGAGCTAAACGCCGCCGCCAGCTCGCCTTTCATGCCATCGGCGATCGGGCAGCGCGCGAAGTGCTGAGCGCGGTGGAGAGCGTGGCGCGCGAGTTCCCGGTCGTCACGCAGCTGCGGATCCGCATCGAGCATGCCCAGATCGTCGCGCCGGAGGATATCGCGCGCATGCGCCGCCTGGGCGTGGTCGCCTCGGTGCAGCCCGTGGCGCTGGCCCTACCCGAGCGTGACCTCGCTTTGGTGGGCGAGGAGCGCTTTGCCCGGCTTTATCCCTATCGATCCTTCCTCGACGCCGGAGTCCCGCTGGCCTTCGGCTCGGACATCCCGGGCGAAATCGAATATGACCCGTTCCAGGTGATCTATCGCGCGACCTCCCGGCGTGGGCTGCCCCCGGCCAAGCGCAGCTACGCCATGGCCGAGGCTCTGACCGTGTCCGAGGCCGTCGCTGCCTACTGCACGGGCTCGGCCTATGCCGAGCGAGCCGAGACCGAGAAGGGTGTCCTGCGGGAAGGAATGCTGGCCGACTTCATTGGCCTATCCCGTGACATCTTCGCGGGCGATATCGACCGCATCCCGGAGACCAAGGTGACGCTGACGGTGGTGGGGGGGAGGATTGTCTATTCAACCCTCTGAGCGTGGCCGGGTCGAGCATCGGGTCGCAAGCGACTCGTCCGGGTGCTCGGGTCCAGCTATCGTCTGGACGGGACTAGCCCTTGTACTATTGACGGTCATTCTGCTCGCGGTTTTCGCCATCCGGGCCGAAAGGAGCGTGCGTGCTCGGGCACTGGCGGCGTCGCTTGGCTGGCCAACCGGTGCGGTTGCACGGCGGGATGGGGGCGTTAGCCGATGACGCGTATCACCTCCGGGGTGTGTGGCAACGCCGCGCTAGCGGGCCTTCCTCGCTTCGTCGAGAGCCGTGCACACGGCCGCCATGCCGTCCAGGATGCGTGGTCCCGGCCGGCTGATGGTATCGGCGGGAACGAGCCACATCTGGCCGGTGCGCACGGCTCTCATGGCCGAGAAGGCTGCCCAGCGGGCGAAGCTGGCATCACTCGGGGCACGCTCGGGTTTTGCGCCATCGGCGTTTTTGGCCTCCTCGATGTGGGCAGCCAGGATGACGTCGGGGTTCGCCGCCACCACACTCTCGGTCGACACCTGAGGCACCAGCGCGGGCTCTTTGCCGAACACGTTGCGGCCGCCGCACAGCCGAATGACGTCGGAGATGATCTGCGTGTCGCTGATGGTGAGGAGAGGGGGATCGGCAACCTGGTAGAAAACCGCAACCGGCGAGCGCCTTTCGTAGCGGGAGCGCAGCTCGGCATAGTGGGCACGAAAGCGCTGGGCGGCACTCCGGGCCGCGGCCGGGGTGCCGAGCAGCTGGCCGATACGTTCGAGCGCATCCGGTACATCTTCGATCCGGCGTGACTCGAGGTTGAACATGGGGAAGCCCAAGCTGGCGAGCTGGGTCACCTCGTTGCTGGTGTTGCCGTGCAACCAGACCAAGATGAGATCGGGTTTGAGACCGACTATGCGTTCGAGATCGAGCCGCTGGTTGCTGCCCACCCGGGGGATCTGGCGAGCCGCCGGGGGGTAGTCGCTGTGCTCGACCGTGCCGATCAGCCGATCCCCCCCACCGGCTTCGTAGATCATCTCGGTCACGCTGGGCGCGAGCGAGATGACTCGCCGGGCGGGGCGCGCGAGCTGCAAGGTGTGGCCGGCATCGTCGGTCACCCGCACGTCGGCGTGGGCCAGGCCGATCCTGGCCGCGCACAGGACCAGCAAGAGAGCTCTCTTCATGGGCGGTGCTCCAGCTCCGCGTCGAACCAGCGGGACTCACCGTCGGAGAGCAGCCGTACGGGCAGGCCGTAGGCCGAGCCGATGGTCTCGGGCGTGAGCACCTGCTCGCGCCGGCCGTACAGCGCGTTGCCGTTGCCGTCGAGGAGCAGGGCGTGCGTGGCGAGCAGCCAGGCGAGGTTGACGTCATGTACCGCCGCGAGCACGGTCCCCCCTTGCGACGACCAGTCATCCAGCCTGTCGCGCAGCAGACCTTGGTGCGACCAGTCCAGGTGCGAGGTGGGCTCGTCGAGCAGGATGAGAGGGGCACCTTGGGCGAAGGTGGTCGCCAGCGCCACGCGCTGGCGTTCGCCGCCTGACAGAAAGCGCACATCGCGAGCAGCCAGGTCGACGGCATCGAGCTGGGCCAGCCAATGACGGGCGACGTCTTCCACCGTGGCGGCAGCGCGGCGCGGGTCGGTGGCGAGAACGGCGGATGCTACCGTCTCCCACGCTGTCGCTGGGAATGGATCCAGCCAGAATTGCGGGCACCAGGCGCGTGCCCGCGCGAGGTCGCGACCGTGCCACCTGGGTAGATGACGGTCCCCCAGTACCACCGTACCCACGTCGGGTGCTATCAGCCCGGCCAGCGCCATCAACAAGGTCGACTTGCCCGCGCCGTTGGGCCCCAAGATCACCCAGCGTTCGCCTGGTGAAAACCGCACATCGAGCTCGCGGCAGAGCAAACGCCCGTCCCGCTTGCCGCCCGCGCGCAGAGACAAGTGCTCGATCTCTACGCTGCGCGGCTGCCATTCTCCCGGAGGAGTCATCCCCGTCTCCGTAGCATGAGGAAAAGGAAGAATGGCACACCCACGGCCGCCGATACGACCCCTACCGGCAGCTGCGTCGGCGCGAGCACGGTGCGTGCGAGCGTGTCAGCCAGCACCAGGAAGCCTCCACCCCAAAGCGCCGAGAAGGGCAACAACTGGCGGGCCGAGCGCAAGCCCAGCAGACGTACTGCGTGGGGGGCGACCAGGCCCACGAAGCCGATGCTGCCCGCGGTGGCCACCGCCGCCCCGGTGGCCAGGCAGGCCGCGAAGATGGCCAGCCGACGGCGCCGCGCCACCGGGACTCCGAGAGTCCACGCCCAGCTATCGCCGCGGGCCAGCCAATCGAGCTCGCGCGCCGTCGGATAGACCAGCAGCAAGGCCAGGCCCACCGCGGCCCAAACCGGCGGCCACAGGGTGGCACCGTTGAGATCGCCGATCAGCCAAAAGACCATGGGCCGCAACTGGGCGTCGCCGGCCAGCGCGAGGACGAAGGACACTACGGCCCCGCACGCAGTGCCCACCATGACGCCCACGAGGAGCACGATGGCCGTGCCTGATGGTGCGCCGAGCTGAAGCCCGCGTTCGAGATTGCGCCAGGCGAGCGTGAACACGAGAGCCATGCTCGCCAGGGCACCCAGCATGGCTCCGAGCTCCAGGGTGAAGTGTGAGCCCGCGGGCGCCAGCAAGATGGCGAGGACCGCGCCGACCGACGCGCCTCCCGTCACGCCCAGGACCTGGGGATCGCCGAGGGGGTTGCGGGTGACCAGCTGTATGATCGCACCCGCGAGCGCGAGGGCGGCGCCGGTTCCGCAGGCGGCGAGCACGCGCGGCACGCGAATCTTCCACAGGATGTCATGGCCCGGGAGTCCCCAGCCCGAGGAACCCGAGAGTAGGCCGAGAGCAACGACGCCGAGCACGAAGGCTAGCGACAGCGCGGTCGCTAGCCCCAGCGATGGGGCGGCCAGGCGACCGCCGGGCGGCGCGTCCGCGACGCTGGCATTGGCCTGGCCAGGAGCGGGAGAGCCGGAAGCCAATGTCACTCGCTCCGTCGCGTGCCCAGGGCCAGGGTCGGCGTCCGGCGTTTGCGGCCGGTTTCCCGCAAGTTGGCCTCATGGCCCGAGGCAATCCGGGGATGCCACCGGCGTGGCTCGCCGAGGACACGATCCAAGGCCACACCCAGGATGAGCGGAAGAGCAGGGCGTGCCACGCCGACTTAATAGCACGTGCATCCCGCGCTATGCTACTGCCGCGCTCGCACGGCGCGGTCGCGCAGGCCGCGCAGGCGTTGGCCAGCCGCGGCCAGGGTTTCCGGGCGCTTGGCGAAGTGGAAGCGGATCCAATGCGCGACGGGCTCGCGGAAGAAGCTGGAGCCAGGCACTGCCGCCACCCCGACCTCTTTGACCAGCCACTCGCAGAAGGCGCGGTCGTCTGTCCAGCCGGTGGGAGCGATGTCGACCATCACGTAGTAGGCGCCTTCGGGCTCGCTGTAGGCCAGCCCGGTTTCGCGCAGGTAGCCAAGAAAAAGCTCACGCTTGGCGGTGTAGCTGGCCTGCAGCTCGTCGTAATAGCTGTCGGGCAAAGCCAGAGCGACCACCGCTGCCTCCTGCAGGGGTGCGGCGGCGCCGACAGTGAGAAAGTCGTGTACCTTGCGGGCGCCCGCGACCACTTCGGGCGCCGCGATGACATAGCCCAATCGCCAACCCGTGATCGAGTAGGTCTTCGAGAGCGAGCCGCAGCTGATGGTCCGACGGCTCATGCCGGGCAGCGCCGCGAAGTAGGTGTGCCGGTGCGGGGCATACACGATGTGCTCGTAGACCTCGTCGGTGATGACGAAGGCATCGGCGGCTTCGGCCAGCTTGGCGATGATCTCCAGCTCGGCGCGGGTGAAGACCCGTCCCGAGGGATTGGCGGGATTGCAGAGAATGATGGCCTTCGGCCGCAGGGCGAAGGCTCGCTCCAACTCGGCGCGGTCGAAGCCGAACCCTGGCGGATGGAGCGAGACGTAGATGGGCTCGGCTCCGGACAGGATGGTGTCGGCCACGTAGTTCTCGTAGAACGGCGAAAAGACCACCACCCGGTCGCCGGGATTGCACGCCGTCATCATCGCGACCATCATGGCTTCCGTGCTACCGCAGGTGATGACCAGGTTCTGGTCGGGGTCGAGGTCGAGACCCATGAGCCGAGACTGCTTGCGGGCCAGGGCGGCGCGCAAGTTGGGCGCGCCCCAGGTCACGGCGTACTGGTGGGGTCCGTGGCGGCCACAGCGCTCGGCGGCCTGCTTCAGCGCTTCGGGCGGGTCGAAGTCGGGAAAGCCCTGGGACAGATTGATGGCACCGTGGGCGTTGGCCAAGCGAGTCATATGGCGAATGACTGACTCGGAGAACCTGCTCACTCGCTCGCTGGTGCTGGGCATGGCGCCTCACCGGCGAAAATAGCCGCTTCCGCGTGGTCGAGCTAGTGTCGTTTGAAGGTCGAGCGGATCTCGCTCGCCACCACGTCGCATACCACGGTCTCGATCTTGTCGTGCGCCTCGCCCGAGAGGTCTTGGAAGGCCGCGCACATGAGCGCGCTGCCCGGCCGGGGGATGACATTCACCACCTGACACCGGCAGGCAATGACGGTGCCCCCCCCGATCTTGAGCCGGATTTGCACCGCGGTGCCGGGGGGCGGCGCCTCCGCGACCAGGGCCGATATGCCGCTAGTGCTGATGTCCTTGGTGATGGCGGTGACCGTCCCTGCCGCCAGAGCGAGCTCGACCTGGAAGGCACGCGCCACCCGGAGCGCGGCTCGTGCGGCGGCGCCCGGCTCGATGGCAAGGCGCTGAGCCATTAGCAAGGCCTGGCACAGGTCGCGCCGTTCCACCAGGTAGGTCTCGACCTCTTCCGGCAGCAGGGTCGCGCGCTTGTAGCCATCGTGCCATTCGCAGAACTGCATAAGCCAGGGTATTAAGTTGTTTGCCGCCGTCACGTGCGTCGTCCTTTGTGTCTTAGACCGATTGCAGCACGAGATCCCATCGGCGGATAGGGCCGCAACCTTTACCCCAAAGGACGGCTATGCTCTGGCCTGGAACACGGTCTTGCGGCTAACCTTCTGCAAGCTGATCGCGTCGTCGGGACAAACCTCGATGCAGGCGCCGCAGCGGATGCAGTCGGCTTGATTGATCCAGAGGCGAGGGTGCTTGTCATTCTCGCTGGCGCGCTGGAAGCCGGTTATGCGCCCGGCCGCGTCGTAGGAGAAGCCGGTCACCTTCACGATGCAGTCGGCCCTGGGCTTGACGTTGAGGCACAGATCGCAGCTCGTGCACAGAGTTGGATCGATCTCCATCTTGTGATGGCAAAGGTAGCAGCGCTGAGTCTCGTCGGCGGCGCGCTCACGCTCGAAGCCTTGCTCGACCTCGGCCCGCAGAGTGCGCTCGAGCACGGGCAGAAGCCGCATCTTGCGCCGAGGAACCTCGTCCATGGCGCGCGTGCGGCCGGTACTCTGGGCATTTTCGACCAGCGCCACCTCCGCCATGCGGGTCTTGCCGGTGAGGGCTTGGTCCACGCTGAGGGCACAGCTCTTGGCGTGGGCGACGGCGTCGATCAGGGTCCGCGCTCCGGTGGCGAAGTCTCCGGCCGCGAATACCTTGGCGCGCTGGGTGCAATGGGCCGAGCCGGTGGTGAGCCAACCCTCGGCGGTGAAGAGGTCCTGGCCGGCGTCGCCCACGATGCTGCTGTCGGGGAATTGTCCGGTGGCGAGCAGCACGGTGCTCGCGGGCAGCTCGAATTCGCTGCCGGGGATGGGCTCGGGCTTGCGGCGGCCAGAGGCATCGGTGGCCGTCAGCTGGGTGCGCACGAAGCGCATGCCGCGCAGTCGCCCCTGGCCGTCGCTCAGGTAGGCGACGGGGGCGACCATGATCTCGAGGTCCATGCCCTCGTGTTGCAAATCCTCGATTTCGCCGGGAGTCACGAGCATCTCCTCTCGCGAGCGCCGGTAGAGCACCCGCACGGTCTCGGCGCCGAGCTTGAGCGCGGGGGTCGAGTCACGGCCCCGGGGAGCTTCGCCGAGCTGCACGGTATGAGCGCCCAGGCGCGCGGCGGTGCGGGCGCAGTCCATGGCGGTGAAGCCGCCGCCGATGACGAGCACGCTAGGGCCAAGGGCGACGTCCTTGCCCTCGGCGACCTTGAGCAGAAAGTCGATCCCGTGCTCGATGCCCGGCAGATCATGACCGGGCAGCGTGAGCAGGTTGGGCCGCAATGTTCCTGCCGCCAATACCACGGCGTCGTAGCTGGCCTCGAGCTCGGCCAGGGTGATGTCGCGGCCCAGGGCAATGCCACAACGGATCTCGACGCCGCAGCGCCGAATTTGCTCGATCTCCAGCTCGACCACGTCGCGAGGCAAGCGAAACTCCGGGATGTCCTGGATCATCATGCCGCCGGGACGAGTGCTCTGTTCCAGCACCACCACGGCGTGGCCCAGGAGCGCCAAGGTGCGCGCGGCCGCCAGGCCCGCCGGGCCGGCACCCACCACCACCACGCGCTTGCCCGATGGCGGAGCCAGGGCGGGCAGGACCATCGGCTCGCGCGCCCGCAGATCGAACGAGGCTCGCTTGCTCCAGCAGATGGCCACCGGCTCACCCAGGCCATCCCAGCCGTGCCGGCATGCGGCCTCGCAGGGTCGTGAGCACACCCGGCCCAGCACTCCTGGGAATACGTTGTCGCGCAGGTTGATGCGGTAGGCCTCGTCGTAGTTGCCGTCGGAGATGGCCTTGAGGTAGGCGGGAATGTCGGTGTGGGCGGGACAGGCCGACTGGCAGGGTATATTTTGATCGAGCCAGTGCCAGTCACGGGCAGCGGTGCCATACCCGCGTACCACGCTGAGCGCGCTGGCGGGGTCGGTGGTGGGCTCGGTTGCGGGCGCGGGTGGGGCCTTAGCGAGCGCGGTTGCTGCGGGCGGGGCTTTGGCGGGCTCGGTTGCCGGCGCCGCGGGGGTTTGGCTGACCGACCCACAAGCGCACGAGCTCTCGGGGGCGGCCTCGCTCGTGCGCAGCGGGTGCGGCTCCTGGCCGGCGTCGGCCACCACCTTCAGGCGGGCTGAGCGCACCGGTTGGCGGGTGTTGGCCTGGGGCGGGGAAGAAGCGTCGGACTGGGCTTGGGCGGGGTCGGCCGGCTCGATTCCCGAGCGGCCTGACGTGCCACCCGTGCCCCAGCGCACGGCCGCGGCTTTGAGCGAGGTATTGAGACGGCCGAGCAAGCTGCGTGCCTGTCCGCGCACCTGGGGGGCGAGGCGTAGGGCGCGGGTCAACCTGGCCTCGGTGCCCCGCCAAAGATGTCCGGCCCGCCGTCTGGTCGCGATGGCGCATATCGCCACGCGCGACTTGCCCAGGAAGGGCGCGATCTCGGCCAGGCGATCGGCGGCCGTTCCCGCGGCGGCATGGGGCGAGCGGTGGAGGCCGCTGCCCAGACCCTTGTGCTCGGTCAGGAAGGCCTGCACCTCGGCGCGGGTGGTGCCCGCGCGGGCGAGCGCCGCTT
>Ga0187889_10003496_pt1 | contig 13819 bp, 12 predicted proteins | sample June2016WEW_7_10_2_FD_132992 | JGI IMG/M metagenome (GOLD analysis project Ga0187889, IMG submission 132992) | Peatland microbial communities from SPRUCE experiment site at the Marcell Experimental Forest, Minnesota, USA - June2016WEW_7_100 | ecosystem: Environmental > Terrestrial > Soil >... | reverse complement strand
GCTTCCTGAGACTCTGGACGAGGTTGAGCAAGTGGTAGCCACCGTTGAGGAGAGGCAAGCCGAGGGCCTCAGCTTGGAGCAGATAGCCGAGAAGCTACGGCCTGAGCTGATGGACGCGCGAGGCGTTATTCGGTGGGTGAGGCGGCGGGTACCAGGTGCAGGTGGTCCTGCTGGCTCTGGTAACGCTCTTGCCCGGCCGCTTGAGCGAAGAGGCCAGCGTGCTCGCCGTACGCAAGACGCCCGCGAGCTCATCTGCCCTGGTGCGGCTGCGCACGCTCGGTGCGACGTACCTCGGGTCACTGGCCCCTCCGCTCGGATTTGACCCTCGCTCTCGGCGACGTGCGCGGCGGTGCCGACACACTCCCAACAGGGAATGGGGGGGCCAGACCCGCCAGCCCCAAACCGGCAGTGCTCACTCACGGTCCTCGCATAAGGAGGCCGAAGGAGAAAAGATTCATGACGAGCAAAAGCCAAACGACCGAATCAGGGCAACGAGCCGACGAAGTGGCGCTTTTTCGCTACGGGCTCATCGCCGATCTCGTACACCTGCAGCCGGGCGAGTGGGGCATCTATGCCCGCCTGCGAGAAAAGGCAGCGCAAACCTAGGACATCCCCGGATCGCGACGTGGCAGGGTTTGGCGGCGGAAACGATGCGAGGTTGGCTACAGGATTGGCGCCCAGGTGGCTTTCCAGCTCTACGCCCCAAGTCGCGCGCCGATCATGGGGCGGAGCCACTCGTATCCTGGTACTTTTGAAGATCCTGGAAGAGGCCCGACACTTAATCACTGGTAGAGCCCGACACTTGGTTGTCGAGGGGGTGGCGCCGGGCGCGACGCACATGGCTACCCTATGGCGCCGGCGCGAGCGGCGCACCATTCTGCATCTCATCGCTGATAATGGACGCTCGCCTGCGCGAGCAACGGCATCAAACAACGCGCGAAGAGGACGAGGATACGAGCGGACCGCAGCCCAGGCGAATTTGGGCGAAGTATGCGATCTCCATCGTCACTTCGCCTCGCGCGAGAAGCGCATCGCGCGGCAAGAGATCGAGAAAGGCGCAGGAATCGTTGGCCCCGCGCGAAGGTGAGCAGGTCGTCGCTGCGGTGCTACGAGAGCATGGCCTTGTCGGCTGCCGCTCGAATGTCTTGCGCTGGCCAGTCGGGATGCTGGTCGCGAAGCTCGAGCGCGATGGCATTCCAGCGTCGCTGGCGCTCCATGTTGCGATCGGGCTGGTCCCGTTTTTCGCGCGGGATGGTCCGAGTGCGCTGCAGGAGCGTTGTCTCGAGATTGCGGACGGCGAAGATGAAGCTTTCCTGCTGGCAGTCGGGCTGGGGAGATGGCGCGGGATGCGGCGGGGTCTCGGCCCTCCGCCGAGCGAGTCGCTTCTGCGCTTTGGCTCGCTCAAGCTTGAGAGCTACCTGGAGTCCAAGCGCAGAGAAGAGGGCAGGGGAGACCCGCTTGATCGCGGGTACCGAGCGAAACCCGCCCTCGGAGCTTCGAATGCGTTGCTGAACCGTGAAGAGGAAGCCGGCACTGGCCAGGTCGCGCAAGGCTCGCTCGGCCCGGCGAAGTTCGAGGTCGGCATGCTTAGCCAGGGTGGGGATGGTGATGTTTCGAAGACCAGTTTCGGCGTCGCGCACGGCGATGGTCAGGCTTACGAGGTCCAGGAACTTGAGGATGGCCTTGAGCAGACGGATGACACCTTCTTTGCGCTCGGAGCGCTTCTGGCTGGAGCTGGGGTTGACGGCGATAGCTGGGAGAACCTTGGGCTCGGCGTAGAAGCCTTCGGCGCGCTCGGCGGCGACGGCGAGAATGCGCGGATAGCCTCCGGGACCGATGGGGATCGGCCGGGATATGTCTAGCGTGGGGGACAGCGGAACGTGACCGCAGCGGTTGCCGAAGGTCAGGTGCACGAAACACCCCCACCGCAGCGCGATGCACGTGATGCCCTGTTCGGGCGCGAATGAGACTTGCCCGTCCAGAGGCGAATATGTACATTCGTCTCTGTCATTATCGTCTCCGCGCAGGGTTGGCCGGGTTGAACTATTGGCCCCAGCGCGACAGCCCTAAGGAGTCGGCGGCACGAGCGCGGTGTGGTGGTATGGGGTTAACCTGGTGCATGGATTCCTTTCGGGTCTAAGGCAGGTTCCCTATCCGGACGCCGCGGGTGTCGATCCCGCGCACGATGCTCGGGTGGCCGAACTCCAGCTCCAGCGAGCCTGCGCTTCCGCCAGAGGGCCGTGGCTCGAGCTAGGCCGGTCTAGTCGTCAGGCTGTTGCTGTCCGCGAGCAGCGAGGTCGGCCCCCAGTGGAGCCACGCTTGACGCGGGTCCGCAGATATCGCCGCAAAGCCTCCGCGCTCACCCTGATAGCGTTGGTGACGCGGACATGCGCGAGCTGGCCCGAGTCACAAATGTCGTAGACCGTGGCGGTGCACACACGGAGCTTTTCTGCCACCTCGCGCACGGTGAGGAACGGGCCAACGTCGGGCGGGTCGGCCGGCCCTACTCGGTTGGATTGGACCACTAATGGACCAAACGGTGGGCTATTTGCTGCAATTTTGGGCGAGCCGCGGCTAATGTCATCCTCTGCAACCTGTTGAATTTGCAAAGGTTTGCTATCGCCGGCTACGCCCTGCGATGTGTGGTCGAGAACTTCGAAGCCGAGGGCTGGGGGTTCGATTCCCTCCGGACGCGCAGGTTGAAACCTATGCAATTCTAGTGGCTTGCGCGATCGGGCTGATCCGCCGGTCAGCGCGTCATTTGGCTCTTGCACCACTAATGCACCAAATGGATCGCCTTTTGCGACGGTTTTGGCGTCGCTCGCGGGCCTGCGGAAGGACAGTAGATCGATTTCACGGCGGAGGTACTCCGGCGCCAAATGGCCGTAGACTAGGGTGTACGCTGAATGTCCTTGATCGTGGCCACAATCCCCAAAGTGGCTCGGGCGAGACGCTCAAAATTCTGAGGGTAAGACGAATCGTTCGATGTTGGCCGCCATCGCGCACCCAGATCGCTCGGCGCCGCAAGCCGGCGTCTTGTCTCAGGGGAGCAGTCCATCTTGTCGGGCCGCACAGCGGTTAGGCTGGTTAGCCAGCTGAGTCAGCCGTATGCGGCATGCTTGTTTTCTGCTTAAGTGTCCCGCCAGAATGCGCCATGCGTATCCAAGCGATTCTATGCGCTCGGTCAGATCGAGAATCTCCGCGGCTGGTCATCGTTGCCCGGGTCGTCGCCTTATGGCACTCATCAAGACGGCGCGCGCCGCGTATGTAAGCGAGCCACGGATTCCGCTATCCAGTCTTCCCACTTTTCCATGTCTACCCCCTCGCACACCCCGATCCGCTGGCGCGCGCTTTTCCACCTTGGCGTGGTCTACGTGGTCTGGAGCAGCACCTACCTCGCCATCCGCGTGGCCGTGCGACCGGGAGCCGGATTTCCGCCCTACGCGATGGCCGCGAGCCGCTCGCTGCTGGCTTGTCCCTTGCTGCTGGTCTGGGCACGTGCGCGCGGGCTACGCATCCGGCCGACCAGGCGCGAGCTGGCCGTGCTCGCGACATCAGGCCTCCTCTTGTGGACTTTCGGCAACGCCCTGGTGGTGGTGGCCGAGCAGCGGGTGTCGAGCGGGCTAGCGGCGCTCCTCATCGCAACGACGCCCCTCTGCGTCGCGCTGCTGGAGGCTGTCGTGGATCGGCACCTGCCGGCGCTGACGGTGGCCGCCTCGCTGTTGGTCGGTTTCCTGGGCACCGCGCTCGTCGGCTATCCCGCCATCGGGAACGGAGTCCAGGCCGATGTCGTCGCCGTCGTGCTGCTGATCGTCGCCGCGATGAATTGGGCCGCCGGCTCGCTCCTGCAGCGCCGACGTCCCCTCGCTCTGGACGCTAGGGTTAGCGCCGCCTATCAGATGCTCTTCGGCGGCCTCGGTGTTGCCGCCCTATCGCTCGGCCTGCGCGAGCCACTACCGAGACCGACGGCGTCGGCCTGGCTGGGCTTCGCCTTTCTGCTCGTTTTCGGCTCGCTCATCTCTTTCACCTCCTTCCTCAAGGCTCTGCAGCTCTTGCCCACTCGGGTGGTGTTCACCTACAGCTATGTCAACCCCGTCCTCGCGGCATTCTTGGGCTGGGTCGTCCTCGGCGAACGCCTAACGGGGCCGATCCTGCCCGGCGCGGCCCTGATCCTGCTCGGGGTGGCCGGCGTCTTCTACGGAGAGCGCTGAGCCGGCCGGCTCTGGCTGGCGCGAAGACCGACGCGCAACGCGATCATGCCACGTGTCGCAGGTTGCGCATGGCCGCGTCGATGGCGCTCCGTACGATCGCGATTCCCTCCTCGGCCTGAGCGGCGGTGATCACGAGTGGTGGCAGAAGTCGCAGCGTGGCATCGCCGCGCCCACCGAGCTCGCAGAGCAGCCCCCGGTCAAAGGCCTCCTTGCGCACCTGGCGGGCGAAGCGTGATGCGATGGCACCGGTCTCGGGATCGGCGAACTCTAGCGCAATGCTGAGCCCCTTCACCCGGGTCTCGAAGAGGTAGGGACAAGCAATCGTGGCAAGCGCCGCGGAAATCTCCTGGCTGCGTCGGCACACAGCCTCCAAGATGCCTTCCTCGCGGAACACGCGCAGCGCCGCGGAACCGGCGGCCATGGCAAGCTGGTGACCGCGAAAGGTCCCGATGTGCGTGCCCGGCTCCCACAGGTCGAGCTCCTTGCGGTAGATGATCGCGGCGATGGGCAATCCAATCCCGCCCAGCGCCTTCGAGGTGACGATCACATCGGGGAGAACGTCGAAATGCTCGAAGGCCCAGAATTTCCCGGTTCTGCCGAATCCCATTTGAATCTCGTCGGCGATCCAAGGTACTCGGGCGCGCTGGCTCGCTCCTCGGGTGCGCCGGACGAACTCGCCGGGCGGGATGATGCCGCCACCCTCACCCTGGACCAGCTCCATGATCACCGCAGCCGGTTTGGGAACGCCGGAGTGCGTGTCGGTGAGCATGGTCTCGAAGAGCGACGCGCAGGCGGTTCCGCAAGACGTCTTGCGCAGCCCGAGCGGACAGCGCGCGCAGTAGGCGAAGGGAGCGAAGGCCACCCCAGGCATGAGCGACTGAAGCTGTTCGCGCGCCTCGACCAGCGAGGTCACCGAAAGCGCGCCGGTTGTCATGCCGTGATAGCTGCCCATGAACGCGATGACGCCGCCCCGCCCGGTGGCGCGCTTACACAGCTTAAGCGCGGCCTCCACCGCGTCCGAACCGGTTGGCGCACACCAATGGATCTTCATTTTACCCGCCAAGCCGCGCGGCAGGGTTTGCAGAAGCTCGGTGGTGACTTCGTCGCGCGCTGGAGTGGGGAAGTCGAGGGCGTGCACCAATTTGCGGAGCTGAGCTTCGACGGCCTCGACCACCCGGGGATGATTGTGCCCGAGCGCCAGCACGCCAGCGCCGGCAAAGAAGTCGAGATAGCGCCGGCCATCGACGCTGAAGACCTCGGCACCTTGGGCTCGCCCGATGGCGATAGGCAGGCCCCGCGGGTAGGTTCGCGCCATCGATTCCCGCGCCGCCTGGCGAGCTAGCAGCTCGGCCTCCGACCAATTGCTGGCCCCGATATCGCACGTCCACGCCTCCGCCCCCGGAGTCAGCTGACGAGGTTCGGGCGTCGCCAGCGGGATCGCGACGTCGCTCGACACTTCTGCCTTCGTGACAAGGTTCTCACTGAACATGGCTTGGCCCGTCCTTTGGTTGGGGCGAATCGAATCGCTGCGCCGTCCCGCCGAAATGTCGAGACAGACGCGCCACCGGCATCAGGATGAGAATCTCGGCGCTGTCAAAGATCGGGTCGATGCACGGCTCGCCAAGAACTCGGCCGCCCAGGAGGAGGTAGGTCCTGATGAGAGGGGCGACGTCACCCCAGCCGACGTCTCCGGCGATCTCGACAGCCTGCGCCACCTCGTGGATGGGAACCACGCCGCAATCATCGACCAGCTTGCGCGCGCGCAGAATCCTGGCGATGGCGTGCACCCGGGCCGGATCGCGCTCGAACAGGGTCCCGCAGCCCATCAGGTAGTCCACCCCCGAGCGACTCGCCATCCAGGTGACGAAACGAAACATCATGGCCACCGCGTTCGATGCCCGATAGGCAGGGTGAACGCATACCCGTCCGATCTCCAGGATCCGCTGGTGCCTGCGTAGCAGCGGCTCCAGCTTGAACTCCGTGCTGGAGAAGTACCGCCCCATGCGCTGCGCGCCCTCGGGCAGAAGGACGCGGGCGGTGGCGACCGGCTTGCTCCCATCCCAGACGGCTATGTGCTCGCAAACCTCGTCGAATTCGTCTTCGTCTATGCCGGGTTGCGCACAGCCCACGTGGGCCCCCATGGGCGAAAAGACCTCATGCCGCAGACGACATACCGCCCTTCGCTCGTCGGGCGCACTCGCCAAAGCAATGCGCAGTCGTTCAGTCGGGACGGTCGCTGCCTGGACGAGGCTGTCTTCGTGTTCCAAGGTGACTCCAGAATTGGGGCATGAGGGCAGACCGCCGTGCATGGACGGATGGGCGTTACCGCCCGTCGTCGCCGCACAGCCAACCCGCTGGAACCTGCCGTGCGCGTCTTCCTCGTTTGCTCTGCTCACGCAACATACACGCAGCGAAAGCGATACAATGTAACGACTTTGCAACTGGTGGCCTTCGCCAGGAGGGCGTCGTCTGAGAAGACGTGTCCGTCTTGTCACCGACTCGCCACTCAGTAGGGAGAAGATGTCCGGTTCACGATGTCAGTCGAAAGGCCCGGCGCACTCATCGACCTTCGCAGTACCATCCGGCGTCGCAGCCTGCGCGCCCTGTTTAGCCTGGTCGAGCCAGCGCTCGACCGAATGCTCGGGATTGGCGCGATCAACCGGGTGTACGCCCAAGCGTTAGCGACCCGAGAGCAGGAGCGATTCTTTCCGGCTGTCTTGCGCGCTATGGACGTCAATTACCTCGTCAGCGATGCCGAGCGAGCAAGGATTCCCAGCCACGGGGCGGTGATCGTGGTCGCCAACCACCCCTTCGGTGGCATCGACGGCCTGATCCTCGGCGACATCCTGACGAGGGCTCGGCGGGATGCGCGCATCCTGGCCAACCAGCTTCTGCTGCGCATACCGGAGATCAGACCGTGGATTATCGCCGTGGACGCGGACGCGCGACCGAGCTCGGCACGCGCGAATATACGCTCGATGAGGCGGGTGATCCGCTGGACACGCGATGGCGGCCTCATCGGCATATTTCCGTCAGGCACGGTGTCGCATCTACGCCTGGGCAGTGGCGTTCACGATCCGGCGTGGCATCCCAACGTCGCCGCCCTCGTGCGCATGACCGGTGCCACGGTGGTGCCGATTTACTTCGAAGGACAGAACAGCCTACCCTTCCAGCTCGCCGGTCTGCTGCACCCCGGGCTGCGCACACTTCTGCTGGCCGCCGAAGCCGCGAAGCGCAGGCACTCGACGGTTCGCGTACGCGTCGGGTGCCCGCTGACCCAAGAGCTGGCGTCGCGCTATCCGGACGACGAGGCTTTGATTCAGTACCTTCGCCGCCAGACCTATGCGCTCCGGGCGTCCTCTATTTGAAGGAGCTAGGCGATGGCGTCCTTGGCTGCCTTCACCGGGCGGCCCTTGACGACCTTGCGGGCGGGCTTGGCCTTGAAGATCGTCGCCTCTTTGGTAAAGGGGTTGATGCCTTTCCGCTCTTTGGTGGCTGGCTTTTTAACCACGACCATGCGAACGAGCCCGGGCACGACGAAGATGCCATTCTTCTTCAGCTCGGCGTGGCCGATGGCACCTACCGACTCGATGATGCCTTTCACATCCTTGCGGGTGAGCTTGCCTTCGAATTGGTCGGCGACTTTTTGCACCAGATCAGACTTGGACAGGGGGCCTTTGGGCATCGTGATTTCCTCGGGGTTGGTGGTTGCCGGAGCCTGGGTCAAGTAACGCCAAGCCGGGATCAGCATACTCGAAGGCCAGAAAAAAGGAGCACGATCTTGGGTCAGGTGTAGATCATGGCGCGACCATGTCGAAGACGTTGGCTGGCATCTGGTCGGTATTGCCAATCCCGCTGGTGGCGCTAGTGCCGGTGCTGCCGCCATTGGCGACGGGATGTGGTCGAACCCCCCTCGACCAGGTGGATACCGAGGCGTCCGCTGCCGGCGCTTCCAGCGACGCGGCGCCGACGAACCCGGCGGTTGTCTTCGGTATGTCCTGCAGGGACGAGCTTGATTGTCCAGCGAGCTCCATTTGCTGCGACGGCTCGAGCGAGAGCTGCGATGGCGTCAGGTTGCCAGCGGGGGACGGCACGAGCGCCGGAGAGCTCACGATAGAGGCGGGCGAGCTGACCGTGAGTGACACCATCACCGGCTTGCTCTGGCAACGCGATGGATCCTCGGCGCGGTCAGGGTGCAGCGGCAGTGCCAACCTGACCTGCAGCCGGGACGAGGCCGAGGCCTACTGCGCTTCTCTCAGCCTGAGCGGAGTCTCGGGCTGGCGTCTGCCCGCGCGCATGGAGCTCATGACCATCCTGAATCTCACGGCCGCCTCCGGCGCGACCATCGACCAGGCCACGTTTCCGAGCACGCCCGAGGGCGAGTTTTGGACCTCATCGCCCTATGCCGCCTCATCCGACGATGCCTGGGGCGTCTCCTTTGCTGGCACGTTTCCCTACAGTCTCGTGGCCAGCGGCGGCGCCGAGCTGAGAGCACGCTGCGTCCGTGGCTCACGCTGTTATCCGACGTCCCGCTTCCTGGTCTCGGATGGGCTGGTCACCGATACGCTCACCAGCCTGGTCTGGCAGCAAGAGGAGAGCTCCGCCGGCATGACGTGGAGCGATGCGCAAGCTTACTGTGCGACCGTCGGCGCAGGCTTTCGCCTGCCCACGGCGAAGGAGCTGGCATCCCTGGTCGACCTGACCGTAACGACGGGACCGACGCTCGACCAGACGGCGTTCCCGGACGCGGCCCCGGAAGAGCTCTGGACATCCTCGCTGTTGGCTGGCTCGTCCGACTATGCGTGGAGCATCTTCTTCTACGACGGTACCTCGTTCCTCAGCGACGTGAGCTACACCTACCGCGCGCGCTGCGTACGCTGAGCAGGAGGTGAGCCACTCTTCGCCCGATTGGCAACTCGTGCGCTTCGGGCTAGGTTGGCGCCAACCCGCATGGGACGCAAGCGCGACAAACGATCCGCCGGGCAGGCCACGAGCACACTCGAGCGAGAACCTCTCCTCGTCGCCATCGCGCCCGCGGCGGCGCTCATGCTGCTCGCCTTCGTGGTGTACGCGCCTACCTTGACCGCGGGCTTCATCTGGGACGACGGCCGAGCCATCACCGATAATGCGGACCTTTGGGTGCGGGGCGGGCTCGCCCACATCTGGGCGGGCAGCCATGACTTCGACTATCTCCCGGTCAAGAGCTCGATCCTCTGGCTGGTCTATCAAATATTCGGCGCGAGCCCGGCGCCCTACCATGTGCTCAACGTGGCAGCCCACGGCACCAACGCGATCCTGCTCGTCAAGGTCTTGCGCCGTCTAGAGATTCCTGGCGCTTGGCTGGCTGGGCTGGTCTTCTTGGTGCATCCCACCCATGTCGAATCGGTAGCGTGGGTTTCAGAGTGCAAGAACACGCTATCGACCTTGTTCGCGTTGCTCTCGGCACTGGAGTGGCTCGCCTTCCAGCGTAAAGGCGAGGCCAGAAGCTATGGGGGGGCCATGTTCTTCTTGCTCTGCGGGCTACTATGCAAGCCTGAAGTCGTGATTCTCCCGGCGGCGTTGGTACTCTGCTGGTGGTGGCAGCGCGGTCGCGAGCGGAGACCCGCGCCAGAATTGGCAGGATCTACAGGATCGATGGCCTCCTCAGGATGTGCGGAACCTGGTCGGTTCTTCCGAGCCATAGCCCCGCTGTTTCTCGCAGCCACCCTACTGGGACTGGTGGCGGTCTGGTTCCAGAACCACCGCGCGATCGCCGCGTTCCAATTGCCGGTCGGGAACGCGGCGTCGCGCGTGGCTAACGCCGGCAAGGCCATGTGGTGGTACCTCGCCAAGTCGGTCGCGCCGGTTCACTTGTGGTACGAGATGCCGAGCCGACCCATCGAGACCATGTCCGAGGCGATGGCAGTGCTCGCTGGCAATAGGCCACCCAATCCCGCTCCTGCATGGCCGGTGGGCCAGCTGACCTGGTGGCCCCTTTGCGCCATCTACCGGCAGTGGCGAGTGACTCCGCCGGTGTGGTACGACTTGATCCCTGGCGCAGCGATGGCAGTCCTGCTGGTCTTGGTCGCGCGCAGGCGTGAGGGCAAGGGCAGGGCGCTCGCGTTCGCCCTTGGGTACTTCGTCCTGGCCATGCTGCCGGTGCTGGGCCTGGTGAAGATGTCCTACATGCGGGCGGCATGGGTGGCCGACCATTTCCAGTATCTCGCCGACATCGGCATCATCGCCCTCGGGTGCGGCGGCGCGACCGTGCTCTGGCGCGCATCGGGGCGCCGCGTGCGGTGGGTGCTGGGCGCCGTGGGAGTGGCAGTGATTCTCACCTTTACCTCGGCTACCTTCGCGCGAGCCGCGGTCTTCAGGACCGAGTATGCGCTGTGGAAAGATACCTTGGCCAAGAATCCTTTCTCCTGCCAAGCGCATGCCCGCTTTGGCGCCGCGCTGCTCGAGCGCAAGGAATTTCCCGCCGCCGTCATACAGTTCCAGGAGGAAATGCGGCTCTGCGGAGAGGACGACGAGGTCGACAACAACCTGGGTCTTGCCCTGGTCTCGTCCGGCCAGATGGAAGGGGGAATTGCCTACCTGCGCTCGTCCATCAAGCTCAACGACCGGTCCTTCTTTGCCCATGCCAACCTCGCGGACGTTTGCGCAGCCCTGGGCAAGCTCAGCGAAGCGGCCAGCGAATATCGCGCGGCCATCGACCGGCATCCGGGTACGGCAGCGCTACATTTCCGGCTGGGGACCGTGCTCTTGCGCGAGAGCGAAATCGACTTGGCGCTCGACAGCTTCGCGAAGGCCCAAGCCCTCGCGCCCAACAACGCCGAGATTGCAGCTGCCCTTGCCTCGACGAAGCGCCTCACCACCCGAACGCCCTAGCACAGCTGATCTCATTACCCGGGCCGCCGGCGCGCGGCCACCGCCAGCCCAGGTTGGGCACGCGCCCGTCCCCAGCGGCTCCCGGGCCGACACGGCGCTGTGCGCGAGGTCGCGGGGCAGAACGACGGTACTCCTGCGGGGTCCTCTCGCATCTACGGCGGCCGGAGCGGCAGCCGCAACCGCCAGCAGGTCCCTCGCGCGAGCTGGCTCTGCACGGTGAGCTCGCCGCCCAGGCTCTCTACCTCGTGATGTACCGCCGATATGCCTACGCCTCGCCCCGAGCTATGGGTCACCGCCTGCCGTGTGCTCAACCCGTCGATTACCAGGGCGCGCATGAGGTCGGCCTCGGATTGATACGGCAGGCCGCGGCTATGGGCGTGGCTCGCCACGGTCGCCCAGTCGATGCCGCGACCGTCGTCCTCGACTTCCAGGATCACGTCGGTGGCGGTGTGGAATGCCCGAAACACGATACGGCCTTCGGGCGCCTTGCCCTGCGCGCATCGCTCCGCGGGCGACTCGACGCCGTGATCGACGGCATTGCGTACCAGGTGAACGAGAGTGGTCCAAAGATTGGTGAAGCGACCAGGGTCGAGTTGGATTGGGTCGGATTCGACGGTCACCTGCAGGTTTGGCTTACCCAAGCGTTCCGCCAGCTGGGTGGCATAGCGAACCAGCCTGGCCAGCGGTCGTTCGACTGGCTCGCAGGCGAGCAGGCGCAGCCGCCCCGAGATGTGTTCTCGATCGAGGCCGCGCTCTACGTCCTGGCACAACTGCTCCAGAGCCAACGCGGAGACCTCGATGATGTTCTGGTGGCGCCCACCAAGCAGCGACTCGATGGCCTGTCGCACTACTGTCCAGCGCGCTTGCAGTCTGGCCAAGATGTGGTCTAGCTCGGAATCGTCGATGGCTGACGCGTCCTCGGCGCGGTGGCAGAGCTCGGCAATGACCTGGGCGCCCATCATGGCAGCGTTGCCCTTGAGCGTGTGTAGGTGGCGTCCGCGCATGACGGGGTCGGTGTCGCGGCTGAGTAGCTCCCGCACCAGGCGGTCGGCCTCGGCGATGAAGATGAGCAGCCCGCCGCGATCCCGCGTCAACCACTGGCACACTGCGAGGAGCTCGCTCTGCTCGGCCTCTTCCTGGGCGAGGCGACGCTGTTCGGTCACATCTTCGATCATGATCAGGAGCGACATCCCATCGGAGGAGGAGGGGATAGGCCGGTAGGAGCAGCTCATGATGCGCCCCGCGGGCCGCATGCGCTTGGGGAGTTGATCCAGGCAAAGCTCGAGCGGCAGCACCTGCTCCTCGAGAGCTTCGTGGCCCAAGGCAAACCAGGCCGCGAAGCCAGGGTCTGCCGGAGCGATGTAGTCGGCGAAGAGAGGAGTGCCCCGGTAAGTCCCGAACCATGCATCGACCTTGGCCGACCGCTCTTGGGCCATGCGGCCGTGGCAATCGACGGTGACGAGCGCGGCAGGCACGTTGTCCAGCACCAAGCGCATGTGGCGGTTGCGCTGCTCGAGTTCGACCGTGCGCTCGACCACGCGCTGCTCGAGCCCCTCGTTAGCCGCTCGCAGCATGTCGGCCATGGTGGAGAGCTCGGTGTCGCGCGATTCGAGCAGGGCATTGGTCTCGATGAGCCGGTCGCGGTCGCGCTGGATATGCGAGAGCAAGATGGCGGTGTCGACCAGTCCGTTGATGTGCTGGGCGACGTTTTGCAAGTTGCTGGCGTCATTGGCCTCGAACGGAGGGAAGAACCGCGCCTTGGCGCGATCGTATCCGCCCGCTAGGATCAAGGAGGGATGACCCCTGGGATCGATGCGGCTCCAAATGAAGCGCGCGAGCCCGATGGTCTCAGCGAACGCGCTAGCGGCAGGGCCGTCCTTCTCGTCGACGATTCCTGACCTATCGGCGCGCAAGAGCGCCAGAACCTCGGAGCTGAGCGGCCGTTGGGCTCCGGCCGGCACGAGTGGCACAAGCGCCTGCTCGCCGACTTCAACCACGACGACGCGCTGGAGGCGCAAAGTGTCGAGTAGGAGCTTGCGCACCTCCCGATAGGCGTCGAGCACGTCGCGGCCGGGATCGACGAAGAGCTGGGGCAGGGCCTGGGTGATCTTGAGCCAGACCTCGAGCCGATCGTGCTTCATGCGCAGCTCGAACAGCTCACGCTCCCGCCGCAGGAGCAAGAGGGCCTTTTCCTTTAGCTCTTGTGGATCGAGCTCCACCGAACGTCTGTGCCCCCTTTCAGGCCGGCTGGGGAAGGAGGGTGACGAGCGGGTAGGTGTAATTGTGGAAGGTAGTCTCGCCGAGGCATGGGCCGATTTCCCCCCAAGCCATCATGCCCAGCCAGGGCGAATCGGATCCGATGGCCTGACGCAAGGACTGGTGCTCGTCGTGGGTCTGGACGGGACCGAGGAAGGGATAGGTGCGCGCCGCACATTCGAAGCCCAGCACCGCCCACGGGCGCCGGCCGGCAAGCCGCCGTTTGAGATCGTCCGCCATAGCCGTCGTGCCGCTCAGAACCTTTTCTACGACGCGGTGGTGCAACATGATGTGGGTTCCCTCGGCGATGGGGGCCTGCAGGATCATTCCCCCGGTCTCGGCGTCAAAGCCAAAGGCACCGCGAATCACGCAGTCGCACTTGGGTACGCCAGCTACTACTGCTGTGCGCTCCACGCCCAAGGCCCAGATAGCAAAATGGCTCTGGCTCAGCATTTCGCTTGCGCTGGCGCCCGTCGCCTCGC
>Ga0187889_10003495_pt1 | contig 13823 bp, 9 predicted proteins | sample June2016WEW_7_10_2_FD_132992 | JGI IMG/M metagenome (GOLD analysis project Ga0187889, IMG submission 132992) | Peatland microbial communities from SPRUCE experiment site at the Marcell Experimental Forest, Minnesota, USA - June2016WEW_7_100 | ecosystem: Environmental > Terrestrial > Soil >... | reverse complement strand
TGTGGCCGTTCACGGTGGTCGGACGTCCGCCGCAGGAGGACACGGTCTTCGGTCAGCTCGTGCACGAGCTGACCGAAGACCGTGTCCTCCTGCGGCGGACGTCCGACCACCGTGAACGGCCACACGGCGTCGTCGCGGTGATATACGCGGTGCACGCGGAGAAAGGGGAAGTCGTGGGCGAGGCTGTAGTAGCCCAGGTGATCGCCGAAAGGTCCTTCGCGCTTGCTCTGGCCGGGCTGCACTTCCCCGAGCAGGCAGAAATCCGCATCGGCGTAGACAGGCAGGGGCCAATCCGGCTCGCTCGCCAGGCGCACGCGCCGGCCGCCCAGCATGCCGGCAAAGGCCAGCTCGGGCATGCCCTCGGGAAGCGGCATCATGGCAGCCAGGGTCATGGCGGGTGAGCCTCCGACGAAGATGTTGACGGGTAGAGGCTGGGCCTTTCTGAGCGCGGCCGCATGATGCACTCCTATGCCGCGATGGATCTGGTAGTGCAGACCGACTTCCTGGTCCTTTTCATAGTCCCCGCCCGAGAGCTGCACCCGGTACATGCCTAGGTTGGAATTGCGGGGTCCGGGGTGGTCGGGGTCTTCGGTATAAACCTGGGGCAAGGTGATGAAGGCGCCACCGTCGGCGGGCCAGCATTTCAGCTGGGGCAGCTCGCTTACTCTGATGCGATTCGCGAACACCGGGCCGCCCCTGACCCGTCGCGGCTTGGTGCGCAGCAAGGCCAGGGGTAGAGGCGCGTAGCGTAACGGGTTCCGCCACAGACCGGACGGGTCGGTGCGCAACTCGATGATGCGCTGCACAGAGTCAATGGTGTCACGCAGCAGGAGGCGGGCTCGCGCGAGGGTGCCGAAGAGGTTGCTCGCCATCGGGAAGCGGCACCCTCGCACCCTGGGGAAGAAAAGCGCGGGCCCGCCCGCGCGGAAGACGCGACGGTGGATCTCGGCCATCTCGAGCTCGGGATCCACCTCGCGCTCCACCCGCACGAGCTCACCGGCGCGCTCGAGTTCCAGCACGCATGCCCGGGTCGAGAACGCCGGCATTTTGGCCTAGCCTCGCACGGTGCAAGGGCAGCGAGCAGTTTGGCGGGGGCAAACTGCTCGGGCGGAGGGTTCTCCGACGGGAGTCAAGCCCTTCGCTGCTCTAGGCCATCCCGCAGCCGCCGCGCTCGCTGCATGACCCGCAGGGGCTCGGCGGCACATCGGGTTGTCCCTTGCCCACCGCGACCACCGAGAGAACCCGCTCGGCATCCGGCGACTGACACGATGGGCATTGCGGTTTGCTATCGCCGAAGACTAGCTCTTCGAACTCGCGCGAACACTTGCGGCAGACGTATTCGTATAGCGGCACTCGCTTTCTCCTTTGCCGTTATCATAGGCCAAGCAAGGCCGATGACCAAGGCGCGGGCTGCCTAGCGCGATGCGTTTGCCAGGATGTCAGCCGCCGGGCCTTTGCTATCGCGTGCCACTGCGCCGCCGCAGCAGCACCGCGATGGCCATGCCCAGGCCGACGAGCACGACGGCCTGATGGTGCAGCCCCCGGCTGGCAATCGCGCATCCCCCCCCGTTGGCGGCGACGCTCTGGCTCGCGGGGAGGCCAGCGTCCTCGACATTGCCCGAGGCACCCGTTGACGGGCCGGGAGTGAGCGTAGGCGTCGTCACGGCAGGGGCGCCGGCGTCCACCGGGGCAGGCGCGGACAAGGGCAACACCAGGTTTCCGGGGAGGGTGCCAGCATCGGCGCTCTCGGGCGCGCCGCTGGCGCCTGCGTCGCGCATGGGCAGCTGGCAGGTCTTGCCCGGCGAGGGCGGTAGAGGCGCGCCGCCGTCGACCGCGGTGGCCGGGATGGGCTCCGGGGTGGGGGCGATGGCGCTGCCGTCGAGGGCGACGGGTGCCTGCACGGGGGTGGCCACGCCAACCGTGACCGAGGTCGGACTGTCGAGGCAGCTGTAGGGCGCCGGGCAGTCGGCATCGCTGGCGCAGGTGGCGGTCGTCAGCTGACAGTACCCGGGGTACGAGGTCGAGGTCGTACACGTACCCCCGACCGGCGCGTCCACCGGCGATGGCAAGGCCACGCTCGCGCTACCTGATATGCCGCCGGTGCTGGCTCCGGCGCTGTCTCCGCTGCTGGGGTTGGGGGCCGAGGCCGAGCAGCTCTCAACGACCGTAGGTTGGCAGGTAAAGCCAGAGCCACAGTCGGTGTCCGAGCTGCACGGCAGCAGTGCCCGATAGGTGCAGGCATTCACCGTCGACGTGGCGCAGAGCGCTACGGCATCGCACTCCACGCCCTTGGCGCAGCCCGCGCCCGAGCACGTGGTCATGGTCTGGCTGTGGCAGACCATGCCCTGCCCGCAGTCGGAATCACTCGCGCATGTTTGCCCGTAGGCCGGCCCCATCAAGAGCGCTGCCGTGACTAGGTACAAGGATGTCTGAGCTAGGAGCATTTTCGTGGTTCGCATGGGTATACCTTCTCTTTCCGACCGCCTGCAGAGCAGGCTTCGTGCCACACGCCCGCGGCCGGTCGCCCCTAGCTTTATTGGCTCTTGTCGGGGTCATGCCGGGCCATTGCTCTCAGATTTCTGAGGGGGAAGCTCCGCGCCTGCCCTCACCTGCTAGCATAAGAGTCGGTTGCCATCATGCTCGCCGGCTGTCACTGCCTCTCGCTTTTCCTCGTCCTCGCTCGGCCGGATGGCGGTGCGCCGACCTCGCCGACTTTTCATGGCAGCGCCGAGCCAGTGCCCGAAGCAGTCAGGGTAGGCATGCTCAGGTATTCGTGGCGCGAGGGGTGCCCCACCCCCATCGCGGACTTGGCCTACCTGCGCCTCGCCTTCTTCGGCTTCGACGGCGAGGTGCACGAGGGGCAGTTAGTAGTGCACCGGGATCTCGCTGACGAGGTGGTGGCCATCTTCCGCGCGCTTTTCCAGAGCCGCTTCCCCATCGAGAAGATGCAGCTCATCGACGCCTACCACGGTGACGACGACGCGGCCATGGCGGACAACAACACCTCGGCCTTCAACTGTCGCTTCGTCCCGGGCAAGCCCGGGGTCTTTTCCCGGCACAGCCAGGGGCGGGCCATCGACATCAACCCTCGCCTCAATCCCATGGTGAAGGGCAAGAGCGTCACGCCACCCGCGGGGGTGGTCTTCCTCGATCAGGCGTCCGGTCCGGGCATCCTGCGCCAGGGAGCTGCCGCCGTGGGCGAGTTCACGCGTCGGGGCTGGGTCTGGGGGGGCGCCTGGCAGTCGCTCAAGGACTACCAGCATTTCGAGAAGTAGCCCCTCGCGGGGCGCTGGGTGGTTGGCTTGGGCAGGCAGCTGCCAAGGCGCTTGTCCTTTGCCGCGGCCAGCTGGAAGATGCCCTCCCGGAGAGAGTGCCTACATGATTCACGGAAAGAAAGTCGTGGTGGTCATGCCCGCCTACAACGCGGGCAAGACGCTCAGGGCCACCTGCGCCGAGGTGCCCATGGATGTCGTCGACGAGATCATCCTGGTCGACGACGCCAGTCGCGATGAAACCGTGGCGGTCGCCCAGGCCCTGGGCCTGCGCACCGTCGTGCATGCCAAGAACCGCGGTTATGGCGGCAACCAGAAATCCTGCTACAAGGTCGCTCTGGCCGCCGGCGCCGACTTCGTCATCATGCTTCACCCGGACTACCAGTACACGCCCAAGCTGGTGTCGGCCATGGCCTACATCCTGGAATCTGGTCTGTACGACGTCGTGCTGGGATCGCGCATCTTGGGCGGGCAGGCGCTCAAGGGCGGCATGCCCATGTACAAGTACCTGAGCAATCGCTTCCTCACCATGGCGCAGAATCTGCTCATGGGTGCCAAGCTATCCGAATACCACACCGGATACCGTGCTTTCACCCGCCGGGTGCTTGAAACCGTGCCCATCGAGGGCAACTCCGACGACTTCGTTTTCGACAACCAGATGCTGTCGCAGATCCATTACCTGGGCTTCAAGATCGCCGAGGTGACCTGTCCGGCCAAGTACTTCCAGGAGGCCTCGTCGATCAACTTTGTGCGCAGCATGGAGTACGGCCTCGGCTGTTTGTGGACTGCGTTGCAGTTCCGGCTGGCCAAGATGGGCTTCCGGCGCTCACGCTTGTTCGGGGCCTGAGAAGCTACTGGCGGTCGCAGAGGTTGCGCGGCCTCATTCCCACACGTTGAATGCTGCTCTACCCCACAGAAGGGTGTATGGTTTCTGCTCGACAGAGCTAGGAATCTGGCACCGATTCCCCTAAGATCAACCTACAGCAGCTGCCATATGGAAGGCTTTCCGCGACGCTTTGGTGGGTATGTTCTGATCAAACCCCTGGCGCGGGGGGGGATGGGCGCGCTCTATCTGGCTCTGCACGGGCAGCGGGGCATGGAGAAGCTGTGCGTCGTAAAGACCGCCCTACCCCATCTCATCGAGAAGGGATACCTCCAGCGGTTCAAAGACGAGGCCAAGGTTGTCGTCCGGCTCTCGCACGGGAATCTGGTCGGCGTATTCGATGCCGGCCAGGTCAAGGGCGAGATCTTCCTGGGCATGGAGTTCGTCGAGGGCAAGGACTTGCGCGCGGTTTGGAATCGTTGTGCCCAGAAGGGCATGGCCTTTCCCCTCCCGGTGGCGGTCCACATCGTCAAGGAGTTGGCGCGTGGCTTGGGCTATGCCCACTCCTTCGAGGGGTTGCGCCTCGTTCACCGCGACATTTCCCCCCCTAACGTGCTCTTGTCCTACTCCGGGGAGGTGAAGCTGACCGATTTTGGGCTCGCCACCTCGACTTTGAAGCTGGAGAAGACGGCGCCCGGCGTGGTCTACGGCAAGGTCAGCTACATGGCGCCCGAGCAGGCGCGGGGCGAGCAACTCGATGGGCGGAGCGATCTCTATTCGGCGGCCATCATTTTATGGGAGCTTCTCACCGGCCGGCAGCTATTCGGGACCACGCCGCGCACCGATGACGATCAGCAGGACGATCTTCTCGAACGGGTCCGTCATCCCGAGATCACTCCACCTTCCCACAAGGCGAGCCGAGTCCCGCGCGAGCTCGACGCCATCCTGATCAAGGCGCTGGCTCCGAAGCAGGAGGATCGCTTCCAGAGCGGTGAGGAATTCAGGAGCGAGCTGGCGGGGTTTTTGGCCAAGAACGCTCCGGCCATGGATGGCCACCAGGTCGCCCGCTTCTTGCGCGATCTGTTCAGCGATCTCATTGCCAAGGAACGCGCGGAACGGGCCGAGCTCGTGCGCACCGGGGTGGCTCTCCTCGATAGCGTAAGCGGCACGCGCACCCCCAACATTGGAGGGGGCTCGGCGCTGGCGGAGGGGCGCAAAGACCACGTCGCCACCGCGCCCTTGGGACAAGGCGAAGACTCTCCGCAAGCCTCCAAACCGCTCGAAGAAGGCTCGCGCATGGTGGGCGCTCTGCTCTCGGGCCGCTATCAGATCAAGCGTCTGTGCGGCGAGGGTGGCATGGGGCGGGTGTACGAGGCCGAGCACATCGAGATCGGCAGGCGGGTGGCCATCAAGGTGCTCCATCCCGCCTATACCCGCACGCCTGATCTGGCGGAGCGCTTCCGGCGCGAGGCGCGGGCGGCCTCGCGCATCGAGCATCCCAACGTTGTCAACGTTACCGACTTCGGCACTACCCTGGATGGCTTGCTCTTCTTCGTGATGGAGTTCATCGAGGGCATCGAGCTCGGGCTTCTCGTGCATCGCGAGGGGCCGCTGCCTCCCGTGCGGGTCCTCCGCATCGCGGCTCAGATGTGCGACGCGTTGCAGGCGGCCCACGACGTTGGCGTCATCCATCGCGATCTCAAACCGGAAAATATCCTGCTCTTGGGTCTGACCTCCTCCAGCCGCACGCCCCCTCGTGGCCAGCCCAGCGCCGGGAGCGAGGCTCGCGATCACATCGACTTTGTCAAAGTGCTGGATTTTGGCATCGCGAAGAGCGCCGAGATCGAGGACAGCCCCCACAAGGGCAAGCGCTTGACCCGACCGGGAGTGGCCATGGGAACGCCGGAGTACATGGCGCCCGAGCAGGCGGCCGGTTATCCCGCGGATCCGCGCTCCGACATCTACGCCGTGGGCTCCATCATGTACGAAATGCTCTGCGGTGCTCCGCCCTACGAGGGCGACAACGTGATGGAGGTGTTGCACAAGAAGGCGAACGAGCCGCCCAGGTCTCTGTTCGAGCTGCGACCGGGGCTCGTGCCCAGTGTGGTGGCCCTGGTCGAGCGCGCCATGGCGCGTCTGCCCGACAACCGTCCGGCAAGCATGGCCGAGCTTGCGCACGAGATCCGCTCTCTCGAGGCCGCCCTGGTGACGACGGCTCCGCCGGTCCTCTTGACCACCCCCGGCATTTTGCCGCGTGATGACCGCCATTCCAGCGAGCGCACCGTGTTTGGAGAGCGATCGCAGACGCGCATTATTCGCCCCTTGCGCAGGGCATCCCGGAGGGCTCTCGCGCTGGTGGTGGCGTCGGTGGCTCTTCTGACCGGCGGGCTGGTCTGGCTGGTGCATTCGTTGCGTGCCCCGCCGGCGCCGTCAGCTCGGGTGGCGGTCGGTATTGCCAGTGCAGGCCCCTTGGCCGCCCCGGTGCCAGCGCTGCCGTTGGCCTTGGCTGATGGGGGCGCGGCCGACGCGGGATCACCGATCGACGCGGTCGAGGACGGTCAGCTAGACGACCGGGGCAAGGGCGCCGAGCCGCTTGCTGAGGCGGACTTCAATCGGCGCAATGCCGGCGCTCGCGCCGGCCGAACCCCGGCGTCGGCCGCGCGACAGGATGACGAAGAGGCCATGCGCGTGGCCCAGCAGCTATTGCACGCCCAGCGCTACGACGAAGCCCGTACCGCGTTCGGCAGGCTGCTCGCGAGCAAGCGCAGCAAGGGCACGGCGGCGGCGGGCTTGGCCAAGATCGCTTTCCAGGAAATGAGATACAAGGAAGCCGTGGATCTCGCCAAAGAGAGCGCGCGCTTTGGCGGGGGCGCGGAAGCGCGAGTGCTGCTCGGCGATGCCTACTTCAAGCTGGAGCGCTATGGCGAAGCCAAGAAGGCCTACACCGACGCGCTCAGGCTCGATCCCAACAACAGCGTTGCTGGGCAGGGGCTGCGCTTGGTGGAAGCGCAGTAACCGCCCGAGGGGCGGCAAAATGATAAGCTTGCCGGCAAGGCGGCCATGACGGCTAGCTTTCCGCGTCAGTTCGGCAAGTACGTCTTGCTCAAGCCTCTCGCCAAGGGCGGGATGGGTGAGATCTACGTTGCGGCGCTGGGTCAGCTAGACGGATTCGACAAGCTGTGTGTGATCAAGAAGGTCATCCCCCAGTCCGACGACGGCAAGGCCAAGCGCTTCCTCGACGAAGCCAAGGTCGTCCTGCGCTTGGCCCACTCGGGCCTGGTCAACACCTTCGACGCCGGGCAGGTTGGCGACGAGTTCTACATCGCCATGGAGATGGTCGAGGGCAAGGACCTGCGTGAAGTCTGGAATCGCTGCGTGCGCGTCCGCCACCGCATCCCGCTCGAGGTGGCTCTGCACGTGGCTCGCGAGGTGGCGCGTGCCTTGGCCTACGTACACAGCTATGGCGAGCTCAACCTGGTCCATCGCGACGTCGCGCCACCCAATATCATGCTGGCCTACAACGGCGACGTGAAGCTGACCGACTTCGGGTTGGCCCGCAGCGCGCTCAAGCAGGAGCACACCCAACCTGGGGTGGTCTTTGGGCGGGCCGCCTATCTCGCACCCGAGCAGGCCCGGGGGGAGCTGGCGGATCCGTGCACCGACGTATATTCGCTGGCGGTCGTGCTCTGGGAGCTCTTGACCGGCCACCAATATCTGCAGATCGCCGGGCTCGATCCGGTGGCCGCCCTGGCGCTGGTCCGCCACCCCAAGCCGACACCACCATCGACCCGCGCGCCCTGGGTCACGCCCAGCCTCGACCAGGTGGTCATGCGCGCTCTTTCTCCCGAGCGCGGCAAGCGTTTCGCTAGCGCCGAGGAGTTCCGGCTGGCCCTGTCAGATGCGATCACCGAGTCGGCTCCCCGCACCGACGTGGCCCGGGTTTCCGAGCTCATGCATGCCATCTACGCGAAGGCCATCGCCGAGGAGGCGACCGAGCGTGAGGTCTTTCTCAAGGAAGTCCTGCCGACTTTTCGGGCCGCCACCACTCCGGCCCCGGTCGTCCTGGCCACGCCTTTGCCGGCACGGTCGCCCGCCAGTAGGCCGCCTCCCTTGCCGTCGCTGCCCCAGCCCCGCGCGGCGGCGCTTCAGGATCTCGAGGCCCGCAAGCGGGCCAAGCGCGAGGCCGCGTTCAGGGTACTGGCCGAGCTTGCTGCGGAAGAGCGCGGTCCCGAGAGCGGATAGGCCCGGCTTTGACTACGGCGCCGCAAAAGCCGCTCCCGCGTATCGCGATCATCACCGTGATCTACCGTTGCGCAAGCTACCTGCCCGGTTTCATGCAGAGCCTGGCCGAGGTGGACTATCCGCGCGACCGACTCGAGCTGCATCTAGTGGATAACGGACCGGGCGACGGCAGCCTGGAGGTGGCGCGCACGGCGGCAGCTAGCTTGGCGACCCGGCTGCCGCAGGTGGTGATCCACGAGCCGGGGCGCAACTTGGGCTTTGCCGCGGGCAACAACCTGGCCCTGCGTGCCGCCATCGCTGCAGGTTTCGACTACTGCTACCTGCTCAATCCCGACGCGACCTTCGAGGCGGCCGCCCTGGCCGAGGCGGTGCGGGTGGCTGGGCAAAGCGAGAGGGTGGGTTCGGTGCAATCGCTCTTGGTGCTGGGTGACCGTCCCGAAGTGGTCAATACCAGTGGCAATCACATTCATTTCCTCGGCTTCGGCTATGTGGGCGGCTACCAGACCCTGCGCCAAGACGTGGCGCTGGCGCCGCGCGATATCACCTTCTCTTCCGGCGCCTGCATGCTGGTGCCGAGCGCCATCCTGCAAGAGGTCGGACTCTTCGACGAGACACTCTGGCTCTACCACGAGGACCTGGACCTCGGTTGGCGCATGCGCATCGCCGGGTATCGTAACTTGCTCGCCCCCGCCAGTGTTTGTCGTCATTTCTATGAGTTTTCGCGCTCGGCCGGCAAATGGTACTGGATGGAGCGCAATCGCTGGATCGTGCTGCTCAAGAACTACCGCCTGGCCACCATCCTCTTACTCCTGCCGGCCCTGCTGGCAGCCGACGCGGGGCTCTTGCTCATGGCAGCGCGAGGCGGTTGGCTGGGCTCCAAGCTGCGTGCCCTGGCCTGGTTCATGCGCCCGGCGGCGTGGGCTCATGTCCGGCGCGGCCGGCGCGCGGTCGCACAATTGCGCAAAGTGCCCGACCGTGACCTGCTGCAGAGCTTCACCGCCACCATCGACTTTCCCGAGTTTCGCGGCGCGCTCGTGACCGGGGTGGTCGAGCCACTGTGGAAGTTGATGCTGGCCATTCTGCGCATGCTGGTTCGCTGGTAGCTCGGCTCAGCTCGCTCGCTCGTTGGTTGGTAGGAAGCTCGCCGGCCGCGTCGCCCACGCTTGTGGGCCAGCAGGGGCTAGCCGCGCACATTTCCCCTTATCTGGCTGTTCGACCTCGCCGGGCCGGCGCTCTAACCTTTTGCGACCTTCTATGCAGGGCTCGCGATTGGCTCTACAATAAATCGCTGGGCGAGTCCCTCACCAGCGACGGGAGGTTCTTCATGCACATCGATCATCGTTCTCGACGCCGGCTCGCGCTGCCCATTGGGCTCGTGCTGGTTATGTCCGTGGCAACGTGTTCCTCGAGCCCAGACGGTCCTGACCCGACGGGCGGAGGCTTGAGCAAAGGGGGGGGCGGCGGTGGTGAAAGTATCGGCAGTGGTGGAGTGGGTACCAGCGCGCCGTCCGGCGGGATGGGCGCGGGCGGGGAGAGCGGCGGCGTACCGGGCGGCGGCGCCGGCAACTCGGCGGTTGCGGGCGGCCGGCCGGGGGCGGGGCGGGGCGGCCGAGGCGGCGTGGCCGGAGGCGGTCCGGTCGCGGGATCCGGTGCAAGTGGCGCGGCCGGGATGACGGCAACCGGGTTAGGGGGCTCGGCGGGCACCCGGGTCATCCCCGCGGGTGGCGCCGGCGGCAATGCTTCGTCTAGCTCGGCCACCACCATTTCCACCCATTGCACCAGCGCATTGCCCGCGGGTGCGCAGGCGGTGGACGTGTCGCAGCCGAGCGCGACAATCGGCACGGGAACGTCCGCCAGCTGCACCTTTGCCGCTTTGAATGCGGCGATCAGCAAGGGCGGGATCATCACTTTTGATTGTGGCTCTGCCCCGGTGACCATACCGGTCACCAGCACCATGATCCTGTCCACCAGCGCCGATACGGTGATCGACGGCGGCAACACCATAACCCTCGACGGTCAGAGCCAAGTACAAATCTTCAATTACAACCACCCTGACTTCATGAAGTCAGACACCCGCGTGACCTTGCAGCACCTCACTCTCGTCAACGGCAAGACCACCCCTACCCAGCTCATCCCCACCGCTCCCGCACCCTGCTCGCAGGGGTATGACGACGGCGAAGGTGGCGCCCTCTACATGCAGGACGGCAATCTCACCGTCATCGACTGTACCTTCTCGAACAATCAAGCCGCCCTGCTCGGGCCGGATACCGGTGGTGGGGCCATCTACATCACCGGCAGTAAGAATGGCGCAATAATCGTGGGCAGTATCTTCACTGGCAATTCGGCGTCCAACGCGGGTGCCGTGGGCGCTCTGTTCGCCACGCTTGATATCTACAATAGTGTCTTCACTAACAACAAGGCCACTGGCAACGGGGCGAATAGCGACGACCCCACTCAATGCAGCGCCATCAACAACGACCAGAACGAGTGCGGCTCGGGTGGCAACGGCGGCGCCATCTACCAGGATGGCGGCGATGCCACCAGTGTTCTGCTGTGCGGCGTCGATGTCGAAGACAATGTGGCCGGCGCCAATGCCTTCGGCGGTGGCGTCTTCATGACCAGCGACGACTATTCCGGCACCATCACCGTCCAGGACTCGACCATCACCGGCAACACCGGCGGCTCATGGACCCAGGTCAACTCCGGGCCCGACCTGGGCACGGCCTTCGGTGTGAACGCCAAGGCTTCGACCATCACCAATGCGACCCTGCAAGGAGTTAATTAGGCGGCAGGGTTTCCACCGACGCAGGTGAGGGGCCGGGCCGGCTGATCGTCACCGCCGACGTCGTCGCCGAGTCAGTGCGGCGAGGAGAAGGCCGAGCGCAATGAGCTGACCGGCGCGGCCCGGACGTTTGCCTTGATCGACGGCGCACGAGCAGCCCGAGGATGCCCCGGTCGTCGCGGCGGCGGCGCCCCCTGCGCCGGAACCGCCCAGGCCGGTGCGCGGCGAGCCGCCCCCCGAGCCGCCGGCCCCCGGCCCGCTGCTCGAGCCGCCGGCTGCGCCGACCTCGCCCCCGGAGCCATGCCCGCCCGAGGCAGATGCGCCAGCGCTAGCCCGGCCGCCGCTGGTCGGACCCGCGCCAGTGCTCGCTTCTCCCGCACCGCCACTTGCACCTCCGCCACCGTTGCTCGCGAGGCTGCCCGCGCTACCGCCCGCTCCGCTGGCCTGGGCGCCACCTGTGCCGCCGGGGGATAGACCGCCATCAGCCGCCCCGGCGCTGCCGTCGGCCGCCGGCACGCCGGCGTCGGCGGTCTCGTTGGCCAGCCAAGGGGTCGCCCCAGGCTCTGCCCCGGTCTTGCTCAAGGCAAGCGCATACGCCGTGGCGATATAGGGCTGGCTTCCCGGCATGGTCACGTGCAGGCCCGAGCTATCCTGGGTGAAGGTCAGGGCATTGGCGTCCCCGCCCAGGCCCGAGGGTCCGAAGAGAAAGACCTTGCCGCTGCCGATGGCGAAGGCGGTGCTGGTCACCGAGGTCAGGGTCACCTGCTTGCCGTTGCCCGGCCAGCCCATGAAAATGGCGTAAAGGGTGTTGCCGTCCTTGGCCACGGTGTAGCGGACGTCGGCGGAAGTTCCGGCCGTGGGCGTGGTAAACGAGCCTCCGCCCATCTTGGTCGGTCCTTCCCCGTATACCCTCCAGGCCCGGGTGTTGTAGATGGCGGTACCCGACTGCTTGAGGAAGGCGCCCATGGTGGCGAGGATGGTCTGCTGCTCCTGGGGTATGGTGCCGTCAGCCATGGGCGAGATGTTGAGCAGGAGATTGCCGCCCTTGCTGACTCGGTCTATGAAGGCGTCCAAGACCGCCTGGGGTGAGTAGTAGGTCATGCCGGTGGTGTAGCACCAGCTGCTCACCCCGATGGCGTCATCGGTCAGCCAATACGGCGTAGTGATGTCGGCCGGGCCACCCCGTTCGTAGTCGTAGACGGCGGTCTGACTGTTGAGGCCATCCTTGTAGGTCGCCACCACGTCCTTCCCCCATCCGAGCGCGGCGTTGTAGTAATAGGCGAGAAATTCGAGCAGGTGGGTCTGGTCGACCAGGTTGAGGTCGAAGTCCTGCCAGAGGACGTCGGGCTGGAACTCGTCGATGACCTCCTTGAGCTTGGCCAGCCAGAGATCGTTTTCCGCCGCCGTGCTCTGCTGGGCGTAGAGAATGATCAAGTTGGGATCGGTCTGAGGAGGCACCCACTGGTAGTAGCCGTTGAAATGGTAGGCCGTGTGCAGCGCGGCGACAATCTTGAAGCCCGCCTTGCGGAAGGCATTCACGTGCAGCTGGGCCAGGTTGAGCTTCGGTCCGTGGTCGAGGGAGTTCCACGGGTTGGCCTTGCTATCCCACATGGAGAACCCATCGTGGTGCTCCATGCTGGGGCCCACGTAGCGCGCACCGGCATTGAGGAAGAGCTGGGCCCAGGCATCGGGATCCCAGTTGCCGCCCGACGAGGTCAACGCGGGGGCGAACTGCACGAAGCTGCCGCTCTTGTCCTTGGCGCCGTCGATGAAGTTGTTGTACGGCCAGTTGGAGTCGGGATCGCCGTAGGTTGCCATGTGATGGGCGTACACGCCGTCGGTGTCACCCGACTTGTCGTACATGTTGCGCGGGTACCACTCGCTATCGAAGGCGGGGACGCTGTACACCCCCCAGTGAAAGTAGATGCCGAACTTGGCGTCCTCGAACCACTCCGGAGCCGGTGTGTGGGTGTTGACCGAGGCCCAGGTTGCCGTGTACGGCGTCTGCCCGGCCGCGGGGACCGGCCACATGGCGGCCGCCGTGAGGCAAGCGAGCGCGGGCGGGAGTGCGAAATGGGCTTGGCGGGCAACGGTCATGGTTGGGCTCCTCGGCAGCCGAGTGTACAGCCGGATACGTGACGCTGGTAGGCGCACCCCCCATGACACGTCGGCGGCTAGGTCTGGTAAGACAGGAATGGCCACATCTTACCGGGTTGGCGTAGAGGGCGCTTATGAGCGTTTCGCAGCGGCCGAGAGCGGAGGGCTTCCTTTGCTGCGAAATCTCTAGCACAATACGCGTTGGTACCAGGCCCTAGCACAACATCCCACCCCGGGCAGCCGCCCTGGCCCGCCTGGGCGCGGGGCGTGATGAATTCCCCAAGGAGAACCGCATGCAAGCCTTCCGAATACACGCCCGATTGGCCCTGCTAGCCGCTCCCTTAGCGCTGGCGCCGACTTGGCTCATGACCGTGGGATGCTCGAGCAGCCCGGGCGCGGGCGGCGGGGGCGGTGCGGCAGGCAACCTGAAGGTAAGCGGCGGAGCACTGGGCTTGGGAGGAGCGCGAGCTGCGGGAGGCGCAACCAGCAGCGGCGGAGCGGTCTCCAGCGGGGGCAGCCCGGCCGGCGGGAGCTCGGCGAGCGGAGGTATGGCCACCGGCGGGAGCTCGGGGAGCGGAGGTCTTGCGCCATCTGGCGGAAAGGCGGG
>Ga0187889_10003482_pt1 | contig 13863 bp, 13 predicted proteins | sample June2016WEW_7_10_2_FD_132992 | JGI IMG/M metagenome (GOLD analysis project Ga0187889, IMG submission 132992) | Peatland microbial communities from SPRUCE experiment site at the Marcell Experimental Forest, Minnesota, USA - June2016WEW_7_100 | ecosystem: Environmental > Terrestrial > Soil >... | reverse complement strand
GTCACCGAGTCGCGCGTGTGCCAGATCCACGGCGAAGCCACCCGCCGCCTGCGAGCCTCGCTGTCGAATATCGAAGACGCGGTCGCGGCTTGACGGGATGGGCAACGACCAGGTCGGTCGCAGGCCACCGGCCGTCGCCGACGTGTAACAAGCTGGGATCATTGGCCTTGTACCTCGTGCAAGAATCTGCTCAAGGTTTGCTCACCCGGGCCGATGTGGGAATACATGGCAGGACAGACCGATCGTGAAGCTCGCAAAGGCCCCCATGGCTCGCCCCTTAGCGGAGACGTGGAGGGGCTCGCGCGCCAGATGAGAGTGCAAGAACTGCGGCGACAAGTGGCGGAGGGGGCCTACAAGGTTCACCCGCAGCGTCTCGCACTCAGGATTTTGGTCAAAGCGCTGCGCAACAAGACCTGAGCTACCGCGCCGGTGTTCGGCGAACGGCGGGCTCCGGTGATATCGGAAACTGCATCCGTCGCGGACGCGGGCGAGCTTGCGTTCTGGCTTTCCCGCGCTTCGGCGTTGACGGGACGATACGCTCCCCAAGGTCAGCTGGCGGAAAAGCGCACATAGGTGTGCTCCTCACCGGTAGCCGCCCGCAGGGCCTTGAGGATGGCCTCGCAATGCGTCTTCACCTCGGGCCGCGCCGGTCCGCGCAATCGGCCCTCCAGCTCCTTGACCACCAAGGGGATCTGGAGCTGGTTAAACAACGTGTCGCCGAAGGGGTCCACGAAGCGCAGACAGGGTGAGCCAAGATCTTCGCGATCGGGGAGCAGCTTCTCGGTCAGGTTGCCGGCGTCCAGGACCTCGTCCTGGACTTCGCCTGATTCGGTTTCTACGCAGATGTCGATTCCCATGGTGCCCTCCGGCCTGGAAGTCGTCAGTTAGCTCCTAACTATACGTACGTTCGAGCAGCTGCCGCAAGAAAGGGAGAGCCATGGAGCGGGGAACCCGGTAGATTCGAGCCTCGTTTACCGTGTCTATCGCGTCCAATCATAGGCGACGAGCCAAGCGGCCGGCGGCTGACGAAGTCGCAATCACCAACCCTTCCGACGGCGGCTTCTGGTTCTGGCTCTTCAAGCTCTATGCCTTCGCCGGCCTGTGCGCTCTGGGCCTAATCATGCTCTCGGCCATCGGCCTCTACGCGTACCTCGCCAGCACGCTGCCCGCCTTGCCCGACTTCGACCGCTACCGCCTGGAGGCTCCCGAAACCACGCGCCTGCGGGCCTGGGATGGCACCGAGCTGGCCGATCTGGCCGCCGAGCACCGTCAGATTCTGCCCCTGGAGGCTTTCCCGCGAAAGCTCTTGCAGGCTTTCGTGGCCATAGAAGACCGCAGATTCTACGAGCACGGTGGCCTCGACTATCGGGGCATGCTGCGCGCCTTGCTCGCGAATGTGCGCGCGGGGCACGTCGTGCAAGGCGGCTCCACCATAACCCAGCAGGTTGCGCGATCCTTCTTGCGCTCCTCCGAGCAGACACTCGAGCGCAAGATTCGCGAGGCGATATTGGCGCGCCGCTTGGAAGCGCGCTACCGCAAGGACCAAATCCTCACCCTCTACCTGAATCAGATTTTCCTCGGCCATCAGTCCTATGGCGTGGCCGCGGCCGCGCGCCGGTACTTCAACAAGCAAGTGAGCGAGCTCGACTTGGCCGAGATGGCAACCATCGCGGGGATTGCCCAAGCTCCTAGTCGGTATTCGCCCCTGCTCGCGCCCGAGCTGACGCGGGCGCGCCGAGATCAGGTACTGGCGGCCATGGCGACGGCGGGGGTGATCGACGAAAACGTCGCCCACAGCCTAAGGGCGCAGCCCATCCGGGTGCACCAGCCGCCCGACGTCTTCCGCGAGCGCTCGCCCTACTTCGCCGAGCATGTCCGTCGCGACATAGCTCGGCGCTACGGTGACAAGGCCTTGTGGCAAGGCGGGTTGGAGATCGAGACCACCCTATTGCCGTGGGTAGATGAAGCTGCCCAAGAAAACGTCGATTTCTCGCTGCGCAAGCTCGACAAGCGGCAAGGTTGGCGAGGCCCGCTCGCGCACTTGACCGGCACGGCTGCCCAAGAGCTAAGGCAGCGCTCAGCGGCCCGCTACGGCTCGGCGCTCCTGAAAGAGGGCCAGCTCTATCTCGGCTTGGTCGAGCATACCGGGGGGGGCAGCGCCGAGGTTCGCGTGGGCGAAAGGGTCTACCCTCTGCCTGCCTCGGGCATGGATTGGGCGTTCGCCTACAGCAGCGTCGATTCGACCAACGGCAAGACCCTGTCCAGCACCAACGCTGTCCTGCACCCTGGCGACCTGGTTTGGGTGACACCGCTCCACCGATCTCGGCGGCGACGCTTCTCCGATTGGACCTACAACAGCGCGGGTGAGGTCGAATGGCTGCCCGCGTTTTCCGATCGCCCGCCTCCGCGCGGCCCGACCGCGCTAGCGCTCGAGCAGACGCCCCGGGTGCAAGGATCGCTGTTTTCGTACGACCACCAGACCGGCTACGTCATCGCGATGGTCGGCGGTTTCGACTTCGACCGCTCGGAGTTCAATCGCGTCGTGCAGGCGTGCCGGCAACCCGGATCTACGTACAAGCCCATCTACTACTCGCTCGCCCTCGACCGCGGCTACGGCTACACCTCGCTGCTCAACGATACCCCCCGCGCCGAAGTGGATCCGATCACCGGCGAGGTCTGGACTCCTAAGAATCTCAACAACACCGTCGAGTACCAGGTCAACCTCGAATACGCTCTCATCTGGTCGAAGAACGTTCCCTCGGTCCAACTCTTCAAGCTGCTGGGCGGCAAGGACGTGGCCGCATGGGCACGCGGGCTGGGCATGACAACGCCCATCATTCCCGATCAAGCGTTGGCCCTCGGCGCTTCCTGTACCCGCATCGACGAGCTCACCCGAGCATTTTCGGCCTTTGCGCGCAACGGCTCTCTGGCAGACCCCGTCTACGTGCGCCGAGTGCGCGATCGCTCCGGGCGCGTGATCGAGGACAACAGCAGCGCCACCGATCCTATGTCGTCGCCCGACGAGCGACTCGACCGCATGGTGGCCCTGGCCGGCCAATACCGCAAGGACGTTATCCCGCCGCGCACTGCTTGGCTGACCTCACAGCTTCTCCGACGGGTGGTAACCAAGGGGCACGCGCCCTCGTTGCGCAGCGCCGGTCTGCTAGTAGGTGGCAAGACCGGGACGTCGAGCGCCACCATGGACACTTGGTTTGTCGGCTACACCTCGCGCTGGATGACCACCGCATGGATCGGTGATGACCACCGCGAACGTCCTTTGGGTTTCAAGGATGCCGCCTTCATGCTGACCGTCCCCATGACCGCCCGCTACCTGTCCGAGGTCACCGCGGGCCAACCCCTCAAAGAGATCCCCTGGCAGCGCCCCCCGGGAGTCAGAGCCAACGACACCGGGGGAAACCTGCGCACCACGATGGATGAAGTGAAGGCCGACGCGGATCTGGTCAAGAGGGGGCACAAGAAAGGCTGAGCCGCCCGACCAATTTGCCCAGCCCGTGCCGGTCACCGCTTCCTCGGCAGGCCGCCAGCGTTACCGCTCAGCGTCCTTGCTGCCCACCACGGTAAGGTTCATGCCAATCTGGACTGCCAGCGGCTTGCCGTCCACCATCACCGTGGTCTTCCCGTTGTGGTACCAGCCGAACGACCCGGTCGAGAACTCGCGTTTGTCGGCCAGTAGCTCGGCACCGCCGATGGTGATCTTGATCGGCTCGGCCTTTTCCAGGAAGTGCGTCTTCGAAATGGGGCAGGGTAGTTTTGCCATAGCGCGCATGCTAGCACGGGAGGAGCGATTTTGGCCGGGGGACTGCTCTCGCGACTCTCGCGTCAGCCGGGCCCGCCTCCCTGCCCCGACCTTCCTTGGTCCTTGTCCTCAACCGCCAACCGAAGAAGGTAGCTATGCTCATACCAGGGCATCGATCGCGATCTCCATGGTCGAGATCGCGATGCCGCACCAGGGTTGGGCCAAGGTTGTCAATGGCGGAGCAGGCCGAGGACGATCTCGAGCACAATGAGCAGCACTACCGTGGCCTCGAGGAAAAACAGGCGCCGGTCGCGCGCCACGTCGGTGATGACCTCGAGAACGTCCTGCACGCTCTTCAGCTTGAGCTCGAGCGATTGGTAGCGGTCGACCAGATCGAATTCCACCCGCAACATCTGGTAGATTCGATCGGCGCCCGCGTCGTCCCAAATGGCATCCGGCTTGTCTAGCAAGTGCAATACCGAGAGCACTTCGCTGCGCGTGCCGATCGCAGCTCCTATGAATTTGAGCAAATGGCGAGTGCGCATTGGCATGGTGCCCGCCTTCTCCAGCTCGTTACCCAGCTTGTCGGTGTCAACGAACATCTGGTCAACAATGCTCTCGTAGTAGTCCATGGCTGCGCTTTGCCCCACGATCAAGGCCACGACCGTGGTCCGCTCGAAAGTCAACCGGTCGACCAGCAAGCCACCACCATCCATCTCGGTGCGGGCGCCCTGCACCTCGCGCACGGTCAGCTCCTCGTTGGCGACCTGCGCCTTGGTCAGACCCGGCCGGGCGCCCGCTAGACGCGCCAACTCGGCCGCCCGTACTTCCGAAGCCACGTCGCAAAAGACCACGGCGCCAAAGTGGTAGAAGAAGATCGTCCCCCCGGTGGGGGGCTGGAACCAGAGCTCGCGTGGCGAGCGCTTGGCCTCCGGGTAGGCCGCCGCCAGCTCCTTGAGGGGAAAATTCTCGACGAAGGCCGCAGCGAAGAAGGTGTGGAGGCGCCCGTGGGCCGACGCGGTCGACGTGCTCGATGGGCTCGACGTGCTCGATGGGCTAGATGTGCTCATGGATGGCCGGCAACGCAGATTGGCAAAGGGAGAGATTGCAACAAAATCCAGCATAAGACCAATTGCATCCGTGTCGCCAAAGGACTAAGACCGCTGGTGATTCTTTCCCCAATCCACCAATCCGGAGGCCAACCGATGAGGATCAACGCGATCTTGTTCGCCATGGGAAGCTGTCTTGCGCTGGGTGCGTGCGCCTCGACCAGCGGCTCAGGCGGTGACGAACCCCTGCCGGTCGTGGTCCGTGACGGCACCCAACCCTCGCTCACCACGGGAGGTATTCCCCCGGACAAGCAGGCTGACATCTATCTGGTGCTGCAGGAGCGCGATGCCTCGGCGCGCAAGTGCTACCAAGACGTGCTCAACGAGAAGCACACCCGCGAATTCAAGGGCACGGTCAAGCTCATGCTTTCGCTGAACACCGACGGAACGGCCAAGGCGGTGCGTATCATGGGGGGAACACTGGGCAACAAGGAAGTGGAAGATTGCCTGGTCCAGACGGTGAAGGAGTTCGAGTTTCCCAAGCTCGAGCGGGCGGGTGACCTCCAGTACGAATACACCTTCGAGCCGCAGTACTAGCGGCTAGGGTCGCGCTGGAGCGCCGTACGAGTCCGTACGAGAACAGAAGTCAGGCGCTGTGCGCTCGTGTGGTTGGGCGCCCGGCTGAGGGAGAGCTGCGTCCACGGGCCGGATCGCGAGCGGTAGGTCGGCTGGCCACCCCGGCCGACATCAGCACCTATCGGAAGGAGTCTGATCATTTTTCGGGCAAGTCCGCTATTGTTCGCTAGCTGAAAAAGTGTATAATCCGTTACAGGACATGAGGCGAAGTATTTTCTCGCTCGTTCTCCTGACAGCCACTGTTTCGGCCTGTGCTTCGGAGCCGGAGGTTGTTCCCGCCCAGGCCATCCGGCCGCCACCCAAGCACCGTAGTGGCAGCGCCCGGGCCGCCCCCCGGGTGGGCGGCGACGAAGCCATGGCTATCAAGATGTCGGTCGGCTATCTCGACGAGCGTGCCGTCGACAGCGCAATAGAGCCCCATGAGCGCGCCATGGCGGCCTGCTTCGCGCGGGCTGGGAAAGCTCGCACTTATCTCTCGGGGCAAATCGTCATGCGCTTCGTGGTAGCTGCCAGCGGAGAGGTTTCCGATGTCCAGGTCATCAGAAACGACCTCGGCAGCTATCCGGTGGAAAATTGCCTCGTCCTCCAGGGCAAGCAAATCGTCTTCCCCGTTCCCGAGGGTCGCTCGGCAACCGATTTCGAATATTCCATGAGCTTCACCTCCACGGGCGAGCGATCGGTAGTCCCGTGGAGCGCAAGGGAAATGGCGCCCTATCTGTATGCCATATCGACCGAGCTAGCCGATTGCGGCCAGCTTGCGCCCTCGGACGTAGACGTAGTCGCCTACGTGGAGCCGGGCGGCGCCATAGGCTCCGTGGGCTTCGCGTCGCAGAGCACGCTAGACCCAACGGCGGCCGTGTGCGCAGTGGCGCTTATGAGTAGGATTCGCATCGACGACGCTCACACCGCTCACTCCGGAGTGGTGCTACGTGCCACTTTCCCGATGGCGCTCGCCTTCGAGCCTCCCTTGGCCGATTCGCACAAGCTCAAGCACGCCAGGCGGCACTGACCGGCGCTGCGTCATCTCAGCTCACTTGCATCTGAGGCGCTATTTCGTCAAAGCGCGGGTCAGATTGGCGGCCAGGCCAAGCAGACGCAAAATTTCGTCCCCGCTCGCCTCGACCCGCAGCTCGAGAGTGCTCTCGGCACGCGAGACTTCGGCCCGGCTGACCAGGGCGGAAAAACCGCCTATGAGAACGAGCGGATTGGCGAGCAACTTGCGCTGCCAGACCGGCACCTCGGCCTGCCAAGCTTTCGCGTCGGCGTCGGTTTTGAACTCGACGATCAACTGTATATAGGCGGGGGAGATGCCCACCAGAAGGGTGAGCAGCTCGGGAGCGACGCTCTCCACCGTCGCCCTCGGCCTATCCTCTTGCACGCCTCGCGTCCCGGGTAGCACCAGGGCGGCAGGTGGCGCGGCCCCGCCCAAGAGCTTTGTCGCACACATCATGAATGCGGCGTCCTCGGGCATAGCCTCATCCTCGGCCGTGATGCGGTCTATGATTTCACGCCAGCGCACCGGAGAGCTCGGCCCCCGCTTGGGGTCGACACCCAGCAGTTGTCCGGCATAGGCAGGAGTTGCCATGAGGGCAAGGTCGGGCGACGGCAGCACCAAGATGCGGTCGTCCTGGTCCCAACCCTGGCCTGCCCCGTCTGCCCGGTTCCCCACATCGTGGCGGATGCCGACCGGGCGCCCGTCGATAGTGCGCCAGGTGATCGAGCCGTGTCCCGCGCGCGCCGCACGATCGAAGCCAGCCTGCAGGCCAGCGTCGCCCAGATGGTGACGGGCGGCCAAGAAGGTGACCCTGGCATCGGCCGGATCGGGCGTGGCGACGAGGAGGCTGTCGAAATCCCGATAGAGGTCGAAACCCGACCCGTCGATCAGTCGACGCCGGTCGGGCAGGAGCATCAACAATTGGTCCAGAGCAGCGAATATCTTGTCGCTTTCGGGTGAGGCTCTGATCCGATCGAGGTGCAGGAGCGCCACCAGCCGCGATCCCTCGGGTCCGTTGGGACGCAGGTCGCCCGGCCGACGTCGTCCCCCGTCCGCGCTGGCATCGCCGGCATGGCCGTACCCGCCAGCATCCGGCGGCCAGGACACGCCCCCGTCCAGGACTGCCACCTTCACCTCCCGCGAGCCACCATGCGCCATAGATTGGTGCCGAGGCCTGGCGGGCTTGGGCAAAGAGCGGGCAGACGCGGGTGATTGCGCTGGGCCAGGGCGAGCTCCCAGGGGCAGATCCTTGACCAGATCCACCGACACGAGCTGCACCCGTAAACGGGGCAGCAGCTCGAGCGACTGCCAGCTGGCCACAGCCACGAGCGAGGCGACCGCCGCGTGCGCGGCCAAGGATATGGCCGTGGCCAAGAGGGTACGGCGGAGGTTCGTGCTCAGACGCCGGCCGTGAAACATGAACGCCAAGGGCTGACGCTACCGGGCCAAAGCTCGCAGTCGCGCTGCGATGACGGTTGGGTGAGGGGCACACCCAACCGTGACGAGCGCTCCATCGCGCGGACGCTTCTGCGCTATCGCGGTCAGGCTGGCGGCCAGGAAGATCTTCGCGATTCGCGACTCCAGATCAGGTTTCTTGGTCGCATCGAGGGCAATGACCATGCCGCCCGGCTGCAGCGCGGGAAGAAGGCCGAGCAGCAGATCCGCGGCCGCGTTCTCGTCTTCGATATCGATCAGGCTGTCAAGCAGCGCGGCTCCTATGGAAGCCGGCGCCAGCGGCAGGTCGGCGGCGGCCAGGGCGAGGTTGAGCGGGAGGCCGAGCTTGCCGGCTCGCTTCTTGGCTCGCAGCGCTGAAGCGCGCCTGTTCTCTTCGACCAGGGCCAAGACCGGCATTTCTGACGCCAGAGTTTCCGCCAACCAAAGGCTAGACAACACCAAGACCGGCGCATGCTCCCGCACCAGAGCACAGACTTGGGCGAGCGTCGCCTGGCTGCCTAACGTCCCCGAGAGCAACGGACCGCGCATGGCGCGCACTATAGGTTCCGGCGCAAGCAGCGGCAATTGCTAATCAGCCACCCCTATGTATGGGGTCTTGCTAGATTTGCCGGGATGGCCTTTCTAACGACGCTCGATGCCAGTGATGCAAGCCTGGGTGGGAAAGCCCGCTCACTGGCCCGACTAGACGCCGCCGGGCTCGCCACGCCCGCGGCCTTCGTGGTCACCGACACCCTCTTTCGTGCAATCTGCCCGAGCGCAAGTGAGCTGGCGGCCCCAGAACAGACCGAGCTCGTGTCACTCGCGTCATTGGATCGACGGCGAGAGGAAATCGAGCGCGCGGCCTGGCCGGCTGGCTTCGTCGCCGAGCTGCGCTCCCGACTTGCCTGCCTTGCGGCCAACCGCTTCTCGGTTCGCTCTTCGTTCGCGGGTGAAGACACGGCGGGCGCGCTGGCCGCCGGCGTGTACGCTTCGCGCGTCGGCGTAGGCGCGAACGAGGTCGAGGCAGCCATCCGCGACGTGCTCAGCTCGGCCTTTTCCCCGGGCGCGGCGGCCTATGCAAGAGCCCATGGACAGAGCCCAGGCGAGGGCCCGCGCTCGGTACTGATCCACGTTTTCATGCGCGGCCGGGCTGAAGGTAGCTCGGCCTTCGCCCCCGGCGCGATGGCGGAGCCCACGGTCATGCTGCGTCGGGGCTACTTGCCTGCCGACGCGCGGGTAGATCTGCAGAACAGCGTGCGCAAGCTGACCCAGACCATGGGCGCGCTCGAGGTCGAGTGGGTGCTCGAGCGACGCGGACTGGTCTATCTGCAGGCCAGGCCCTTCGCGCCCCCACCCGCGCCCATCGACTGGCCGGGCTGGCACGATCTGCCCGAAGGACAAGAGCGCGGGCTATGGCGCTGGGATGCTGCCCATAATCCTCTCCCGCTTTCCCCTGCCCAGTCCGGGCTGGTCAAGCTGGTGGACGAGCGCTGCCTCATCGGAATACGCCAACGCGTCCTGGGCGGCTACCTCTGCTACGCCCCCGACCACCGTCCGCTGCCCGCGGGCATCGAGCCGACGGCGGCGGCCGAGTATTTTGCGGCGGCGCAAAGCGATTTCGAGAGCCGCCGGGCGGGGCTTGCACCTGGCCCCCAGATCGACGAGGCACTTGAGCTCTTCGCCATGGTGTACGAGCGCATACTGGGTGTGCTCAGGCCTGCTCTCCAGCGCTCGCGCGCGGCCCTGGCGAGCTTCCTCGAACGCCGTGCCCCCGGGCAGCTCGCGCTCTTGCCAGCCCTGACCGCGGACGTGGCCTCGATCGCCAGGGAGCGTCGTGAGCGCGCCGAGGCGATTTTTCAAGCTGCTAGCGATGAGGAGCGCATGGCAGCCCGGGCCGCATATCTGGCCCGCTTCGGGGACGAAGCTCCGGTTTGGGACCTGTGCTGTCCCACCTACGAAGAAGAGCCCGCACAGCTAGAGCTAGCCGGACGATCGTCCGCGTGGCCGCCATCCCGGACGACCTCACCCGCTCTCCCAGCGACCTCGGGCGTTCAGGTAGGAATGGACCTGCCTGCTCAGCCAGCAAGCCGGACCGCGGCCTGGCGCGCCGCCAGCGCCGCTGTGGAATATCAGCTGGCCGAAACCGAACGAGCCACTTGGCGCCGGGCACTTACCGACGCCCGCACGGCAGCCGCTCTAGCCGAAGCTGACGACTGGCTCTACGCCAAGGCACAAGCCGTTGTCCGCAAAGCCCTCCTGGCCACCGGCCAGCGCCTGCGCAGCTCGGGCGACCTGGCGAGCGCGGACGACATCTTCTTTCTGCCACTTGACCTGGCGCGCCAACTGGAGCACGGGCCGCCGCAGACGGTCGACCTGCGCCAAGCGGCGGCTGCCGGACGAGCGGCTTGGCAGGCGGCCCAGAGAGAGCCGCCGCCGCCCGAGCCTGGCGCTATGGCATGGGAAGGCGCCGTGCGCGGTTACGGCACGGGAGGAAGAGCGGTGGGCCGGATCTGGCGTCATCAAGGGGGCCCGGGCCAGTCAGGCTACCCTGGCTGGCCGGGCCAGCCGGTTCCGTCGGGCCGTGCCGAGACCCCGGGCTGCCCGCCTCCGTCGGGCTATGCGCCCATGACCGAGAGATCGATCGTCCTAGCTCGCACCCTGCTCCCAACCGAGCTGCCACTCATCGCGGCAGCGGGCCTGGTGACCGAGACGGGCGGACCGCTCGACCACGTTGCGGCCCAGGCACGCGAGCGCGGGATTCCGGCGGTGATCGGAGCGGCAGGAGCATTGACGGTGTTTTGCGCCGGGGATCTGGTACTAGTCGATGGCGACCGCGGGCTAGTGGTCAGGCTCGACCGTGGGTAAGCGAGCGCGCGGCCAGAGCGGGGCTCGACGGCACGGTCGGCCCCGCCAGCTTCTGCGCCGCTGCTCTGGCTCGACCTTTGTTGACACGCTCGCGCAGCTCCTTGCCAACCTTGAAGAAGGCCAAGCGCTTGGGCTTGACATGCACCATGTCGCCCGTGCGCGGATTCCGTCCTTCGTAAGCCTTGTAACTGCGCACCGTGAAGCTGCCGAAGCCCCGAATCTCGATCCCATCGCCCTGCGCAAGCGCTTGCGCCATGCAGGCAAAAATCTGATCGACCAACAGCTCCGCACGAGCCCAGGGAAACTTGAGCTTGTCGGCGACCACCGCGATAAGATCAGCCTTGGTCATGCGTTAGTCCTCGCAATGTAGCGAAAATCAAGGATTTAGTCGAGAGCACGAGCTGGCAGGGGCGCCGCAGGATCGCTGCGATAGCGGTAGGAGCGAAAAAACGAGTACTCGACGCAGTTGTGCCGCGCGTAGAAGTCGATGACGTCACGCCAGCCCAGCTCTCCCTTGTCGATACCGTCTTTGATGTCCCGCCACGAGAAAGTTTGCGGACACAAGCTGCCCTTCGGCGGAACATGACCCGCCGCGGTGCGCGGATCGTACAGCGTCGCGTTAGGCGGCACGCGGGATACATAGTAGGCTGACAATGCAGGCAATTCGATCACTTCGATACGGTCGAGATCGAGGTAGGGGTCCTTGCGATAAACACACTCGGTGCGCAGGATGGTTTGCCCTGGCTCGAGCGCAATCGCATTATGGGGCAGATTGGCTTTGAGGGCGCATTGGGACTGGCCCCTGATCGAGGTCTCAATGCGATAGGCCAAGAAGAGCGGCGTGAGGTTCTCGATGCGCAGCACTAAATTATCGACGGCGATGGTGTGCGATTCGAAGGTGGAAGTTTCCTTGCTCACCTCCAGCGATATGCGCAAGTGCCGCGTCTCGATCGGGGCCTTGAGCCGCAGACGCTGCCTGGTGCGCAGCTCGTCGAAGTACGGATTGGGTTGCGCCAGTTCTTCATAGCTTGGCGCATCGATCGCGAAGGCCCTGGCGTCATCTTCTATGAGAGCTTTGTAGTAGAGCACGGAGAAGCGCTGCTCGGAATTGATCATCACCGATAAGGGGGGCGCCGGGTCGGGCTGCTTGGGGGAAGGCGAGGGGGTGCTAGCGACGTGCAAAATCCAGACGCCAAGCGCGATGGTGGACGCTCCCGTCAGCAGCACGGCCAGGGCGAGCGGCTTGCCTTCCACGTCCGGTCACCCGAGAATCGCGACCCCACCCAGGTAGGGCTGGAGCACGGCCGGCACGTCCAGCTTGCCATCGGAGCGTTGATAGTTTTCTAGCACCCCGATCAAGGTCCGCGGCAACGCTAGCGCCGAGCCGTTCAAGGTGTGGACGAAGCGAGCCTTCTCCTTGCCGTCCTTGAACCTGATCTTCGCTCGGCGCGCCTGGAAATCACCGAAATTAGAGCACGAGCTGACTTCCAGCCACTCGGCACAGCCGGGCGCCCACAGCTCGAGGTCGAACTTGACCATGGCGGAAAATGACAGATCACCGGTACACATCTCCACCACGCGGTAAGGGAGATCGAGCGCGCGCAGCACGTCCTCCGCATCCGCCAGCAAGCTGGCCAACTCGGCCATGGAGCTCTCCGGACGCACGAACTTGACCAACTCGACCTTGTCGAATTGGTGGCCCCGCTTGATCCCGCGGGTATCGCGGCCCGCCGCCATCTGTTCGCGCCGGAAACAAGCGGTGAACGCCACGTGCTTCACCGGCAAAGCAGAGCCCTCCAGAATCTCATCGCGATAAAGGTTGGTGACCGGTACCTCGGCCGTGGGTATGAGCCAGAAATCCTCGCTGATGTCCCGGTAGAGGTTGTCGCCGAATTTGGGCAAGTTGCCGGTGCCCACCAGGCACTCGCGCCGCACCAGGTAGGGTGGCAACACCTCGATGTAGCCGTGCTTGGTGGTGTGCAGATCCAGCATGAACGAGATCAAAGCCCGCTGGAGCCTGGCCCCCCAGTCGCGCAGCACATAAAAGCGGCTGCCCGCGATCTTGACCCCGCGCTCGAAATCGATCACGCCCCAGCGCGGCCCGAGATCCCAGTGCGGCTGCGGAGCAAAAGCGAAGCTGCGCTCGCGCCCCTCTTTGCGCACCACCCGATTCTCGCTCTCGTCCTTGCCCACCGGAACCGACGGGTGAGGAAGGTTAGGCAACTCGAGCAGCTTTTGTTCCAGATCCGCCTCCTGGGCCGCCAGATCCTCGAGCAGCCGCTGGTTGCGCTCCTTGAGCTCCGCCCCTTTGGCCTTGATCTCCTCGCGCACCGACGGGGACGCCTTGGCGATCTCCTTCGACAAGCGGTTCTGCTCCGCCTGGATGGCTTGCGAATCATTCTTGAGCTTGCGGACCCCCTCATCGAGGACAATCACCGCTTGCAAATCTACGGCCGCGCCAAGGCTGCGCAAGCCAGCGCGCACGTCTTCCGGGTTTTCACGCACTAGTCGGATGTCGAGCATGGAGGGATGGAGTGTACGACGACTTGCCCTCCGCTCGCCAGAGCACCTTGCGCCAAGTGCGCCGGGAGCGCCAAAGGCACCTCGACTATTGGACTATTGGACTAGTGGGGGGGGAGGCTAGCCGCCTATCCCGCTCTTCGATGTGATCTGGGAAGGGCAGCTCACCTGCTCGTAGATCAGCGCAGGATTGTCAGCCGAGCTATACCAGCCGGTGAACCAGTTGCAGCCCGCGAGCAGCGCCGGCTTGCTCCCGAAGACCGATTGGCACTTACCTTTCATCCAGGAGGGATCGTCGTTGCACTCCGAGAGCAACCCTCCATAGGTGGAACCGAGGTCGGCCGACCCGCCCCACTCCGCGCTGCACGCGTTGTTCGCGCCCACGCCACCGCCGGGAACGAGCAAGTCGAACTGGTTGGCGGCGATGTTGCCGATGTTGATGGCCTGTACGATCATCTGCTGCCCCTTTAGCGCGGCCGCACCAGGGTTGTTCGCGGCATTGTCGGACGATCCGGTGAACTGGAAGAGGTAGCACGTGCCACAGCTGCCGTTGTGGGCAACGAAGCCATACGACATGTTGGTGCTGGCGTCATACCAAGGCGCCAGGT
>Ga0187889_10003478_pt1 | contig 13881 bp, 10 predicted proteins | sample June2016WEW_7_10_2_FD_132992 | JGI IMG/M metagenome (GOLD analysis project Ga0187889, IMG submission 132992) | Peatland microbial communities from SPRUCE experiment site at the Marcell Experimental Forest, Minnesota, USA - June2016WEW_7_100 | ecosystem: Environmental > Terrestrial > Soil >... | reverse complement strand
GGGGAGAGCACCATCTACCTGGAGTCGGGCGGCAAGACCCAACCCTATGCCAAGGCCCCGCTGGCCAATCATCCAGCTTTCGGGCCGGGCGGCAAGATAGCCTACGTCGCGGGCAGCCCGGTGCAGAGGGTCTACGTCGACCGTCGTCCCGTATCTCCACCCGGCTTCATGGCATCGGCGCCGGTGTTTTGCGAAACGCCGCAGGGGCTGATGCTTTTTTGCACAGTCAAGACCGCGGCGGGCTCCGACATAGTCGCCAGCTATCCCAATGGACAAGGCCTGCGCCGTTTCACCCAAAGACAGGCAAGGAACTGGGATCCGGCCTGCAGCCCCGACGGGCGGCTCTTGGCCTACTTCTCGACCCGGGAGCCAGGGCGAGGCGCTGGCCTGTACGTCGCGCCCATAGCGCGGCCCTGGCTGGCCAAGAAAATCCTGGGACAAGTCGGAGACTCGTTGCGCTGGGGAGCGCTGACCGTGCCGTAGGCGAGAAGCAGGACACAAGCAAAACCCTGGGCGCGTGGCAACCCGCCACACGTGGCGAACTGCCTCTGTCCGCCCGGCAGCAGATCGAGCGGATCGGCCGGATGCCTGACACTTTGGCTTGGCACGCGGGTTGCTGGGGTTGCTCCACTCACCCGAGGATGTTGCGGTCACCTCTCCCATGCGCCGCTGTTGCCGCCATCACCGTGGCTAGCGCCAACGGTGGCGGCCAGGCGGAGCACGGCCGATTGCCGGCCCGGGAAAGGAGCGCGCCCCCTGCTGGCACAACGCAGCCCCGACTGCCTACCATCGTCTTCCTACCCGACACGCAGTACTATGCTTCCGCCTTTCCGGACATCCTGGCGGCCCAGACCAGTTGGATTGCGCATGAGCAGCAACGACTCGGTATCGCCGGTGTAGTTCAGGCGGGAGACCTCGTCGACACTTGGTCCAGCCCGCCGCAGTGGAAAGTCGTCTCTTCGTCCATGCGCATCCTGGATAACCGGGTGCCCTACCTAGTGGTCCCGGGCAACCACGACACCGACAGCAGCCGCAATGGTCTGCTCGACAGCTACTTCGCCCCTTCCACCATGCCCTGGATCAGCGGCACCATGGTGCCTGGCAAGATCGACGATAACTTCGCCCTGCTCGACATCGGACCGCGGCAATGGTTGGTGCTCGGCCTCGAGTTCGGCCCACGTGACGCGGCGCTCGACTGGGCTGGCAGCGTGCTCAGAGCCCACGCCGAGCTGCCGGCTATCATCGTTACCCACGCCTACCTCTACGAGGATGGCACCCGCTATGGCTCGCCCCATCTTGGCATGGGGGACCATCCTCGCGGTGGCCAACGCTTCGCCCCGCAGGAATTCGATTACACGCCGACACAAGGAATCAATGATGGCGAGCAGATTTGGCGCAAGTTGGTGGTACCGAATGCGAATGTCCAACTCGTGCTGTGCGGGCACGACAACGGGGTGGCGCGACTCACCAGTCGGCGCCCAGACGGTTCACGGGTCCAGCAAATCTTGGCGGACTACCAATGGCTCCACCAAGGGGCAGACGACTACCGGGGTGGCAGCGGATTTTTGCGCCTCCTGGAATTTGACTACGACAAGCGAGAGCTTCACGTCGAGACCTATTCGCCCTACCTCGACCAGTCCCTGACGGACGACGGCAACCGCTTCACGCTCGTGCTGGACCTGTGATGCCCTGGCGAGGGTGCGCCACTCGTCACAGGCCTCTTGACGCACTTCCGTTCGGCTTGCGCCACGATTCCCTTCGCAGCGCAGCCGCGAGAGCGCGGCGTTGTGGGTCGGTGAGCACCAGATTGACCGCTTCGCAGAAGCGCACGAGGTTGACGGCGCCCCACTTGACGGTCTCGGGCCTTCGTCTCTATCGGATGGCACATCTTGGCGGGGCCATGCCACTGCCATGCCATTTTCGTTCGGACTCAAGCACCCCCGTATTCTCCGAGCCGATTGCATTCGTCCGATCGCCAGCGCATCACATCACTGCGTGGCACATTGCCTCACTCGGCGCGGCACCAAACTCCTAACCAGGCGATCGAGAGCAATTGCGGTCGGCGCACTCCGCCGTGGCATACGCCCTCGGTGCTGCGCGAGAGCGTGGTGGGCAGAAGCGCTAGCCTTCCTTCTCGAATCGCTCGAGCTTGCGATACATGGTGCGCCGATCGAAGCCTAGGATCTGCGCCGCCGAGGTCTTGTTGCCTCCTACGGCCTCCAGCACGCGCAGAATGTAGCGCTTTTCCACTTCCTGCATGGGCAGGAATGTCGTGGCATCCCCACCCACAGGCAACAGGCTCGTCCGCTTGTGCTCGCGTACTGTCTCGGGCAGATCCTCGACAACGATCTCATCGACACGGGTCAACGCGACCGCGCGCTCGATGGCGTTCTGCAGCTCGCGCACATTCCCCGGCCAAGGATAGGCCAACAGGCGCTCGGCGGCCGCCACCGATATGCCGGTTACACGCTTGCGAAGGCTCTTGGCCAGCTTCTGCGCGAACGCCTGCGCGAGCAACAATGTGTCGCCTCCGCGCGTGCGCAACGGCGGTACGGGTATGCGAATAACGTTGATGCGGAAGTATAGGTCCTGGCGAAATCGGCCTTCCTCGATCTCGGTCTCCAAGTCGCGGTTGGTAGCGGCCACCACGCGAGCGCGAAACGGCACCTCGGTATCGCTGCCCACGGGACGCACGGTACGAGCTTCGAGTGCGCGCAACAGCTTGACCTGCATGCCGGGAGGCATGTCGCCGATCTCGTCGAGGAACAAGGTACCGGAGCCCGCCTTGACGAACAGGCCGACGCGAGCGTCCTTGGCGTCGGTGAAGGCTCCCCGGGCGTGGCCAAAGAGCTCGCTCTCGAGGAGGCTGTCGGTCATGGCGGCGCAGTTCATGGCAACGAAGGGCCCGCTCCGGCGCGGGCCCCGATCGTGCAAAGCGCGGGCCACCAACTCCTTGCCCGTGCCACTCTCGCCTGTGATGAGAACCGTCGAATCTGCCTGAGCGGCCGCATCAACGAGGCCGCACATTTTACGCACGCCCGACGACTCGCCCATGATGTCAGCGAACGGCAGGGACGAGGTGACGACCTCGCGTAGGCGACGCACTTCTTCTCGCAGCTGGTGGTTCTGGCAGGCGCGCTCGGCGGCGACGACTAGTTGCTCAATCTCGAACGGCTTGGTGACAAAGTCATAAGCGCCGGCACGGATTGCGGCGATGGCTGTCTCGAGACTGCCGAAGGCCGTGATGACGATGATGGGAAGGTCAGGGCGCCGGTCGAGGATGCGACGGCTGAGCTCGAGGCCGTTCATCTGCGGCATGTTGATATCGACCATGACCGCGTCGAAGTCTCCCTCGCTGACGGCGGCGAGCGCCTGGTCGGGGGCACAAAGACTACTCACCTCGAAACCTTCGCGACCAAGCCCGTCGCACACCAGGCGTCCGAGGGCGGCATCGTCGTCAACAATCAGGACGTTCTTGGGCATGGCTTGACTCCGGGGCATGGGGCGAGGGCAGATAAATAGAAAATCGACTTCCCTTGCCCACGGCACTACTGGCGGCGACCCAGCCTCCGTGGTCACGCACAATGCCATGCGCAACCGACAATCCCAGGCCGGTGCCGTTCCCAACTTCCTTGGTGGTGAAGAAGGGCTCGAAGGCATGCCGAAGCTGCTCGGTGGTCATGCCCACGCCAGTGTCCTCAACGTGGATTGACGCATAGGCGCCTGCGGCGGCTGAGACGCCGGCAGGAGGGGAAACGACATCCTCAGATGACCGGATCGTCAAGACTCCGCCCTGAGGCATCGCCTGGATGGCGTTGACGACCAGGTTGGTCAGTGCTTGCTCGATCTGGGCGACGTCGATCTCGGCGAACGGCTCTGGATCAATCTCGACGGGGTGGAAGGTGACATTCGCCTTTTGGGCCATGGGCGCGAGCAAGGAAAAAGTCCGGTTAACTATACCGCGCAGGCTCTCCATGGTCCGGTGAGGCTCGCGCCGGCGGGCGAACCCCAGCAGTTGCTTGATGATGTTGGTCATCCGATCGGCCTGCTCAACGATGGCTCTAGCACTCTCCAAGATCTCGGGCCCCTCTACCTGGCGACGAACGATCATCTTCGCCCGTCCCGAGATAACGTTGAGCGGCGTGCCGAGCTCATGTGCCACTCCCGACGCCAGCTTGCCGACCGTGGTCAGCCGATCCGCATGCCTCAGATGCTCGGAGGTGTCCAAGCGCCGTCGGGTCTCCTCCTCGACGCGTGCCTGGGCGGACGCCAACCTTTCGCACATCTGGTTGATCTCGCGCGCCAACTCACCGACCTCGTCGCGCTGCCTGAGATCAAGGGGCCCGCTGAGGTCGCCGGCTCCTATCCGGCGCGCTTTGGCGACCAAACTGGCCATGGGCCTGCCCACGAACACGAATCCTGCCACGGCGACCGCAATAAACGCGGCGAGCGCCGCGAGGGCCGTGCGCCCCAGGATCTGGATAATCTCGCCCCTGAATTCCTTGTCCCGCTCGGTCAGCGGGCCCCCAACCTCCAAGGCTCCGACCTGGTGGCCCTGCACGACCACAGGTAGATAAGTGAGCAAGCTCTCGTTGCCGGCAACGTTCTCCACGAAAGTTCTTTCCTCATCGGGGGCTAGGCCGGCCAGCCGGTCGACGTGAACCAAGGGCTGCACCCCGGGACCGGTGCCCTGGGAGAGGCGAACGAAGCGCAGCTCGATCTGTTGGGTACGCCGTACCCGGTCTGCGGCATACGAGAGCATCTCGAGAGCGACGGAAGCGCCTTCGCCCGTCCAGATTTCGACCAGTGCAGGGCGCAAGGCACGGCCAATTAGCAGCGCGTTTTCTCTCGTTCGGCGCTCGGCGAGGGCCATCTGTCCGCGCGCAGCCTGATAGCCCCGTACCGAGAAGACGAGCAACATCGCCGCCAGGATGAAGGCCGTGAGTTTCGCCGCTAGTCGCATGAGGAGGAGATCTCCTGGCCAAGCGTGCGCAAGCCCAGGAAGACTGGAGAGTCCTGAGGCGTTGGGCAGCAAGGCTCATGCCACGTCGTGCGCCAGCAACCATCCTCGATGATCCTGATGGCGGCACCAGGCCGGTTCGGGTGGCAACTCGTCGCAGCGAGGCAATTTGCCACACTCGACAACGCGCACGGCCAAACGAAAGTAGAAAACTGCGGCGTCACCTACCTAAGCTCCCGCAGCGGCCCGCCTATGCAGGCCGCCGTATTCCGTTAGAATCAAATCGTGAGCGAAGCATCCCAACCTGCGGTCTCAATACGTGACCGAGTAATATCAGCTCTCGTCGATCCAGGCGTTGCTAACCAGTCCAGGCACGATCCCGCGACTCTGGTGGCCATGCATGAGCCCATGGCGATCTTGGAGTGGCTGGGGACGGGCAAGGGCATGGTTTTACTCGACCACGCGGCGCTCGACGACGAGGAAATGAACCGCCAGCTCGACCGAATCCTCGGTTCCCAGGACAAGGGCTTGCTGTTCATTGCTGTGGCCGGGGGCGGCGCCGGAGTTGCCCAGGCTCTCAAGGCGGCTGACGACCGCGCCCGCAAGCGCGAGCACGTTGGGCTGTATCACATCGACGATGCCGGCCGGGTTCGTCGGGTAGCGGGGCGACGACTGGCAGAGCTCGACAAGGTTGGAAGTCTCCCTCCGGTAGCGACACCGCTCTCGCCGGCTCGCCTCGAGGAGATGGTGGAGCAGGGCCGCAAGGAGCGCACCCAAGCCATGGAGTTCGTACGCGGCGCCACCCGGCGCTTTCCCCATCTCACCGTCGCTCTGATAGCGGTCTGCGTCTTGTTCTTTGCCATGACCACCGGTGCCGAGCCACGCTCTCGCCATATCTACGAGCTCTTGGCGAACCGTCCCGACGCGGTCAGAAATGGCGAGGTTTGGCGCCTTTTGACCTATGCCTTGCTCCACGACCCGCGCAACGCCACCCACCTCATTGTCAACATGCTCTCGCTTTACAGCGTAGGCTCGTTTCTCGAGCCGCTGCTTGGCCGGCTACGTCTCGGACTCACTTACCTGGCATCGACACTGGCCGGGGGCGTCGCCAGCACCCTGCTGACCCAGTCCCCATCGGTGGGAGCCTCGGGAGCAGTGTGGGGCCTCATGGGTGCCACCCTCGGGCTGCTGCACGGACGGCGGCGCGTCTTTCCCTCTCTGATCGCCCGGAGCTTGCGCCGGCGCTTGGTCACCATCCTGGCCATCAACGTTCTGATTTCGTTCCTTCCCCATATCGACAGGTACTGCCACTTTGGCGGAGGGCTGATCGGCTACTTGCTCGGGTTGGTTTTTTCTAACGGGAAACCTGGGATGGTTCCCGAACCATCCCGCGATGCTCCGCTGCCGGCAGGCTCAACTCGCGAGTTAAAGTAGTCGTGGGCGGCAGTGGCCGAGGGCAGGGTCATGCCGGGAACGGCGAGCAGCTCGGCCAGGGTGGCTCGGCTGGCCTGCTTGAGACTGCCGAAATGACGCAGGAGCTTGCGCTGCCGGACGGGACCGATGCCGGGAACCTCGGCCAAGGCCGAGCGAATGGTGCGCCGCTGGCGTTGCTTGCGGTGGAAAGACACTGCGAAGCGGTGGGCTTCATCGCGCAGATGGGCCAAGATGAACATCTCCGCACTCGACGGTCCGATAGGGATGGCGTCCTTGGCATGAGCGAGAAAGACGCGGTCGGGACGGGTCGCGGGAGTCTTGGCCGCATCCCCGCGCTCGGGGGTGGCCTTTTCGCGTTCGCCCGAATCGCCCCCCTGGCTGGCGGCGCTTTCGCTCGCCCCGGCTTGCTGGATCCCTTCCCCGCCCACGGCCCCGCCTGGCTCGCGCTCCTTGGCCAAGGCCACGATGGCCAGACCGGCTCCCGGCCGAATGTCCACGCCCATGTCGCGGGCAGCAGCCAGAGCGACGCCCAGCTGGCCCTTGCCGCCATCGACCACCAACAGATCAGGCAGACGCCACGGATCGCTTTCCCCGCTTGCGGCGCGTCCGCGGCGAAAGCGGCGGGCCAGGACCTCGTACATGGAGGCAAAGTCGTCGCCCCCCTTGGCGTGCTTGATGCGGTAGGTGCGATAGCGCGAGCGCGCAGGCTGGCCGTCCTCGAAGACCACCATGGCGGCCACCGCGTCGGTGCCTTGGACGTGGGAAATGTCGAAGCACTCGATGGTGCGCGGCGGACGCACGAGAGCGAGCCGGCGCTGTAGATGCGCCAACGTCGCGGTACTGTCATTGACCCGATCGCGTCGGGAGACGAAGCTAGCGGCCGCATTTTTGCGCGCCAGCTCGACCATGGCATGACGCGGACCGCGTCGAGGCACCGCAATCTCGACGCGCTTGCCCCGCTTATCCGATAGCCATTCGCCTTTCACGTCCCGGTCGCTAATCGGGAAGGGCAACAAGACCTCGGCCGGGGGCTCCGCCTGCAGATCGTAGAACAGCCCAAGAAAGCTCGACAGGATCTCCTCGTCAGGGAATTCCTGCCGAGCGAACGAAAAGGCGCGGCTGCCGACGAGCTTGCCCTGGCGGACGAACAGCACAACCACCTCCACCGCGTGCCCTTCGCGGTGAAAGCCCACCGCGTCTTGATCGACGAAAGTGTCGAGCACCACCTGCTGCGTTTCCAGCACCGACTCCAAAGCGCGAATCTGGTCGCGAATTTTCGCCGCGCGCTCGAAGGCCAGGTTGGCGGCCGCCTCCTTCATGCGGACGCCCAGGTCACGCAGCAGGTCGGCGTTCTTGCCTTCGAGAAAGAGGCCGACGAAGCGCACTTGATCGGCGTATTCGTGGGCTGGCACCGGCAGCACACAAGGGGCCAGGCAACGTTTGATCTGGTACTGTAGACAAGGGCGCTGGCGGCTCTTCAGGGTATGGTCGGTGCATATGCGCAGCTGGAAGTGTCGGTTCACCACGCGCAGCGTTTCTCGGCAGGCGCCGGCCGAATGGTAGGGCCCGTAATAGGCGGCACCATCGTCCGCGATCTTGCGCACGACCTCGAGCCGTGGCCACTCGGCACGCCGGTCAAGGCGCAAGACCAGGTAGTTCTTGTCGTCGGTAAGCTTGACGTTGAAGCACGGCTGATGCTGCTTGATGAGATTGTTCTCGAGCAGCAGGGCCTCTTTCTCGTTGCCCGTCACCACGGTTTCGATGTCGGCCACCAGGCCTTCGAGCAGCGGGACAAAGGCGCGGGTATCGCCGGCCGCCGGCTGGAAATACTGGCGCACCCTCACGCGCAAATTGGCTGCCTTGCCGATGTAGACAATCTTGTTGCGCTTGTCCTTCATCAGGTAGACACCTGGACTGGTAGGCAAGCGGTCCAGGATCTCCGCCAGCGTGCGCTGGGGGGGTGGCAGCTCGGCGTCCCTCAACTCGGGCGTGGCCTGGTCATCGATTTCCGACACGACCAACGAAGTTTACGTTCTCTGGGGTCAGCTGGCACAAATGAAGGTGGGGCAAGAGTTGCTTCGGCCACGACCACGACGTCAGTCTTGAGCCAGCGGCTCCGCCGTGCCCAGAGCAGGGCCGCGCCCGATTAAAGGACCACGGCCGGTGCCGGGCTGGTACTGTTGGAGCTATGTGCAGAAGGCCGTGGCCAAAGCGAATGCTCGAGGCTTGCCAACGCCTGGTCGACCTTGCAGCCGTGGCCACGGCAGTGGCCGTGGTGGGAGCGGCTGGCGGCGCCCGGGCCGAGTCTCACCCGGTTGCCTATCTGACCTGGTACGGGCAGTCCTGCTTCATGCTCGAGAGCGCGAGCGGCACCCGCATCCTGATGGATCCGATGTCTGCCAACCTGGGCTACGCCCCGCCGGTGGAGCTGCACCCTGACGCCGTCACCATAAGCCACGAGCATCCCGACCATAACAACCTCGGCCTCGTGCCGGGCAAAGAGCGCGTATTCCGCGGCCTCACCGCCGACAAGAAGGGCTGGGTCAAGATCGACGACAAGGTCAAAGATGTCACCATTCGCTCGATCGGCGTTTACCACGACCAAAAGCGCGGCGCCGAGCTCGGCCTCAACACCATCTTCATCTTCGAGACCGGCGGCGTTCGTATCGCGCACCTGGGCGATTTGGGCCATGCTCTCACCGACCAGCAGCTCGCCGCGATCGGCTCGGTCGACGTGGTCTTGGTCCCGGTGGGCGGAGGCTCGACCATCGACGCGCAGACCGCGACCTACGTGGTCGACCAGATCCGGCCACGACTCATGGTCGTCCCCATGCACTTCAGGACCGAAGCGCCGGCCAGCAGGGATTTGGCTCCGGTTGACGCCTTCCTGACCGGGCGTTCCAATATCAGGCGGGAGAAGTCGAATCGAATCGCAATCACCGGCTGGCGCTACAAGCCGTCGGCCGAGGTCGTGGTGCTCGGTTACCCCTCACCGCCACATCTGCCATAATGCCGAGCATGCAACTCGAGCGGCTCACCCGCCGGCGCTTGCCCGGTACGGTCGTTCTCATCATCCTCGTCATGGCCGCCTTCGCGGGCGGCATGGTAGCCGCCCGACCTCTCTCGGCCGGGCGGTTCGACCCCTACCACAAGCTCGGTGTATTCACGAAGGTCCTGTCGTACATCGAGAACAACTACGTGGAGGACATCTCGGAAGCTGACCTCATGTACGGAGCTGCGCGTGGGCTTACCGATGTGCTGGATCCGCACTCGCGCTTCATGGATCCTGACGAATACGAACGTCTCAAACGGGAGACCGAGGGCAATGCCGAGATCATCGGCATCGGCATCGATCTCGAGAAGCGCAAGCGCGGCTTCGTGGTGGTGTCACCCATCGATGGCTCACCGGCCTGGCGCGCCGGCATCGAGGCCGGAGACCTCATCGAGAGCATCGACGGCGTCGAAGCCGGCCCGCTCGACTGGAATGACGCCATCGCGCGCATCCAAGGCACGGCCGGCAGTGAGGTAGCCCTCGCCATCAACCGGCGGGGCCGCTCGATGACCTTCCGCATTAAGCGGGAGAAGTTCGAGGTCAAAGCCGTGGAGTGGCGCCTGCTCGGCGATGGCTATGGCTACATCAAGCTGCGCATCTTTTCTTCAGTAGTCGATGCCAAGGTGCTGGAAGGGCTGGAAGACATTCAGCGCCAGACGCAAAAGACCGGGGGCATCAAGGGCATTATTCTCGACCTACGCCACAACCCGGGCGGGCTGCTCGATCAGGGGGTAAAGGTTGCCGATCGCTTTCTCGAGGATGGCCTCATAGTCCGCACGGTAGGCAAGGGCGGTAAGGAGATGGATCGGCAGATGGCGCACAGTCGCGGCACGTGGCTGGGCTTCCCCATGGTCGTCCTGGTCGATGGCGCCACGGCTTCGGCCGCCGAAATCCTGGCCGGGGCGCTACAGGATCACGAACGTGCGGTCGTGCTCGGCAGCCCGACCTTCGGCAAGGGCTCGGTCCAGACCGTCATGACGGTGGACGGTTGCGGCGCCAAGCCGTGTGGGCTCAAGCTCACGGTCTCACGCTACTACACGCCGAGCGGCCGCTCCATTCAGGGCCAGGGCATCATGCCCAACATCGTGGTCGACGCCACCGCCCCCCCCGCGGACACCGACGATGGGGCCGTGGTGCGCGAGCGAAACTTCGACCGCCATTTGCGCAATGAGCAAGGCGAGAAGCCGGTAGAGGTAAAACGCCTGTCCGACTACCAGCTACAAGTTGCTCTCGACTACCTAAAATCTTGGGCCGTGTTTTCCAAGCAATCTGTTAGAAAGGGCTAGCCTAGCGGCGTCTGCCGCGCCGCCTTCAAAAAAGGAGAGCTCATGGTTTCCTGTCCACGATGCGGACGCCAGAATCTACCCAGCGCCACGGCCTGCTCGCAGTGTGGCGCGACCCTTCCGGCCGCAATGCCCATCGGCGCGCCCGTCAGCGACGGCGCGGAGGAGTACGCTCGCCAGATGGCGGCGCGCGAGGCGGTGCGCCGGCGCAACCGAATGCTCATCGGAGCCGTCGCCCTGGTGGTCCTCGGGTTCGTTATCTTCAAGCAGATGCAGGACCGCGCCCGCAAGGCGGCCGTACAGGAAAAGCTGAACTTCGCCGAGCGCTTCGTCGACATGGAGAAGCGTGAGACGGGAGCGTTCTGGAACTGCGTGATGGCGAGTGAGGTGGACATCGGCATGTTCCAGAAGGGCGAGCAGTTCCAGCAGCGTATCGAAGCCGCCTACTTCACCCAGCAGAAGACCTTCGCCGACTACTTGATCACGGAATGCGTGCCCAAGATTGAGCGCGCTCGCCAGGCCTTCGGCGGCCTGCGCGACGCCCCGCCCGAACTGGCCGGTCCGCTCGAGCAGTACCGCGAAACCCTGCCCCGTTTGCAGTCAGGGGTGGAGGACTATTCCGAAAAGCTCAAGAGTCGCGGCACGACCAAAGACACCGACCAGCTCATCCAGGAGCTGGGCACCGCCTGGCACACCAGCGATTTGACCGCGGAGACGGCGGCCTACGAGAAGTTTCTCTATTGCGCCATCCCCGGGCTGGCCAAGATGAAGGATGCGCAGGAGGTGCTCGAATACATGAGCGACCAGTGCTTCAAGAAGGATCCGGTCGCCTTCATGGATCACGTGCGCAAGGATTGCGGCGCGCTTCTGGTGGTGGCCGACAAGGATGCCAAGATCGATCCCAAGTCGGTGCCGACCTGGAAGACCTCGCGCAAGCTGTTCGTCGAGGAAGAAATGCGGCAGATGCAGGCCTGGGAAAGCTGCAGCAAGAAGTCGCGCAAGGGCAAGAAGCGAGAGGACCTGGAGCAGTTCCTGCTGGCGGTCAACGATTACATGGCAGCGCGTTCGGGCGTCGCCTCCGCGGCGCGCACCGTCCAGGAAGCCGCAAGGTAAGCGCTGGGATCAGCAGCCCGCGGAGACAACAGGAGAACAGAGCGGAGCGGCAGGAGGGCGGGTTGCGCCTAGACTTCGCCTTCCGGGGCTTCGCTCGCAGTCTCTTGGCCTTGGGCAACCCTTGGGAGCGAGGAAGCCATCAGAGTGGCGGGGCGAGCTGCCTCGCTCGCTCCGCAGGCAACGCGCCGGTCGCGCCAGCGCAAGCCACGCCCCATCACGCCGAGAGCGATCTCGCTCAAGTAGGCCGCGCCCCCGGTGTAGAATACTCCCACGCGTGTCACCGAGGGACGCCAGCGATCGCACCAGCGCGCACCGGTAACAAAGCTTATGATCCGGACCCGCGAATGCCGACACAGATGCTGCACCATTTCAAGCAGCAAAATTCCACCCGGGCTGTGCGGTGCGAGCTCCTCCGCGAACCCGATCTTGAGCAAGTGCAGGGAGTCGCCCACTTCGATGCCGAACAGGCCGGCAATGGGAGTCTCGCCCAGCAACAAGACATTGATGCGACATAGGCCTAGCCGACCGTAGTGCTCGAGCAGATAGCGGTAGTACCTTTCCCGGTCGGGCTGCCTGCGCAAGCTAGTGCCACGTTTACCCTTCCATCCTGAATCCTCGAGGGCAAGAAACTGCTCGAAGGCGCGCGGCAGCTCGGCCGCGCGCGCATGCACGGCGAGATGGAGCTGCCCCATCTGCTCCAGTCGGCGTCGCTTCTTACGCAAGTCGCTCCGCAGCTTCGCACCCAGGCCCTCCAGGAATCTCTCATAGCCTTGGGCAAAGGCGAGATATTTCGAGCCGTGCAGGTAGCGCACGGCCGAGCTCGCAGGTGCGGCGGTCACGGCCCAACCATTCTCCAGCACGCACTGCCAGCGCATGAGCCAGAAGAAAGGCACCTCACGACTCAGCAACTGCCGCACGGCCGGCATGTGCAAGCGGAGCGGCTCGCGGGTGAGCACCTCGTTTACCCCCATCTCGTTCGGGTAGTAGAGCTGCACAATTGGCCACTTCAGCCCCAACGCCTGCAGGAAGTAACGCTGCAGAGGCAGAACGGCGACCAGCTCCGACGATGAGGAGTCGCGCAGAGCCAAGAAGTGGACTCCTTGCTCGCCGCTACGCGCTAGCTCGGCGCCGTACCAGGCGGGAAAGTGCAGGAAGTGGGTGCCATGGCGGCAGGCCATAGCTTCCCACTCGGCACCCAAAGACGCGAAGCCAGACCGCCCGGAGTATAGGCGCAGCACAACCGTCATCTACTGGAGAGTAAGCCTGGCTCCACCAGCTCCGCTTAGCAACTCGGGCAGAACGAGCCCGGCGTTCAACCTTCGTCACCCAGGCGCCACAGCCAATGCGGGGCTTGTTACCGCACCATCGCGAGCCAGGGCGCGGGTATAACGCCGAGACCAATTACCAACACCACGAGCAACACCAATACCATTCCGGTGGCCAGCGAGGGGTAACTGGAGAACTCCGCCGCCCGCTCGCGGAAGTACATCGCCACCACGATGCGCAGATAATAGTAAGCGCTTATCACGCTGTTCACGACCGCCGCGACCACCAACCATATTAGCTCGGGCCGCTCCACAGCGGCACGAAAGAGGTAGAATTTGGCGAAGAATCCACCGGTGGGCGGAAAGCCAGCCAGCGACAGCAAGAAGATGGTCATGGCCAAGGCCAAAGCCGGCCGGCGCCGGGCGAGCCCAGACCACTCGTCGATGCGCGAGCGCTCATCGCCCCGCCGGCCAACCCAGGCCGCGACCGCGAACGCGCCCAGGGTCATCGCGCTGTAGGCGGCGAGGTAGTAGACCAAGGCCGAGCGTGCGGCGATCACGCCGAACCCAAGAGCCGAAACCCCCAAGAGCAGATATCCGGCGTGAGCGATCGAGGAATACGCCAGCATCCTCTTTACGCTCTCTTGTCGGCTTGCGGCCAGGTTACCGAGCGTCATGGTGGCGAAGGCCACCAAGCCGATCAGCCTGGCCCAGCCGGCGTGTCCCTGGGCAACCGCGGGGTGGGCAAAGGCGGTCCCAAACAGGCGCACCAGG
>Ga0187889_10003474_pt1 | contig 13888 bp, 15 predicted proteins | sample June2016WEW_7_10_2_FD_132992 | JGI IMG/M metagenome (GOLD analysis project Ga0187889, IMG submission 132992) | Peatland microbial communities from SPRUCE experiment site at the Marcell Experimental Forest, Minnesota, USA - June2016WEW_7_100 | ecosystem: Environmental > Terrestrial > Soil >... | reverse complement strand
CTAAGGGTTAGCAGGTAATTTTTGAGTGAAAAAGTGTACAGCAACAGAGACAAAGTTAGAGCCAAAACAAATGGGGTTAAAAGCGCAAACGCAGTGAGCAGGAAGACCTTTCTCATTAATAGACAAGACTGGCAGATTTTGCGCCTTTTGTCAAGTTTTTGAGGCTATATTAAGCGTTTATTTCCATAGATTTTACTTGAGCGGGCGATGGGGATCGAACCCACTGCCTTCTCCTTGGCAAGGAGACGTTCTACCGGTGAACTACGCCCGCGAGCATTGCTGGAATCAGCATAGAATAATTATTGTGCTGAGAGCGTGAGTCGAACACGCATAGCCTGTTCTTCAGACAGGTGCCTTGACCACCTTGGCTATCTCAGCTCGTAAAATATTATACTATAAATTAGCTAAGTGGGCACTGAGGGATTTGAACCCCCGGCATCTGCGATGTAAACGCAGCGCTCTACCGCTGAGCTAAGTGCCCGAATCGCATCCAAATTATAAATGAATTTAAGTTTGTAATCAAACAATATTTCTTGCTCTAGTAAAAGGAGGGTGTTTTTGTCGCTTCGGACCAGTTTTAAAAGCCAACTATTTAGTTATTAGGTCTTTGCTTATGGTTTTGATTGCTTCTTGAACAGTGGTCATAAACTGGGCTGGGAAAATAATGGTAGAATTTTTCTCAGTTGCGATTTCCGCCATCGTTTGCAGGGTTCTAAGTTGAAGCGCAACGGGATGTTTAGCAATTAGCTCCGCTGCCTGGCCAAGTTTTTGCGCAGCCTGGAATTCTCCTTCAGCTGCAACAATTTTTGCTCTTCTTTCTCTCTCCGCTTCCGCTTCTTTAGCCATCGCTCGTTGCATGTTATCTGGAAGAGTGATGTCTTTTATTTCAACTGCAGTTACTTTAACACCCCATGGTTCGGTGTGGGCATCGATAACATTTTTTATTTTAGTATTGATATCGGCTGTCTTTGATAAAAGTTGGTCCAAAACGAATTGTCCGACCACGTTTCGGACAGTAGTTTGGCTTATTTGGTTTACTGCTTCGTAAACGTTCTCAACCGCAATTACGGATTTTTTAGGATCCACAATATGATAATAAGCAACGGCGGCAATGTCTATCGAAACATTATCCTTGGTAATTATCTTTTGCGAGGGAATTGCCATGGTGATTGTTCGAAGCGTGACCTTAATCATAGTTTCAATTAGAGGAATTAAAAGAATGAATCCTGGTCCTCTGACCCCAGTGTATCTTCCCAAGCGGAAAATTACTCCCCTGTCGTATTCCTGAACGATTCTAACACTCAGGAAAAACAAAACTATCAGTACAATGATTGCAAATATTAATATTGGCATGACTAGAGTATACATCATCAAAATTTGTTTGCAATATTATTTTTCTTGTGCACTACCGTTTTTCTCTTAAACCGAATTATAGATGAATTTATAGCTACTATCAAGGAATCGAGCTTAATTTTAAGGAAACAGCCTTTTGTATTTATGTTTATGGGTTAAAAAGTGAGGAAGTAGTAGTATCAATTGTCCCTCCCCATTCAACTGAGGTAAAACCGTTTCTTTTGGGCGGTTGGTTAGGCAGCTTAAGCTCCCGGGGTGAATATGGAGCGTAGACAGGCTTGAAATAGACTAAGAGTTCTATTTCTGTCTCGGGCTTGGGTGAAATGGTGACATTATCAATCCTGTCTTTCTCCTTTTGGTCAAGAACAGAGATAAATAAGTAGGGTGCATTCAGCTGAGCTATTTTGGGAAGCCAATAATTAAGGAATTCAGTCTGTTCAGACTTAATTAGTCCCAGTTTGGTAGTAACCTCTGTTAATGTTACTTCCGCCTGACTCTTTTCTACCACAAAGCCCCGTTGGGGAGGATTGACCTTAGTCACGGAAGATTCATAGTAAAGTTCAGGGTAGGTTTTACCTAAGTATTCCAAGTTTCCGTTGGGATGAGCCAGTACTGTCCAGCCGCCACTGACATAGGTAGGAATACTTTCCACAATACTGCCCGGGATATTCAACCTGACATTAACCAGAGTATCCTTAACTGGATAAAGATAGATGATTGGCTTGCCGAGGCAATAAGTTCCGGCTTGTCTGACTGTTTCTCCTGGTCCTCCCGGGAAGCTGCACCAGTCGTAACCAGTGCACGGAACGGATACCCCTCCAATAAGATTATTAACTATGCTAGTACACTGCTGATTTGCGCACGTTACAACATCCAAGGGACACTTACAGTCAGGAGACATAGGTGTATAGGTATCGAAATTGCATCCTGGCGGTCCGGTAGGAGCTGCTGCTGGAGGGGCACCTGCTGCTGGTGCACCGGGTGTCCCTGCGGCAGGGACTACGACAGGGGCTGGTGCTGGAGTTGGAGTAGTAAATTCTAGGGTCTGCAGCTGCAGGGTTTGGTTGGCGGGCTGAGGGTTATCTGGAACTAAGACAAAGGTTTGGTTGGTGGTACCCTGTGCAGTCGTAGAATCCTGGAAGATAGGAAATCCTCCGGTTAATATAAAGCTGGCAATGATGATCAGTGCCAAAATAAACAAGGCCATTCCCCCATTCTGACTCATACCTTTATCCTACAACATTTTCCATTGTCAATCTAGGGTTTGGCTTGATGGAATAGACGACGTTAGAACTATGGTAAAGAGTTTGTTGACTGGAGGTGCGGAATTGCATAAGATAAGAAAGGATGAATGTGATTGATGTTTTGGGGATCCTAATTTTTTGTGTTTCTGCCGTTATAATTTACCAAAAGCCGTGGTTCTATTCTTTTTATCCTTTTGTCAAATTCTGGGTCGTTTTTTTCCTGTCTTTTGCCCTGGGGCTAATTCTTTCTACCCATATTCCGTACAAGCTTCCCATTACTACCCTTCAAGTGTCCCTTATTATCGAACTTATTTCCTTTTTAATTCTTTGGAAAGTAATTTCTTTCAAGCGTGTATTTCTTTCCGTTTCCCAACGCATATTTAACCTTGACAGATTTATAGTTGTCCACCATATAAACCGGTACACAAACGTCATTCCGTCAGTTGTTGTTGCGTTTTTCCTGACATTTTTTCTGTTTACCGTTGCAGTTTCACAGGGCGCGGGAAACACCACCTTACAGTCTGCGATTGAAAAATCAAAGATAGTAAAACCATTAGCTTATGAAATTTATTTTGCTGGAGCGGGGAGTCAGAATTTCAATTTTTTTAATGGGACTCTTTTTAAGATAACGCCCGCGGCTTATTTCCCACTGGGAACTTCTTTGAATAGCATTAAGAGTCAAGCAATTCTTGCGTTTAGGCAAAAACTTGATATAGAGCGTGTAAAAGCAGGACTTTCTGCCCTTCCAGCGTTTCTTTCCAAACCAATTCAAATACCCGGAGAAGAAATTTTCTCCGCTTACCCTTCAAATCCCTCCCCAAGCCCTACTCAAACTCCGATTTCTCAAACGCCGACTTCCCAGCAACTAAATACACCTACAGCAACTCCTGTGCCTGTTTATCAACCGACTGTCACCCAAGCGCCATATGTCCCTATTCCAACACAATATATTCCAATAAAAACCCCCACTCAAACTCCGATTTCTCAAACGCCGACTCCCCAACCAACAAATACACCGACTTTGACACCAACAAAACCATTGTTAAATACCCCCACTGCAATTCCTGTCGTTGTTTATCAACCACCACCTCAAGTACGCCCTACTCCCCAACTGGTAAATATTAGCCAAATTGAACAGGACATTTTTACCTTAACCAATGAGCAAAGAAAACAAAACGGCATTCCACCTTTAATCTTGGATCCTAATATTTCGGCAATTGCCCGCGCCCATAGCGTGGACATGAACACCAGAAACTATTTTAGCCATATAAATCCTGACGGGCTTGACCCGTTTCAACGGATGCGAGCTGGCGGAATTTCTTTTACTGCCGCTGGGGAAAACATTGCGGGAGGACCAAGCGCGGAGATAATAATGACAGCATGGATGAACTCTCCCGGGCACCGTGCAAATATATTAAACCCTGCTTTTACAAGAATCGGGGTTGGGGTATCAGTCAGCACCACCTACGGTCTGCTTGCAACCCAAGATTTTGCAAATTAGGATTATTGAGCTAAATCTCAGGCGTTAGCGGTTGAATTTGACATTTAAAGCCTGGGTATAGATAATTGTTTTGTGGACGGATTTATAAGCTCGTTTCCCAAGCGGTCTTCAAGTCAAAAAATTCTAATTGTGGTGGGAGGATGTGTAATCTTGCTAGTGCTTATTATAGTTTCATATTTTTTAACTTCTCCTTCCCAGACTAACAGCCAATTGCCAACGCAAACCGTTCAGCCTTCTATTGTGCCTGTCCAGACAATCCAAAAGACCTCACCGACAGGTACAGCAGGGAACGTAGCTTCATACACAAATTCTTGGTATACAATTAACTATCCCACCACCTTTTCTTATCAGGAAAATCCATTATTAGGAGGAGGAATATCGCTTACTCTTACGTCTCTCAACCCGGACTCTTCAAATACGCTGATAGCAATTCAAACTTATGATCCCTCGGTTTCTTCCCAAAGCGCAATTGAAAAATTTTTCTCCTCCTTAAATTACCAAAGAAGCCAAATTACAATTTCTAATCTTCCCGGAGTAGAGTATAAAGGTTCTCTCTCAATCGGCGGAACTCTCCTAAGAGATGATGCCGTTATCTTTACCTACCAAAACTGGGTCTATAAACTGCAATTGACATATTCTGGTAATACTGAAAATTATAACGTCGAGAAAGTTTTCCAAGGGATTGTCACGAGCTTTAAACTTGTCCCCGGTGATTAATTAGTATCAATCGTCCCTCCCCATTCCACCGCGGTAAAACCGTTTCTTTTGGGCGGCTGGTTAGGTAGCTTAAACTCCGGGGGTGAATAGGGAGCGTAGACAGGCTTGAAATAGACCAGGAACTCTATTTTTGTCTCAGGCTTGGGTGAAATGGTGACGTTATCAATTCTTTCTTTTTCATTATTATCAATTATTGAGATAAACAGGTAAGGGGAGTTTAGGTTATCTAATTTCGGCAGCCAGTAGCTTAAGAATTCTATCTGTTCACTCTTAATCAGCCCCAGTTTGGTAGTAATCTCTATTAATGTTGTTTTCGCCTGACTCTTTTCTACCACAAAGCCCTGTTGGGGAGGATTAACCTTAGTCACGGAAGATTCATAGTAAAGTTCAGGGTAGTTTTTACCTAAATATTCCAAGTTTCCGTTGGGATGGGCCAGTACCGTCCAACCACTATCTACATACCTAGGAATACTCTCTACAATACTCCCTGGGATATTCAACGTGACATTGACTGTTGTATCCTTAACCGGATAGAGATAGATGACCGGTTTGGTAAGGCAGTAAAATCCGGTGGATCCGGGCGTCACAGCGCTGCATGGGTCAGTTGTAGGACCAGCAGAACAAGCGTACACCCCTCCCATAAGATTATTATCTATACTAGTACACTGCTGATTTGCGTCGCAGTTTATTTTCAAATCGAGACAGCTACAATTGGACGTAGTGTGAGCGCTATCCATGGGACATACGGTTGTGCCGGGAGCTGGGAGATGTATTGATGAAGATGGGGCGGGGGCGGCATGAGCCAGCGTAGGACTTGAACTTGGAGTTGGAGTAGTAAATTCTAGGGTCTGCAGCTGCAGGGTCTGGTTGGCAGGTTGAGGGTTATTTGGAACTAAGACAAAGGTTTGGTTGGCGGTATTCTGTGCAGTAGTAGAGTCCTGGAAGATGGGGAATCCTCCGGTTAGGATAAAGCTGGCAATGATGATCAGTGCCAAAATAAACAAAGCCATTCCTCCATTCTGACTCATACCTCTATCCTACAACATTTTCCGTCTTCAATCTAGGGTTTGGACTGTTTGGGTTGAAAAAATAAAAAGGATTGACCGGTTTTAAGGATTGGTGCGGATGAGAGGACTCGAACCTCCACGCTTTTTAGGGCACAGCCACCTCAAGGCTGCGTGTATACCAGTTTCACCACATCCGCGCGCTGACTATTCTATCATGATTCTGTGCCCGGGGGGAGATTCGAACTCCCAATCCCTTGCGGGAACAGCGTCCTGAACGCTGCGCGTCTGCCAGTTTCGCCACCTGGGCCTGAACTAATTATAGCAAATTATTAGAATCTCAGTGCTTGACAGAAACTTTCAGCAACAGGTAAAATGTTATTTATGGATAATAATATAAATAATGTGCCAGTTCAGTCGACGGTTACTCCTCCACCGCAACCACCGCCGACACAATCAGGAATCGGAATGACTTTTGCCTTGATTATTGCGGTTGTAATAATCGCACTCGTTTTGGTAATGTCAGGATACTTACTTTTTTTCCATCAAACCCACACAACCATTCACAATGCCCAAGTTTATAACGAACCAACTCCCATTGTCAGCCCTACTGTAACACCGTTGCCGCCGAATTATCAAATTAACCCTAAAGATACTAGTGATAATGCTATCAATCAGGATACACAAGCGACAGGTCAAGATCTAAATAATGTCGATAACGCTTTAAATAGCATTGACCAAAGTTTTAACGACCAGCAAACAAATTTACAATAAAATGAAAAAAATAATTTTAATTATCTTACTTGGATTAATATTCTCAGTAGGTACTGTTCACGCTGCCATTGGCGGAAATTTGGTGCAGCGGGAAGTCAAAATTGCTTCGAGAGCCGCGGCAAGAACGCTTATTCAAAGCAATATTTCTCAGGATTTAAGACAAAGGGCGCAGACAGAAATTACCAGAAGATTGGGCTTCTTAAATCAGTTACTAGGCAATTTAAGTACGATTAAGAAATTATCTGCGGCGGAAATAGCGGATTTACAAAGCCAAGTCCAAGCCCAAATTGACGGATTGGATACCTTGCAGACAAAAATTAACGCGGATACGGATAACACCACCTTAAAAGCCGATGTGAAATCAATAATTAATGATTATTATATATTCTTATTCTTTAGAGAAAAAGTTAATCTGCTGGTTGCGGCGGATAAAATGTCGACAACGACAAATAACTTCAGTCAAATTTACGCAAAACTGCAAACTAGAATTAACCAAGCCCAAGCTGCCGGTAATGATGTAACCCAACTTAACGTTTCGCTTTCCGATATGAATGCAAAAGTGGCCGACGCAAAAACGCAAATTGCCGCCGCTCAAGCGGAATTAACGCCTTTAACCGCGCAGGGATATCCTGGAAATAAATCTACTTTGACCGACGCCAGGACAAAACTAAAAGTCGCCGACCAAGACTTAAAATCTGCGTATAAGGATATTATCGTAATAAGGCAAGCTTTAGAAGGATTAAAGATAAAAAATCCTGAGGCTTCAACCAGCGCCCACTGACTTATTTTGTCAGGTAATATTTTCTTTTTTTCAGCGGAAATTTTTCAATTGCGTATCTGAGCATTGTTCTTGGCATTACTTGATAATAATTTTGTAAAAAATCTTCCTCGGCCTTTAAGTCTCTTTTGCCAATTTCCCTTAGCATCCAGCCAACCGCTTTTTGAATTAAATCCTTTTTGTCATGCAGAAGTGATTCCGCGATTCTCAAAGCATCAGCGAACTGTCTATTTCGAATCAATTTATAAGTTGAAATAATGGAAATTCTTCGTTCCCAAAGGCTTTTTGATCTGGACAATTTATAAATGATCTTTTTGTACTGCGGATGTGCAAAAATATATTCACCGAGTATTTCTACCGAGGACAAGTCGATTAAATCCCAGTTGTTAATACGTTGAGCATTTTTTAGATAGAAATCAACAATTGTTTTTTTCATTTTCTCGTCTGCTTTGGGAAACTGATAAGTTAAAATCAAAAGTGCGGTTAAGCGGTGCTCATGGATTTTGCTATCTAAGAGTTTTTGAACTTGAGACAGCGGTAACTCAATATATTTTTTAGCAACAATTCTTTGATCTGGCACAACAACGCCAATAAAAATATCCCCTTCTCCGTATTCTCCTTTGCCGGTTTTGAAATACTTTGGCAAAAATTCCGCCTTTTTCTTATCGATGCAAGAATTTAGATCTTTAACGACATCCTTCGCGGTCATAATTTGCATTATAGCATTTGACTTAAAATATTCGATAATCAATAATAAAGTAAGTGAACAGACTACTAGTGTTATTTATCAGTTGGGTAAAAAAGAATCGCCTAATTCTTCTTTTGTCTTTATTCTATTTTATTTTCCGCCTCATTAATTTAACGAAGTTGCCGATTTTTAATGATGAAGCAATCTATTTAGACTGGGGTTGGCGGGAAACTCACCGCGCTGGATTTCTTTACTACTCCCTTTACGATGCAAAACAACCGTTTCTGATGTGGATTTTTGGTCTGGCAGAAAGCATTTTATCCGATCCCCTATTTGCTGGCAGATTAATTTCGGTTTGCGCGGGATTTTTGACACTGCTCGGAATTTATAAATTGTCCAAAGATTTTTTTTCCAAAGAAATCGGTTTCCTAGCGGTATTTTTATATGCCATTACTCCGCTTTTTTCTTTTTACGATAGACAGGCTTTGATGGAAAGTTCGATTGCGGCTGTGGGGATTTGGGCTTGTTATTTTATGCTCAAAACTTTGCAAAACCCGTCTTCAAAAAAGTTGCCAATCCTCTTAGGAGTGGTATTGGGAATCGGCTTTTTCATTAAATCTTCTTCCTTATTATTTTTGGTCTCCGCTTATTTTGTTTCCATAGGTTACGCCATTTTTTCCAAAAAGGTCCGTCTGCTAAATTCTCTGGTAATTGCGATTCTGTCTTTTCTGGTAGTAATATTTTTCCTTTTAATTAATCCCCAGTTTTGGCAAACGCTGCCCAGCAACGCCCGCTACTCGTTAACCCTAGGAGAGATGTTGGCCCTTCCGCTGCATACCTGGTTTACGAATATTGTCGCCAACACGCAAATTTCCGTGGTTTACCTTACGCCGTTACTATTTCTGGTAAGTGTTTTGGGAATAATTAATATTTTTTGGAAAAGGCAGAAAAATCAAATCCTGTTTTTATCATTTTTTATACTTGCATTATTGGGAACAACCCTATTAGCGCGGATTCCTTCGGATAGATATCTCGTTTCTTTTTTGCCGTTTGTAGTTATTCCGGCCGCATATTTGCTACTGGTATGTCTGAAAAAACAAAAGATTTTAGGAGTGATTTTGTCGCTCACTGTTTTTTCAATTCCTTTTTGCCTGACGCTATTACAATTAATTAATCCACCATTGTATCTCCTAGATACTTTGCCTTATGCTCCATCGGTAAATTCGACTTATCTTGAAGGTGTTACTTCTGGATACGGTATTAACGAAACCGTTGACTACTTTAAGAATATTGCGCAAAACAAGACAATTATCGTCGGCATCGCCGAAAATACCGGCAATCCCGAAAGCGCTCTGATTACCTATTTTGACCAATCCACAAATGTCAGGGTGGTTTATTTTGCTCCCGAACAGTTTCCGATGAAAATAAGCGATTATGACTGTATCGGTATCGATACTCCGCTCTATTTTGTCGCCAGAGACGAACAGTTGCCCGGTATCGCAAAGTTTATGCAAAAAATTAAGACTGTCAAAAATCCCTACGGGAAAAATACCATTGGGATTTACACTCTAAAGAAGGATTGCGTGGGGAAAACCTTAATTTTGCATATTAATGCTACTTAAGCCTATTGAGGTAGACAGTGGCGCCAAGACTTACTCCCAGTGTGACAAGCCAAGCCAAGAAAACAATTAGCTGCAGATTATCTTCCCGGTTTTCAACTTCCCTGATTGATCTTCCGACCAAGACAAAGCCACTGGTTGGTCCTTTATAATAGGTTACGACGACGGCGCTTCTGACTCCGGCTCTTGGTTGCCAGGTAAATCTGGCTTCGCCTAAGTTTTTTGTACTTGTGAATATTTCAGTGGGAATAACAGGAAGTTTGCCATCCAAGACCGCGGAAGAGCCGATTATTTTTCCTTTATCGTCAAAAATAATAATGTAATTGGCAAGACTTTTGGAAATTTCCACTTTTATCGGTGGAATAAAATCCAAAGGGTTTTCACCGGTGGAAATTTGTCTGGCAACGTCCTCGGCAATCTGGATTTGCGGGTCGTTGGCGCCGATTCTAATATCCTGCTGGATAACTAGGTAAATAAGTCCACAAAGCGCAGTGGTAACGATTGCCAAAAGTACCCAAAATTTCAGAAGTTGATTCTTAAGCTTCATGAAAAAATTATAACACTTTGTTATTCTTTATTCGAATTTAAGGTAAAGCGGTAAATGGTCAGAGATATGTTTGTCCAGGACTTTAAATTCGTTAACTTTTACTTCTGGCGAGACAAAAATGTAATCGGCAAATTTTTCTTTCCGGGTATGCAGCTTACTTCTGGTATTGGTAATGTTGTACTTTCTGATCAGATTAATCAGTCCGCTTCTCTCCAGCTTTTTGATGCTTTCGGTTTGCGGATTTAAGTTAAAATCTCCGCAAAGAATTCGTGGTCCGTTAAAAGTCTTTAAAAATTCTAGTATTTTGTCTGATTGTTTCAAGCTCTCTTTGGTGTCTTCTTTGTCCCCCGGTTTCCAAAAACCGTGAAGGTTAGCAATTAAAAACTTTTTTCCTCTGTTTCTAATAATTACATAATGAAAATTTCTTGGTAAATCCCAGTACTCACCGGAATCATCACGGAATAACATTTTCTTTTCGTCAAAATGCTTGTAGGTAAAAACTGTTCCCTCGGAAATTACCTCAATTGATTTCTTAACGTAAGTAGCTTCACCAAAAAGCGCGTCAAAGTCAATGATTGTTTTAAGATCGTAATTGGCAAAAGTCGGGGCATAAAAAATTTGGTAATCTTTTAAAGTCTTTTCAAGGTCAGAGTAAATGTTCATTTTTGATCCGCTTGAAAAAGTGTTAACCGCCGATTTAAAAACTTCCTGAAGACAAATAATATCAACTTTTCCGTTTAGCTCCTGAATAAATTCCAAAAGCTCTTTATGTTGGTGTCCGCCCCAGATGTTCAAACTTAGAACTTGCATAAGCTAGATTATAGCAAGTGGAAGTGATTTTGTCTTCGGGAGCACTAAAGTTAGAGGCCCTGATACTGGTTTAAATTCATCTGTCCCGTCAGCGACTGTGTTATCTGATTCATAAAAGCCATTGTTAACCAAATAGTAATTATCGATGAAAGAATAGTTAGAATGATGGCGATGATACCGGCTCTTCTGGTCCTTTGATTTTTGGAAAAAAGATATCTGATTCCCGGCCAAAGTCCCAAGGGAGGCAGAAAAATGCTCAAAAGGTAAACACCGATTTCTTTAAAGGTGGTAATCGGCGGTTCATTCAATTTTTTGCCGCAGTTCGGGCAAAAATAATAACTCTGTGTAAATGGAAAATGGCAAAACGGGCAAAGCGGTTGCTCCCGTAGTGGCAATTGAGGTTGTTGTTGCTGCTGTTGCTCTTGCGGTTCCATTGATTAAGCATCTCATTTTAACTAAAACTTTGTCAAATCAATATCAAGTTAGGTTTTTATTTATGGCTGTCTTCTAAACTTATCCCTAATTTCGCCGAAGAAGGCCTTCCGTTTTTCTTTTATCGGATTGAGTGTTCCATCAAATTCTCCACGGGCAATCCTAGAATTAAAAAATAAATACCATGATGGCGCAGCAATTGAAGCAGCCATAAGATCTACTGTCCAAAGCGACGAATTACCGAAGATAGACAAAATTCCAATCGGGTTTCCTACAGTTACAGCAGAAATGCCAACAAGATGGCCAATTCCAGCTGCAAGGAGTGGCTTTCCGGTTATGCCATATACGCCCGTGCTAAAAGAGTTGGTGGCGAAATGTTTTTTATCAAGCGCCTCGGCGTCTTTTCGAAGACTTTTATAAACGATTCTGACGGCAGTCGCTATCGCAGTCACTGTAGCTAGTTGAGAATCCGTCAAAGATGCCGCGGTATTAATCACGGCAGTAAGCGCAGGTATAACTGCCCAAAAATAAGCAGTGGAAAGGACATCGATACTAACGGCTGTGATAAGACCTTCAAAATTACCCTGTGATATATGTTACCGAGCGCTTGTGGAATGCCTGGCTTAATTTTTTGCCGTGAGCTGGAAAAAATTCCAACCGCTTTCAATCTCCGTTCTGGTGTGGCAATTTCCGGCCTGACAGTAAACAAATTTTCTTCATGCCGCAATTCTTCTTTTAATTCTGTCCAAACAGGGTATCTAACGGGTAAACCTGTGTCTGGAAAATACAATTCGGGTATTCCAGAAGCCCCTTCTGGTCTTCTTTCAAGTGAAGTCATATTATGGGATTATACCATCCAGCTTTATCTTTAGGAAGTTCCGGTGGAGTTTTATAAGCTGAGCATACCGCTCTAGACCCATTATATCATTATAGCGGTGTCTCGCTTTTGAGGCTAAATGAGACAAATGAGACAGTATAAAAAGGGTGTCTCAATGATGATGTAGTTTGATATAGTTATCTAAACTAAAAATAGAGGGCAGACATTCTACCCTCTATTCCAGAACTAATTTTAGCTTCAGTTCTTACTAAAAACACCTGAGGATAAATTACCACCGTAGATTAATGTTGTCAATAGATAGGACCGTCTTCTGTTTCCATTACAGGCTTGTCTTGCTCTTTTATTTTCCTGACAAGATTCGCCAGATCTTCTTCTCTCTCATATCCCTTAAGTCTGCCGTAAATATAGCCTAAACGGTACGTGGTGCCTTCAGACATAAGTCTCCAATTGGTTTCATCCAGAAGTTTTCTAATAATCTTTTGAAGTGTCCCTGTGCTTTCATGGTCTTTTCTTGAGCTATTAGCATCCTGAACAGTAAAGGGAATAATGACGTGTTGTCCTATTTCTGGTTTGTCTAAGGACAATTTGATGAATTTTTCTTTTTCTAAAGCCTCCACAAGTAACTTCTCAAGTTCAACAACGCTCAATTTTTTAAGTTTCTTTGCTTTTTGATAAGCTGGATCAGCTTGTTTTTGATTAAATTCATCAACCATCTTAGCCATCTGTTTAATGTTCTCTTTACTAACGACATATTCCTGTCCTTCCTTTTCTGATAAACAGAACTGGGAGCGGTATTTCTCAAGGAGTAACCTATCTTCTGCCTGTTTCTTTTCCCATTCTTTACTTTGTTTGCCAAAATCCTCGACTTCTGTTTCGGAAAAATTACAGTGAGTACATTTCCTGATTGTCGTAACTACCTTACCTTTTTCTTTATACGATGTTTTTATTTCGTATCCGCATTTTTGACAAAGTTCCGGTTTAGAAATATGTTCTTCACCAGTATTGTAAAAACCTCTTTTCTTTTTGCAGGTTTTGCAGGGAAAATAAAATAGGACACGCATTGGTTTATCTGTATAGTCTTCTAAAATTTTGAAATCAGAATAAAGTTGTCTCCCGCAAGTTTGACAATAAACACTTGAAGGTTCTGTGGCATTATCATAAAATTCCTGTTTTTGCTTATCTTTATCAATCATTTCTCTAATATGTTGTTGACGATTGATACACCTTTCTCCCTTTAGCTGGAAAAGGTCTAAATTTAAACCGATACTATATGCTTTTAATTTGTCGTCTTCCGAAGCCGATTTGTCTGATTTTTTGTCTTGATACGCTTTACGCCAAAACGCAATAGAATCCAAACAATCTTTTATGGTAATAAGATCATAAAGATCGTTATAATATTGTTCTTCTTTAAGATATTGCACGGAATATATTATATCTCCTTTTTCTGTATTGAAGTGCTTAAGATTTGTGACACGAAAGCTTAAAGATCTGGGGAATTATCTATAAATAACAATCTCTTGCATTGATTGATTTTCAAATTCTTTTACAATTGCAATCATAATATCTGTTAATTCTTTTTCGTT
>Ga0187889_10003462_pt1 | contig 13924 bp, 12 predicted proteins | sample June2016WEW_7_10_2_FD_132992 | JGI IMG/M metagenome (GOLD analysis project Ga0187889, IMG submission 132992) | Peatland microbial communities from SPRUCE experiment site at the Marcell Experimental Forest, Minnesota, USA - June2016WEW_7_100 | ecosystem: Environmental > Terrestrial > Soil >... | reverse complement strand
TAGGGCGTTGAATGTGCTGTTGCCGTCGTTGTGCTTGATGTCCACCGCTCCCACCCCGGCGAGTTGGCGAGTGCAGATTCCGGCTTGCCGCTCAGCTACGGTGTTATCGCAGAGGTTGATGTAGTTCCGGGCGAATAGGCGGTGGCCAACCGTGCCGAAATAACCCGTTTGAAGAACGAACGCATGAGGCAGCGACTGCTGAACGGAGAGCCCCCACTCTTCAGCATAGAGGTCGCGCCGGTTGCGATCCAAAGCACGTGGTGTCCGGCCGGTGGTCGAGGCCAGAGGAATGAAGGGAGTGATGGGATAACCAAGGTTCGCCACGTCGGACGAGGTCAGCGAGATCGCGTCGGTATTGCTTTCCAGCCCCGCGTTGAGATCGTCGTTCTGGCCGGCGCCGCTATAGATGCCGTAACCAGCGCGAATCACCGTCTTGTCGTGGAAGCGTGTCGGCGACCAGGCAAAGCTGAGGCGTGGGTCAAAGTTGCGGTGGTTGGGAAAGAAGAACGCGCTTCCTTGGGGGCAAATCCCTGGATCACTGGGAACCGCGTTGGCGCAGCGCTGGATATCGAAGATGCGGCTGCGGCCGCGCGACTCCGTGATGGGCGCATAGTATTCCCAGCGCAGGCCCATGTTCAGCGTGAAGTTGGGACGGAGTTTCCATTGGTCCTGGAAATAAGGCAGGATGAAAGTATGCCGCAGGCCCATGCTCCACCACCCGCCCTTGAGAGTGAAGCTGTTGAGCTGGTCGTTGATCAGGTTAGCGTCGCCGTTGCCGGTGAAGTCCAACCCATAGTCCTGCGTCTGACCCTGATTCAGCCAGATGCGCCGGACTTCGCCGCCCAGCTTGAAGGTGTGTCGTCCGCGTTGAATAGTGAGATTGTCGATGTATCCGAAGGTCGTGCCCACCTCGTGGTCGGTGCTGTTGTTGTTCAGCCCCTCGAAATTGTCGGTGCTCACTGAGTAGTTCTGGCTAAAGGCGCCCACCTGCGGATTGTGGAAGGGGGCGCGGTTGAGGCCGAACTTCACCTCGTTAAAGACGTTGGGCGAGAAGGTGTGGATCAGACTGAGCGCGTAATTTTGGGGATGGGTGTTGATCTGCTGCAGGTCGAAGAGGTTGTTCAGTGGCGCGGTGGTAAAAGAGTTATCGTAGACGCCGCGCAAATAGAATTGGGTCCGGTCATTGATCCTATGATCGATGCGGAAGGTGGTACTATCCTCGCGGATCGCAATCGCTCCCAAGTGCGTGTACTCGTCGATGTCCTGGCAGGGCGGGCCGGGGTTGAAAGTGCAAGTAGAGACCTGCCCGGCGGGGAAGGAGTTGACGATAGGCGCCATTTGGGGCGATGTCGCCAGGATCTGGGTGTCAAGTGAAGCGCTGGGAACGAAGGCGTGCAGCGTCTGGCCGCGAAACTGGCGGATGCCCTCGTAGTTGACGAAAAAGAAAGTCTGGTCCTTGGCGATTGGCCCGCCCAGGCTGCCGCCGAACTGGTTCAGCCGGAAGGGAGGAACGTGAGTGGGACCCGTTACTGTGGGGTCCGTGTCAATATCCAGGAAAGAACGCGAGTCCAAGGCGCTGTTGCGAAGGAACTCGAACAAGTCCCCGTGAAATTGGTTAGTGCCTGACTTGGTCACGATGTCGACCTGACCGCCGGCGCCGGCGCCGTACTCCGCATCATAGAGCGCCGAGTTCACGCGGTACTCCTCGACGGCGTCCTCTGATACCTGAAGGCGTGTGGTGGACTTCTGGGCTTGTTCCTGGATGCCGGTGGCGTCGACGCCATCGAACATGTAATTGTTGTCGTCGCGGGCGCGGCCGGCGAAGCGAATGGTGCGCTGGTTGCCACCGCCGTCGTCAATGGCGCCTGGGGCTAGAACCAGCAGGTTGGCCCAGTTGCGGCCGTTTACAGGAAGGTCCTCAATGGCGGCGCCTCCTACCACGCCGGCCATCTCCGCCGAGTTGCGGTCGAGCAGAGGCGCCGTGGACTTCACTTCCACGGTCGTCGCGTGGGCCGCGACCTTCATCCGGGCGTCCAGGGTCAGCATCTGGCCGACCCGAACCACCACTCCCTCATTGCGGACAGTTTCAAAGCCGTCACGAGAAAAGACAACCGTGTACCCTCCCACGGGGAGCGCGGGGATCGCATAGATGCCTTGCTGATTCGTGACCACCTCCCTCCCCGTGCCGGTTTCCATGGACACAGCCCTGACCCTCACACCCGGAATCACGGCGCCGGACGGATCAGTCACAGTTCCATTCAGGCTGGCCCGATCGATCTGGGCGAACAATGAAGGCAGGGAGAGTGACAGAATCAAGAGGCTTAGAACCAGCTTGTGGCGAGAATGCATGGTGCTCCTTTCCTTTCAAGAGGCCTGGAGTTGTAACTCCGGCCCACGCGGCGGGCGGCTCACCGAAAACGTCGGCCACATCTGCCTCCCAAACCGCCGTCGGCGATGCATGCTGTGTTGGTGTGGTCCGACTCTCACAAGACTATTAAGCGCTGAGAGGATGAAGTCAGCATCACGCTTGTATTACAGGCTGATTAATTTGCACAACGCGGTGACACGCCGGGGAGGTTTTCCGCGCGTCGCGGGACAAAGCCTTCAGCGCCAGGACCCTTCGTGTGTCTTTCTGGGCCCGCAGTACACATTCATCCCTGCGCCATCGCTTCGCACTCCAGGTGGACGTACTTTCCAAAACGTTTCGGGGATCTCACCTTGATTTACATTTGTCAGGTTCGCCCACCTGCCGTCCAGGTGGATAGGTCAACCAAAGTCCTTTTAGGAGGATCTATTGTGGCATCGCTGGTGACAAACTGGGGTCTCGCCGGGTGGCGTGTAGATTCTTATCGCCAAATTCTGTGTAGGTTGTCGCACACATTTTTGTGGTATCGCCCTTTTCGACTCTCGACTCTCGACTCTCGACTGCGATGGCCCCGGTGCGCGACGTTTTTGACTTGCATCGCAGGTTGGGTGGGAGTCTAATTGAGCCATTCGGGTCGCCAACCCGAGGATCCCTGGGAGGCTAGGCGTCATGAACAATTTCCCCTCCTGTTTTAGGAAGGGGCCAGGGGGTGGTGAGCCCGCGAATGGGTTTCCCCTCCTGTTTCAGGAGGGGGCCAGGGGGTGGTAAAGCTGCGAACCGTCGATCACCGCTGGCGCTGTTCCCTGGCGAGCCGACTGGGAGGCTCTACGACCGCGCGGTAGAAATCCTGCGAACTCGGCATTGGCGCTTTCTCGTTATGCCGACCGGGAAGGGTTTTATGCAGGTCAGCCTAAGCAAGAGTTAGGCGGGCGCTGCTGCGAGATTCTGAGGGTGCGAGATGGCTGATACCCCTATGAGAACCGATCCGCCTGAAAAAAAGTTTCTGGCGTTTCTCTATCCAGAGATTAAAGATCTCGCAAAGCACTTCCTGACCTTAGTTTCGGGCGTGCTCGTGTTCTCCGTCACCTTTTCCGAGAAGATCGTTCCGTTCAGCATAGCGACCACCTTTGAGAAGCGGGCCCTGCTGACTGCCTGGCTCCTGTGGATCGCGGCGGTGATTCTCGCAGGCCTTGCTATCTTATTCAATTTTCTGGCGGCCACGCAGATGCTACGGCAGCACGAACGTGACAATCGGCCGCTCGTTCGACTGACATATGCCGCGATCGACGCAGGTGGCGTCTGTTTTGTTGCAGGTTTGGTGGCGCTCGCGCTGTCGGCGGTCTCGAGGCTGATGTAGGGAACGCTAGTCGAGGCGTCCTAGGGGCGGTCGGCCGCCATCGAGCGGCGGCACCCGACGACTCGCACTCGGTGGACGAGGTGATTTGGGACTGATTGCGATCAACCGCCGCAGGTTAGCGCGAATTGGTTAAGCGGCTGGGTGCGTAAGCCTATGTTGCTGATCGAAGAACCCGAGTTTCCGCTTGCTCACGACTTGAAGCTGGTAGCCCTACAGGGCGCTTGCGACCTCCGGTTGGAGGTGACCGCAGATGGGGGCAGGTATGTTGTTGACGGTGCCGACAGGGCGCGCGAGGCGTGCCTGAGCCTCGTCGAACGGGCGCGGGCAGTTAACGCCCATCTGGCCTTGATCCCCGAGATGGTGATTCCGCAGCATGCAGTTGCGAACCTCATCGAAACGATAGGGTCGTCTCCTCAGCCTTTGGTCGTGCTCGGGGGAGTCGAGGGGATTCTGCCAGCGGACTATCGCGCTCTTGTTGCTCAGCACGGCGGCACTTCGGACGTTCCGGACGATGCGCCTGGCACTTACGTCAACGCAATGCTCGTCGCGGTGAAGACGGCAACGGATCTAAAGATCTTTTTTAGGGCTAAGCGCTTCGCGAGTGGACCTGAGAACGCTGGTGGTCCGCAGCTGGTCTTGGGTACTGGAGAGTTCTTGGTTTTGAAGCTTGGCTCCGCGCCATTCGTGGTAGTTCCACTCATTTGCTCTGAATTTACATGGCCTGAGCTTTGGACCAATCTCGCGGAGGAAACCGATGGCCTTGAGATTGATTTGATGCCGGTCCTGCAGCGCAATGATGACGTCGGTCGGCGTCATTTGGGTCCGGTTATTCACACGGCCTATCAGCGCAATGTGCAGACGCGTTTCGTTCTGGCAAACCAAGGTCTGTCCGGAGGGTCTGACGGCACCTGCTACGTTCTAGCGCCGCCGGCGAGCCCTCCAGCGCCTGCATTCAATCATGGAAGGCATGAGCTCTGGCTGCCAGATGACTGCACCTATAGAGGATTTCGGATTCCGGAACGGATTGGCTGCTTCTGGTACGCAGACGTATCACATCGTAATGGCCAGATGAATGCCGCTAGGCCGCCGGTATGCGGTGGTAGAGTGCTAGCGGTTCTCACGCCTTCGGGTGTTGATCTGACTGGGCTTGCAGCTGGTCTCATGAGGAGCACGGCGTCCGAAAGATATCTCGCAACTTCAGACCTATCCTGGGCGAACAATGAAGCCAAGAAGGCGTACCGGTCTTCGCTAGATCCAGCTGGGTGTGCCTATATCCTAAATGGCGCCTGTCGGACAACGGCAAACGCGAGTTTTTTTCAGATGATCTGCGACACTCCTCCTACGTGGGCGACGGTGGAGTCACTTGTCGCTGATTTCGTCGACTCCACGGCATTGCTCGCTTGTGGTGGAGATGAAGTTCGAATTACGCCTTGTCCTGGAGGTAACTGCAGCGTTTCGGGACGCTCTGTTGCGATACTCTACGCGCCGTCTGTTGAAAGAGCCCTCTCCATGCGCTTTTCGACGGCGGCGCAATTGTCGGGGACGGTGCTGCCGACGGGAATAGTTCTCCTCAAGGTCGAGGCTTCCTCCAGAAATCCTGGGGCCAAAACGGTGGGGGATGTACTCCGCGCTGATCGCGTTAGCTCGGAAAGTCCAGAACTCGCGGATGGGCCCTCCCGTGTGTCGGATAGTTCTGTAACGATTAGCTTGGGTGATATTCATTTTTGCGAGCCGCAGGACTTGAGGCCAAGCCTTGACGAAGAATCATTGATGCTGGCTCGAAGTCGGATGTCAGAACTTTTACCAGGAGTCTACACATGAAAGACCCCTACGCTTCTGTTGCAGATTGTCTGACGAATGCAGGCTTCCGCGAGACCGAGCCCGGCTGCTTCACTTCGCCAGCGGGTCCGCGCGTGGTCGGCCTCGCTGTTTGCCGGGCTGACGTGGAGACCTGGCGCCAGAAGACGGAAGACTTGCTTCGCAAGGAAACGATGCGGCTGGCGCTGAGCTGGGCGCGATATGTCATCTTACTTGTGGATGGTCAGAAAACACCACCCCTTGCATGGGCCGCTGGCTCTTTTGCGCAAGACGTATCGAAGTGCCGCCGCATTGTGCTGTTTCTAGATCGAGATGTATGTGCGTCGTTAACGTTGCCATTCGTCGGCTTGCCGCCCTTGAGCTATGGCCCGGACGCGCCGCCGCGCGACGTCGAGGCTGTCGTTCGGAGGGTCCTCTCCACTAGTCTGTCCGATGCGTTTCTAAACGAGGATCTGCCCACCGCACGGGTTCAGGCCTTGGCCGAGGAGGAAGAGCCGTGAGCACCCGACCACTTCACCTATTCAACATCGATCTTATCGCATTTCGGGGTATCGAGCGCACGCTGGGCCTGGAGTTTGGACGCCGCCTCACCATTATCTACGGCGGCAACGCTACTGGGAAGTCATCGATCGCCCAGGCGATCGAATTCGCCGTCAGCGGACAAGTGAGGGACCAGGAGGATGGTCTGATCACTGCGGGATATTTGGCCAACACTCGCGGCGCAGGACCCGGCCGTGTCTCCTTGACGCTCGACGATGGGACTGTTCTTACTGGAGCGACCGACCGTCCGCTCAGTGATATTGAACATCGCTTCCGTGATGTCGGTGCAGTCGATTGGCCGGAACGGCAGCCACTTCCGATCACGACGACGCACGTTACGACCCAAGGCATGCTCGCACGGGTACTTGGGAGTGCGAACGCAGTGACACGCAATGATCTCTCCGGTCTGTGTTCTGGCGCATATCTGCGATTCCTAGTTTCGCGCGCACAGAGGCTCGACGAGCACTTTCGGCAGGCGTCTTCCGGCCGAAACATGCAGACGGAACTGAGAGATGCTCGTGCCGACTACGCCACCGCTAAGCTGCTGTACGAATCGCTGCTTACAAGTAGCCAGAGGGGTGATGTTTCATCGACCGCAATCGATTCAAAGCTCCGTGAGCTGAACGCCAAACTGAATCTTCCCCAGGCCACATTACTCGTCGCGGCGCTATCGCACTTGGATGGCCAAATAAAAAAGCGTGAACTTGAACTCCGAACTCTTGAAAGTCTCCTGGCCAGAACACGGGAGCTTGGACAGCACGAGGCCGAGCTCAAGGAACTCAAAAAGCAAAGCGACGAAGCAAGCAATGTCGAAAGCAAGCTACAGGAGGGAAAGGCTACGACGAGTGAGGCCTTGGCCAGGACAGCGGAGCGACTCAAGGATTTGGCGAGCCAACGAACAAGCCTGCTCGACGTCATGGCGGCCAACGAGCGGCATCAACAGTCGGTATCCACAATAGCTGCTCTCGAAGACCGTCTTCGAGAGGTAGCGTCGAGTGAGCAACGTACCAATGAAGATATTCAGATCCTCAGAAATAAGCTGGACGGCGCCCGGACCGATCTACTCGCCCACTCCACGAAGCTGGCCCAGTTACGGCAATCGCGGCAAGCGGCTGAAGTTCAGCGAAACGCCATGGAGGTGGCGATTGCAGAGATAACGGCTCTTCCGACAGATCGCGATCCTGAACTCGAGGAACGCCTCGAGTTTCTCCGGCGAGAGCTGAATGATTTGGAACGCTCGGTTGAAACGACTTCACGTGATTTGAAGGATGCGCGCGAGAAAGAGGCCTTGACTGGTAAGCAGCTATCTGACGTGTCTCGGTCTGGCGAGCGCTTTCTTGCTGCGAGCACCGAAATGCGCTCCTTCTTGACAGGCAGCCATTGCCCGTTGTGCGGACATGATCACGGTTCCGCAGAGGCGCTCGAGGAATCGATCGAGCGCGTGTCAGCCTCGATGCTCCTAGGAGCTGACGCGCTGCGCCGTCAGTTCGAGGGCGCGTCCAAAGTCAGGCAAGAATCCGAGAGCAGGCAGTTACGTTTCGCGGGGCGCATCGCAGAGATCCGCCCTGAGATTTCCGAGCTCATAGCCGCGATCGAGAGGAAGGCAGGGCACAGAAGGGCTGCTATTTCCCGCATCGAGCAGATCTTGGGAACCTCGGGGCTCAATCTCCCGTTGGAAACTGAGGTGCTTAGACGGGGTCAGGGTGACGTAGAAGCGAGAATTGCGGGACTTGACCAGGAAATCCGGGATTGTAGTAAGAGCGAGCGGGAAGACGAGGCCCGGCGGTCCGAACTGGAACGAGCATTAGCCGCCAAATCGTCGGAAGGTGAACAGTTGCGGCGCTTGGCCGCTGAATTACATGACCAGGTCGGGAAGGTGAGGGCGACACTCGGAGCAGGCATGACAGCTGCGGAAATCGACAAGAATAAGGCAGCCTTGGCCGAAATTGACCCCCTCGTGAAGGCGCTTGAGCGCGAACAAGGACAAGCGCAGGCAAGTCTCTTGGATCTAGACCGAGCTATCGCTGACAAGAGGGCGGAAATTGCGGGGATTGAGCGCAGAACCCAGGTTGTAGAGGAATTCCTCAATTCACTCGACGCGGAACTGAAAAGTGTTGGAGCGTCACGGGACGTACGGACTCTGGTTGACATGCAACAACGCGCAAGGCAGCAACGTGACGATCTAGCGGTACTCAAGACTGGGGCTTTGGAGATCGAGCAGGGGCAGCGGATTCTCGAGGAGAGTCAGGCGATTTCAAAAGCGCGCGAGCAACTGCATGCTGCTGAGCAGTCGCTCAAGTCGTTGCAGAGTCGACAGCGGCGCCTTCAGGAGCGGAGCGCCCAGTTCAAAAACCTTCACGAAGCTTTAGGCGGTCTACAGAACGCCACCGCCGAGATCGTTCTGGAAAAGATTCGCAAGCCTGTCGGCATCATTTTCCAGGCCATGACCGCCGGCTGCCCCTGGGATATCGAATTCAGACTCGAAGCCGGCAAAGTAAGTGCGGTTCTAACGGACGGCTCGGTGCAGGACGTTGCCGCGACCTCTGTACTCAATTCAGCTTACGTGAATGTAGCTGCAATTGCCCTCCGATTGGCCCTCGCGAGTCAGCAGCGGTGGACTCGTCTACGGACTGTCGTCCTCGACGATCCGATCCTTGAAATGGATAATCTTACTCAATCGGCTCTAATCGACGGGTTGGAGGCCGTGCTCGCGTCATCATTCGCGCCGTGGGAGGATCTGCAGTTTGTGTTGACCACTTGGAGTGAGGACTTTGCGGTGATGGCCGCGCACAAACTGGCTCACTTGAATAACGGTAACGGCCAGCAGGTCACGCCGAGACCTGGCGCCTTCGCGGACGATTTCGTAATTCATCGTTTGAGTTTGGATCTCGACGGCACGATTGTGTCGCACCGATATGTCCCGCGTTGGCGGAAGGAGGCGAGTGCTGCATAGCCATTTCCTCGAGGGCAGCCTCCAAGTAGGTTGTTCGCCGCGTGGCAGTTCGGGGGGGTAACTGATCGTCGTCATCGCCGTCACCGCCGCCGCCTATCAAGTACCCGCTTTTGCGACTGATCGTGATGGACGGATACTGCGGCGAGGCCCGCCGGGTGGCGCAGACGTCGTTTTGGGATGTCTGCGTTATGAGATTCAGGGCATCAAATCCATTGCGAGGAGGGAGAGATCTTGCCGGTAGCCGAACGGGAAGCTCGACCACGGCCACGGGTCAGGATAGGAAGCGAGGCGGCGGTGCGTTAAGAGCAGCGACGAGTGGCGAGTGGTGAAAAACAGTGACGAGTGGCGAGTGACGAGTGACGAGCAAGCCGCCGCAGACATCAAACCACGGTGCCTGCGTCACCCGCCACAGGTTGGGGCTCAATTGAAGAGATTCCGAAGTTCATCCAGGAAGGGCCAGCGCTTTCCTTAGAAGTATCCAGTCTTGCCAAATTCATCCGTGCAAGCTCATTTCCCGGGTCTGCATGAAGCGCCTCCATAAGGGCGCGCCGGGCGCCTTGCACATCACCCAAGTTCGCAAGCGTTGCCCCGAAAGTATTGAGGCACTCGGAATGTGTCAGCCCCATTTGAATCGAATTCCTGAAATCAGAGATGGAAGGGGTTTGTCTCGACCCTTCCGCTCGGGAAGCCTGAAGAGACACTAATGCGACCGCGAAGTTTCTCCGCGTGAGGTCTGAAGGGCCAATTTGAAACGCGATGAAGAGGTTAGCGACTGCCTCTTGTTGTCGATTAATCTCGGCAAGACGCGTTCCCAATTGGGTATAGGCCAAAACCAGGCTATTTTGCGCCTTCTGCGCGATTTCTCCGGAGGGTTCTAATAAAAGGCTGCAACCGAACTCTTGGATCGCCTTGTCAAGGGCGTCCCTTCTCGCATATTGAATTCCCCGCTTAATGTGCACCGTTGCTAAATTACGCCTGGTCAAACGATTCTCAGGTTGAAGATCGAGTACGAGCTGATAGATAAAAATCGCTGCGTCGTACGTTCCCTTTTCAGCCGGCCCATTGGCCAAGTTCATCAGTGTCCCGGCAAGTCTCGGATCATGCTTAAAGGCAAGTTCGAAATGAGTCTTTGCCTCTGCAATGAGGCCGTTCTGCAAGAGCAGCACGCCCTTCTGAAACTCGTTGGTCGCTCCCTCGTCGGAAGAAGCTTGCTTCTCAGGCTTGGGGGACGACCACAGTTTCTTGGTTTCTGAAGCGGGGAGCAGGACCAGATCCAGGGGAACACCGTTTTCATCAGTGACTTCAACCAGCAATTCCCCACGAGGTTCTCCAAACACCTCCACAACAGTGCCCAGGGCGACGCCGGGAGTCTCGGAACCCAGATACCTATTGGGAACCTCGACAACGTCAAGAATCTTCGGGCTAAGCTCGATATCCATGGTACTTACTCAACGTTCAGCGCCTCTGCGAGTTTCCTCGGACCCTGAGGCTCTATATAGCAGGATATTAACACAGGTACGTCCACCTGCTCGACTCTGTAAATCCAAGCGGCCGTTACTACAACGGGTTGGCCACTCAATCCTACGATCTCGTGGTACGTGGTCCAATGCTCGCCGTGCTGATCCTTGAGACCACGAACCGCTGGCGACCGAAACAAGCTCGATTCGAGAATCTTGGCTAGTACATCGGCGTGGCCCCGCTCCATTCCCAGGGCCGCTTTGAACACTCTGGCTTTGCTCTTGCCCAGTGGATGATTCGGGTCGAGAGCATAATCGCGCAGCTTCTCGATCGGTACAATTGCCTTCTCATTGTGGGGCAAAACTTGCACGAAAAGTGAGCGCCCAATCCGAAGCTAAATTCTCGAACAAATAAATGTACCACGAAAGTAGCTGGTTTGTGATTGGTATTCGGGTCTACGAATGTTCCCGAGTCTAGGAGTGACACAGTTTTGCGCGCGGTTTGATATCCCATTTGGCCAGGAGCGTCTAAGTGTTGCCCGGTCGTTCGGCGGGTCTGCGTTATGAGATTCAGGGCAAGGGATACATTGCGAGGAGGAAGGGATCTTGCCGGTAGCCGAACCGGAAGCTCGACCATGGCCACGGGTCAGGAGAGGAAGCGAGGCGGCGGCGGCTTAAGAGCAGTGACAAGTGACGAGTGACGAGCAAGGCGCCGCAGACATCAAGCCACGATGCCTGCGCCACCCGGCCGTACGCACTGTGGTGTGAGAGGCGAGGGCGGGCAGCCGCTCCTGCTACCCCGACTCTTTGGGAAACAGCTCATCCCATCGGCTTACGCGATGCGTTCCAGGGCGGCCCACCCCCGGCACCTTGCTGCCAAACCCGCTTTCGTTCCATTCGGGTTGATATTGAGTGATGAGCGCTAATTCAGCGGCGAACACCCACCATTCACTGGTAAACGTAAGATAGCGACACTTCATGTCGTCCAGCGTGATATTCTTGCGCCCGCTGATCTTCTTAACATGCTCATTCAGACGCGCACGCAATGTCCGCTTACTCTTCGTGGTTCCCTTCGATGCTTTTCCGATGTAAACGAGCTGGTTTTTGAAGTAGAGGGCGTAGACTCCGCTGTCCGGCGGTCCAGCGCCCTTTGTTAAAGAGAGTAGCGGGCTCGCCTTTAATTTCTTGACGACTTGAGCGCTAATACCGCGGTCGAGGTCGAAGTCGAAATGATGTGGATCGTGACGAGCATCCGGCATAGCGCCGGAATCGTATCCGATAGGTTGTCAAAGAAGCAATAGAAAAAACCAAACTGCGACACTACCCACCAAACGTTCTCGTTGACGCCGCCGTTGTTTTCTTCTGGTGGCCTCCTAGACTGTTGTGCTGCACCAGCGCGTCCACAAGCATTCTTCGCCGGTTCTCGGTCTTCTCCTCGTCTGAAAGCTCGTGGGCGGGGAAGCGTTTTTCCATTTCTTTGCGGATCTCGTTGAATTTGGAGACAGCAGACTTTTGGGACCGCGTGCGGAGGATCTCGCGACCTTGAACCGTGACAATGAAGAAGCCGCTTTCATCTCGAGTGGCGTGCAGGTCTCCGGGTAGAAAAGACAATTTCATAGGGCAGGTCACTTCTTCCGCAGGACGATGGCGGATTCGTAAAGCACAGCCCGCTGAGAAGCTTTCTCGACGCGCACGGTGGATTGGATGATGCTGGTTCCTGTTCTTTTCTCTCTTAGGAGAATGGTCTCAGCGAACTCCAGCCCGCACAGTTCAGCGATTCTCCCGAAAAGTTGGTCGGTCTTTACCTCCACCCCCTGTATGATGCTGTTCCCCAGGACGATGATAGCCCTTCCGTTCCTGCGGAGGAGTTTTGCAAGCACGCCACAGAAACGGTGAGTATCATTAAAGTATGTCGCGACATAGTTGGCCCACCCGGGGCCACCGTATTCTCGCTTTTCGTTGTTTGCAGCCCCGATCAACTCGATCGTCTTCTCGAGGTCAGGCATGGAAAAGCCAAGCTTGACCGGCTCCAGGCCGCGAACTGTTTGCCAGAACTTGCCGAAGCTCTCGTCCTCGCGCGCACCCTTGTAGCCAGACCCGGCAGTCAGTCCCAGCCAATGGAGCTGAGGCCGGGTGTTTCGCGGGTAATGATAATTGTTCAAGTAGGGAGGAGAGGTAACCACTAAATCAATAAAGTTCTTTTCCTCAAGAATGTCCACGGCACTGAAGATGCTTTCGGGAATAATCCACGATTTGGGCTTAGGGCTGACCCCGCGCATTTGCTCTTTAAACCAGATGATGTCTTCCAACATCAGCCGCAGTTTTCCTGCGATCACGTAAGCCACGGGGGCATCCGGGATGTCAGCCTTGTCCACTGCGGCGCGGCGGGTCAAGCTGGGCTCGTAGGAGTAATTTGATACACTCACCATTACGGAGCCAAGGGCCAGGCGGAACAGGTCCCGGATCGCAGGTTGCCCTAAGGAGTTGATGAAGTCCAGCGCGAAGAGAACCTTCCTCTCGACCTTGGGGCTGAACAATTGCGTGCGCCCGGTAAAGCCCTCGGGTGGCCTGGAATCAGGCGCATCCTTGCAGGGGCCGTCGTCGGGACAACGCTCATGCATGAACCGTTCAAATTCCACGATCCTGTCAGTGAAAGCATCGACCGGCACGTCCAGCGCCTTCAATTTAAGGCGCGAAGCCAATGCGGCGTAGGGGTTGATTTCGAATCCAACCACGTTGTAACCACGCAAGAAGCTTTGGACGAGAGTCGTGCCGACGCCGGCAAACGGGTCAAGAACCCAAATTTCCTTCCGCTGATTCCCCTTGAGATATTTACAAAGGCAGTCGTCCACAAATTCGGCGGAAAACCCGGCAATCCACGGCACCCACCTATGAAGTGGATGGACCTTATTGCTGGTAAAGGCCGAGTCCCGGAAGCCGTTGCTTAACCGAGCCGCGACATCGACGTCCGGCGCTGTCTTGAAAAGAGTCGTTTGCACTGGAACTGATCTTACCAGATATTCAGCATTCGGGAGTGAATATGAACAGCCGTCCATACCCTTCTTATCGGCGGGCGAGTGGGGACCTTGAGCTTTTCAATACTCAAATTGCTGGCGGGGTGGCACAGACATCGTTTTGGGATGTCTGCGTTATGAGATTCAAGGCATCCGATCCACTGCGAGGAGGGAGGGATCTTGCCGGTAGCCGAACCGGAAGCTCGACCACGGCCACGGGTCAGGAGAGGAAACGAGGCGGCGGTCGAAAGGGCGGGCGGTTAAGAGCAGTGACAAGTGGCGAGTGCTGAAAAACAGTGACGAGTGGCGAGTGACGAGTGACGAGCGAGGTGGCAAAGCAAATCTTTGAGCCTGAATTCCGAAGTCGCACCTTGGATGTCGCCCGCGAAGGCTGGCTGAGAGAGACTGCTCGGGGGGATG
>Ga0187889_10003460_pt1 | contig 13934 bp, 17 predicted proteins | sample June2016WEW_7_10_2_FD_132992 | JGI IMG/M metagenome (GOLD analysis project Ga0187889, IMG submission 132992) | Peatland microbial communities from SPRUCE experiment site at the Marcell Experimental Forest, Minnesota, USA - June2016WEW_7_100 | ecosystem: Environmental > Terrestrial > Soil >... | reverse complement strand
CAACGGCACGACCACCATCCCGCCTGGCGGCTCGGGGACTTCCAACATCACGGTAACATCGCCCGGCTCGGGCTACGAGATCACTGGCATCCAGGTGGACCCTACTTACCCTTGGGTGTCATGCAACACTTCGCTCCCGTTTCTGCTACCGCCCGGCAACAGCACCTTGCGATGCTCGGCCAATCCCCCTCCTTCTCTTTCCGGTGACTACAAGGTCCCCGTCGCAGTCACTCTGAAGGATGCTTTCGGCAACGTCATCACGGAGACGGCCTACCTGCTCTTCAGCATCCCGGCGGCGGCCCAAGGTCCTCTCTCAGATTACGCCATGTGGATCATATTGGCGATCATCTTCCTGATCGTGGTCACGAGCTCTACCTCGAAAAAGAAGAAGACGGCATGAGACGGGCGAACGGTGCTTTACGGTTCAGAAACAAAGCAAATAAAACGCTTTCCAGTGTAAGAGCCCGTAGTTGTCGAACGCGCAGAGCGGGCTGACGATCATGAGGAGGGATCTTGATTCCATTATGCGCCAGGGGAAGGCGGAGCTGCCGTCGGAATGTTGTGGCCTCATGATCGGGAGAAGAGAGGGGGAGAGATGCGTCTGCCACCACATCCGTCCCACCGGGAACGCCGACAAGTCTCCTTACAGCTTCACCATCGCACCGGAGGAACTCCTGAAAGGCTACCGTCATGCTGACGACGTGAGCATGGAACTCGTGGGGATCTACCATACCCACCCTGCCCGACCCTTCCCGTCTAGCGTCGACCTGGGGTTCATGAAATGGAGCGCACCGGTCTGGCTAATCGTCTCGAGCCTGAACTGGGCTTACGCCGCCTATGTGCTGGAGGGGGGACGGCCGGTCAAGGTCAACGTAACACTGGTCCAGCCAAGCTTTTATCGACAGTAACGACCTATCCCTTGGAGGGGACCGGCTTTAGAACCTTGGTGGAACCGCAGGGACTTCAAGAAGCTTTTCGATGACCTCGACAAGGAGCCCGAAGACATTCTCGAAATGTTCGAGAAGACGTTGAAGTCGTTCGAGAAGTTCCCCGTCGATAGCGAGTTTGAAGGCTCCTTCTTCTATGGTTTTTCGATTACGCAGGGGCCGGAGGGCAAGCCAGTCATCAGGGAGTTCGGGAACGTCAAGCCATCTGGCTATACCGTCGCCAGGTCGGAGGTTCGCGAGCCCATGGTGGATACCGTCTATGACCACAAACACAACGAGCTGAGGGTCGTCGTCGATATGCCCGGCGTCGTCTCTGACGAAATTTCTTTCTCCGTCCGCCGGCGCGGCGTAAGCGTAAGGGCGTCAGACGGCGACCGGAGATATGAGGCGGAGGTCCCTCTTGACGTGCCCGTGGAAAACAGGCCGCTGAGGAAGACCTTCAACAACGGCATATTGGAACTGGTCCTCAGACCCAAGCCGGAAGCACGAGGTCGGAGGGGTGCAGGGGCCAAGAAATCGAAGGCGCAGCGATAACCTTTTTATCAGGAGCTCATGGAGCTTCAAACTGGTCCCGCGTCCCGCGGTAAGGACCTCCTTTCAGGGGGTTCCCGCAGGCTCAGCCTGGTAGAGCTTCCGACATGGGCGGTTGCGACCGTCCGTGGGAGATGCTGTAGTGGTTGGCCCTGGCTGACCCGTCCAGCCTGCCAGGCATACACGGAAACCGGAGTGTCGCAGGCTCAAATCCTGCCCGCGGGACCAACATAGCTCCCTAGGCTGGACCACGATTCGAGAGCCGAGGTCAAAGCGCGGCCAGGACGTGGGCGGCGGCCTTGTCGGCGACCATCGCCAGGGACAGTATGAGGAGGTACAGCGCCGTGAACTTGTAAGCCCTCCATGCCATGGCGGCCGAGTTCGTCACCATCAGGAGGTAGTCACTGAAGAGCAGGAGAGAGCCAAGGATGACCGCCACGCCAAGGTAGACGTAGCCGAAGTAGCCGAAGGCGTAGAGGGAAAGAGAAGAAGCGACTAGAGCGACGCTGTTGATCATTATGGCCTTGGAGGTAGCCATGACGCCGGCGACGACGGGCAGCATCGGAACGCCGGCCCCCTCATACTGCTCGACGCCCTTTATGGCGAGCGCCCAGAAGTGGCTGGGGGTCCAGAGGAAGATGGCCATCCCGATGAGGAAGGCTTCAAGGTTCACCGGGGCGACCGCTGTCCAGCCGGCCAAGAAGGCGAAGCTGCCGGAAGCGCCTCCGATGACTACGTTCCACGACGTCCTCCTCTTCAGAAGATAAGTGTATACAAAGGCATAGGTCACAAGCCCGGCCGCCACCATGGCCCCGCTCAATTGCGAAAGGCCGAAGAGCGCGACGCAGACGCCGAGGGTTCCCATGACAATGCCAACGTTCAGAGCTTCCCTTGGGAGGACCTTCTTCGAGGGGACCGGGCGCGTGCTTGTCCGTTTCATTATCGCGTCGATGTCTCTGTCGAAGTAGTTGTTCAAGGCGTTGGCCCCCGCCGTGGAGAGGAAGCCCGCCGCTGTCAAGAGGAGGATTCTGGGGGCGTCCACGGAGAGCCCTGACGCGAGAACGAGGCCGATGATGGATTCGGCCCACAGGAGGCTGAAGATCCTCAGCTTGAAGAGCGTGATGAAGGCCCTGAGCCTCTCCGATCCGGAGACCCTAGCGGCGACCGGAACCTTAAGGGTCAAGGGCCAGCCACCACGGTAATGCTGCCGACCATCCACAGATGATAGATGCAGTAGTAGCTGAACGTGCCTGTAGTGTTGAAGGTCACCGTGACCGACTGGCCGGCCAGGATGTCACCGGTGTTGAAGGATTTGTCCAACGCGGTGGCGGTGTGGACCGCAACGTCGTTGTTGTAAAACATGACAGTGCTGTTGACGCCCAGGACCAGCGTGATGTTCGCGGGCGAGAAACCCATGGATTGGTTAAAATATGCCCCGCTCACCATCACGACGAGTACGCTGCCCGCCGGGGGCTTCGGGATGTTGCTGGCTGAGTAGAGGTGCGACGAGCCGATGTAGTCGAGGCCTCCACCGATGCCGGCGGCCACCAGGAGGATTAGCGCGACGCCTGCTAGGGTACGGTTGACCTTCAAACGACGGGCACACCTCCAGCGGTCTCCTTCTGGGCGCGAATCACCTTGTAAAGGTTGTAGAGGAACGGAAGCTGGCCGATGCCAAGCACCAACGCGAAGACGAGCGCGAGGTCGAGCCATATGGCGTAGGTCGTCGTGAAGCCCAACGTCTGGAGGACCACGTTCGCCTCTCTCCTAGGCGCGCCCAGAAGGCCGAGCACCAGGAAACAGGTTGACATGCCGAAGCTGCCGATAAAAGAGGCCCAGAAGTGTATCCTGCCCAGCACCTTACTGGGGAAATCGCGATGAATGAGCAGCGGGAGAAGGAAGTAGAGGACGCCGAAGGAGGCCATCATGACCCCTGCCAGGGCGTTGAAATGGAAGTGGGCCACGATGACGTAAGTGTTGTGCTGGTAGACGTCGAAGGCGATGGTGCCCGCCTCCTCCCCTATGAAACCGCCGATTATCCAGCCCGCGATGCTGGCCACGATGAACATGGAGGGCGTGTTCCACCTGAACTTGCTCCTCCACATTACGGCAATCAGGGTGAAGACCGTCAGCCCTGACGCAAAGCCGATTAGGTAGCTCATCGACTGCGAGAACAGGTTAATCCAGACCGGCTGGTTGACGTCCATGTACAGGTGATGGCTGTAGACTCCTACACCGGAGACCAGGAGCAGCGGCCACGGAACCCTGGCCCAACGCTCGCTGGGAAGGGCTCTGTTGGCGAAGGTAGTCGTGAGGTAGTAGTAGAGACCGATGACCATGAAGAAGGCGAAGTACACGATTGGGTGACCGTACAGCCAGAATAGGTTCTTGGCTAGGAGGGCGTTGACGTCGAAGGGAGGGGCCGTGATCTGATAGAGGCCCAATATCTGTTCGATCATTACAGATGGAGTGGAGAAGAGGAGGACGATGGTGGCGACCACGATACCGATGATGGGGATGGGGAGGGGTTCGAGCCTGTTCCAAGTTGACGTAGGCATGTACGCGTCAAGGCCGATGCTCTGAATGAACCGGTAGAAGCTCGACTGAGTGTAGAACTTCTGTTGACTTGAACCGGGTATCTTGGTGGAGTAAACCGTCCTGAGCGCGACGTAGGCGAAGACTATGAATCCAACCTCGCTGCCTAGCGCCGACGCCAAGAATAGGGCCGTGGAGGCCGCTGTCCACGCGTTAGCCGAGTAGAACGGCAGGGGGTAGAGGTAGTACCAGCCAGCGGCGAACCCCATGCCGATGCTGACCAGCATCGCGTAGAAGCTGAACATGGTGATGACGCTAGCGGCTAGCGCCATCCTGTAGCTGTAGAGGGGCCTCTTCAGGAAATAGGCCAGGAGGAAGAAGGAGATACCGTAGGCGAACGGGAACTGCCAGCCTACGAACATCCCCAAGCCGTGCGCCGTAAGAAGCTGGTAGAAGACCTGGGCTGTAGTGGCTGGGACGCCAGCCTGGTCCGTGCGCATCAACAATGCGAAGGAGCCAGCGATGATGAAGTTGATGAAGGAGATAACGATCAGGGCGAATGAGAGCCGGCGGATGTTGGCGGGAACCTCCCACTTGGTCTCCACCGACACCGCCGTCTCCTCGCCCAACTAGCCGCTCACCACTGTGAACGTCGTGACCATAAAGGGGTGTCCAAAGCCACAGTACTCGAGGCATCTTATCGTGTATACGCCAGGCTCCGTAAATGTGTATATGAAGTCGTTATCGTAGCCCGGCATCACCTGTTCCTGCATCAACAGAGTGCCGTTGGGGCTGTAGACCCCGAACCCATGGGTGACGTCCTTGGAGGTGACTATCCATTCGACGGGAGTGTTCGCTATGACCTTAGTGGAGTTGAGGGTCCAGCTGAACTGCCGAGCCACGACTGTGATCGCTTGGGTGGGCTGCAGCTTGCCGAAGGACAGCACGGGGATAAAGGGGAGGGTGAACGCCCAGAACCCCATGAATACGACGGCGATGGCCAGCACGTAGAGGCCCTTCTTGTGGTACCAGCCAGGCACCTTGTCGGCGTTCCTAGGATGGCGGGTGGTGTAGATGGCCCAGGCCATGAAGAACACTGCGATGCCTACGAGGACCACGAGAAGACCTGCGAGGAAGTTGATTCCGAAGCCTACGTCTCCGGCCAGAGTGAAAACTGGTAGGGACATTCGACCATCCGCTGAGTCTCGGGGCGATTCATGGCTAATAAATGTGTTTGTCAGTATCCGTAAAAATTCTGATATTTGCGTTTCCTTCGTAAATCTTTTAAACAGTATTTCAATCATTAGCCATAGTGACGGTATTGTCTAGCCAAACTACACCAATCGGTGTCTGGGTGGCGATAGGGATTTCTCTTGCGGCCCTCGTCTTTGCGATGGCGGTCTACACCGAAGTAGCGACCACGAACACCGTGACCTTACCTGCGAACATAAACCAACAGCTCACCAATATCCAGGCTTTGCTCGGCTCGTTGCCTGCCGTGAACCAGACCCCGACGACGAGGAACGTGCTAGTCGAATGGGGGATAGACTATGCTGGGCTGGATAGCTTCTCCCCGACCTTGATCGTGGTCAACCAGGGAGACACCGTTGCTATCACCTTCATCAGCAACGACACCGGTGACGGCCACACGTTCACTATCGACACGGGGCCCTACGACTTCCAAATCAACATTACGGCGCCAGGCCTGATGAACACGCTCAACGGCCAGGAATTCACGACACCACCCACAAGCAACTCGCCCGGCGTGAATGTGACGGGGTCCGCGGGAAGCCTGACGGGCACTGGAAGCTTCGTGGCGAGCGCGGCGGGCGTCTACGAGTACGTTTGTGTTTACCACCGCTATATGATAGGATATTTAGTGGTGCTTCCCAACTCGGCTTACTCGCCTTAGGCTAGAAGCACGTCCGTGCAGCGGGCCTCTCTCGTTCGTTCTATTCTGCAACCGAAAGGAGGCCCTTCACGTTTCGGATGGCATCCTCCCTGTCCAAATAGGTAACGACTCTGATCGAAGGGGTGCCGGCGATGAGCCCAGAAACCCTCGAATCGGGGCGCCGGAGGCAGATGACCTTCTTCTCCTTGATCACAGCGAACTCCACCTCCATCCCTACGCCATGGCTGGGAGTCGATATCTCGGCGACGATGGCGTCAGATGCCTCCAGGGCGTCGAAGTCGCGCTTGGCGACTTGTTCGAAGGTCAAGCCCCAGCTGGGGTCCCTATCGAGGACCCACTTGGACGTTATGCTGTGGCCTAGCTTCTCTATCACCTCGGCCAGAGCGCTCGCCAGCATTTGGTCCCTGTTATAGGCGAGCGGAACCGCGAGGTATATCTTCATGACTTTTCACCGAAAGGGCTTCGCCTTCTCCGATATAAATGGAACATGGGGAGAATGCTCAGCGAAGGAGGGTGCTTCGACAGCGCCTCAGGACCTCTTCGGCATGGCCTACCGTGTCGTATGCCTGCCATACGTCCAGCACCACCTTCTTCTTTGAAATCAGGAAGGTGTATCGGTCAGAGAAGCCGTATGCGTTCCTCACGCCGTAGAGGGCACTGGCTTCGCCATGTGGGTCGTGGCAGAGGGCAAGGGAGAGCCGTCTGCTGTCCTTCAGGGCTGCTGCTTCGGAAATGACCTCCGTGCTCACGCCGGCCAGCTTGGCGCCCAGGGCGGCGAATTCGGCGAGGCGCCGGTCGAAATCGACAATTTCAGTAACACAAGTGCTTCCTTGGTTGGTCGGGTAGAAGAAGAGGACCGTGGAGGAGTCCGCGTAGGGAAGCGCCAGCTCGGACGAGATTCCGCGGACGGTGATGGTGGGCGCGGCGTCTCCCCTAGCGAGAGGCAACCCGTCGTCACAGCGGGCCGCGGGCCTTATACGCTCACCTGTCACTGACTCAGAAGTAATTCTAAAAGACAGGCGATCGATGGAGGACGCTCGTAAGAATCGCCCAAGGCAGACGGCTGATCTCACTCGTACACCAGAACTTGGAAAGGCGGTCAGGAGATGACCAGGAAGACGAAGATGAGCTCGTCAAAGAGGACGTGCGAAACCAGGACGGGAAAGAGGTTTCCCAGCCTGTTGAACATGTATCCCCAGAAGAGGCCACCGATGAGCGCCACCAGCATCAGGGAGGGGTTGAAGGTGGAGACGTGAATCAGAGTGTAGAGAGCGCTAGTCAACAGCAGGGCCCTGTTAGGCGTAACTGCGGTGTTTAGGTGCCGTTGGATGAACCCCCTCCAGTACAGCTCCTCAGTGGGGCCGATGGGGAAGAGCAGGGCGGCCGATATAAAAGTGATGGGCGTGCTTCCTCGGAGCTGGTACACCCAGTTGACCTGCTGTGAGAAGCCTGGGAAGCCCTTGACGATTTGAAACCCTCCCCAGAAGAAGGCGTAGATGAGCAGAGCGGATGCGACGCCTATCAGGAGGTCTTTCGCCGTGACCCTGATCTTTATGGAAGAGAATCGGATGAGCGAGAGGGAGAGGAGTATTAGCGCCGACACCGTTAGCGTGGGCCAGAAGCCTCCGAGCACGGGGTCGTTGAAGACGAAGAACCAGAGGACGAAGGGCACTGGGAGGGTCAGCACTTCATAGCTGAGCTTCATGGTTCTCCGCACCAAGGTCCTCCGATGCAGTGTTCAATAAACTATCGTGATGAAAAAATTCTCCCTGTCTTCTGGTTGTTCGCAACGGCGGTCCAGTTCTCCTCAATCGCCGCCATGAACCTCCCTCTCTCGTCCTCAGTCATCTTGGCGAACCTTCCTTGGGCCCTCAAGTAGAGTTCGATGGGCTTCCGTCTATCCTTGTTGACGAAGGGCAGGCTGGGCGTAGACAGCCTGTAAACGCCGTCTTCCACCTCGTAAACTATCCAAGAGCCGGTCTGGACGGCGAGGCGGCCCACCTCTATGGTCTTCTCCGAGGAGAACTTCCAACCCGGAGGACAGGGGGCCTGCAGATGGATGTACTTGAAACCTTGAATTCTAGCAGCCTTCCGTAGCTTCTCCACAAAGTCGAGCGGGAAAGCCAAGCTGGCCGTGGCTACGTACGGTACGTGATGCATCATCATTATGGAGGGGAGGTCCTTCTTGCCCTCCATCTTGCCGGTGACGGTGGTCGTTGTCCAGGCCCCGATGGGGGTCGAGCTGCTTCGCTGTATCCCCGTGTTCATGTAGGCCTCGTTGTCATAGCAGACGTAGATGATGTTCGCGTTCCTTTCGGCAGCCCCGCTGAGCGACGCCATGCCTATGTCCGAAGTGGCCCCGTCACCAGCCCATACCAGAACGCTGACGTCCTTGATGCCCCTCTGCTCCAGCGCCGCAGCTACGCCGGATGCGCTAGATGACGCGGCAGCGAAAGCTATGTTGAGGAGCGGCACGCGGGCTGATGTCTTGGGGAAGGCGCCCTGGATGATGGTGGCGCAGCCTGCGGGCACCACCATGATGGTCTTTGGCCCCAGCGCCTTCAGAGCGATGCGCAAGCCGATGGAAGCAGGGCAACCGTGGCATGAGGGGTTGCCGCCCAGCCAGTATTCCTCGTTGGGAAGGTCTTTGATCTTCAATACCATTACAATATCTCCTCCCTGAGGTCGATCCATTCGTCTTGACCCTCCTCGACCGACCTCGTGGTGACCAAGATGGCATTCTTGACGTCTTCGACAGTGATGTCTCTGCCGCCCAGCCCGGCGATGAACCCTTTGACGTGAGGGGGTCTCTTGAGCCCGTAGAGGGCGGAGGTGAGTTCCGCGCGAATAATGCCGCCGAGTCCCAGAGAGATGTCCCTATCTATTACCGCCACGCCCTTGAGGTTACCTAGGGCTGAGCGCAGAGCATCCTTGGGGAAGGGCCGTAGGACCCTGATCCTCGCCACGCCCGCGTCAATGCCCTGCGACCTCAGTTGGTCGACGGCCTCCATCGCTTCGCCCGCATGAGCCCCGGCGGCCACTACGGCATACTTGGCATCCTCCATGCGGTAGAGCTCGACTAGCCCGCCGTAGGACCTGCCGAAAGCCTTCTGGAACTTCCTGTCCACCTCGACTATCTTGCTCTCGGCCTTCTTCATCGCCTCTTCGGCGAGGTAACGGAACTCCATGTTCCATTCGGGGTAGGTCAAGTTCCCCATGGTCTTAGGCTCGTCAGTGTCTAGGAGGAAGCCTGGGACGCGATTCTCCGGGAGGAAGGAATCGACCGCCTCCTGCTCGGGGACGTCGACGGGTACGGCTGTATGCGACACGATGAAGGCGTCGAGTCCGATCATGGTCGGCAGCAGGATGTCCGGGTCCTCCGCGATCATGTAGGCTTGGATGACGCTGTCGAGCGCCTCTTGGTTGGTTTGAACCATCAAGGTGATCCAGCCCGTGTCCCTCTGGGCTAGGATGTCCGTGTGCTCCGACCATATCCCCCACGGAGGGCCGATGGACCGCGTTATCACGGCCATGACCATGGGAAGCCGCGCATAGCCGGCCCAGAAGACCATCTCGTTCATGAACAAGAGGCCATGAGAGGAGGTCGCCGTGAAACAGCGTGCTCCGGCGGACGCCCCGCCGATGCAGGCAGCCAGGGCGCTATGCTCTGATTCGACCCTCACCAGCTTGGCCCTGAGTCTGTCGGTGTCAACCAGCTCTGACAGCTTCTCTACTACGGAGGTCTGAGGTGTGATGGGATAGGCGGAGACGAGCTCCACCCTGGAAAGCGCCGCGCCATACGCTATAGCGTAGTTCCCCGACATGACCTTGTACTTGGGCAATTCTTATCCCTCCTTGACCATCGTTATCGCCTTGGGCGGGCACTCGTTCATGCAGATGCCGCAGCCCTTGCAGTACTGGTAGTCGATATAAACGACCTTCTCGCCGCGCAGAATAGAGCCTTCGGGGCAGTACATCCAACAGAAGAGGCAGTTGATACACTTCGCCTCGTCGAGAACGGGCCTCTCCGTCCTCCAGCTGCTGGTGTCGCCACCCGAGCCGAGCGTCGGTGTCGAGAACGGGACGGCCTTAATCTTCAGTGTCAAATGGTTCTCGTCACATCCAAGAGCGCGAGATCGTAGGCCGTCCGCAGGGCGCTACAATTCTTCTCGCCCACCTCGCCCTTCCATGTGTCGGCGGTGGCCTGAAGCGCCGACTCCAACGAGGCCACACCGGTGGCCCTGATAACGGCGCCCACCATCGAAGCGTTGACGAAGGGAAAGCCGGATATCACGAGCCCATTATCCAGAGCAATCTTCGTCGCGTCGACGGTCAGCACCCGGAACTTCCCGTCCGGAGACTCTGGGGCGTGAGAGGCGTTGAGGATGAGGAGACCGCCTTCCTTGAGTCCTGCCGTGACGTCCATGGTCTTCATCAGGTTGGACTCGAAGACGGCCACGACATCGGGGTCGCTGGACTGCCCGTGGATTAGCACGGGGGAGTCGGAGATGCGGACTGTCGCAGAGACCGTCGCTCCCCTCCTCTCAGCTCCGAAATACGGGGTGCTTTGCCCCCACTTCCCTTCGCGAAGGACGGCGTTGACGATGAGCTCAGCGGCGGTGACGATCCCCTGACCGCCCCGCCCATAGAGCCGGATTTCAAGCAGCAATCCGCGTTACCTGTCCCATGAGGCGCTGATGGATATATAAGCCCTCCAGGAATCCGGAGGAATACATACGAAGCTTAGCTGAACTGACACCACATGTCGAATTTATAATTGGGTGTCCCGCCGACCCCTGTCAGTGTCCGAAAGCGATCTCCGCCGGTTCGAAGTCCTGAAGCCTTCGATGGTTGTACTCGTCGTAGGCGCTCAGATCGAGAAGGCCGTGGCCGCTCAGATTGAAGAAGATGGTCTTTTTCTCTCCCGTCCTTTTGCATTCCAAAGCTTCGTCGATGGCTAGCCTAATGGCATGCGAGGACTCCGGGATTGGGATGATGCCCGTGACCGATGCGAAGAGGCTTCCCGCTTCGAAGAATTCCGTCTGATGCACAGCCTTCGACTCGAGGCTAGTGGCGGAACAAGCATGTCGATTACATGGTGACGTCCTCCGGCATCATCCTGAAATGAGGGACCTGAACAGCAGTAGTATGTTCCTTCTCCTCTCTTTCATCCGCCTCATCCCATAAGGCAACCAGTTGGCGCCATACGGGAGGTATACGGAGAGGCGGTAGCCGTCACCGAGGAGCTTTCTTCCCAGCTCCTCTCTAACCCCTCTGAGCATCTGGAACTCGAAGCTGGAGCGGTCGCCGCCTGCAAGGGACTTCGCCTCGTCTTGGAGCTTGGCGTCATGAGTCGCGACGGCGAAGAACGCCTTCTGGGCGAAGAGCTTCTTCATCATCTCGCTATAGTTGTCCTTCACCTCCTTCTTGTCCTTGAACGCGACGGAAGCGGGCTCGTTGTAGGCGCCCTTGCAGAGCCTGATCTGTCCGCCCTCCTTGACCAGACGGTCGATATCGCCGGAGGTGCGCCGGAGGTACGCCTGTATGGCTATCCCCATTCGGTCATAGTCCTTGATCTCCTTCAGATAGAGCTCTATCGTCTGCTCGGTGTAGGGAGAGCCTTCCATGTCGACCCAGAGGTACGTGCCGGATTTCCTAGCCCGGTCCACTATCCTGTGGAGGTTCCCCTCGGCTCGCTCGAGGCCCATGGTCAGGCCCAGCTGGGTCAGCTTGACGGAAACGCAGCCGTCGACCTTGTTCCGGTCCATCTGGTCGAAGATGGAAAGGTACTCGATCATGGTCTGCTCCAGCTCCTTTTCGTCCTTGATCTCCTCTCCCAAGAAGTTGACGATGACCTTGAAACCACGGCTATTCATCTCCTTGGCGGTGGTCATGGCGTCTTCCAGATTGGCCCCCGCGATGAAATGCTTGGCGATGGGGAAGAAGAGGCTGTCAATAAGACCCAACTTGCTTCACTGGGTTCATCGACCTAGCTGTAGCTAGAAATACTTTGCTCGACGGAGAGAGACGAGAAGATTCTGAACGGGTTACAAGGCACTATTTAACCCAGTGACAATCCTGACAGAAATTCACGTCAACCGTTGCGCGGCGGGGAAAGGTTATTATGGGATTTCACTGCATATTGCAATGGCGACGGTGTTGGATAAGAAACACTTGGACAAGACTGAATTGGGCATCCTCCGAGTGCTTATCGACAATTCACGCGAGACCCTTTCGGCAATCTCCGAGAAGACAGAGACGCCGCTGAGCACGGTCAGGAACAAGTTCAACGGGCTTGCATCCAAGGGCGTCATAAAGGGATTCACTGCATTCTTGGACGTCAGGAAGATGGGGATGGTGGGCGCCGTCTTCCTAATCAGATGCGGGAGAAACTATGACAAGGTGGTTGACGCGGTGAAATCGCATCCCAACGTCGGGTGGGTCATGGAGCTGGTGGGGGAATACGACATCATCGGCGACGCGCTTTTCATGGAGATGGATGAGATCTCTGGCTTTAAGGAATGGCTCATGAAACACGATGGAGTCATGGACGTCAGGATGGAGGTGCTGAAGAACTGGGTATCGGCCCCCAAGTTCCCCAAGAGTCTTATCGACCAGTATCAGGATACATACTACGTCAGCCCGGCCCCGCTGGCGACGGAAGGCAAGCCTCAGTAGCCTAGGACAGCTTACCCGTCATCATGTAGGTCCCCAAGGCCTTAGCTACGAGCTGGCCGCTTTCGTCAGTCACTTCACATTGGACGAAGGCGAGGTGCTCACCCATCTTGTCGACCTTTGATGTCGCCGTCAGTATCCCTCTTCTGGCTGGCCGGACGAAGTCTATCTTGAACTCGACTGTGAGCAGCGGCCTCTGCGCCGCTACCAGGCAAGCAAGACCCATTGAGTTGTCCACGAGGGTGGCGATGGCGCCACCGTGTGCTAGCCCCAGCTGGTTCAAGTGCTTCTGCTCCAGCGGGAGAGTCACGACCACCTTGTCACCGACGACGTTGTATCCCTTAAGGCCCACGAAGACAGCGAAGTTCGAAGGTTGGTCTGTCATGAGATTACGAAGTCTTGCCCAATTAGCCTAGAATAAAAGTATATGCGGAATCCGATCCTCGGGTTTCGGCGCTAGCACATGAGTAACGTATGTGGTTCTTGAAAACCATATATATCGTCAGGGCGCAAAAAGATGAGTCATGGTATTCCCGCTGGGCGAGCTGGGGGACTACGAAATCAAGTTTAAACCAGAACACGAGATGTTCAGGAAGTTCATCAGGGAGTTCTTCGAGAAAGAGGTGGAGCCTAGAGTCTCGGAGATTGAAGAGAACGACGCGGTACCCGCCGACCTTTTGAAGAAGATGGGCGAGATGGGCTTTCAGGGAATTGCCGTCCCCCAGGAGTACGGAGGTCAGGGAGGCGACCAGATCTCCATGGCCATCTTCTCTGAAGAAGCGGGGCGCACCTACCCTGCCATAATGACGATCGTCGGCGTCAACGGGCTGTTCACCATCCCCATTCTCCTGTTCGGCACGGAAGAGCAGAAGAGGAAGTACCTCCCGCCCGTCGCTAGGGGAGAGAAGCATTCCGCCCATGCCACCAGCGAAGCAGGGGCAGGGAGCGACGTGGCCGGCGTGCAGACGAAGGCCGAGAGGCGGGGGGATAAATGGGTCCTCAACGGAAGGAAGGCTTTCATCAGTGGCGGTGACATAGCCGATTACTTCCTAGTCCTCGCTAGGACAAGCCCTCCTCCGAGCAGGAAGGAGCGCTGGAAGGGTCTCACGTTCTTCATCGTGGAGAAGGACATGCCCGGATTCTCCGTCGCTAAGAATATGAAGAAGTCAGGCCTGAAGGGGAGCTCCATCGTGGAGCTGCAGCTGGACAACGTCGAGGTCCCGGATTCCAACAGGTTGGGGGATGAAGGTGAAGGGTTCAAGATAGCCATGGAGACATTCGACCATGGAAGGATCGGGGTAGCTGCACAGGCGCTGGGGATAGCCCAAGCCGCT
>Ga0187889_10003449_pt1 | contig 13958 bp, 11 predicted proteins | sample June2016WEW_7_10_2_FD_132992 | JGI IMG/M metagenome (GOLD analysis project Ga0187889, IMG submission 132992) | Peatland microbial communities from SPRUCE experiment site at the Marcell Experimental Forest, Minnesota, USA - June2016WEW_7_100 | ecosystem: Environmental > Terrestrial > Soil >... | reverse complement strand
GGACGCTTGGCGGGTGTTGGATAATCGCCTGTTGTGATGGGAACAAGGCTTGGGATCGTTATTCCGAACCTTGAAGCGGCTTGAGTCAGCAAGGTCTTGGCAAACCCGAACCAGGAGGTTTCTCCGCTGCTGGTCAGGTTGTAGATTCCACTTCGTTCCTGAAGTCCAGCGCCTCCCGGCATCAGCACCTGCGCCAGCACATTGGCTGTAGCCTGAGCAATGCATTCGCTGGGGGTCGGCGACCCGATCTGGTCATCCACGATGCGCAGCTCGGTTCGCTCCTTGGCAAGACGCAACATGGTCAAAAGAAAGTTGTGTCCGCGCGCTCCGTATACCCAACTGGTCCGAAAGATCAGATAGTCGCATCCTGCGGCCTGGATGGCCCGATCCCCAGCAAGTTTCGTCTTGCCGTAGACACTGAGCGGATTCGGCGCGTCCGTCTCGACCCAGGCGCCTTGTTTCGTGCCGTCGAAGACATAATCCGTCGAATAATGCACCAACAGGCTGCCCATCCGCTTGGCTTCCTCAGCCAGAACGCCCGGCCCCGTTGCATTGATGGCAGTGGCAAGTTCCGGTTCAGCCTCGGCCTTGTCCACCGCTGTGTACGCGGCAGCATTGACGATCAGCGCAGGTTCCACCGCCCGCACCGCGGCCCGAATCGAATCGGCGCGGGTAAAATCCACCTCGGGATACTCCACCGCGGAGACCTGGCCCAGGCAGGCCAGTTTGTGGCGCAGTTCCCAGCCGATCTGCCCAATCCTGCCAAAGATCAAAATTCTGGAATTATCCATTTGCTCCCGATGCTCCCCAAAGACCTTCGAATACCTCTGCCGCTTGAATGGGCGTGCCTGCCGCATCCTTTTGAGAGAGTACCGGTTGGCCTGCAAAGGGCCAATCGATGCCCACCTCCGGGTCGTTCCAGAGCAGCGTGCGCTCCAACTTCGGCGCATAATAATCGGTTGCCTTGTAAAGAAAATCCGCGAACTCCGAAAGCACTAGAAAACCATGAGCAAGTCCCGGCGGCAACCAGAAGATCCGCTTGTTCTCCGCCGACAGTTCCACTCCCACCCATTTACCAAACGCGGGAGAACCGCGCCGCAGATCCACTGCCACGTCAAAAACCTTGCCTCTCGCCACGCGAACGAGCTTTCCTTGTGGCTGGCCGATCTGGTAATGCAGGCCGCGAAGAACGTTGCGCGCCGAGCGGGAGTGATTGTCCTGCACAAAATGCGCGTCGATGCCGATCTTGCGCATCTCCCTCTCATTGAAGCTCTCCAGAAAGAAACCGCGTTCGTCGCCAAAGACGGCCGGATCGACGATCAGCGCTCCGGGAATGCGCGTCGATTGAACCTGCATGAAGACTATACCTCCGGCTGCTTCAATATATCGAGCAAGTACGCTCCATAATCATTCCTGATGCCCACGGCCAATCTCTCCAGTTGCCCGGCATCGATGAACCCCATCCGGTACGCAATCTCTTCAGGACAGGCTACCTTTAGCCCCTGACGTTTTTCTATGGTCTGAACGAAGGCGCTGGCTTCCAGAAGCGAGTCGTGAGTTCCCGTGTCCAGCCATGCGATACCGCGACTCAGGACTTCGACCGATAACTCTCTCTTCTCCATATAGAGCCGATTGACGTCGGTGATCTCCAGTTCGCCGCGCGTCGACGGCCGCAAGCCGGCGGCCATATCCAGTACCTGATTGTCATAGAAGTAGAGCCCCGTCACCGCGTAGTGCGACTTGGGCTGCCTGGGCTTTTCTTCCAGACTCACGGCATGGCCGGCAGCATCCAACTGAACGACTCCGTAACGCTCGGGATCTTTGACTCGATAGGCAAAGACCGTCGCTCCGGAAACCTGCGCCGCGGCCGATCTCAGCATGGTCACAAGTTGATGACCGAAAAAGATATTGTCGCCCAGCACCAATGCGCAGTCGTCCCGTTGAACGAATGGACGGCCCAGTATGAAGGCCTGAGCAAGTCCCTCGGGCTTCGGTTGAACGGCATACTGGAATACCATCCCCCACGCAGAGCCATCCCCCAGCAATTGCTGGAATCGCGGAGTATCCTGCGGAGTGGAGATAATCAGCACCTCGCGAATCCCGGCCAGCATCAGCACACTGAGCGGGTAATAGATCATCGGCTTGTCGTATACCGGGAGCAGTTGCTTGGATACCGCATGTGTGATCGGATACAGGCGAGTCCCTGATCCACCGGCAAGAATAATGCCCTTGCGTGCGTTCATTTGCTCATGGCTCCCGTGGCGTTCGAGGATGTGTACTGCTGCCTGATCCATTCCCGGTACGAGCCGCTGGTCACATGCTCAACCCATTGCGAATTCTCCAAGTACCACTGAATCGTCTTGTGCAATCCGCTGGCGAAGGTCTCTCGCGGTTGCCAGCCAAGCTCGCGCTCGATCTTGGCGATATCCATGGCATAGCGGCGGTCGTGCCCCGGACGATCCTTGACGAAGGCGACCAGATCTGCATAGGGCGTGCGCGCCGGAACAAAATCGTCCAGAATCTCGCAGACCTGCCGCACGACCTCCAGATTCGACATCTCCTGCCGGCCGCCAATATTGTAAGTTTGCCCCGGAATTCCCCGCGCCAGCACGGTGCGGATTCCATCGCAGTGGTCCATCACATAGAGCCAATCGCGCACGTTCCGACCGTCGCCATAGACCGGAAGCGGCAGACCCTTCAGGGCATTGAGCACCATCAGCGGAATCAGTTTTTCGGGAAACTGGCGAGGGCCGTAGTTATTGGAACAATTCGTGGTCAGTACGGGCAGACCGTAGGTATGATGATAGGCCCTCACGAGATGGTCTGAAGCCGCCTTGGAGGCCGAATACGGGCTGTTGGGAGCATAAGGCGTCTCTTCAGTGAAAGCCGGAGCGGACGGCGTTAAGGAACCATAGACTTCATCGGTGGAAACATGCAGGAAGCGAAATGCGCTTCGTTGATCTGCGGGCAATCCCGACCAGTATCCCCGCGCGGCCTCCAGCAGTTGAAAAGTCCCTTCGATATTGGTGCGAATGAATTCGGCGGGGCCTAGAATGGAACGATCCACGTGGCTTTCCGCGGCAAAATGCACGATCGCCCGATAGCGTTCCTCATCGAGAAGGCGGCGGACCAACGCGCCATCCAAGATATCGCCGCGCACGAAGCGGTACCGGGGATCTTGCTCGACTGATGCCAGGTTCTCCAGGTTTCCGGCATACGTCAGCTTGTCCAAGACGGTTACAGTCGCCCGTTGCTCGGCCAACCACTGCAACACAAAATTGGAGCCGATGAAACCGGCTCCCCCGGTGACAAATATGGGTGAATTCAACGACATCGAATCTTGCCTTTCAAGCTTAGACACGCGCAGCATCTCAGTTGAGCAATGAGCGCCCCATCCCGAACTTCAGCGCAGGCTCCACGCAGAGCGTATCCGATCAGTCAAGCCACTATCCCGTTTTGGGGGAGTCATGGATGCGCATCACTTCCGATAAGCATGCATCTCGCATGAGGGCCGATCCGGCCGGACGTTCTTCAACGGGAACACCCTTTCCCCAGCCAGCATCTCAATCGCTTGCAATCGATAGCGCTGCGTTTACACGCCGATCATCAGCTCCCTTACAGTATAAACGCCGGATCAAAAAAAGACCGCAGCCTCGCTTCAGGCTCATCTTGCACTGGGAAGAGAGTCCCGTTTGACGAATCTCCCTCAATTGGCGCTTAATTCCAACGGACGACGAGAAAAGCAGATCGTTCCGTTTCATCGACGGGAGGGAATATGTGTTGTTGTTGCTTCCATCTTCGACCCCAGCGACAAAGACGACGCCGCGGCGGGCTTGGGGCCCGGCACTAGACAGTGCGCAACCGGGTCCAGATGGCGAAGGCACCGTCGATTCCACGCCCTGTCCTGCCACTGCTGGAAACACGGGTTGCCCTTTTCGCACCTGCAATCTACAAAACATGAAGCCCCAAGGCTCAGGAAAACGGCTATCTTGCCGGAAACTCGAACTGAATCGTTCGAGCCAAACTTTCGCTGAGCGAATACGGCGGGGTGAAGCCCGACTGGGCGGCAAGGTCTGCACTAAACTGGGTGCTCTCACAGAACTTGCGGACCCGAATTGCGCTGATGGGAAGCCTTCGCCCCGAGAGGCGTGCCAGCACGTCCATCAGATGGCCGCCGGCAAGTGCGACCGGCCTGGGGATTCGGGGCGTTATTCCGGGCCTTCCCAAACAGCGCCTGATGTGCTCGACCAGATCTCTCGTGTTCATATCGGGCCCGTCCACGTAATTGAAGATGTGCATGCCCGGTCCCTGCGAGAGGGTGTGAATCAGGAACGCGGCCACGTTGCCGACATACGCCAGGGACTTCACATTATTTCCCGATCCCACTATAAGAAAGCGCCCCGACGCGATCTGGTGCAGAAGGTCATAGACGTTTCCCCGATTCCCTTCTCCGAAAACGACGGTTGGGCGAAGGATCGCCAGGGTGCGGGACGGATCTTCGGCGGCCCAGGCGCGATAGTCGCCCTCGGCTTCCGGCTTGGTCTTGCCGTAAGCTTTGAACGGGGCGAAGGGGCTGCTCTCGTCTACCGAATAGGGGTGGAACCCATCGACGGCGACGCTGCTAGCAAAGACGATCTTCTGGATTCCGGCATGGCGGGCGGCAAGGCAGACCTGCGATGCGCCTTCCACGTTGGTCTCGTGATAGCGGGAAAGCGGGCGCACATCGTCGCGGTGTTCGGCGGCGAGATTGACGAGCGAGCGCCGGGCCTGCAAGCTGATCGGAATCGACCGAACCAGTTATCGCTACGAGCCGCAGCCGGATCGCAACGCGGAATTGCGCCAGGAGTTGGTGAAGCTGGCCCGGCAGAAGCCACGCTATGGTTATCGGCGTCTGCACGCGGTGCTGGAGCGGCGCGGCCAGGCGGTGAACGTGAAGCGGGTCTACGTCTTTATGCCGAAGAAGGCTTGGCGGTGCGCCGGCGCAGACGCAAGCGTCTGGTGCGGGAACGGGCCGAAGCACCGCGGCTGGCGCGTGCCAACGAGGAGCGGGCGATGGACTTCATCGTGGATGGTCTGGCCAACGGACGCATGGTGCGCATCCTGAGCGTGGTCTATGCGTTTACCCGCGAGTGCTTGGCGCTGGAGGCGGATACTAGTCTGGGCAGCGGCCGGGTGACCCGCGTGCTGGACCGGCTGATCGAAGAGCGCGGCCAGCCGGAGAGTGTGCGTTCCGACAACGGCCCTGAGTTTACTTCGCGGCAGATGCCAGGCTGGGCCGAAGAGCGCAAGATCAGCCTGGTCCACATCCAGCCGGGCCGCCCCATGCAGAACGGCCATGTGGAGAGCTTCCACGGCCGGCTGCGCGACGAATGCTTGAACGTAAACTGGTTCCGCACGCTGAACGATGTGCGCTGGACCGTCGATCGATGGTGCCAGGATTACAACTGCGAACGCCCGCACAGTTCCCTGGCTTACAAGACGCCAGAGGAGTTCGCGGCATCCCAGGGCTATGGAGATGTGGAAAGCAAAGAACGCTTCCCACATCCCCACAGCCCCGACTACTACGACGACGGGCTATACTCGTCACCAAACCAAAAACCGGGAAACTCCAGCTATCGCTGGATGAGAAAAACGGGGCAGGTCAATTCTCGATTGCTGGCTGGCTGTCTTGGCCGGAGGCAAGAGTTAATTATCCGCCTCTATTTCGGACGCACTGCAACTCCGTAAGTAGCTGATGCCATCCCTCTAGTCCGATCTCGCGTGAAAAGTATGTATGGTAGATCCGATGGCAGCGCTCCCTCCTTTGCTGCATAGCCAACGGATCCTTCAACAACGCGCGCATGGCTGAGGCCACTTCCGGAATGTTGTTTGGAGTCAGGACCCATCCCACCTGATATTGCTCGATCCACTGTGCAATGTCAGAGCCGCACTCTCCACAAAACAGTACGGGGCGGCCAATCGCCAAAGCGCCGAAAAACTTTGAGGGAACAACTGTTCCCGTCCATTCGTCCCGCAAGCTGACCACATGAACGTCGGCACTGGCAAGACGGTCCGACAGATTCTCCGCTGCAGCAAACGGCACAAAGCTGATGTTGGAATCCTCGGGACGGACCGCCTCACGCAACGCATTCACTCGATTTCCGCGAACGCTGAAAGCAAAGTGCACGTGGCCGCCCCGCAACAGACGCGCCAGCTCCAAGATTGCCTCGTAGCTATGGGCCCGACCGAAGGTGCCGGAATACAAGAGCCCAAGCGGCGAGTTGCCGAACACCGCCTCACGCTCGACTACGGGAATCGGCAATGCATGAGACGGTTCTTCGAGCGCCCAGGGAACGATGGTAGCCATTCGCAGAGAAGATTTGTAACGAAGAAGCAGTTTGCGCATGCACGGTCCTATATCGACCAACAGGTCGCATGCGCGGTAGGCCTTTTTTAGTAAGACATGCATCAGACGCGCAGGAAGGCTCCGGCGGCTGAGTAGACCTTCGGCGTACGCCGCCTCCGGATAGAGATCGAAACACCAATGGGCAAGAATGGTGTCTGGCTTGAAGAATCGCCAAACAATGGCAACTAAAACACTGAGAATCGGGTCTGTTCCGACTATGACGACTTCGGGCTTCCGCTCTCCCTGCATCGCCTGGAGCGACCATCGAAGAATCATCCAGGCAGCATTCAGAATTCGCCCGATACGCGAAGCCTGGCGCCAAGCGGGTCGCCAGATTCTCTCGATCTTGACGCCCTGAAACTCGCCTTCTCGCTGATAGACTATAGAATCGTCTCGACACCCCCGATTGCAGGGGAATGCGGTGACATCCCAGCCGCGCTTCGCCAATCCAGCACATAGCTCACTAAAGAGGACCGAGCTGATAACATCATCTGGGTGAAGATAATGGTAGAAGACGTATGCCTTGTGGGAACGATTAGTCATAACTCGGGATTGCAACCGCACTTTTCTTCTCTTTGGCAAGCACCTGCTGCTCGACCCAACGATAAGTGCGTTCCAGCCCTTCCGTGAGTGACCGAGATGGCGCCCAGCCTAACTTTTCCGCGATCAGGCGATTATCGGAATTGCGTCCGCGCACGCCGAGCGGTCCTGGAATGTGGTGCAAGCTCAGCCTTTTGCCAGCATTGCCCATCGTCATCTCGGCCAAGCCGTTGATGGTAATCATCTCCTCCGAGCCGATATTTACGGGCCCACAGAAGTCTGATTCCATGAATCGCCTGATACCTTCCACGCATTCATCAATGTAAAGGAATGAGCGGGTCTGCTTTCCGTCTCCCCAAATTTCGATCATTGCACCATCAGGAACCTCTGCGACTTTGCGGCAGATCGCTGCCGGCGCTTTCTCGCGTCCACCCGCCCATGTGCCTTCCGGGCCGAAGATATTGTGAAAACGTGAGATGTGGACCTCGATTCCGTAGTTGCGGGCATACGCCATGTAGAGCCACTCACTGAAAAGCTTTTCCCAACCATATTCGCTATCGGGAGCTGCCGGATAGGCAGACTCCTCGCTGCAGATCGGTTTTTCAGGTTCTTTCTGGTTATATTCCGGATAGATACAGGCAGAGGAGGAGTAAAAGAACCGCTTTGCGCCCGACTTGCGTCCCGCTTCCACGATGTTCAGATTAATGGTGGCCGAGTTGTGCATGACACAGGCATCGTGCTCGCCGGTAAAGATATATCCGGCCCCGCCCATATCAGCGGCAAGTTGGTACACGTCGTCAATGCCGTCCACCGCCTCCTTTGCCACGGTTTGATCCTGCAAGTCGCCAATCACGAATTCATGAGCGGAACTCTCGGAGAATTCCGGGGACTTCAGATCCACTCCGCGGACCCAGAAACCCTCACTCCGCAACCGTCGTACCAGATGGCCGCCGATAAAGCCGCCGGCGCGATTTACAAGAGCTTTCTTCATTTAGAACGCCTCCTCTCTTTGCACCGATCTTGGAGACCACACATTGTCTTGATATCGGCTATTATACATCCTGCCGACGCCGCTGGAGTTGCCTCCCGGAGGAGCAAACCCCAAACTTTTCTTCAAGTCGCTGAAGACCGGCAGCACGTACGCAAAGCTTATGAAGCCACATCCATGCTCCTCGCAATTCCTTTGGACGAGTCTTTCGGCCGAACGAACTGCGGGCACGACGCCAGGCCTCGACCCTACTGAAGACCCTGCGGAAGGTGTTTTGGGCGATATGAGATTGCCGAAAACGTTTCTAGCGGTGTGGTTTTGTTGCACGGGGCGAGTCGGTGATCTTTCAGATCGGAAGCCATTGTCCGGCGGCGCTTTTCAGGCCGGACTTTCCCATGTTGTCGTTTGCCTCATGCGAAAAGTGGATGATTTTGCGTGGATCGAGGTCGTTCTATCCCGGTGATGCTCCCAGCCCCATGGCGATTTGCCGGAAGGCAGCCAGGAACGGAAACGATTGCGGCAAGTGAACGACCACGCGACGCATCGAGACCATCACCCGCGCACCCAGTTTCAGGAACCGTTCCCGAAGCGTCCATACCTGCGCACGGGCGCAGTCGGTCAACGCGGCCTACAGGCGCAACTCCTGCATCAGCACATAGGCCGCGGCGGTCAGCAGCACGCGGAACTGATTGGCCCAGAAACGGCTGCAACTGGTGCGGTCGATCTCCAGTGCGTGCAACTCCTTGATCCGGTTTTCTATCTCGCCGCGTTGGCAGTCGACTTCCTCATAGAGCCACTGCGGCGTCTGCTTCATGTTGGTAATGACGAAGCGCGGGTTGTCCTTGGGTTCTTTGCCTTCCGCACGCACCACCTCGGCCTTGATGATGACGCGGCGTTCCCGCTTCCATGTTCCGGCCGCATTGTTGGCTTCGCCGTAGACGTGTTCGGTCTGATCGGTCACTCCGGCCAGCACACGGGCAACCTGCATGGCTTCGCCGGCCTTGCGCTCCAACACCGCATTGCTGGCCATTGCCACCACATATTCGACACCAGGCGAGCCATCCAAAAACGTCAGCAGTTCGGGATTTGCAAAGCCTCCATCGAGACGAACTCGGATGCGCGTCTTGGAAAACGAGTAAGAATCAACGCCATCAGCCGGCGCAGAATCCTTACCGCTCCGGCTGCCGTCGTAACATTGCCGGGACGCAACACCGCCGCGCACAGATACTGATCGGCCTCGTCGTTGAAAGTGACAAAGTCCATCATCGGAAGGTAACACGCGTTGTCGTAGTGGCTGTTGAAAAACGACAACTGCTGCGCCCCGTGCGTGGGATCGTCGGTAGGATCCAGATCGATGGTGACGCGCCGGGCGCGGCCACCCAACCACTTGGCATGACGTGAGATCACGCTCTCGGCCAACGACTCGCCCAGACGATAGAGCTGCTTGGGGCCCAGGGAGTTTTCAAAGCGCGAGAGCGTCGGCTGCGAGGCCAGATCGAGACCAACAACCGGATCGCGGTCCAGCAGCATCTTGTGAATGGGATCGGCGGCCAGGCGAGCCGAGTCGTTGGCGTCTGGATAACCACAGGCGATAGAGAACACACCCTGCGCGAAAAGGTCTTTGAGCGGATGATCGACCTTGGCGGCTTGGCGGCCGTCGAACAGGCAGTCAACCATGCTGGAAATCAATCCATAGCGCTGTTCGGCAGCCTTCAGCAGCACCGCTCCACCATCGGAGCTGCCCTACTGCTGGTCGAATTCCATCACCACCGGCTTGGCGAAGATCTCTGCAAACAACAAACACTCTGTCGCGGTAGAATCGGTCAAGCGAAAGCCTCATGGAGTGCCATAAACACTGTCTCGTCCACATGTTTGTAGCACAAGAGGCTTTCGCTGACTCAGAGTTCGCGAATAGTGCGGGCTAGGCTTAAGGTTTGGCTTTACAATGATAGACATGACAACAGCATCCGAGAGCCGGCGAGCCGGTTTTCAGCAAAGAATCGAGTCCCGGGAAGCCCGGGTGGGCATTGTGGGGATGGGGTATGTGGGCTTGCCGCTGGCGCTGCTCTACAGCGGCCAGCGCTTCCAGGTGACTGGCTTCGACATAGAAGCGCACAAGGTCGCGACGCTCAACGCGGGCGGCTCGTATATCGTGCGTATTCTCCCCAGCGAGATTCAGGAGGCGCAGAAGGCGGGCTTTCGCGCCACCGCGGATTATTCCGAGATCGCGCAGATGGACGCGGTCATCATCTGCGTTCCGACCCCGCTGAACGAGTACCACGAGCCCGACCTGAGCTATATCACCGAGACGGTCAAGTCGATTGCTCCTTGGCTGCATGAGGGCCAGCTGATCGTGCTGGAAAGCACCACTTATCCCGGCACTACGGAAGAGATCGTAGCCCCGCTGCTGGAAGCCGGCAACCCGCGCGGCCTGAAGACGTTGCGCGCTGCCGATCAGTCCGGATTCTATGTCGCATTTTCGCCTGAGCGCGAGGACCCCGGCAACAAGACCGTGGCGCGGCATGACATTCCGAAGGTCATGGGCGGATGCAGCCCGGAGGCCACCCAGCTGGCGGCGGCCCTGTATGGCTCCATCTTCCACCGTGTGGTACCGGTCAGCAGCCCGGCTGTGGCGGAGATGACCAAGCTGCTGGAAAACATCTACCGCTGCGTGAACATCGCCCTGGTCAACGAGCTGAAGCAGCTGTGCATGAAGATGGGCATCGACATCCACGAGGTGATCGACGCAGCCAAAACCAAGCCCTTCGGCTTTCAGGCCTTCTATCCCGGCCCGGGCCTGGGCGGCCACTGCATTCCCATCGACCCGTTTTACCTCTCGTGGAAGGCCAAGCAGTTCGACTTCCGCACACGCTTCATCGAGCTGGCCGGCGAGGTTAACACGGCCATGCCTCACTTTGTCATCGAGCAGATTGCCAACGGCCTCAACGAGCAGCGCAAAGCCCTCAAGGGCGCACGGGTTCTGGTGCTGGGTGTGGCCTACAAGCGCGACATCGACGACCTGCGCGAGTCGCCCTCGCTGACCATCATCGAGATGCTGCGCGACAAGGGCGCCCTGGTCTCCTACAACGATCCGTACTTCCCCACCGTGGGCCGTGGACGCCACTACGACCTGAACATGACCAACACGCCGCTCGACAACCTGGGCCAGTACGACGCCGTGGTCATCGTCACCGACCACTCCGACTACGACTACAAGGCCATCGTCGAGCAGTCGCAGCTGGTGGTGGATACGCGCAATGCCACCAAGGGCGTCAATTCAGAGAAGATTGTGCGCTGCTAGGTCTCTGACCGAGCAGTCTGTGCATATTTTCCGATGGTGCGGCTGCAGCCATCCTTTTCGGTCGTTCTTGACATTCCATCTGCTGCAGAAGGGGCAGGTAACGCAAATTGATCAGGGGCGTGATAGCGTATCAGTTTGAAGCAAATTAGAGCTAACGCTTAGACCTGAGGTTCATAAGCATGAATATTTCTGTCTGCATGGCTGCATATAACGGTGAGCGGTTCATACACGAACAGCTCACTTCTATCCTGGCACAGCTGAGTAACGACGACGAAATTGTGATCGTCGACGATGCCTCTAGCGATGAGACAGTTGCGATCGCTGAAAGCTTTTGCGACGAGCGGATTCGGATTTTACAGCAAGGACGAAATTGTGGGGTTATCAAAACGTTTGGCCGCGCGCTGGAGGAGGCCAAGGGTGAGATTATCTTCCTGGCAGACCAGGACGACATTTGGCGTACGGACAAGATTTTGAAGATCAAAGGCATGTTTTCAGCATGTCCCGATATATCGCTAGTGATAAGCAATTGTTCTATCATCGATGCCGATGGCAACATTACTTCAGAATCGTGGTGCAAGTCTGGGAGCTTTCACGCCGGCGCCCTGCACAATCTTGTGCGTAACCGTTATCGAGGATGCCAGATGGCATTTCGTCGTTCGATTTTGGGGTACTGTCTGCCATTTCCTCCGGATATACCGATGCACGACATGTGGATCGGTATTGTGAATCAGTTTGTGGGGAGAACGGGGTTTATCGATGAGCCCCTAGTTTTCTACAGACGTCACGATCGAAACAAATCTCCTGAGAAACACGCTCCTATCGTGCAAATGATCCGTTGGCGGTGGGCTCTTGTGAAAAATCTGGTTTTGCTGTATGCGCGCAGGCTGGCCTTGGGAAGAAGTAGCGTTACGATTCGAAACCGGTAGTGAACGCTCGCAGAGCGGTCTCCGCCAATTTGGACAGCGGTTTCAGTGATTTGATAAGGAGGAAATGGCGCAAACCCCAAAAACTGGCTCTATAGCACTATTTGTGGGTGAAGAGCAGTCCATCACGTAAAAGGCGCCGGCTTCAAGCAAGAGCTGATCGAGGATGTTCACGTCATGCACTTTGCCGTTCGTAATCCGGATGAACGTAGGGATGTTGCCATGCAAATCCAGTAGGGTGTGCATCTTGACGGCGCCTTTGTGCTTGCGGAACCTGGCCCATGGGAACACCGAAAGGCAAAGATCGATGGTGGTCGAATCCATCGCGTACAGGCTCTGATCGAGGTCGACGCCGAGCGGATCGTTCGTGTACAGGGGCCGCGCAATGCCGATCAGGACCTGCGCGAACTCCGCATAGATGCGCCAGTCTCGCGATTCGTTCGCATCAGCCAGCATAGAACGCACCACGCTACCGCGGAACCCCTATGGTAGAGTTTGCCGCCTACGGCCTTGAGACATGCCGCGATATCGCGTAGGCTCTGGCGGTAGGTAAGCTGGGCGAAGGCCATGGCGAGGTACTGATTCCAGCAGGAAAAGTCCTTCGCGTAACGATCCCCGCCATAGCAGACCACGCACATATTGTAAATATTTAAATTGGAAATACTCTAGCGGCGGTTACCAGCGGCGCGAGTCGTCTGTGGAAGAGCCTCTGATCCAATTTCGGCAACGAATGGACGTGGTGCGCGTTTGCGGATGCGCAATCGGCGTTGATGCTGTTTCCTGCGCGGCGATGCGAATCACTTTCAGAGATGTCTAGCAGACAAATCCTGCTCTTTCACCGCCTTGGCATTCGCTACTTGCTCTCCTCTGCTATCGGCTTCTTGCGCCGGAGCACCCGCGCCGGAACCCCGACGGCAATGGAGTTGGAGGGCGCGGTGATCACGACTGCATTCGCTCCAATTTCCACATCATCCCCGATCCGAATCGCACCCAGAACCTTGGCGCCCGCCCTATATCCACGCGGTTTCCAAAAACCGGCCCTCCGCGATCACCAGTGTTCTTCATTCCGACTGTTACCCCTTGGTGAATCACACAGTCATCTCCAAAAACGGCATCGCCGCTGATGACAATTGCCCCGAAGTGATAGATTCGGAATCGCCGCCCCAGCGTTGCTTTGTGGGAAAGCTCAATGCCCGTCAGTACTTCAGAGACAGGCTTCAGTACCATATAAAGAAAGGTAAAGGACAGCCGCAGCTAACGCCAGCGAATGGTGCAGAGCCAGTGTCCATGGCAGTAAACAGCCATGGCGCAGAAACCCTGGCAGAAAAGTCTCCGTCCATGCATGCGCCAATCCTCGCGGATGTTCTCAAACAAATTCATCCTCAATACTCTTGTCAGTCTTTCAGCGCGTTGATGGTTGAGTGGGTAATGGACTCTCTAGCCGGGACTTGCGCGCTGCTGTTGCCCGCGCACATGATCAATAGCGCAAGCAACACGACGAAGTTGTCGCGCGAAAAAATGTCCATATTTGCCGACATCAGCAATGCGACTACGATGAGTAGTTTAATTGAGCGTCCGTACTCTGGCGGCAGCTTGTCTGAAGTCCGAGTTGCAGTACGCCAGAGCGCACGAATAAACAACCCAAACATCACCACACCAAGAACACCGAGTGGCAGGAGGAAGGCCATCAGAGAAATATCCGTAACCGGAAATGCCATCACCCCCAGAGTGGAATACGGCAATCCAAATCCCTGCCCCCAAGGAAAATGTTCCGTAATGCTCTTCCAATACTGCTGGTAATTGCTCATGCGGCCAATTACT
>Ga0187889_10003446_pt1 | contig 13976 bp, 14 predicted proteins | sample June2016WEW_7_10_2_FD_132992 | JGI IMG/M metagenome (GOLD analysis project Ga0187889, IMG submission 132992) | Peatland microbial communities from SPRUCE experiment site at the Marcell Experimental Forest, Minnesota, USA - June2016WEW_7_100 | ecosystem: Environmental > Terrestrial > Soil >... | reverse complement strand
TCTGTGTGAACAGGATGCCCGTCTTGCGCACTACCTTCAGCAGCGGCCGGATTCGCGAGCTGTTCTCCACCACGATCACGATCGAAAGCGGGTCGCCCCCGACGTCAAAATGCGTGATGAATTGCTCGACGCCGTTGTCAAATACGCGGAATTCGTTTCTCTCCAGGTCGGTGAGCATCTCGCCGCGCTCGTTCCGCACGGTCACAGGAGTGTTCACCAGGATTACCTTGACGACCATCTTGGGCACTTTTTCAGGGGGCGCCTGCTGGACCGGCACGCCCGGCTTCGGCGAGATCGGACCCGCGCCCGACTGCGCTCCCAGCGGCACCGCTGCCGCCAGGATGCCCCACAATATCCAACCTGCCCGCCGTGCCGTACGCGCCATCCGGCCCTCGACCTCTGCGATGTAGTGTACTTCATTGGACGCACCGGAGCGACGCTCGCGTTGCCACGCCCTACCGCGCCTCCTTACAATGGTCGAGCCTCTACTGGAGGACATGGCATGGCTCGCACTCCCCGCACGCTCCGTCCCGTTCACGCGCCTCGCGTCGCGCACAAAGACCGCAGCTTTCTCGAAAGCATCCCCGCGAGGCCCCTGCGGATTCTCGGCGAGTACCTGCATCCTCTCGCCCAATTCCGCAAGGAGGGCATCGGCGACACCATCGTCATATTCGGCTCGGCTCGTATCCAGCCCCGCGACCGCGCCCTCGCCAATCTCCACCGCCTCCAACATGAGAAGATTCGCGCCGGGAAGAAGTCGCGCCATCGCGCCGCCCTGCGCGAGGCCCAGAACGTCCTGGCCATGTCGCGCTATTACGAGGAGGCCCGCGAGCTCTCCCGCCGCATCACTTCCTGGGCTCTCACGCTCGGTCCCCGTCCCCGGCGTTTCGTCATCTGCTCCGGCGGGGGCCCTGGCATCATGGAAGCCGCCAATCGCGGCGCCGCCGAAGCCGGAGGCAAGTCCATCGGCCTTTCCATCGAGCTGCCCCTCGAGCAGTTTGCCAATCCCTATATCAGCCGCGAGCTGAGCTTCAATTTCCACTACTTCTTCATGCGTAAACTCTGGTTCGCGCAGATCGCCAAAGCCCTCATCGTTTTTCCCGGCGGCTTCGGCACCATGGACGAGCTCTGGGAGATGCTCACCCTGCTGCAAACCCGCAAGCTCCCCAAGAACAACATCATCCTCATCTACGGCCGCAAGTACTGGGAAGAGGTCCTCAACTGGCGCGCCATGGTCCGCTGGGGCACGATCGACGAAGAGGAGCTCAAGCTGCTCCAGTTCGCCGACAACGTCGACGAGGCCTTCGCTCACGTTCGCGAAGGTCTCGAGAAGTACCACATGAGGCTCGACCCCGATTTCCTGTAGGAACGGCCCGCTCCGGCCCTCACTGAAGGTTTGCAGCAGAGGAACCTCTGCCCCCTGCCCCCTTGACGGTCATCTAAGTCACTGCCCGTGGTGAGACGGATGCGCCACGGGGCAAACAAGTCTGCGACCCCTATTCTTTTGGAAGGGACGGAGGTTCTTGTGCAAACTCAACGACAAGCTTTCAAGCTGTTTACGAGAAAGGCCGCTTTTGTCGCCGCTCTGTTCGGCCTTCTTTTCTTTGTCGGCGCGCCGCGAGCGCAAGCGCGCCAGAACGAAGACCAATGCCGGCGCACGATCCAGAATGACGAGGCCAAGCTTCACCAGGCTGTCCACGACCATGGCTGGGGCAGCAAGCAGGCGGAGACTTGGCGCCATCGCCTCGTCCAGCATCGTCAGAGCTGCTTCAAGGACATAGGTCGCTGGTGGGACGGCGATGCCAATTCCTGGCACTCGGATCGGGATTGGGATCGCGATTGGGACCGTTATCGTGACCATGATCATGATCGGGACCGCGATCGGAACCGCGACGCCGATCACGACGATCACGATCACCACTAACAGGTTGCTGAATGAGCGTTAGGACAGGCTTTCAGCCTGCCCCCGTCCACTTGGTGGCGCTGCCGAAGCGGGCAGCGCCACCAAAAGCGCGAAGCGCCCGCCCCTCGAGTTACTGGGGGTGCAGGCGCTTGCGCGTGTTTCCTGTCTTTGTCGCGGGGCTTGGCAAGGCGTCAAGCAGGATGCAGAAAGACCCAGTGGCACAGGTTTGCAGCATGTGCGCGCTAAGACGCAGCCCATGGTTCGCCTGCGGCCGGTGACAAGCGCGGTTTCTCAGCGTCCAGTTACAGGGCCGCGCCCGTCAGCTCTTCTGAAAACACTGCTTCGAACCGCTTCACCTCGTCCTGGTCGTGCAGCATCACCACCGGCACCACGCGCAGTGATTCTCCGCACTGCCGGCAATGCGTCACTTCCCCTTGCAGGTCCTGCAGAAAACCGTCAGTGAAGTGATACTCCATGCGTGCGCGCCGGGCCGCCTTGTGTCCGCGCGCGCCGCAGCTCGGACAGACGAACTCGACCGAATCCTCCTGCGGGTCGCGATCGAGCGCCACCCAGCCTGTCAAGCGGACCCCCACGGTTTGAATGGTTCGCCGATTCATCGGAGTCCCTCCTTCTTCATCCCCTCGCAGCCTTGGATGCCTCGACCGCGCCCTGGGGTGCTCAATCCGTAACTTGTAGATGCCACAGGGGATGCTGGCTTGCTGCCCACGACAGCCTCCCTCGAACGGCACATTCACCCGTGCTCTCCCTCGCGCTCCTCAGGAACTTTGTCTCTACATCGGTGTCAAAGCGAGTGAGGGCGCGCACCTCAGGTACTTGCGAGTGCGGTGCCGGCTTCGAGAGGCAGCAGGCAGCTCGGAGTCGGCGCCGAAAGCCGAGTAAGCTCGCTCGCGGGTTTTCAAAGGAGGTGTGTGATGTTGCCCGGCAGCGCTCGTTCTGGGACCAAACCCCTCGTTGCTCTTTCCGGCTGCCTCTTCGGCTGCGATCGCGAGCAGCTCTCCCGCTAACGCCGGATTCGCCGGGAGGCCCTCTTGCTTTCCATCCTTTTCCAACTGGCCGCTGTGGCCGCGCTGGTCCTCGTGCTCCTGTTCGACTCCGCGAACTTAATCGCGCACGCCGGAACCACTCCGCGGCCGCCCTACATCTTTGTTTCTGGGCCGCCTGCTCACGGGCCCACAAACGAACTGCCTCGCGGGCCACGCACGCAACCGCCCTGCATCATCTGTGCGCCGACAAGAATCCCTCCCACCATTTCTATGTCTCCACAACCTACGGTGAGACCTACTGACGACGCGCCGCCTGGGATCGGTAACAACCCTCCCGTGCCCGATGGATACATTCCCATCATTACCGACCACCCGCGCGGACCCCAGCCACCTGTCCAGCCGACGCAAACGAGCCACCACGTGGATCGTGTCGTTTTGAGCCACCTCCAGTCCGGCATGTTGCTCCAACGCGTGGACCCGGTTTATCCGCCCATTTGCCAGCAGACCCGCCGCGAAGGCCGCGTTGAACTTCGCGCCATCATCTCAACCGACGGCACCATCCAATCACTCCAGGTTGTCAGCGGCGACCCGCTCTTCTTCCAGTCGGCAATCAGCGCCGTCCGCCAGTGGCGCTATCGCCCGACCACGCTGGGCGGGGTTCCCGTCGAGGTCGAGACGGAAATCACCGTGATCTATCAGATGCAGCGCTGACGCAAAGCTCCGCACTCTCGCTCGTGCTCTCTACCAAGCACGAAGGGCTCCCCGATCGACCGGGGAGCCCTTCTTCAGTCCATAGCCGCGTCGTTGCGGCTCTAACTCTTTGCCCCTATCCTCTCCATCCCCATGAACGGCCTCAACACATCGGGAATCATGATCGATCCATCGGCCTGCTGATAATTCTCCACGATCGCGATCCAGGTGCGACCCACGGCCAGTCCCGAACCGTTCAGCGTGTGCACGAATTCACTCTTGCCGCCGCCCTTCGGCTTGAATCGAATCCCGGCGCGCCGCGCCTGAAACGATTCGCAGTTTGAGCAGGAGGAGATCTCCATGAACTCCTGCGACGACGGCAACCACACCTCGATGTCGTAGGTTTTCGCCGAAGCAAATCCCAAATCGCCGGTGCAGAGTTGCACCACGCGATAGTGCAGGCCAAGCTTCTGCAGAACCGCCTCGGCATCGCGCACCAGCGACTCGAGTTCGTCGTAGCTCTGTCCCGGCTCGCTGAACTTGAAGAGCTCGACCTTCTGGAATTGGTGCTGCCGCTTGAGCCCGCGCGTATCTTTTCCTGCCGCGCCCGCCTCGGACCGGAAACACGTCGTCCCCGCGCACAGCCGCAGCGGCAGCGCGGCCGCTTCGAGCGTTTCTCCGCGAAAGAAGCTGGTCAGCTGCGTCTCCGCTGTGGGCGACAGCCAGAAATCGGTGCCCTCCACGCGGAACATTTCGCTCGCAAACTTCGGCAGCTTGCCGTCGGCGGTGAGCGAGGCTGAGTTCACCAGGAACGGCGGAAAAATCTCGCTGTACCCGTGCTCGCGCGTGTGCACGTCGAGAAAGAAATTCGTGATGGCGCGTTCCAGCCGCGCGCCCGCGCCCTTGTACACCGCAAATCGCGCGCCGGTGATTTTCGCGGCCGTCTCGAAATCCAGAATTCCCGCCGATTCGCCCACCTCCCAGTGCGGCCGCGCCGCGAAGGCAAACTTCGGCGGCTGCCCCCAGCGCCGCACCTCGGCGTTCTGCTCTAAACCCGCGCCCACCGGTACCGAACGATGCGCCAGGTTCGGCACCGTCAACATAAACTCGCGCAGTTTCTCGTCCAGCCCGCCGATGCGCTCGTCCGCTTGCTTGATCCGCTCGGACACCTGTTTCATCTCGGCGATTCGTGCGCCGGCGTCCTGCTTCTCTTTCTTCAGCCGCGCAATCTCGTCGCTGGCCTTGTTCCGCTGCGCTTTTAGTTTCTCTGCCGCGGTGATCAACTCCCGACGCTCGCTGTCCAGCTTGCGGAAACCGTCGAAATCGATTTTCACTCCGCGGTTCCGCGCCATCTCAACGAAAAGATCCAGGTGCTCGCGAAAGAAGCTCAGGTCGTGCATGGCGTATGAGGATACCGTAAACCGCCCGCATCGTGTAGCGTCGGACCTGGCCCGGGTCTTTCCTCGCGGGCAGGCGCGCAAGAGTACCAACGTACTCCCGCCGGTACTCTACGAATGGGACGCGCGGTCTATCGACTTGAACGCCCTCGGGCGGCAGACTCTTCACGTGTTCAGGAGCCTGCGCGGCTCCCGGAGAGGCGAATGCTCGTTCTAGTGTGCCTTGTTCTCTGCGCTGCCCTGCTCGTCATGAGCGTGGCAGGACGGCCCGAAGAACCGCGCTAGCTTCGGTACACGTACCCTCCATCACCCACGCCCGAGCGGCCGGCACCCCCACCGGCCGCTCACTCTTTTGAGACTCACAGTTTTCGAGGAATCGTTAACCACTCGCGAGGTAAGCAGCCCCTAAAACGAAGAAGGGGGCCTATAGCCCCCTTCTATTAGATCCCCGAACTGCGCCCTGTCGAGGAAGGTCGCAGCCACCCCGGGAAGCTAATCTTTTGATATTAGATGTGCACGCGCCCTGCCACACAGGGGGCAGAAAGTCGAATCGATGGAATCGATTCAAACGATTTGAGTTAGCAATGATTTGTTGCAACAGAGTCTCACAGCCGCTACCCTCATCCTACGCTTTATCAGAGGTTTGGCCCCCTCCGCCTCCGTTCTTCCGTAGGTTCCCCTCAACACGCCCCAATCGCCTCGGTCCCGGGACTTGTGATTTCCGTCACAATCGCCCGCCCTCACGCGCCGATCGCGCTGCGCAGCGCCGCGGCCAGCGACTCGCTCCAGCGCTCGACGTCCGCGGCGTGTTCCGCCTCGACCATCACCCGCGCCAACTGCTCCGTCCCCGAATAACGCACCACGATGCGCCCATTGTCCCCGAGCGCGGCCTTGGCCTCGGCGAGGACGCGCGAAAACTTCGGCAGCGACTCGAGCGGCGGCTTCGTCCGCACTTTCACGTTGACGATCGTCTGCGGATAATTCTTCAAGCCCGCGACCAGCTTGTTCAGCGGTCCATCCAGCGCCACGAGCGACGCCACCTTCACTGCCGTTAGTAGCCCGTCTCCCGCCGGGCTGTCGTCCAGAAAAATGATGTGCCCAGACTGCTCGCCGCCCAGAACGTTTCCGGCGCGCAGCATTTCTTCCAGCACGTAACGGTCGCCCACCTCCATGCGCGCCAGCGAAATACCTTCCGCCGCGAGCGCGCGCTCGAGCCCCAGATTGGACATCGTCGTGGCCACCACGCGGTTGCCCTTGAGCTTGCCCTTGCCCTTCAGATAACGCGCCACCGCCAGCATCACCGCGTCGCCATTCACCTGATGCCCCGATTGGCACACAAAAAGCGCCCGGTCGGCATCTCCGTCAAACGCCACGCCCAGCGCGGCATGTTCGGCCACGACGGCTTTCTCCAGGTTCTCGAGGTACAGCGAGCCGCAGCCCGCGTTGATGTTCCGCCCGTTGGGCTTGTCGTGAATCGCCACCACGTCCGCGTGGAGCGACCGGAAGAGCTGCGGCCCCAGTTCGTAGGCCGCGCCATTCGCGCAATCCAGCACGATTCGCAGGCCCTTCAGCTTGGCCCCGGGCAGCACGCGCCCGCGCAAAAACGCCAGATACTCTTCGTCGTACCCGTGATCCTCGGGCGGCATCGGCGGTTGCGCGGGCGCCGGGTCCGCGCGCAGGCGGATGATCTCGTGCTCCAGCTCCTTTTCCACCTCGTCGGGGAACTTCATTCCCGCGCCGGAGAAGAGCTTTACGCCGTTATCGTGATAAGGATTGTGCGAGGCTGAAATCACCACGCCCGCCTGAAAACCCTTCTGCCGCACCAAGCAGGCCACCCCCGGCGTTGTGATCACGCCGGCAAACCCCGGCTCCGCTCCCGCTTTGGCAATTCCCGCCGCAATCGTCGCCACCAGATGCGGCCCCGATTCGCGCGTGTCCATGCCGATCAGCACCCGCGCGCCCGTGTCGGACTTGCCGGAGCGGGTTTGCTCGCGGGCCAGATAAGCCCCAAGCGCGCGCCCGGTGGCGTAAAGCGTCGCGTCGTCGAGCGGCGGCGTCCCGGGGACGCCTCGGATTCCATCGGTTCCGAAGAGTTTCTTAGGCATAGGACAGACCTGCGTCTCTAAGAGAAGTTCCGTTCAGAAGAAACAGCTTGGCAGTCTAGCACAGCAGTTCAAGTCTTCTCCCCAGCCGGGCCGGTGCGCCGCGAATTAATTAGCTGTACCGCCGGGCATCTCCCTCCTCTGTAATCCCCGGACGGCATGCCTCTTCTGCGGCTACTTCGGAGCTCCCCCCGAGCGGTGGTGAGCGATGTAATTCCGCGCGAACTCGAGCAGGATCGGGTTGCGCAGGCCGATCTTCTGCGCTTCGGCCTCGGCATCTTCGATTTTCCAGCCGTCCACCAGCACGCGCCGGATCATCCAGAATGCAGCGACGCGCACTCCCTTGGTGCAATGGATGAACGCCGGCAAGTTCCGCCGGTCGGACGTGATTTTCAGGAATTCCTCCACCTGCTCGTCCTTGATGTCGCTGGGATTGACCGGGATGTTGAAGTAGCGCAGTCCCAGTTCCTTCGCTTTGCCTTCCTCTTCCGCGGCGTTGTGTTCCGCGGGATGCCGCAGGTTCACGATTGCGCGGATTCCCTTTGCTTTCAACTGAGACAAATCTTCCATCGACGGCTGCCCGCCGACCCACACCTGATCGCTCACTCGCAAGAAGTTCGGAATCGTTGGGAATTCTGAAGTCTGCTGCGCTCGCCCCGATCCCCTCGGGGCCAGCGCCAAAACGCAAATCGCCAGGAACGTCCCTGCGGCAATGATGAATCTGCGAATCATGTCCCATCCCCCTTCTCGGACTCGGCCGCCCAAATCATATCCGCTCGCCCCGCCCCCCAGCAAGGTTTGCGTCCGTCTTCGCCTCACGTTCTTGACTGTGTAGCGGCGGGCTTCAGCCCGGCATCTTGCCTTTCTCTGTCATTCCGAGCAAAGCGAGGACCGCCGCCCCTTCGCCCCGCCACTTGCATTCCCCCTCCGCCGCCATCAACCTTGATCTCGACGCGGCTCAAGGCACAATGCTCGTCTGACCCTTGCCCGGGCAGAGACCCCCGTTGCACGACAGTCAGCTGTTAAGCAAGAGCGCACAGTACTATTGGCCAATGCACTCGACTCCCCTAACTTCAAGCGGGGGAGACAAACCGATGAATAAGCAAGTGAGACCAACAGGGCTATTGGCAATCATGTTGTTGGCCCTTGCCCCGGTTGTGCTCGGCCAAGAGGGAAAACCGCGCGTCTACATCAACGGCACCGGTAACATAGACGTTCAGACCAATGCCGGCGCGGTCGGTGGACGGGGTTGGGCAGTTGGCTCCTCGCATTCCACGGTCGGCGCGCACAATCAGACGATGGAATTGGCAAAGGATTTTAGTACGCAATGTCCGGCCGTGACAGTGACCCTGAACGCGGCGGACTCAGACTACACGGTCGGACTGAATCACGACGCCTTCCACGGAGTTATACACAAGAACAATCAAATCATGGTTACGAACCGGCGAGGTGACTTGGTGTTCGCAAATGCCACGCGCGCGGTATCCCACTCGGCAAACGACTCATGCGCTGCGATTCTTGCCGACTGGAAAGCAAATGGCAAAATCGAGCTGCCCGTTGTTCCGGCTGCTGCGCAGGCGTCGGTTGCCAGCCCCCCTCCACCGCAGACGAACGCAGACGCTACAACTCCCCCACAGCCTGCCATGCAGGTCGTACCGGGTCAACAAACTGAATCGCTAGGTGATGTCGCCCGACGCCTGAAGGCTCAGAGGGCGGTGCAGCAACAGAACGCTCAGCAAACCACGCCGCCGAAAAATCAATAACCACAGAAGGCAACTTCAACCCGTCGGGAATCCGCAATGCTCGCCTGACCGTCACCAGAAGCATCGCGCCATCCATTTCTCGTTGACGGAACGGGGTGAGATGCCGTTGACTCAACACAAGCGGGCGGCGTAACCTGCAGCCAGCCGACAGCCGCCAAGTTCAACCAAACTGGAGACAACTTCTTAATTCGCTTTGGTTTCGCCTAATGCTATAGTCGGATGAAAAGAAAGCATTGATCGCGACAGTTTGACCAGCTATGGACATAAAAGAAGCGACACAAAACGCTCGTGAAATACTAGATGAGGAACGGATTGCTCCCACGGTGCATTACGTCCCTTCGCCGCCACGCGAACAAAAGGACTTGCCAAAAACAATGGCGGCACTCGCTGGTTACCTCAATATTCACCAGATGCGGCAACAACATCCTCGTAACGTTCTGGAAGATCCCACGATGTTTACGTTCGAGAGCACGAATCACGAACTGCTTCGCACACTACTGGCACAAATCTCCCCCAAAGACCTGCCTCAATTCCTTACTTATATTGGCCTGCGCTTAGTCTGGGGCGTGGGTGCCACGAGGAGTAATAGTCCGGTCTACCCCAAGTGGAATTCGCTCGTTTCCGACTCGCCCCTCGTATCCGAGTTCCTTGTTCGGAATGGCGGCAAGGCCCACCTAACCGGAATGCTGGAGAACGAAAAGACCCCAATAATACCCGGTCACATCCTATTGCTGCTCCAGCTGGAAGATTTGATCGCGTTCAACTATTCCCGGTTCACCAGTACCGAGTATGAACAACTCTCTTCAGTCATCTCGAAATTCGGTAAGAGAGCCGCCAACCAAGCGCAAGACTTCAGGAAGCGAAACATCAATGATTTGCAATGGCCCGAAATAGGGCGCGTTAGTGCGTCAGGCTTGTGCCACGCTATCGAAAGGTCTTGTCTCGGAATCGCCGAACAATGCCGCAAGGCGCATTACTTCTACCTAAAGGGAACTCTCCAACAAGGTTGGAATCTCGAAGTCAATCAAGACAAGACCACGGTAGAGACCTACCTTCATCAATTTGGGTTCAGTCCTTCCCTCATTGAGACATTGAACGAGGCAGAGCGACTATACCATTCCCAGGGGACCCCGTTCGACTCCAAGAGCAGCCTTGGCCACCTTCGAAGCTTCCTGGAGAACGTTCAGAAGGAAGCAATGCCCGCGATCCATGCGAAGTACGGGGGAGACCTACGCCCGGATTGGGGAGGAGGACTTGCTTATCTAGCGAAGAATGAAATCCTGTCCAAGCCCGAAGAGCAGTTGGCGGTGGGCCTTTACAGATTGATCAGCGATGAGGGAGTTCATCCGTTGATCGCTCAGAGGGAATACGTTCGGCTCGCACGCAACATGGTAATCGAATACTCTCTTCTCCTCCTGACGAAGGTCGAGAAGCTCGGCTTCATGGTCACGGCGAGAAAACAGCCCTGAGGCATGTCCGACCGATTCCGAGGCGCGGAACGGTCGAGTCTAAGATTATGACGCCGGGCAACAAGAGCATGGCTGAGCTTACTAGATCGGTGATGCAATGAAGTTCAAGAACGAATCGCCGAGTGCTGTGGTTCTCTTCGTAAAGATACCTTGAGCAGACATTGTCGTGTGCAGGTCCGCAATCGAGAACAGGCCGCGTGCGTGGAGATCGCTCACAACAAGGTCATAAAAATCACGGCGTCCGCTGAGTTCCGGGTAGTAGCGTTCAAGAAGCGTGGCTGGAGCGCCCATTGTCCAAGTGTTCGTACTAAGTCCTTTTGCGTTACCCAACCCCACGGGGTCCTGGAAAAACCGCGAAATCCGCAGATGCCAAGGCGTCAGAGCATCAATTAAGTTCAGGAACATTAGTTGGACATCTTCGTCCGGAGCCTTTCCAATTGCGACATTCAACACTGCGTTTCGTAACGCCTCCAATTTTTCCTGCTGGTGATTGCGAATTGCGGTCTGGCTTGCATGCAGTACCGTTGAAATAAACGCCTCATTTTTGGACAAGTCCTCAACGTGGAAACCCTTCAACTTCTCCTCTAGCGACTTCAGACCATCGGCAATCGTGTGCATCCACTCGGTACGTCTCCTGTCAAGGGGCGGAGCGATAACAAGCGAAAACACTTCGGCTGCGGCACCGCCGAGAACTGGAATTGAAGAGATTCCAGCCTTCACAAGCGTGTGTGCCACGTCGCCTTTACCGACCCTAGGCGGAGTGTACTTTTCCTCGCTCATAGCCTAACTATAAACAGAACACCTCTATACCTGCAATGAATCTCGCGAGAACTTGCCTCAAGCTGTCCCGCCTTTGGTTGAAATGTGAAAAAGGGAGCAGCGGCTCTCGGCCCGAACTCGGCTCGAGCTCTGCTGCAAACTTTCCTATGAAACGGAGAGCCGTTCCGCCGTCGCCGCAGCTGGGCGTCCGGGAGCCATGGTTGCTCACTTGAGGCAGGGTTTTGGCGGGATGTTCCCTATGCCGGGGCCCCATCTTTCGCGCAGCGCACTCGGAGTTTGCCCCGATGCCCCTGCGGGGAATGCACTTGCTGGGCGAAAGGTGGCGAAGTTGATTCGAATGACTCGGCCGATTCGAAACTGTGGACAACTATAGAACTATATTGACATGTGTGTATAGATGTGCTATCATGGGCCGTGATAGGTCGTACTGAGCCCGCCACTAGCCACTCGCCACTTCTTGCCGTTCAACCTGCAACCTTTCAACGTTCAGACGTGCAATGCCTTGCGTTATCCTCCCTAGAATCAACACTTACAAAAAACACGCCTGTAACCCATCCAGAATCAACACTTACAAAATCATTAGACTTAAAACCCCGTAGAATCAACACATACGAGAAAAGGCCGGTGTGGGGGTGTGCCGATCCGGCGACGGATCGCCATCCCGCCTGCCCTGCTTGCCCCGAGTGGTTCTCACGAGGGGAGCGCAGTCGAGGGGAGCGAGCGGAGCGAGCCGAGGGGTCCCCCCTCTCTTGCTGTGCGCCTTTTGTTCCCGAACGTTCAAACCTTCCAACCTTCAAACGTTCTAACTCACTAAGGAGCCTCCCTTGAAATCAAAGTCACCCAGCCCCAAACGCCAGACCGTCCCTCGCACCAAGGATTCAACCCGCTGTCTCTTCGCCTTCGCTGACGGCCGCCAATGCTGCATGCCCCGCTCCGCCACCCACCCCGCCCTTTGTTTCCACCACGCCCGCGAAGAGCGCCAACTCCGCGACGCGGATCTCGTCGGCGTCGAACTCCCCTCCCTCTCCGGCGACTTCAAGACCGCCAACGACCTCAACCACGTCCTGGGCAAGCTCTTCACGCTCATCGCCCAAGGACGCATCCCCGCGCGCAACGCCGCCCTGCTCGCCTACGTTGGCCAGTTGCTCCTGCACAGCCTGGACTCCGTCAAACGCGAAATCTGCCGCGTCCAAGGCACCGACGCCTGGGAGCACCTCCTCCTCCGCGCCTTCACCCCGCGCCTACCCGCCCCTCAACCCCTTGTCAGCCGCGAGGCACGCCTAGGCGAACATACTCCGCACGCCAGTAACGGGTCGGCAGGCAACTACGGAAGTAGTGTCTAATAGGCAGGAATGAGCAGATCCACTTCCATGCGGCGAATCCGATTCCGCTACGTCCTGCCGGCTGCAAATCTCATCTTTGTGGCGGTCGCACTCTACGTTCCAGCCCGGCGCTTGGCGGAGATCGCCAGAACCATTAACTTCCCGGCTGCTCTGTTGACGGCTCAACTGGACCGCTTGTTCGACCTTTTCATGTACGTGTATCCGGCTGTCCCGCCGTGGAGAGCTGCGTTCGGGCAAATCTTCCTGGTGATCGCCACGATCCTGCAGTGGTTTGCGTTTGGCTGGTTTCTGGATCGCTCGCTCGGAATCCTCCCTCCACGCACCGTGAGTCTCAAGGACGCGTTGGAAGGAAGCAAGGAGGTGGAAATCAAAACCAGATGAAGGACAAATTCACCGTTGACTCAACGCAGCGGCAGGATCGTCATCGGAATGGGCTGGTTGGCGTGTGGCTTGAGGTACCAGCAGGGCGAATGGCCGTAGTGCGGAAAGAGCGCGTGGACGCAGGTGAGCGTTTCCTCCGGAGTTTCCTGGTCGATTTCGTAGTCGGTCTTCCCGTTCTTCTGTGGAATCGCCAGCAGGCGCGTGACGGTGATGGACTCGAAGGGATCGGCGGGCTTGGGCCGGATCATTCTGACGCGCAGCCAGACGTAGTCCCCGGCGTACGCCAGCGCCACGCACAACGCCGCCCCGATCACGACGCGTTTCACAAGTTCTTGCGGTCCAATCACAGCGGCGAGTATAGCCGAAACGAGGCGGCGTGGCCCTGCGCTGTGCGGCGGTCCTCGGCCGTGGAGAGCGCGAGCGGAATGGCGGCGAAGGCTATCCCAATAGTCGTGTTAAAGCGCCGATCAACTTCTCCTGATCGACCGGCTTATGAAGGAACTCGGCCGCGCCCAAGTCTTTCGCCTCTTGCTCCAATTGGGGGTCACTCGTGGCGGTCATGACGATCACGGGGACTTGTTGCGTTTTTGAGGAGAATTTCAGTTTTCTGAGCACCTCAAGGCCCGAGCCCCCGGGCATGGTTATGTCCAGGAGGATGGCGTCGGGCGCCTCTCGCAGCGCCGTCATCCAGGCCTGCAAGGAGTCGAATGAAGCGATCACGGCGAATCCCTTCCCGGTGAGAAAGCGGGAGAGCAACTGCACCTGGAAGTGGGAGTCGTCGGCAACCAATATCTTTTTCATGCGCGCCCCTGTATCTTGCCGCCGTCGTCGCGAGAACCCGGCGCTTCCGCTTGAGGCGGGCGGCGAGCGGATGATAGCACGGGCAGCCCGTGCCGAGCGGCGGCACGTTTGATCTTGCGCACAGCTTGCCGGCTGTGCCGTCAGAGCCGGGCGGCGTGTGGTATGTTCTTGCGACGCGCCTTCACTCGGAGCGCTGAAAAATGAACGCGGAACGCATACGGCTCACCGGCTCGACTCCCAGCCAGCGGATCATCGCCGCGGCGATCGTTCTCAGCGCGTGCTACTTCGCGGCGGGCGTGATCGTCACGCTGCTGTTTTCGGTGCTGCTGGCCTACTTTCTCGA
>Ga0187889_10003440_pt1 | contig 13985 bp, 10 predicted proteins | sample June2016WEW_7_10_2_FD_132992 | JGI IMG/M metagenome (GOLD analysis project Ga0187889, IMG submission 132992) | Peatland microbial communities from SPRUCE experiment site at the Marcell Experimental Forest, Minnesota, USA - June2016WEW_7_100 | ecosystem: Environmental > Terrestrial > Soil >... | reverse complement strand
GGGGTTGGTGTAGTAGGCCGTGGCCCGAATCGACTCCGAGACGATCAACTCCGGAGGCAGTGCGCCAGCCGGTACCTGATCGTCGGGCATGCGCGGGTCCATCGTGCCCATAACCGTCGTGCCCCCGATCGGGTAGGCGCCTTTGCCAAAACCCAGCGTGTCGCGAATCACCCCGCCGTGCTTGGTGGCGATGCCCCCAAAGGGAGCGATGGCGCTGGGGAAATTGTGCGTCTCGCCCTTGATGGTGACGACCCAACCCTCCGCCAACTCCATCCCGCCCGCATTGTCCGTGAAGGATGAGACGACCAGGGGATGATTGATCCGGCGTGTGGCTTCACTCAGCTTCTTTAACAACCCAAGACTTTTCCAGGTCGTGTGGTAACAGTGGTCGCTCCAGCTTTGCACGAGGATTTCAACCTCCGCGTCGGTGTAGGGCCGGCCCCGTTCCTGCTCGTGCCTCTGAATCACTTTTATCTGCGAGAGAGGCGCATACCAGGAGCGGGCGTGCGACAATGCCACCAGTTCTGCGTCGCCAAGACTCTGGAGCGAAACCGTCCCGACCGGATCGGGCTTCCCACTCGGCCGCAGGGTGGTCACCCGCTCGCCCGGCTCCCGAATCCGCTCCACGACTTTGTTATAGAGGAAGCGGGCGGCCAGCGCCTTTGCCTCCGCTGCGTCGAGGCCGCAGAACTGATATCGCCGGCTCAGCCGCGCGAATTCCAGCCCGGCTTCGCCGAGCGCGCGCGCGCCGGCCAGGATGGAAGGCGTTTCAGGGTCAGTGACGGCGGGTCGATAGGCAATTTCCACAATGGGCCCCTGTTGCGGGTCAAGCTGGGAACGCTCCGCCGGAACCTGGTAAAGCGGGTTGACGAGGAGGGGCAGAAGTTTCTCCAAGTCGCAGGATCCCTCCAGCCAGAAAACCCTTTCGATCACCAAGTTCGTGAGGCGCGTATAGCCCCGCCGATGAAAGAAGGTCAGCCAGTTGCGAGCTTCCGGGTCATCTTTCGACAGGGTGTAAACGCTGTGGATTGCCATCGTTGCCTCAGAGAATCAAGTTCGGGGTGCTGCGGGCTCATCTCTCCGTATCGCACCCAGCCCGCAATCGCCAAGTTGTGGGTCTGCCCGGAAACCAGTGGCCCCTCCCCCGCGAAGACCGACGGCGCCACCGGAGGGTAGTGTCATGAAATGGGACACGTTCAAGTGGTCCATTATAGCCGGGAAGGGCAACCCTCGTCTGCCCTTAAGCCTCTACATGCTTGGAGGATTGGCGGCAGGGGGAAGCCACCGAGCGGCCAGGTCCATAGGGAAGCCGATGAGGGCTTTCGAGTGGTTGCAGAAGGAGTTGATTTCAGGCTTGAAAAAGCGTAGATTCTCGAGAGGGATCGACCGCGCCGCCCCTCGAGGAAGGGTGTCATGAAAACCGACTTTAAGACGTGTGTCCTGATCTGCGCGATAGCCTGTCTTGCTCCCGGGCTGGGCAGGGGGCAGCAGCCTGACGCATCCAATAACTCCCTGGGCGATTTCGCGCGCAAGGTTCGCGCGCAGAAGTCGAAAGAAAGCAAGCCTGCAAAGGTAATCACGAACGATAACATCGCAGCTCCTGGCCCGGAGAGCGGAGTTCGCGCGCCCGCCCCCGCGGCCGGCCAAAACCCCTCGGAAAAGAAACCTGAAGAGCCCGGCGGGGAAGCTGTCGCGGAAACCGAGGAAAAAGGTGATACCCATCCCGCCCCCGACGCCGGAGGAGTTCATAACGAGAAGTATTACCGCGCGCGAATGGGTGAATTGCAGGCGAATCTCGACCTGCACAAGCGCGAACTCAACGTTCTTCAGCAGAAGCTCAATCTGGACCAGACGCAGTATTACAATGATCCCCAGAAGACCCTCGAGCAGCAGTACTCGCGCGGCGACATCAATAAGCTGACGCAGGACGTCGACGCCAAGAAGCAGCAGATTGCTGACGACGAGAAGGCCATCGATGATTTGCGCGACCAACTCCGCCGCGAGTCCGGCGATCCCGGCTGGCTGCGCTAAGTGAGGGACCCATGCGGAAGACGCCAATGCTTTTGATGATTGCCGGGCTTTCGGTGGCCTTGCCGCTGGTCGCCGGACAACAACCGGACCCATCCCAGCCACCCGAATCGCTCGGGGATTTGGCGCGGCAAGTCCGTGAGCAGCGCGCCAAAGCTCCGCAGAAACCCGCCAAGGTGATTACCAACGACGACCTCCCGGCCCGTCCGCAGGGCGCGGAAGGGCCCAGCGTGGCCACTCAGAACTCTGAGACTCCTGCCGGAGGCGAAGAGCCCAACCCTGCGGAAACCACCGCAAAACCGGCTCCTTCGGAATCGCCCCAGGAGAAGCCGGGCGCGGAGCCGGAGTCTCCGGAAGGCAAGGGCAAAAACCACGAGTACTGGCAAGGCAAGTTCAAAGAGGCGCGCCAGAGCCTAGCCCGCGCCAAAGACGAGCAACATCTCGTCGAGGACGAACTCAACCTGCTCCAAATCCAGCAAGTGCGTGAGCTTGGCCCTGATGCCAAGGAAGAACTCGGCGCCCAGGCCCGCAACAAACAAGCGGAAGTTGAAGCGAAACAGGCCGCTACCGACAAATCCCAAAAAGCCCTGGATGATCTCGAGCAGGAATTCACTGAGAGCGGCGCCCCGGGAGATTGGAATAAGACGGACTAGGTTTTCAGACGCCGTCGCGCGCGCCCGACGCGACCCCGCCTGACGTGACGCCACAGCACAGTCCGGCTCTGCGGGATGCCCTAGCGAAGCAAGCCGCTCTTCCTTCGCCTCTTGCAGTTAGACGGCGATAACCTCCCTGACGCAGGCGGCTGTGCCGCGCACTCTAACCCTGTTCCCACACAAATTCTTGCAGGGTCATCGGCCGGATTGGCCTTGCTACGTATCGATCTGCGCCCGCTGCAACTTGTCGCTATAGTCCACGTAAACGGATTTCCATTCCGAATAGAAATCCAGTGCTGCCGTAGCCGCTTCGCGGTGCCCGTTGCCGGTCTGCTTGGTGCCGCCGAAGGGGAGGTGCGTTTCGGCGCCGATGGTTGGGGCGTTCACGTAAAAGATGCCTGTTTCCATGTCGCGCATAGCCTTGAAGGCATTATTAACATTGCGCGTATAAATCGAAGAAGACAGGCCATAGACGATGCCGTTGCCAATCTCGATGGCCTCGTCAAGGTCGTGGCAGGGGATCACGGAGACGACGGGGCCAAAGATCTCCTCCTGGGCGATCCGCATCTGGGCGTGGCAATCGCCGAAAATCGTGGGCGCATAAAACCAGCCCCGCTCGTACTCGCCGCCCGTCAGGCGTTCGCCTCCGCACAGCAGGCGGGCGCCCTCGTTCTTCCCCACCTCGACGTAGGACTCCACCGTCTGGCGTTGCGACTCGTTGATGAGCGGCCCCACCTGCACCGTGGGATCAAGCCCGTTACCCACCCTCAGCGCCCGCACCCGCGTGACTAGGCGATCGACGAACTCTTTGTAAACGCCCTTGTGCACGACCACGCGGCTCGCCGCCGTGCAGCGCTGGCCGGTGGTCCCGAAGCCGCCCCACACGGCGCCCTCCACGGCCAGGTCCAGGTTCGCGTCTTCCATCACCATGATCACGTTCTTGCCGCCCATCTCGAGACAGCAGTGCTTGAAGCTTGTGGCGCAGGCCTGCGAAACCTTGCGGCCCACTTCCGTCGAGCCCGTGAAGGACACCACGCGCACATCGCCATGCGTCATCAGGTGGTTGCCGACCTCAACTCCCGTGCCGGTCACCAGGTTCACCACGCCGCGCGGCACTCCCGCCTCCTCCAGAACTTTCACCAGGTTGTAGGTGGAAAGGGGCGTGTCGGTGGCCGGCTTGATCACGACCGTGTTGCCGCAGATCAGCGCCGGCATGGTTTTCCAGGAGGGAATCGCCATGGGGAAGTTCCACGGGGTGATGAGCGCGCCCACGCCGATGGGGCTGCGCACGGTCATGCAGAACTTGTTGGGCAGTTCGGAAGTGGTGGTTTGACCGAACAACCGCCGCCCTTCGCCCGCCATATAGAACGTCATGTCGATGGCTTCCTGCACGTCGCCGCGCGCTTCCTCCAGCACCTTGCCCATCTCGCGCGTCATCAATTCGGCGAAGGTTTCCTTTTCCTCCGCCAGCAGGCGGGCCGCCCGATAGAGGATTTCGCCGCGCTTGGGCGGCGGTGTGTTTTTCCACGACGGGTATGCCTGTTTTGCGGCGTCGACGGCATCGTCCACATCTTGTTGATTGGATTTCTGGAAAAGTCCGATGAGGTCATTCCGGTTGGCGGGGTTCACATTCTCGAACGCGTGAGCGCTCGCCGACTCAACCCATTCTCCGTTAATGAAGTTCTTGTAGACTTTTGGTGGAGCCATATCGGCAGTACCCCCCTGTGCTCGCCAGGGTAGAATGCTCCCACGGCGAGAGGAATTTGCAGGACCGACCGGTGAAGGTGCTTCAATATAGCAAACCCCCTCCCGGGCTTCAAGGGAAGCGGATTCTTCCAGGCGGTTGAGGAAAAGGGGCATCTGTCATGCTGAGCGCAGCGAAGCATCTCGCCTTGGTTCGGCCCTTTCACGCAAAAACCCAGAGCCAGATCCTTCGCTGCGCTCAGGATGACAGCAAAGGGCTCAGGATGACATCGGCGCGAAGCTTTTTCAGCAGCCTCCTAGAGGAAATACGCGCCACGGCTGCGACCCCCTGCGGACGGTGCGTGGCCCGGTAGGGCCGCCCCTCGGGCGGGCCGGCCAAGGTCGGTCCTACCACCCCGGGCGCGGGGCTCTCGCCATCCGGCCTCGACTCTGCTAACCTAACGCGGCAAATGAGAGGCCTGCAGGCCTGGAGGTCAGTCATCATGAGAAGACGAGAATTTCTCTCTTCCACGCTGGCGGTTGCTGCGGCAAGCCTGGCGGCGCGCTCGACCCGCGCCGCTGACGGCCTCGTTGAAATTCTGACGGACGAGTCCGTCGGCGACATTGCCCCGGAACTTCACGGGCACTTCACTGAACACCTGGGGGGCGTGATCTACGACGGCATCTGGGTGGGCGAGAACTCGAAAATTCCGAACCTGGGAGGCGTCCGCAAAGCGCTGGTTGACTGTATGCGCCAACTGAAGGCGCCGGTGGTACGCTGGCCGGGCGGCTGCTTTGCCGACAGCTACAACTGGCGCGACGGCATTGGCCTCCGCGCCCAGCGGCCGGTTCGCACCAACTTCTGGGCCAACGACCCGGCGCTTTGCCAGGCGCCGGACGGCCCGCAGAAATTCGATCCCAACACTTTCGGCACTAGTGAGTTCATGCGTTTCTGCCAGCTCTGCGGAGCAAAGCCCTATCTTGCGGCAAACCTTCGCAGCCTGACTCCTCACGATTTTGACGAATGGGTGGAGTATTGCAATTCGCCGGCGGGCAGCACCACCCTGGCGGAAACGCGCGCCGCCGACGGCAGCCGCGAACCGTTCCACGTGACCTACTGGGGGATTGGCAACGAATCCTGGGGCTGTGGCGGCGACTTCCGGCCGGAGGAATACGCCACCGAGTTTCGCCGCTACACCTCCTGGGTTCCCGACTACGGGCTTAAGCTGCGTTTCATTGGATCCGGCCCCGGCGCAGATGCAGGCGATGCGCAAGTGGCCTGGACGCGCGGCTTCTTGGAGGGCCTGCTGGCCAAGGGTCGGGAGACCCTTGACCGGCTCTACGGCTTGTCGATGCACTATTACTGTGGGACAAGCGGCAAAGGGGATTCGCTCGACTTCACCGTGGACGATTGGTACCAACTGCTCGGCCAGGCTGACGTCATGGACTCACTCGTGACCAAGCACTGGCTGGCTTTGCAGGAATTCGACAAGCAGCGAAAGGTGAAACTGGTCGTGGACGAATGGGGGACTTGGCATCGGGGCCCGGCCATCGACCCGCGTTACCTGTTCAGCTACGTTCCATCGATGCGGGACGCCCTCGTGACCGGCATCACGCTTGACACTTTCCATCGTCACGCCGAAAAGCTTGCCATGTGCAACAGCGCCCAGTTAGTGAATAACCTCCACACCCTGTTTCTGGCGCGCGAGGACCGCTTCGCGCCGACCACCATCTTCCACGTCTTCGATATGTACAAGGCTCACCAGGGTGGGCGCTCGCTGCGTTTTGTGAGCAATGCCCCTGCCATTTCCTATGGAGCGGGTAAGTCGCTTTGGGGGCTGGCGGGTTCGGCCTCGCTGCACGGAAAGACTCTGGTGGTCACCGTGGTGAATCCCCACGCGAGTGAGCCGCGCGCTGCGGACGTCGTCCTGCGCGGGGCTTCCGCAAAGTCGGCCCAGGTTGCCGCGCTGGCGGCGCCGGATATTCACGCGCACAACGACTTCGATCATCCTCAGGCCGTGGTGCCCATGACGGAACCGGCTACTGTCGCAGGGAAGATCTTCTCCTGGAACTTCCCGCCCGCGTCGGTAACTAAGCTCGAAATTGAACTGGCTTGAGGCGTCACGAACCCGGAGGTTGGCCCGGGAAAGCCGCATCGCTCCGAGGCTGTGAAGGAATCGGCCGAAAAGGAAAAGAGGTTCTAATTCTGGAATGACGCTTCCATCTTGGCGATGGACAAAATGCTGTGATGAGATCGACCAACCGAGGGTCGCATACATCCCGACAAAAACCGTCGGGACGTATGGAGCGCCAGGCGAAGCCTGGCGAAGGCGAACCCGTGAGCCGTAGCGCAAGCGAACCCGATTCGGCCTCGTTACCCGAAGTGAGAGCGGCCAGTCTCCCATACGTGATGAAGCCTGACGCCGGTGGTGAAGCAATGGGCAAGAGCAGCCACCGGGCTCTCCGGGGTGGTTGGGGACGGCGCATGGGGAAAGATCAGTCGAGGAACCTGGGAGACCCGGCGGAGTGGTCCCGCTCTTCTGGTGGGGAGGGCCAACGCCCGAGGGGAATGCATAACCCTGGGGCGGCTTCGTCTGGGAGTCGGACCGGCTCACAGTAGCAAGGAAGCGGGTAACGACCGTGGAGCGAAGGGGCCGGAACGCAAACACGCTGAGTCAGAGGGTGGGAATTCCGCTTGGACGCAAGTCCCCCTACGGAGAACCAGCCGCAAGGTTGGGGAACAGTTCTCATCTTAGATCGAGGCTTGGCTGCCCGGCTAAGTCGGCTTTGCGGCCGGCGTACTGCTGGGTCGCGAGAGTTTGCGTGAAAGCCGGATGCGGGAAATCCGCACGTCCGGTTTGACGAGGGGAGAGGGTGTCGTGCCTCCGCATCGCTCCCTCTCCTACTCTACCGCCACCCGCGTATCGCGGACTGGCGCAGAGCGCAGCCCTGCGATAGGGGGGGAGCTGGTCTGCGCCGTAGTTCCGGGCAAATTGTTCTTTCATCCAAAAGTATTGCCTACGGGTAGGCACCAAATCGAGCCCCCCCCCTTTACAAGCCCCCCGCGACTGTGCCTACCATAGAGGTGTGAGACTACGCGCGCCATTCAGGGTGAGAATGGAAGAGTCGAGCCTTCGCCTGGGTCTGCCCATCCCTGGTGAACACCAACGACCAATCGTGGCAGGCTTAGGACTCTTGACGAACTGCGCGGCTCATGAACCTGCTGGTCAAGATTCAATGTCAAGTCCGCGAGCGGAAAGATAGCGAAAGTGCGCATGTATCCGGCGATGTTGATGATAAAAAAGCCAGTTAGCCATTACAGGCGGTGATTTCCAACGGTCTGCTCGGAGAATCAAACCGTTGAAAGTAAATCAGTTATGAGAACCAAGCTTCAACCTGGCATCCTGAAAAAAAGGATGGTAAAATGAAGGTGACTCCGGCTATGTTCAATGGAATCAACGGCAAAATAGACAGCAGCGGATTGATCCGGCTATATTGTTGAAAATAGGCATATTACATATCTGTATCCGGCGATGTTGATGATATTAAATGATTTAGTATTCAGGATTCAGGATCTAGGAAAACGGCGGCAGGACAGGCGGCAGGGAACAGCGAGCAGGTTTCGGGTGTGAGCCTTCGACTTTCAACTTTCAACTTCCGCCCGAGGTGGGAAATGCAGGGGCTGGGGGCGGAAAGATCGGGTGATCGGGAGATCTGGTGATCTGACTTTCGGCTTTCACCCGATGACTTAATGGACCGATGGCCCGATGATCCAATCAGCCGATCCCCGAGGCCCCTGTGACACACCTCCCCTTATCGGTTATCGGCACACTTGGGTGGGGATATGAACCGGTTTGCTGGGTCCGGATATTATCAATTAGCTGATCGTCCGATGACCCGATCACCGGCCCGTTCCCGGACCGAGGGGCCGGGGCGGGCACTCGATGGTTCTGACTTCGGAGGCGGCTCGCAGTCGCCTGCCTGAAAATGAATCACCGCCACGTCGGAGCGTCGCCACGAAGCGGTGGTGGTGCAATTCAGAATCGCGCATTTTCGCCGAGCAACGATCTGGGTTCGAGACCACCCCGGCGCATGCGGCACCACCCCTCCTAAGCTCAGGAGGGGACTCCGTTTCCTGGCCGGGCAAGACTCCCCTCCTGGTTCAGGAGGGGTGCCCGAAGGGCGGGGTGGTCGCTTATGATACCGAAAATGCACCACCGCCCACGAAGCGCCTTTCTTGACACCTCATGGCAGCACCGCTAGAATGAATTGAGGACTCAGCAGCTTCTAATTCTCTGATTACTTATTGGTTAGGACCGCGATGCGAGGCCAAACCGACCTGCCAAAACGTGACCGGGAAATCTTGGTGGCTTTGCTTCGGCAATTCATTTCCAGCGGGATCCCTGTAGGCTCCAAGGCCCTGGCCGCGCAGTTGCCGGAAGCTCTCAGTTCGGCGACCATTCGCACCGTCCTGGCGGCTTTGGAAGAGGGCGGTTTTCTGGCGCAGCCACACAAATCGGGAGGCCGCATTCCCACCGAAATGGGCTATCGCTTTTACGTGGACCGGGTGGTGGCGGGGGCGCGGCTCGAGCCGAACACCGAAAAGTACATTGAGGAAACCCTGCGCTGCGACGCGGACCGGTTGGAGCGCTTGATGATTAAAGCCTCGCGCACTCTCTCGGAGGTTTCGCGCAACGTGGGACTGGTTCTGGCGCCGGCGCTGGAGGAAAAGCTGCTGGAGCACATCAAGTTCGTCAATCTGCCGGACCGCCGCGTGCTGGTCGTCATTGTCTCCAAGCCCGACTTGGTGGAAAACCGCGTGGTCCGGTTGTCGGACGAGTTCACCCAGGAAGAGCTTGACCAGGCCGCTAATTTCCTCAACGGCGAGTTCCATGGCTGGTCTCTCGGCACCATCCGCCTGGAAGTTTTCAAGCGCCTGGAGGCGGACAAGATTCTCTACGACCGCCTGCTGAAGAACGTCGCGACTCTGTTCATGTGGGGAGCGCTCTCAGAAGCAGAGGCCGGACCGCTGTTTGTGGACGGCACCGCGAAGATTCTCGAGCGTCCGGAATATGAGGACGTGCAGAAGATCAAGCAGCTTTTGAAGACGTTGGAGGAGAAAGCCAAGCTGGTGAGGATTCTGGGCGCCTGCCTGCAAACCCCGGAGGCCGGCGTGCGCATCCTGATCGGGCGGGAGAACTCCGAGAAACAGATGCAGCACTGCGCGCTGATTGTGGCTCCGCTGCACTACCGGAACCGCGCCGTGGGAGCGCTGGGCGTAGTGGGACCCACGCGCATGGAATACGATCGCGCCATCAGCACGGTCGACTATGTGGCCCATCTGTGTAGCCGGCTGCTCAGTTCCAACTGAAACCTGGATTTCGGGCGCGGGGTAAGGCTTGGTAAAACGAGCCCTGAGCATACCCCCGCGCCACCGGATAGAATCTGACCTATGGATGACGAGAAAGAAACAACCATGACTCCCCAGCCGGGGGAGGCTGCCGAAAGCACTCCCGCCGGCGCCAGGGATGGGGGTCCGGCCGCACCGCTGGCCGCGGCCGCCGCCGAGAAGCTGCTAACTGAGAAGCAGGAGCTTTACGACCGCCTGCTGCGCAAGCAGGCGGAGCTCGATAATTTCCGCAAGCGCGCGCAAAAGGAAAAGGAAGAGTTTCGCCAGCACGCGGCGGAGGACTTGATCCGCTCTCTGCTGCCCACGCTCGACGGCTTCGAGCGCGCCCTTAACCACCGTGACGAGAGCGTGCCGGAGACCTTCTATCAAGGCTTGGAGTTAATTTATCGCCAAATGCGTGAAGTGCTGGGCCGCGCCGGCTTGGTGGCCGTGGAGACCGCCGGACAGCTCTTTGACCCGCATCTGCACCAGGCGGTGGAGACCGTGGAAGCTCCGGGCCGTCGCGAGCATGAGATTGTGGAAGAGTTGCAGCGCGGCTACAAGCTGCGGCACCGGCTGCTGCGGCCGGCCATTGTCAAGGTGGCGGTGGGGGCCCGGCCCGGCGACGATTATCCGGGTGGGGAACCGGATGAGGATGTGGACTGATGTCGCGAGGGTCTCGTCTGGCGTGTCCTCCTCCCTGCAAGAGCGCAACCGAGGTTGAGGATTGAAACAGAAGCGTGACTACTACGAGGTCTTAGGTATCGGGCGCGAAGCCTCCGACCAGGAGATCAAGAGTGCCTACCGTCGCCTCGCCATGCAGCACCACCCCGACCGTAACCCCGAAAGCCAGGAAGAGGCTGAGGAGAAATTCAAGGAAATCACCGAGGCCTACAGCGTGCTGGCCGACGCGCAGAAGCGCGCCGTGTACGACCGTTACGGCCACACGGCCGCCAGCGGCGGCGCGGGCTGGTCGCCGGATTTCACCTCCACCATCTTCTCTGACTTCGAGGATATTTTCGGCGATCTGTTCGGCTTTGGCGATGCCTTCGGTCGCTCCGGCCGGACGCGCGGCCGCACCCCGGGCGGCATTGACCTGCGCTACGACCTGGAAATCGGCCTGGAAGAGGCAGCCGCCGGCATGGAAACCAAGATCAAGATCCCCCGCTGGGAATCCTGTCCGGACTGCGAGGGAACGGGCGCCAAGAAGGGTACCCGGCCGGCGAATTGCCCCGCTTGCGGCGGGCGCGGCCAACTCCGCCATCAGCAGGGCTTCTTCACCGTCACGCGCACGTGCCCGCAATGCCAGGGCATGGGACAGGTCATTCGAGATTTGTGCAGCAATTGCAGAGGTGAAGGCCGCGTGAACGCGGAGCGTGTGTTGAACCTGAAGATTCCTCCCGGCGTCGACGACGGCACGCGCCTGCGAGTGGCGGGTGAGGGCGGGGTTGCCGCGCGCGGCAGCGCGCCGGGCGATCTTTACGTGATTCTGAAAGTTCGCGAGCACCCCTTCTTTGAGCGCCGCGGAAACGACCTCCACTGCACGATCCCGGTTTCGATTTCCCAGGCCACGCTGGGAGCAGAAATCCTGGTGCCGAGCCTGCGAGGACAGGAACGTTTGCGGATTGCCGAGGGGACCCAAAGCGGCTCGGTCTTTCGGCTGCGCGGCCTCGGTATGCCCATCCTGGAGGGGCGCAGCCACGGCGATCTCTACATTACGGTCTTTGTCGTCACTCCTACCCGCCTCTCGCGCGAGCACCGGCGCTGGCTGGAAATTCTCGCCCCCTTCGTGCGCGTCGACAACAAACCTCTGGGACGCCGCGCCTCTGAAAAAGCCAAAGACATCTTTGGATAAGGTGCGTGCCGGGTACGGACCGTGGGGCCTTTCGGTGCACCGCGCGCTTTATTGCGCCCCGAACAGGTAATGGAAGGGGTTGTGATGGTGGTTGGCTGGGGCCAATTGTCCTGCGGGCAGCGCCGGACGGCGGAGCCAGCGGAAGCCAATTGTGGCCATGCTGCCGTTAAAACCGTGATTGGGAGGCGTGATCCCGGCGTTCGACATGTGCAGGTAGCGCCATTCAATCACAAAGGCGCGCTGGGGACGGAAAAAGTACTGCACGCCGAAGCCGCCCTGGGGTGAAAACTCCGTGGTCCCGCTCAATTCGGGGACGCGCGCGCTTAAGGTGGTTCGTTGCACGCCGGCGCCCGCGTCGAAGAAGGGCGCCCAGCGGCCGTAGCTCCTGCCGTCCAAGCGAAACACCAGCGCATAGCCGGTCAGCCGCCCGCCGGGGTGGACGGCATTGCCGAAGATGCCCTCGCTGACCACTTCAAATCGCCGCACCGGCGAGTGCCGCGCCTGGAAATCCCGCACGATGAAGGCAAGCTGCGGCTGGGCGATGAGCAACTGGATGTGCGAAAGGTTCCGAGGAATGGCGTTCTCGGCCGCATAGCCCACCTGGGCGCCGAGAATCCAGCGCCCGCGATTCGCCCAAAAGGGGGGCGCCGGCGCCGCCGTGAAGTGGGAGTCCGCAGCCCGTGGGGCGGGCTTCGCATCCTGCGCCAGGAGGGCACGCGGAGCGGGCGCGGCGATGAGCGCCGCGAGTGCCCACAGCCATAGCCTCTCCACGGGTTTCTCTGAGCATAGGCTCATGTTCTCTCGCCTTTCGCGTTCCAGGTGTGGGATTGAGATCGAATGTCGCGTAACCTTGTACACAAACCCTCGCAGAAAAGCAATAGCCGGAATAGTCCGCGTTCGGCTGCTGCCGGTTTCGACAGATGGGGCGCCAAGGCAGGCGCGCGACCGCCCTGTGAGGTGCAGTTCGAGTCTGGTACGCCCCGGCGAATCTGTGGTATAAAAATACTTGCGGAAGCTTCAGTGGGGCCGGGAGTTCATCACATTGGCAGCATCTGACGTAGGAAAAGGGGCGAGCGCTGCGCACAAGTGGTTCTTCGAGACCCGCTATTGGCTGCGCGACCTGGTTTTGTCCGTCCTTTTGGCCTTTATCGTCATTGTGTTTCTCTACCAGCCTGTGCAAGTCGAGGGCACCAGCATGATGCCCCGCCTGGGGAACCACGAGCGGATTTTCATCAACAAGTTCGTCTACCGTTTTGAGCCGATCAAGCGGGGCGACGTGGTAGTGTTTTGGTATCCCCTCGATACCTCGAAGTCGTATATCAAGCGCGTGGTCGGACTGCCGGGGGAATGGGTCACGATCCAGGACGGCCGCGTGCTTGTGAACGGCAAATCGCTGGCTGAGCCCTATGTCCCGCCCAGCTATCTCGACCGCCAGAGCTATCCGCCGGTACGCGTCGAGCCGGGCCACTATTTTGTGCTGGGTGACCATCGGGATTCGTCGAACGACAGCCGGGTGTGGGGCACCGTCGAGCAAAGGTATATTTACGGCAAAGCGGTCTTCGTCTACTGGCCGCTTAGCCAAATGGGATTCGTGAAGTAAAAGCAGTAGTCAGCTCACAGCTTTCAGCCCTCAGCTCGGCAGGAAGGCGTTCACCTGGGAAAAGCCGTCTTATTGAAGCTGATCGCTGAGTGCTGACCACTGAAGACTGCGATCCGCAGGCACGCCATGCCGAACTCAATGCCACGTCAGGAGACTAGATGCAAGCGATTCTCGCCTTAGAGGACGGAATGATTTTCCAGGGGCGCGGCTACGGCGCCTCGGGCGAACGTTTTGGCGAGGTCGTTTTTAATACTTCTCTTTCCGGGTACCAGGAAATCCTCACGGATCCTTCCTACGCCGGCCAGATCGTCATCCTCACTTACCCTCACATCGGGAATTACGGGACGAACCGTCTCGATTGCGAAGCCGCGCGGCCTTACGCGGAAGGCTTGGTGGTGCGCGAGCTTTCCGAGGTGGCCAGCAACTGGCGCTCGGAGGAAGGTGTTTCCGACTACCTCGCTGGCTATGCGATCCCCGTCATCTCGCATATTGATACGCGCGCGCTCGTCCGGCACCTGCGCAAACACGGCGCCATGCGTGGCGTTATTTCCACCCTCGCTGCTGACCCGAAGAACCTGGTAGCGAGGGCCCAGGCCTCACCCAGCATGGTCGGCCTCGACCTCGCGAGCCGCGTCACCGCGATTTCACGCTACGAGTGGACCGAACCGTCGCGCCACATCCTGGCCGGTGTGAACCATCCGCCCGCTGCGCAGCGCTTCCACGTGGTCGCCTATGACTATGGCATCAAGCAGAACATCCTGCGGCGTCTCGTGGACG
>Ga0187889_10003422_pt1 | contig 14045 bp, 13 predicted proteins | sample June2016WEW_7_10_2_FD_132992 | JGI IMG/M metagenome (GOLD analysis project Ga0187889, IMG submission 132992) | Peatland microbial communities from SPRUCE experiment site at the Marcell Experimental Forest, Minnesota, USA - June2016WEW_7_100 | ecosystem: Environmental > Terrestrial > Soil >... | reverse complement strand
GAGAAAAAAAGCCCACAAGAAAAAGTGACCCTCTTTTTTCATATTTGTTTTCAGCGCATGAACACGTGTTCGTCAAAAAAAGGAAAAAATAGGGCCGAGGGAAAAAATAAAAAAAAATGAAAAAAAAGTAACCAGCTTTTTTTCAATGTACCCCCCTAAATTTTTTTTTATTAGGGATTCCAAGAAAAATGACATCATAAAAAATAAAAAAAGGTCAGACACCAATTTATAGACGTTATAAAAATGAGAAAAAAAAGTTGGACATCAATTTTAAACCACCCGATAAAATTTTTTATCCCCCCTATCCGATAAATTTTTTTATTACTACCCTATACAAATTTTTAAAAAAAAATAAAAATTGCGAAGGTCACTTTGTTTACTTTTAATTAATATATAGATACCCATCAACTGTAGACTTAAAAATTACCCATACCCCTCGTACTCTTTTTTTTTATTTTTTTTATTCTATTTTTAGATTTTTGTATATTTTTTCGTATTTTTTTTTATTTTTCGTATTTTGGTTTATTTTTTCGTATTTTTTTTATTTTCGTATTTTTGATTTGTTCTATTTTTAGATTTTTGTAACTTGAGGGGTAGTTTTCGAAGAAGAGAAAAAAAGCCCACAAGAAAAAGTGACCCTCTTTTTTCATATTTGTTTTCAGCGCATGAACACGTGTTCGTCAAAAAAAGGAAAAAATAGGGCCGAGGGAAAAAAATAAAAAAAATGAAAAAAAAGTAACCAGCTTTTTTTCAATGTACCCCCCTAAATTTTTTTTTATTAGGAATTCCAAGAAAAATGACATCATTTTTAACTCTGATTTCCAAGAATTTCTATTTTTAGTTTTTTTGATGTAAACGTGTTATATAATGACGTGGCTTTGAAAGGGTGAGAGGGGGAAATTAAGAAAAAGAAGGGATACAATTAAAGCAATAAGAGGAATAATTATAAAAGAAAATACATTTTGAACAAATATTTTTTAAACAATCATTGCATTTAATATGGTCTTTTTTTAATATATCATTACAACCTGAACAGGAGGAGAGGGGGAAACATTTTATAATATAATAATAATTTTGAGACATTTTTTGTTTGGTTGTTTATTTAATTTGATTTTTTTAAAAGTTAATTAGATTTTTTGCATTTTGTTTTTTTAAAGTTTATTTATTTCTTTATATTTTTGCATAATGATATTATTAAAGAGAAAAGTAATTTCATGAGGAAGATGATCAGAAGAATAAGAAGAAGAAGAAGGAGCAGAAAAATAAAGAGATTGAGAATTTACAGTATTTGATCTTGAAAGAGGAGAAGTGATAAAAGTAGATAAATTTAAAAGAGCATGATACCCACAAGATACACCATCATTTTGTAAATAACATTTAAGATTTGCAAATCCTCTATCTTTCATATACATTGGTATTTCTGTGATATCTTTTAATTTACAATCTGATTGTGTGAAACATATTAAAATACAAATACTCACATATAATCTAGTAATTCTTTTATTATAATTATCTTCCTCCTCATCATCATCATCCTCATCTTCGTCATCGCTTTCCTCACCCGTATCATTAAAATTAGAATAAAGACTATCAGAAATAAACATTAGGGGAGATTTTTCATTTGAATCAAAAGGTTTATAAATGATTACAAAAACCCAATGATCATTATTATCATTAATGACAAAACACCAATAATCCTTTTCCATTAAGATTGTTTTTCTTGATCTTGTAAACTTTATAGCGGCATTGTAACTATTTCTTTTTATTTCTGAAGTTTTACTCATTTCAAAGGGAGGCCATATACAAGAAGTGAAACTAGAACAAAACAAAAATACATCATTGTTATATTGAGTGAAAAGTTTATGAGTTTCAATTAAATAAGAGGTAATCACATCAATTCCAACTCCAGTTAATTTATATCTGTTGTTTATTTCACCATTTTTACATATATCTATCTTTTGAACATGAATGAATCCATATAATGAAGGCATACAAGTTTTTCTTTTACTGGCAACATCGATTTGATCATTTTCATTTTTTAATTCCATTTTTTTCAATATATTTAATAAAGAAGGTATATGAAATTTAACATTTGAATAATCTCCAAAAAATTCTAATATTAATCTAATTGGTAATTTATCAACTTTGTCTAATTCAAAAATATATTTAAAATATTTTTGTTGACTTTTAATTAAAAACCAACCATCAATCATAATATAATCATCATCCCCATCATCATCATAAATATTTTCAACAATTACATTTTTTGGAAATTCTATTAATCTATTATTCTCTTTTATTATATCAATTGTTGATCCAATATAAAATTTTGACATTTCATTTCTTTTATTAATCTTTTGAAAATCAAATAAAATAATCGTATTATTCTTATTTATAAAACTAGGTTGTATTATAATTTTATTTCCATTATTAACATAAAAACACAATTCAATCATTTCATTCAAATTAATAAAAAATACAAGTCCAAAAAAAAAGTCTTTAAAAATTTATTTGTTTATTTCTATTTTTTTCTTTAAGAACCACATGAAATACATGCATCTTTATTTTCTATTGAACATACGATATCTTCTTTATTTTTTTGTTTTTGTTCCTTTGTTGTTGTTGATTCCTTTTTTGATGAAAGAGTTTTTGAAAGAGATTCTTGATCGACAGTGAATTTAATTGCATTTGTAGCAGGTTTGGTTCTTAAATAATAACAACCAGTCTTTAAACCAGATTTCCAACCATAAAAATGCATTGAACTTAATTTACCAAAATTCGGTTCTTCTAAAAAGACATTAAAGGATTGAGATTGATCTATGAATGCACCACGATCTGCAGCCATGTCGATTAAAGTTCTTTGTTTAATTTCCCAAACTGTCTTATACAAGTCTTTAACATGTTGTGGAATTTGAGGGATTTGTTGTATTGATCCATTATGTGCAATAATTACATTTCTAATTTCGGGTGTCCAAAGTTTCAATTCTGTCAAATCTTTCATAAGATGATGATTCACAATTGTAAATTCACCAGCAAGCACTCTACGATTATATATGTTAGTTGTATACGGTTCAAAACATTCATTGTTACCCAAGATTTGAGATGTTGAAGCAGTTGGCATTGGTGCAAGTAACAACGAGTTGCGAACTCCATGCATCCTGATATCTTCTTTCAACTTGGCCCAATCCCAACGAGTCGAAGGTGTCACACCCCACATATCGTATTGCAATATTCCCTTTGACACTGGTGATCCTCCATACGTCTCGTAAGCCCCATGTTTTTGCGCTAATTCTGCAGATTCAGACAAGGCGGCAAAGTACATTGTTTCGAATATTTCTCTGTTTAATTTTTTCGCTTCTTCGGATTCAAATGGAAGACGTAACAAGATAAAGGCGTCGGCAAGTCCCTGAACTCCGATTCCGAGTGGTCTGTGACGTAAATTTGATCTTTTGGCTTCTTCAACGGGATAATAATTGATGTCGATGATTTTGTTGAGATTGTGTGTGACGAGTCGAGTGATGTTGTATAATTCTTCGTGATTGAATTTACCATCAATGACAAATTTGGGCAAAGCAATAGAGGCGAGATTACAAACGGCAACTTCGTCCTTTGATGTATATTCCACGATTTCAGTGCAAAGATTTGAAGATTTAATGGTTCCGAGATTTTGTTGATTTGATTTACGATTACATGCATCTTTATACATCATATAAGGTGTTCCAGTTTCAACTTGAGATTCGACAATGGCAAACCAAAGTTCTTGTGCTTTTATTGTTCTACGCCCCTTTCCTTCCCTTTCATATCTTTCATACAATTCTACAAATTCGTCACCCCAGACATCAGAGAGTCCTGGTGCGACGTCGGGACAAAAGAGTGTCCACATTTTGCCTTCTTCTACTCTTTTCATAAACAAATCAGGAATCCAAAGGGCAAAAAACAAGTCTCTAGCACGATTCTCTTCTGCACCAGAGTTCTTTTTCAACATCAAAAAATCAAATACATCAGCATGCCATGGTTCAAGATATATTGCGAATGATCCCTTGCGTTTACCACCTCCTTGATCCACGTAACGAGCAGTGTTGTTGAATACGCGTAACATGGGGACAATTCCATTTGAAACTCCATTGGTTCCACGAATGTAGGAGTCTTTCGCCCTAATATTGTGAACCGACAAACCAATACCACCAGCAGATTTTGATATGACGGCGCAAGTCTTTAAGGTGTCGTATATTCCTTCGATGGAATCTTCTTTCATACATACGAGAAAACAAGAGGACAATTGGGGACGTGGTGTGCCAGAATTGAACAAGGTGGGGGATGCATGAGTGAACCAACCTTCCGACATCATGTTGTATGTTTTGATGGCTAATTCGATGTCATCTTTATGAAGTCCCACAGAAACTCGCATAAGCATGTGTTGTGGTCTTTCGACGATTTTATCGTTTATCTTCATGAGGTATCCATGTTCAAGAGTTTTGAATCCAAAGTAATCGTATTGATAATCTCTGCTGTAGATGATGCAAGAGTCGAAAAGTTCTTTGTTTTTCATAATTACAGCGTATACTTCGTCGGAGATGAGAGGTGCATATATTCCTGTTTTTTCATCTGTATATTCGTGTAATAGGGTCATGGTGTCGGAAAAACTCTTGAGGGTATTCTTTTGTAAATTTGATACTGCAATTCTGGCGGCTAAAATGGCATAATCAGGATGTTGAATTGTCATATAGGCGGCAGTTTCAGCGGCTAAATTATCTAATTCTGTTGTGGTTACTTCATTATAGACACCAGCAATAACTTTTTGACTTACTAAAATGTGGTCTACAAAATTTCGATCTAAACCATAACAAAGTTTATTTATTCTTGATGTAATTTTATCAAATTGAACCTTTTCAGGTTTACCATTTCTTTTTATGACCACAGACATTTACCTTGATTATATATAACAAAAATAAAAAATAAAAATATACATGTTTTTTTTTAATTTTTTCAAAATTTATGACTAAGAATTAAATTGGTTTGATTATTATTTGAGTTCTTTAAAAATTTAGAAGAGAATGGAGTGATCGGATTCTTTTTAATCTTTTTGTTGTTTAGGTTTGAAAAAGAAAAATGTCCAAGTCCCTTTTTAGGTAAATAAGTATGTGGTAAAGGTGTAGAAAAATTTGGAAAATTAAAGTTATCATTCCATTGTATAATTGTTGTTTTTCTAAAAGATGAGGATGACGTATTTGATAAAGGTGTGCGTGGTGGAAGAGGAGATACAAGTGTTAAATTTGATTTTTTATTGAAAACACGTTTAATAGGAGATGATGACGAAGGAGAACAAATTGATTTATTATGAGATTCGTCAGAGGGGGAAGAGGAAGAGGGTAAAGAGGGGGAAGAAGAGGAATAGGATGAAGATGAAGAGGAAGAAGAAGGAAGAGAAGGAGATAAAGGAGGAGGAGAATGTGAAATCATCATATTTTCTTGTTCTTGTTGTTGTTGTAAAAATAAAATAGGAGAAGAATGTGGTATTAATAAATTTATATTAGGAATAAAATCAGATATTAAATTTTTATTAATTAAATCAAGTGGTTCAAGAATTTGATTATGATGAAATATATATTCATTATCTTTATTATCAAAATCAATTGAAGAAATCCATTTTTTATGTTCTTCCATCTTATTTTATTTTTTTATTTTTGTATTTTATTTGTTGTTTTTTTGTTTGAAATGCAAATTTATTATTTCTTTTTTGTATTTTTATTAGTTTTTTTGCATTTTGTTTGTTGAGAAATAAAATTTAAAAAATCTTCATCTTCATCTGGTTCATTTAATGTTATAAGAGATAAATCAAAAGAAGAATTTAATACATTTTTATCTATACTTTTTGCAATATTTGAAATTGTATTTTGATATGTTATTGATGAGGAAGAAGATGAAGAAGAGGAAGAAGAAGAAGAATATGAAGTTTGTAATTCTTCACTTATAGAATATAATAAAGATTCAGATTTTTTAGTTTCAAGTAATAATTCAATTTGTCTTGCTTGTTCACGAAGTCCAGAAGCCATTGTTAAATACGTATCTTTACTTTTACTATGATTTTGAGATTCTTTAAAATACATTAGTGCTGTTTTTTTATCATTATGTTCAAGTGATTGTTTTGCCAATTTTTCACATTCATCTGCATTTTCTTTAGATTCTTTTGCTTTATTATCTATTTCATTTGCTTTTTCATATATTTTTGTTAATTTATCATTTAATTCTTTTTCCTTTTCTTTTTCCTTTTCTTTTTCCTTTTCTTTTTCTTTTTCCTTTTGATCTGTTTTCTCTTTCTCTTTCTCTTTTTGAACTGGTTTTTCTTTTTCTTTTTCCACTTCTTTTACTTTTGAAATCTCTTTTGAATTTATAATATTTAAAAAATCATTAGTATTAATTGTTTTAAATGCCATTTTTTTTTTGATTTGTTGTTGTTTTAAAAGAAAAAATATGAATATGAATAAAAAAAATTATTTTTGAAAACAAACAAACAAAAAGATGGAAAAGAGAATAAAATTAAATAATGATAATGATGAGAAAGAAGAAGAAGTAGAAAAGAAGAAAAAGGGAATTGTTTTTTCTTTATTTGATCTAAGTGGTGTTCTTGTAAAACCTTGGGCAGAAGCAGGTTATGAATGTCATATTGTTGATTTACAACATCCAGAAAAAATGACAATTGAAGGAAATATAACAAAATGGGGAATGGATGTATTTGAATGGGAAAAATATTTTAAAGAACATTATCCACAAAAATTAGAAAATGCTTGTTTTGCTGCTTTTTTCACTCCTTGCACTGATCTTGCTGTAAGTGGCGCCAGATGGTTTGCTAAAAAGGAAAAAGAAAATCCTAGAACAAGAAAACGCGCAATGTCTTTAGTTTATTGGTCAGATGAATTTGGTCAAAAATTAAAATGTCCTTATTTCATTGAAAATCCTGTTTCTGTTATATCTACTGAATGGAGACATCCTAATTTTATTTTTCATCCTTATGAATATGGTGGTTATAAAGAAGGTTCAAATGATGGTTATACAAAGACTACATGTTTATGGACTGGAAATGGATTTCATTTACCAGAGAAAAAAATAATAAATCTTGATCCAAAAACTCATGATCGTATTCATAAAATGGCACCATCTCCAAAAAGAGCAAATTTAAGATCAATTACACCAAGAGGTTATTCTCGTGCTATATTTGAAACTTTTTCTAAATAAAAAATCACTACTATTAATTATTTTGTTGATTGTGGGGATTTAAGACAAAGAATGGAAAAATTATATTTTTATTTACCTTATGTAATTGATGATCAAGAAACACAATTATTTATATCTCAATTTAAAGAACAATTAACTTATTTTAATAAATCTCAATTTGAAATCAACAATGATACAGAAAGATTCGTATTTAAAAAGACCTTTTCAACAAAAATAAATAAACAAACATATTTTAAAAGATATAATATAGCAGAATTTTGGTTAGAAAATGTTATAATTCCTCCTCCTATGTCTAAAAGAATTGAAGTATATTTTAATAATCATAATAATAAATTGAATCAAGATTTAGAAATAATAACATCATCCCAAATAATATCAAAAAATATCACACCAAATCATCCAACATCACCAATAATAGTAATATTTAAAAAAAATGATAAAGATTATGTTTATAAAAGTTTAATTAATATATTTTCTTTTCTTTTAAAATAAACTCTTCTCTTTCTTTTTCCTTTTTTTAATCTTCTTCTTCCTCTTCTTCTTCTTCTCCATCATCATACATATAACAAAGACCATCTGGAGTGCATACACATTGAATACCATGACAATGACGAGTAGTTTGAATTCTAATTAAACGATGTGATAATTTCTTATTAATGTAATTTGTTAAATCAACTATTGCATTATAATGTTCTTTTGGACGTAAATATTTCATACTTTGACTTTGAATAGGGAAATCATAACTACAACAAACAAGATTGATTTTATGTTTTGAGAGTCCTAAAAATGAAAACAATTCGACCATTTTACTGACAAATGCAGGTTCTTTAACAACTACATTTTCTCCTGGAATGATTTTTGGTGGTGAAATATCAGAAAGTTTAGCACCCATATGAAATGAAACTTTAACAGGAACATCATCTAATAAACTAAATTTTAAATGTTGTGGATTACCTAATTGATCTTTTGCAACTGATACTAAAGCGGAAATCATACTTTGTTCTTTTGTCCAAATAACTGAATTTTTGGTATTTGTATATTGCATTCCAATATCAAGTTTTCTCAAATAAAATGCCTCATCACTACAAATTTCATATAATTCTTGTTTTGTAATAAGTTTTCCTTCTCCGAAATATGCCGCATTAATTTCTCTTTCACTTTTGGGTTTGTTTTCAGTTGCAACTTTTCTATCTTTAACTAAAATAAGTAATTCATTTTCACCAATCATAATAAGACTAACTTTAATTTCAGGAGCACATACATATTTCATATTTGCATGTTTTGAATCTCCTAAATAAACTGTTGCTGATTTACGTGCTGTAAAAGTAAGACATATTTTTCTTGTTATTGATGGTTTACTTTGAATTGATTTTTCCAAGATTCCTTCTTTTTCTTTTTCCTTTTCAACTTCCTTTTCCACTTCCTTTTCAACTTCCACCTCCTTTTCTCTCCTTTCTTGTATTTTTTCCATTAATTCGGGATTCATTTTTTTTTCTCTTTAATCTTCAAATAAATAATAATAAATACATATAAATATATCATTATTTTTTGTTTTTTTTCTTTAAAATTTTTTTTTTGTGGTATTAATTATTAAAAAAAGAAAATATGTCAAAAGAGAGAAAAATCGATAAAGAAGGATCAATAGAAAAAAATGATTATTATTTAAAATATAGATTTAATTTATTTGGTGTATCTTTAGATGATAATGATAATTCAAAATATAAAAAACATAAATTAAATGAAAATGATTTACAAAGTGTTAATTCAAATACAACAACAACCCCAATAAGAAAAACTACCATTCTATCTTCTTCTTCCTATTCATTTGATCCTTCTTCACATTTACCTTTATTTATTTCAGATATAAATTCTCATACTTCAATATCTTCTTTTTCATCGTCAACGTTTTCACAAGACTCTCTCACAAAAAAAGAACTTTCTCTAAAAGATATAGGGTTATCTAATTTTTCAAGTAAAGAATTGAATCTTTTTTATATTTATGCTTGTAAACTTTGCGGGACGATATCACCACAACCTTCAAATTCAATTGAATATACAACATACGATGATTACTATAAAAAATTGTTTGATGATTTATTTATAAACAAACAAGATAAATATATTCTATTCATATCAAAAACAAAGAAAGAAATTTTAAATGAAATGAGATCAGAATTATCAGAATTATTATTAGCAATAACACAAGTTTATTACTTTTAAAAAATAAAAATTCCTCTCTCTCTTTTTCCTTTTAAAATGCAAATTTATTAATTAACTTTTGTTTTTTTCTTATTAAATTTTTTTTTTCATTTTTTTCATTTTTTTCCAACAACTTGGGGGGTCGAGCACTTACCAAAAAAGGAAATTGAATGGGCGCCGATCAAAATTTCAAATGAAAAAAAAGTTTACCAAAAGTTTTATAAAATTTGATGACACACCAAAAAAAATTAGGGGGGTACATTGAAAAAAAGCTGGTTACTTTTTTTGTATCAATTTTTTTGCTTCAAATTTGAAAAAATAGGGGAAAAAAATTTTTTTTATTTTTTTTTTTGCATCAAACTTTCAGCTTTTTTTCAATGTACCCCCCTAATTTTTTTTGGTGTGTCATCAAAATTTATAAACTTTTGGTAAACTTTTTTTTCATTTGAAATTTTGATCGGCGCCCATTCAATTTCCTTTTTTTGGTAAGTGCTCGACCCCCCAAGTTGTTGGAAATTGGAAAAAGATTTTATTTTTTTTTATTGGATACAGAACAAAAAAAGAAAAAAAGAAAAAAGAAAAGAGAAAAATGGAAGTGAGACGAACAATGAAATATTTTTTAGAACTTATGTGTGCATCAACTAAAAAAAATAAAATCAAAATGTTATGTTCTATACTCGAATTTAAATCAACCGAAACATTAAATGATGAATACGGACAACCAAAAATGACGAATTCTTGTCCTAATTCTGGTTTCCGTTCTCTTTCACACTATGTTAAAGCAAGTGTTGAATTGACAAAAATGGATTTAGTGAATGAAGTATGTTTGGTATTGCTATATCTTGATGATGTTAACAAAGAAACAAACATTGATATATTTGATAATGTCCAAATAAACAGAAATGGAGTTGCTTTATTGAGAATTAAATGCGATGGTCATATTGGAAAATCAGTTGTCATCAGCATCGATCGTTATGGTAAAGAACTTGAAAAACTTTTAAATTTGTCTAAACAGAGTTATCTCCAATTTAATAACATGTCTCATTTATCAATTTTGTTTATTATGTGGTTTGTAATTGTGGTTTTTTTAAATAAAATCAGCAACAAAAAATAAAAACAAATAAAAAGAAATATAAAGAATTGCAAATTTATTAATTAACTTTTATTTTTTTATTATTATTTTGTTATTTTTTTCACTTGCGACAAATTGGACATTTTCTTAAATGAGATTCATTATTATACTTAATTCCATTATTGTCAATCCATTCATCTTCTTCTTTGTCCCATTGTCTAATTAAAGGATAATCTTTGTCCCATTTTGGATTTTCAGTGTCTTCAAGATATTCGTCCATTATTTCGACGGTATAAGGAAATTCGGGTCTTTCACTTTCATCTCCGTAATAACATCTTTTGAAACAATCTATACAAATAAAATGGTCACAATTTGGATGGGTTACTCCTCTTTTGATTTCAAGACAAACAGGACATTCAACGTTATCAGAAAATTCTAAATTACCTTTTCCTGCCTGTTCTCCCCAAGTTCCAAATGCCATATGACAATTAGTGCACAAGTAATTTTCTTTACAATCAAACCACCAATCTGGTAATACTTCACCGCATACTTCATGATTCTTGCATTTAAATCCCCATATTTCATTAATTTCACAATACGCAGCATTATTAGTTTCATATTCCAAGTCACGTTCCATTTTGTTGTTTATTTTTTGTGTCAATTGTGTTAATTGAATATGTTTTATTTTTTTTATTAAACAAATTTTTAATTATAGATTTTCACAAAAACAAATATTAAAAAAAATGCCAAAACATGGAGATATTGTAGGTAAATATACATATGTAATAGCAGATAGAATTAGTGTTGATGAAGTAGTTTTTAAATGTCCAGTTTGTTGGTCTAAATATAAGAAAAATGGTCAACCATATAAAAATGCTAAAAGAGTAGAACATTTTCATGGAAGTGAACGAAATACTATTAGAAGAGAAACAAAAAGAGTCCCACATTGTCTTGATGAAGCAAAAAATTATAGAGAATTTCTTATTGCAATTACAGAAGAAACTAAAGGATCAACAATTTAAAAAATAACCCCAAATAAAAAAAAAACACAAACATATATAAAGAATTGCAAATTTATTAATTAACTTTATCATTTTAATTATAAAAACAAACCAACCAAAAAAAAACTAGTAACTTGGGGGGTCGAGCCCTTATTTGAATGGTTCAAGTCTTTCAGTTGCTAATTTTGGACTTCCTTTAACAAATACAAACATATTTTGATGAACTGTTGCTATTTTTCTTGACGAATTCATATAATTAAATGCTCTCATTGCACCTGTTGCTGGTTCTTGTAAAAGAATCATTTTGTTATAAAGTTTACAATTGTATTTCTCCATAATTTCAATAGTCCTTTCTGGTAACTTTAAATATATTCCATCCTCACCACCACGAACATCTCCAATGACAATAACTGCAAATCTATTATTTTTAAGAGTTTCACATGTTATTTTTAATATTGTCTCGTATGATTGTAAGAATTTATCAAATGGCATATTGGAAAGATCACCTTCAAGAGATGAATATTTCTCCAAATTAAAGTAAGGTGGACAAGTAAACAATAAATCATAAGGCTCTGGCGCATAATACTTTGCATCAATTTCAATCCATTCTGGTGTGTAATTAGAATAAGCAAACTTCGATGCCATTTCAGATGTATGTAATCGGTGTTTGTTTTCTTCAACTTGATCCTTTCTAATATCAACTCCAGTGTAATTTCTTTTTGTAAAACATGCAACCATTCCTCTAACTGCACCACCAGCAAATGGATCATAAACAGTATCTCCTAAATTAGAAAACCATTTATACGCAATCTCACAAACAACGGGATCAAACACTGAAGTTGTCTTTTGTTTTTTTGCCAATAATTTAGATAATTTTAATGCGTTTTCTTCTCTTCCTGCGCATGTTTTACCAATTCCATATTCTTCAAACCACATTTTTCTTTGTTTCTTCCAATATCCTTGTTTTACATCAAGAACTGTCAATGGTGGAACAATAAAGATATCAATCAATTTTCTTTCTTTATTCTTTTCCTCTTCTTTTCCATTATCTTTTTCTTTTTCTTTTTCTTTTTCATTATCATTATTGTTATTATTATTATTATTATTATTATTATTTGTTTCTTCTTTTTCTTCTTTATCAATCTTAATTCTCTTATTTGACATTTTATCTTTTTTTTATCTTTTTTTTATTTAACTATATACAAGAATTGCAAATTTATTAATTAACTTTTTATTTTTTTCAATTAATTAAACTTTTGATTTTTTTTTATTTTTTTTTATTTTTTTATTTTATTTAAATTTAATTAATTAAAAAGAAATTTTTGTTTAAAATGTCACATGTGACATCTTTATAAAATATATGTTTTTTTATTAATTAAATGATTAATCAGTATTTTTTGATAGTAAACATTTGTTTCAATGACCAAAAAAAACAATACCCCTCAAGTTTAAAAAAAATAAAAAAAAGAGTACGAGGGGGGGGGTATGCGTAATTTTTAAGTCTACAGTTGATGGGTAGCTATATATTAATTAAAAGTAAACAAAGTGACCTTCGCAATTTTTATTTTTTTCAAAAAATTGTATAGGGTAGTAATAAAAAAATTTTATCGGATAGGGAGGTAAAAAAAAATTTTATCGGGTTGGTTTAAAATTGGTGTCCAACTTTTTTATTATTTTTTTAAGAAATTAATCTAGTTGTTATTGATTAAATGAAAGAAATGGAAGGATTTTCATTTTTAACATGTTGAATTATTCCATAAACTTCTTTAAAAATAGTTTCTTCTACTTCATCTTGTGTAGGAGAAGCATCAATAATTTTCCACCATGGTTGTTTTACAGTATTTAAAAATAGATCACTAACTTTTCTTTGCATTTCTTCCTTTTCATATCTTTCTTTACCAAAATCACCTCTTTTCATTGCAATTTCAATAGGAAGAGTTAAAAAAATGACAGCATCTGGATTTGGCAAACCAACATCTGGTTTTTTACACCATTCCACATCTAAACCTTTTGCTGCCGAAAATACAACACCTGAATCGGAATATCTATCAACAATCAAGGAAACTCCACTATTCAATTTTTTCAACATTGAATCCTTTGCTTCCCATCTATTAGCAGAAAATAAAAGATGTAAAGCATGATCATCCATTTCTATTTTACTTTGTAAATATCCATCGATCATTTTACCAATTGGTGTTGTTCTGTCTGGAAATCTCATTAATTCACATGAAATACCATTACTAACAAGTCTATTCAATAATCTTGAACATTGTGTAGTTTTACCACTTCTATCAACACCTTCTAAAACAATCAATGCACCTCTTTTCATTTTTTTTTTTAATAAATAACATGCAATAGAACAAAAAAAAAATATTTTATAACGTCTATAAATTGGTGTCCGACCCTTTTATTTTTTTATGATGTCATTTTTCTTGGAAATCCTAATAAAAAAAAATTTAGGGGGGTACATTGAAAAAAAGCTGGTTACTTTTTTTTCATTTTTTTTTATTTTTTCCCTCGGCCCCATTTTTTCCTTTTTT
>Ga0187889_10003421_pt1 | contig 14051 bp, 13 predicted proteins | sample June2016WEW_7_10_2_FD_132992 | JGI IMG/M metagenome (GOLD analysis project Ga0187889, IMG submission 132992) | Peatland microbial communities from SPRUCE experiment site at the Marcell Experimental Forest, Minnesota, USA - June2016WEW_7_100 | ecosystem: Environmental > Terrestrial > Soil >... | reverse complement strand
GGACGGCGTAATCCGCATTGACCTGGCCGCCGCCGAGCAAAGCATCCAGAAAAAGGCGGTGGTGTACGACGATGAGGACGCCCACTACGACACCATTTCGGCGTTCATCAAATCGATGCGCGGGAGCGACCCGGACGCGGCGCTCTATTGGCTGGCCAAGATGATTCACGCGGGGGAAGACCCGCGCTTCATCGCCCGGCGCATTGTCATTCATGCCGCCGAGGACGTCGGCCTGGCGGACCCCATGGCGCTGGTGCTGGCGAACGCCGCCTTTGAGGCGGCCGAATTCATCGGCTGGCCGGAGGCCCGCATCCCCCTGGCCGAGGCGGCCATTTACATCGCCACCGCCCCGAAGAGCAACAGCACCGTCGTGGCCATCGATGCGGCGCTCAAGGACGTGCAGTCCGGGCGCACGCTGCCGGTGCCGGAGCATTTGCGCGACGCCAGTTACAAAGGCGCCAAACGCCTGGGCCACGGCCAAGGCTACCAATACGCCCACGACTACCCCGGCCATTTTGTCGCCCAGGACTACCTCGGCGCCGACAAGCGCTACTACGAGCCGGGCCAGGAGGGGGTCGAGAAGAAGATCAAGGAGCGCCTCGAGAAATGGCGGGCGCAACTGGCACAGGCCAAAATTCCTTCTCCAGCGCCCCGGAATGAACCTTGACATTAAGGCCTCCAAGCGGGCGTTGCGGCGGGAGGTGGCGGCGGTGTTGCAGGCCATGGCCCCGGCGGAGCGGGAGGCCGCCTCGGGGCAGGCCCGGCAATTGTTGGCCTCCCAGCCCCGGTGGCGGGCGGCGCGGTCGGTTCTGTTCTATGCGCCGCTGGCTGAGGAATTGGATGTGTGGCCGCTGGTCAAAGAGGCGCTGAGGGCGGGCAAGCGGGTGGGCCTGCCGCGCTTCGCGCCCCAGAGCGGGGCCTACACGGCCTGCGAAGTGCAGGACCTGGGGCTGGACCTCAAGGCGGGGCATTTCGGCATCCGCGAGCCGGCGGACCATTGTGCCGCCTTTTCATTAAAGTGGCTGGACTTGATCCTCGTGCCTGGGGTAGCATTCGACCCGCATGGCCGCCGCCTTGGCCGGGGCAAAGGGTTTTATGACCAGTTGCTGGCGGGCCTGCGCGGAGTGACGTGCGGCGTCGCGTTCGACCAACAAATCGTGCGCGAAGTCCCCGTCACCTCGCATGACGTGCTTATGAATTGCATCTTGACACCGACGCGTTGGATTGGGCTCTGAGCGCGCGCGGTTTGGAATGACTTCATTGGTCAATATTGTGCAGGACGGCGGCCTGGCGACCGCTGGCGGGGCGCTTTGCTACCTGCTGCTCTGGTGGAAAGACCGCAACCTCAAGGAGGCCAGGCGGCTGGAGGCGGAGGCGCTGTTGGTCAAAGCCCGCAACGAAGCCCAGGCCCTGCTGGGGAGCGCCCGCGTGACCGCCAACCAGGAAGCTCTCAAGCTGCGCGAAGAGCTCGATAGGTCCTTCAGCGCCCGGTGTGCCGAGCGCGACGAGCTGGGGCGCAGGCTGGGCGAGCGCGAGGCGCTGATCAATTCCCAACTCCAACAGGTCGTGGATGCCGAGAACCGGGCCAACGAGCAGCGAGCGGCGCTGCGCCAGCAGGCCGAAGCCCTGGAACAGCGGCAGCGCGAGCTGGAGGAGCTGACCCGGCAGGCCGGCCAGCAATTGCAGAAGCTGGCCGGCTTAAGCCAGGCTGAGGCGCGAGGGGCCTTTCTCAAGGAGGTCGAGCAGGAGGCCATGCGCGACGCCAGCAATCTGGCGCGCCATATCCTGGAGGAGGCCAAGACCAAGGCCGAAGAGAAGGCCCGGCGCATCATCGGTATCGCCATCCAGCGTTACGCGGCCGAGCACACCTTCGAGAACACGACGGCCAGCATCGCCCTCCAGGGCGACGAAATCAAAGGGCGCATCATCGGACGGGAGGGCCGCAATATCCGCGCCTTCGAGGCGGCGACCGGCGTCACGGTGCTCATTGACGACACGCCGGGGGCGGTGCTGCTCTCCGGGTTCGACCCGGTGCGCCGCGAGATTGCCCGCGAATCCATGCTTCGGCTCATCGCCGACGGGCGGATTCACCCGACGCGGATCGAGGAGATCGTGGCCAAGGTGAGCCAGGAGATGGACGAGACGATTGTGCGCATCGGGGAGGAAGCGGTGATGAAGGCGGGCCTGCCGCCGATGTGCCTGGAAGTCGTCAAGCTGCTGGGGCGCCTGCATTTCCGCCACAGCTACTCCCAAAACATCCTGGACCACTCGGTCGAGGTTGCCCACCTGGTTGGGTTGATGGCCGCCGAGTTGGGCCTGGACGTGACCACGGCCAAGCGGGCCGGCTTGTTGCACGACATTGGCAAGGCGGCCAACCAGGAGGTCCAAGGGCCGCACGCGGTCACGGGCGCCGAACTGCTCAAACGCTGCGGCGAATCCGGGGCGGTCGTCAATGCCGTGGCCTCCCATCATAACGACGTGCCCTCCGCCGGCCCGCTCGGCATCCTGGTCAGCGCCGCCGATGCCATTAGCGCCTCCCGCCCCGGCGCCCGTTCCGAGAACATGACCACCTATCTCAAGCGGGTCGAAGACCTCGAACGGATTGCCGGCTCGTTTCCCGGCGTCGAGAAGTCCTTTGCCGTCCAGGCCGGGCGCGAATTGCGCGTCTTCGTTCTGCCCGAACGGATCGACGATGAAGGGGCCTTTGCCCTCGCGCGCAAAATTGCCTCGAGCATCCAGAACGAATTGCAATACCCGGGCCAAATCAAGATCATCGTCATCCGGGAGACCCGTTGCGTGGAATTGGCCAAGTGAGCGGCGCATGACCTATATCGCTCCACGCGCCCTTGAGCTGCTCCGGTTGGGCACACAAAACCCAGCGGCCAATTTCCGCGAAAATCAGGAGGACGCCATCCGTCATGTGGTGGAGGGGTGGGGGCGTTTGCTGGTGGTGCAAAAGACCGGCTGAGGCAAGAGTTTCGTCTATTTCATCGCTGCCAGGCTCCTGCGTGAGGCGGGCGCGGGACCAGCCCATTTCTCCGCCCCACATCCCGAATGATCACGCTGCTGAGTCAGGCGGCAGAGCGGTGGAGTGCGCGCGCGATCTGGGTCATGAGCCGGGCGGACGCCAACTACCCACGCCGGTTCAAGACGCGGCTGAAGGAGGACGCCCCGCCGCTGCTCTACGGTTGCGGGGATGCAGCACTGCTGGAGATGGGGGGACTGGCAGTCGTTGGCTCGCGGCATATGGAGGATGAGTTGATTCAGGCAATCAAGGAGGCGGCGGCATCGGCGGCAGCGGAACTAAAACAGGAAACGCTTCCATTTGCCCTCCGCGAACAAGCGGCGCCTGCGTTGAGCTTGAACTCTGCCGAAACGGCCGCCCTAACGCCGGTGCCGGCGCCCCTGCCCGCCAAAACGGAGAAACCGGCAACGGCAGTTGATGAACCGCAAAGAGCGCAAAGAACACAAAGATAAGCACTTACGGAAAGGATTGGCCTCATCCGCCAAAGGACGCGGGCACATCATGAACCCCTTGTTTCTCTGCGATCTTTGCGTTCTCTGCGGTTAAACTGCTTTTTCCAGGGTCAACACCTGTTGGCCGCCACGGACGGGGCCTGAAGATTACGGGGCAGGCCGGTGGGTGCGCCTCTATCGCCCCTCCATCATCGAGCTGGGGAGGCCGTTTTCCCAGTTTTTGGGGGAGTCCCAGGGCCGTTCGGAAAGGTTTTCCGAGTCGGTAGTGGAGCAGCCTGCCAGGGCCAGGACGGTCATGGTGAGCAGCAGGAGAAATATCGGGCGCGGAGAGACAAGGAACTTTTTCATTGCTCGGGATAAGCAGGGATGGCCTGGTCGCCTTCCATCACTTCGCCAATTTCCCAGCCGGGCATGACATTGGCGATGCTGCGATCCTTCTGCATGCTGCGGATGATGACTTTGGCCACCAGTTTGCCGTTTCGATTGAGCAGCATCTCGCCGTACTCCTTGGCGCGCTGGTTTTCACCGATATCGAGGAGAACGAAATTATACTTTGGATCGACCACCAGCACTTTGCCGGTCAGGGAGGCCGGCAGGGTCACGTGCTTCTCCGGATGCAGGAACCGGTCGAGTTGATTCTTGAGCGTCTCATTGTTCTGTGCCAACACCCGGCTCTCGGCCTGGGCTCCCGCCAGGGTCTTCGCGAGGGCTTTCATCTCTTCCTGAAGGGTGGTGACTTGCTTGGGGGTCAGCCCGGCGGCCTCGAAGGCGGCGAGCTTGTCGCGGGCCGTGTTGCGCTCGGTGACGGTCGTGTCCAGGTCTTTCTGGAGCCGCTCGGCGAGCTTGGTCTGTTCGTCGGCCTTCTTGACGGCGGTGTCGCGTTCCTCGCTGGTAGCCTCAAGGGTGGCCTTGGTCTGCTTTAACTCGGCCGCGGTCTTATCGAGGTCCCTTTTGGTGGTCGTATAAAGCCCCTGGAATTTCTTGTGCTGGGCCGTTTCTTCCTTGAGGTTGGTCTGAAGGGTAGTGACCTTGTCCTTCACCTGGGTGAAATTCAGAACGGCGACCGCCAGCCCCGCGATGATGGCCACGATTAAGCTGATTCGAATCAACATGGTCTCAAAAAGTGATTAAACACTGTCGGGGACATACACTAAACCTTGCGGCGACGGATGTCAACGCCATTCGACAAGACTTTTGCGCAGGCGGTTAGGGCCGTTTCTTGTCGGTTTTTTTCTCGGGTTGTTTTTCCGGGGCTTTGGCGGCCTCGGGCGGGGCGGTGGCGTTGAGTTGCTCGAGGATGGCCTGGGTGAGGTCGCTGTCGGTGTTGTTGTGATAGAGGACGATGGGGATGCCGTTGGCGCCGACGGCGGCGACATCGAGCACCAGCGCGTAGCCGGCAGACCTGGCTTTGGCCTCGAGGACGGAGCGGATTTCCTCGATGACTTTGTCATGGACGCGGCTAATCTGATCCTGGTAAGTGGACTGGGCCGAGCGTTCATAATCGACGAGGCCTTCCTCCGATTTTTTAACCTGCTTGAGCTTGTCCTCGGCGAGTTTCTTTCGTTTTTCCCGTTCGTCGGTCGAGACGGCCTGGTCGCTGGCGCTGGCGAGGGTGGTTTGGTAGTCATCTTTCTGCTTTTTCCAGTCCTCGACCATGTTGGCGTGCTCTTTTTCCATGTCGGCCTTCTGCGCATCCAGGACGGCGCGGGCGGCTTTGGTTTTGTAATAATCGTCAAAGAGCTTGCGCATATCCACCGTTGCGATACGGGTTTGCGCCCAGGCGGGGCTGCCCAGCAGCGCCACCAACAGCAATCCAGGAACCACTCTGCTTAAAAGAGTTCTCATAGGGACAGGAAAACAGAATTCGATGCCGACGCCAATCTAAATTTGGGGCGACTTTTCCACGTGCAGACAGAGGCCGGGCGCGGGCGTTCATCCTTTTCAGGTTGAACACAATTTCCAGTTTTCATGTCCATCGGACTATAAGACTTGTAATATTGCCAAAACATGAATACCGGAATGAGCGCCCTTAATGAGGCGGTCCAGGAGGCCGGGGCCTTTGCGCGCCCGCTCTTCAACGAAATGGGCAAGGTCATCGTTGGCCAGAGCTACCTGGTGGAGCGGTTGGTCATCGGCTTGCTGGCCAACGGGCACGTCTTGCTGGAGGGGGTGCCCGGGCTGGCCAAGACGCTTTCGGTCAAATCGCTGGCCAACTGCCTGAACGTGCGTTTTTCCCGCCTCCAGTTCACGCCGGACATGCTGCCGGCCGACGTGGTGGGCACGCAGATTTACAATCCGCAATCGGGGGCCTTCACGACGCGCAAAGGGCCGATTTTCGCCAACCTGGTGCTGGCCGACGAGATCAACCGTGCCCCGGCCAAGGTGCAGAGCGCCTTGCTGGAGGCGATGCAGGAAAAGCAGGTCACGATCGGCGAGAACACCTTCCGGCTCGAGGAGCCCTTTTTGGTGCTGGCGACGCAGAATCCGATCGAGCAGGAGGGCACTTACCCGCTGCCCGAGGCGCAGGTGGATCGTTTCATGCTCAAGCTCAAGATCGGCTATCCTTCCCGGGCCGAGGAGCGGCAAATCCTGGACCTGATGGCCCGCACCAGCGGCACGCCCAAGGCCGGCCCGGTCGTCGAGCCCAAGCAGATTCTCGATGCGCGCCTGGTCATCAACGACATCTACGTGGACGACAAGGTCAAGGATTACATCGTGGACCTGGTCTGCGCCACGCGCGACCCCCAAGCCCACAAGATCGACGTGAAGGATTTCATCCAACTGGGCGCCTCGCCGCGCGCGACCATTTCGCTGACGCTGGCCGCCAAGGCCTTCGCGTTCCTGCGCGGGCGCGGCTATGTCACCCCGCAGGACGTCAAGAGCATCGCCATGGACGTGCTCCGGCACCGCGTGGCCGTGACCTACGAGGCCGAGGCCGAAGATAAAACCAGCGAGACCATAATCCAAAAAATCCTTGACGAACTGCCGGTGCCCTAAAAATGATTCCTCGGGAAATCCTGAAAAAAATCCGGCAGATCGAGCTCCGCACCAACCGGCTGGTGAGCGAGACGTTGGCGGGGCAGTATCATAGCGTTTTCAAGGGCCAGGGGATGAATTTCGATGAAGTGCGGGAGTACCAGCCCGGGGACGAGGTCCGCACGATCGATTGGAACGTGACGGCGCGGATGAACCATCCGTTTGTCAAAAAGTTCGTCGAGGAACGCGAGCTGACGCTGATGCTCCTGGTGGACGTGAGCGGTTCGGGGCTGTTTGGGTCGCACCAGCAGTCCAAGCGCGAGCTGGCCGCCGAAATCGCCTCCGTGCTGGCCTTCTCGGCCATCCGCAACAACGACAAGGTCGGCTTGCTGCTCTTCAGCGACGAGGTCGAGAAGTTCATTCCGCCGCGCAAGGGCCGCCGGCATGTGCTGCGGGTCATCCGCGAGGTCCTGTTTTTCGAGCCGAAGCGGCGGGGAACCGACTTGAATGGGGCGCTGGAATTCCTGATGCGCGTGACGCCGCATCGGGCGATCGCGGTGATTATTTCCGATTTCATCGGTTCTCCGGCGGTCGCCTCCGGCTCGCGCCGCGGCAGGCTGCGGCCCCAGATGATGCTCTTGGAGTCGCTGGCCCAGGCCTCTTTCACCCTGCTGCGCCAGGCCAACCGCCGCCATGATGTGGTGGCCGTGCAGATCACCGACCGCTACGAACTGGAGCTCCCGGCCCTGGGCCGGTTGGTGTTCGACGACGCTGAGACGGGCGAGGTCGTGGAAGTCAACACGGAGGACCCGCGCAAGCGCGCGGCCTTTGCCGAGCGGCAGGCCCGCGCCCAAGCCGAGCTGGCCAGACTGTTTCGCTCCATCGGCATCGATGCCATCCGGTTGCGGACCGACCGGCCCTACGGGATCGAACTGGGCCGGTTTTTTGAGACCCGGGAGAAGCGGCGGCTCAGGGGATGATGAAAGCCACCTCTCTCACTGCGGCGATGCCGGGGGCGGGCACCAACGGGCTGCGCGACATCAAACAGCCGGTGGACATTCCCAGCGGTTGGGCGTGGGTTTGGTGGGTATTGGCGGCGCTGGCGCTGGCGGCCCTGTTGTCCTGGGCCTGGCGCCACTGGCAAAAGCGGCGGGCTCAAGTCCCGCCCGTCCCGGTCATCCCGCCGCACGTGCGGGCCAAACAGAGGCTCCAGGAGGCCTTGGCCTGGATCGGCCGGCCCCGCGAGTTTTGCATCCTGGTTTCCGATGCCATCCGGCTTTATCTGGAAGCACGCTTCGATTTCCATGCGCCCGAACGCACCACGGAAGAATTTCTTCACGAGTTGCGCGGGACCCGCCTGCTGATGACAGCGCAGAAGGAAAGCCTGGGGGATTTCCTGCAGCGTTGCGACCTGGTCAAGTTCGCCCGCTACGAGCCTGGCGAGCCCGAACTGCGCGACCTCCACGCCTCCGCCCTCCGGCTGGTGGAAGAGACCGAACCGGTCGTTGGGGAACCCGGCGGCGGCGCCCACTCCGGCCCCGGCAGCCGGGAGCCCGCACTCGAGTCCGTCGCGGGCAGCCAAATCCCGATTCGCCGGCAGACTCCCGACTCCGCAATCGGCACTCCGCATTCCTCACTCCGCACTCCGCATTCCGCACTCGAATGACTTTCGCCCATCCATACTTCCTCCTGCTCCTGACGCTGCTGCCGGTGCTGGCATGGCTCAAAGGCAAGCGTGGGCGGCCGCCGGCATTCGTCTATTCCTCCGTCCAACTGGTGCGCGGGATTGTAAACGTGACCCGAACCCGTTCCGGAGGCTTCCTGGCTGCGATGCGCTGGCTGACACTGATCTTGTTCATTTTGGCTCTGGCCCAGCCGCGCTTGACCCGAAGCGAAACCCAGATCAAGGCCAGCGGCATCGATATCGTGGTGGCCCTGGATATGTCCGGCAGCATGGCGTCGGAAGATTTCGAGGTGGCCCGCGGCCGGCTCAGCCGGCTGGCGATGGCCAAAGAGGTGCTCAAGAAATTCATCGCCAGGCGGCCCAGCGACCGCATCGGCCTGGTGGTGTTTGCAACCCAGGCCTATATCGCCTCGCCGCTGACCCTGGACCACGAGTTTCTCCTGCAGAATATCGAGCGCCTCGAGTTGGGGGCCATCGACGACAGCTCGACCGCCATCGGCTCGGCGCTCAGCACCGGGATCAACCGCTTGCGGGAACTGAAGTCCAAAAGCAAAATCGTCATCCTGATGACCGACGGGCAGAATAATGCCGGCAAAATCGCCCCGCTCACCGCCGCCGAGGCGGCCAAGGCCCTCAAGGTCAAGGTCTATACCATCGGCGTGGGCATGCGCGGGATGGCCCCGATGCCGAGCTATGACCGGTTTCATCGGAAAACCGGCTACCGCCTCGAGCCGGTGGACATCGATGAAGATACCCTGCAAAGCATCGCCCGCATGACCGGGGGAAAGTATTACCGCGCTGACAACGCGCAAAAATTCCAGGCCATCTACGCCGAGATCGACCAGTTGGAAAAGACCGAGGCGGACGTCAAGAAATACGCGCACCATGAAGAGCTCTTTGCCTGGATGATCACGCCGGGGCTGGGACTGTTGCTCCTGGAGACGCTCTTGCGCCATACTCGTTTGCGGAGGCTGCCGTGAGGAGAAGGTCGAAGTCCGAAATCCGAAGCCCCGAAATCCGAAGGAAATCCGAGGCCCCGAAATCCGAAGGAAATCCGCGAAGTCCGCAGATGGTCCCTCATTCGGTGCGGTCGCTGCGTGACAAGGAAGCGCCTGTGGCCTCAGTATTGAGTGCAGAGCCAATGCCTGAACGCTTTGCGATCTCGGCCTTCGGATTTCGGATTTCGGATTTCGGATTTCCTTCGGATTTCGGCCTTCGGATTTCGGATTTCCCTGCGGGCTCAGGACTTCACCCTCGGGGTGTCGCATGACCTTCGCCCACCTTCAAACGCTATGGCTGCTGCTGGTCTTTCCGCCGGCGCTGGTGCTCTTTTTCTGGTGGTCCTGGCGGAAGCGCCAGGAGTTGAGGACCCAATTCATCCAGGCGCGCCTGCTGCCTGGCTTGACGGTGGGTCTGTCGCCCAGGCGCCAAAAGGTCCGCCTGGGCTGCCTGGTTCTGGCAGTAGTTTTCTTGATCCTGGCGTTGGCCAGGCCGCAATGGGGATTCGATTGGGAAGCGGCCAAAATGCGCGGGCTGGACATCGTCGTGGCCATCGATACTTCCAAGAGCATGCTGGCGGAGGACATCGCGCCCAACCGTCTGGCGCGGGCCAAACTGGCGGCCCTGGAACTGATGCAGCGCGCCAAGTCCGACCGTCTTGGGCTGGTGGCCTTCGCCGGTTCGGCCTTCCTGCAATGCCCGCTGACAGTCGATGATTCGGCCTTTCGACAAAGCGTCGAACTGCTGGATGTGAACACCATTCCCCAGGGTGGCACCGCCCTGGCCGAGGCCATCGACACGGCCATGACCGCCTTCAAGGACCAAGACAATTACAAAGTGCTGGTGCTCTTGACCGACGGCGAGGACCATGAGCCGGGGGCGATCGAGGCGGCCAAAAAGGCGGCCGAGGCCGGGCTGCGCATTTATGCTATCGGCGTGGGCACCACCGCCGGGGAGATCCTCCGCATCCAGGATGCCAAAGGCAACAGCGATTACATCCGCGATGAACAGGGCAATGCCGTCAAATCCCATCTGGACGAGGACCTGCTGCGGAGAATTGCGGGCGCCACCGAGGGGGGATACTATTGGCCGTTGCGCGGGGCCAAGGTCATGGATGAGCTCTACGACCGGTGGCTGGCCAAGCTGCCCAAGTCCGAGCATCAGGAGAAGCTCATCAAACGCTACCATGAACGCTATCATTGGCCGCTGGTCCTGGCCCTGGTGTTGCTGCTGGTGGAAACGCTCCTCCCTGAACGGAAGCGAGGGGCATCGAGACGCTCGAGAGTGGAAGCGTCGAGCAGAGTGGAAGCGTTGAGTCCTTGATATGAAACGGAGGCTTTGCATGAACGACGAGAATCAGCTTTTGAACGCGCCCGGCACCGGAGCCTCTGTCCCGAAGGGACCTACGGAAATAGCCCGGCGTTTCAACGCCGGGTTTGGACGCGCCGAGGGACAAGTCCCGAAGGGACGGCCGAAACGGCCCTTGGTTTTCAACCGTCCCTTCGGGACGGAGTTTGTCTGCGGGCTGATCCCGGCGTTGAAACGCCGAGCTATTCTCAGATGTCCCTCCGGGACAGAATGCAGGGGCCAAAGGTGTACAAAGGCTGATTTGTGCCGACCGCCCCTCGCCCCTCGCCCCTCGCCCCTCGCCCCTCGACCCTCGACCCTTGAATGCCGGATTGCTTATCAACCGTGGTCCAAGGCCTGTGCCGCGGCTCTGGCGGCTTGGCTCTTGTGGCCCGGGTTGGTTTTCGGTTCTCCGGCCGGGGCGTTGCGCGAATACAAGGACGGCAAGTACGATCAGGCGCTCAAGCAATACCAGCAATTGCTCGAGCGCAAGGGCGACGACTCTCGCCTTCATTTCAACGCCGGGGCGGCCGCTTATCGCGGCCATCAACTCGACGAAGCCGCCAAGCAGTTCGACGAGGCCGCCAACGCCTCCGATCTGCGGCTGCAAGGAATGGCTTACTATAACCGCGGCAACACCCTGTACTACCTTGGCGAACAGGACCCCGACCCCTCGAAGCGAGGGGAGGCCTGGAAGAAATCGATCTCGGATTTCCAGAACAGCCTCAAGCTCAACCCGCAGGACCAGGACGCCAAGTTCAACCTCCAGTTCGTGAAGAAGAAGCTCGAGGAACTCAAGCAACAGCAGCAGCAATCCCAGCAGAACAAGTCCGATCAGCAACAAAATCAGGACCAGCAGCAGCAGCAAAAGCAAGACCAGCAGAACCCAAAGCAGGACGACCAAAAGCAGCAACAACAGCAGCAGCAGCAAGACCAACAGAAGCAGCAGGATCAATCCCAGCAAGACCAGCAGTCACAGCAGCAAAAGCAGGACGACCAGAAGCAACAGCAGCCAGCCGGCCAATCCCAGGAACAGAAGCAGCAAGAGCCCAAACAATCTTCCGGCCAGCCCAAGGAGTCCGATGAGAAAGACAAAGAGCAGCAGGCGGCCGCCGTTCCCGCCGGCCAGATGACGCCGCAACAGGCTCAGCAGTTGTTGGACTCGCAGAAAGGCGAAGAAATGGTGCTGCCCGCCAATCCCAAGGCCAGGCCGTCGGACGTCCGCCGGCCGCTCAAAGATTGGTGAAGTGCGGTGGCCGTCACTTAAGCGGCCAGCCGCCGTGCTGTTCGATGCAGGCGTCAATCTCGCCCATGAAACGCCGCGTCTGGATTAGCGCCCAGACGATGCGTTGATATTCCGCCTGGTCGTCGAAACCGAGGGTGCGTCCAACCCGGTCCTTGAGCCAGCGTTGGGCCGGCAGATAGCCGCCGATGGGGAAGGTCCAGGCGGATTCCGGCACGCCCTCAAAGTATTGGCGGTCGTTGATCCAGACACGCCCCGGCTCCTTGCCCTGCGGCGGCTGGTAACGAACGCCTTCCACGACGTTGGCGTCGTTGACCGGGTAACTGAGGCCATGAGGCCCTCCTTTGCCCTTGGCGTGCAAACCCACCAACTCCCCGCCGATACCGGCCAAGGCGCGAAACAACTCGGGATTGCTCGTGAGCGGGAGCCGCGGAAAATCCCCGCGCAGAAACTGCGAATATCGCTTCCGGTACGCCGGGCTGTGAAACACGGCATAAGCGTAATTGAAGATCAGCTCCGGCCCCACCTCCTGTTTGCCGGGCCGGCCCAACCCCTCCGGAACGAACTTGACCTGCAGCTTCCCGCAGAGGTCGCGGACGAATTCCCCGCTCAGATTGGGGCGGCGGCCGTTCTCGTGCGCGAATAGGTCTTCCTCCGGCAGGCCGCCGTCGGGGTAAAGGTAAAGTGGAAAAACAGTGGAGCCATCCTTGATCTCGAGAAAAACCGCCGGAGTCGGCAATTCCGCTGCAAGGGCATGGCGCCACTCAGGGGCGCGCGTCTGCCGCGTCAGACAGATCACGAGATTCTCCTTCTTCGCCACATGTGTCTTCAACTCGCGGCGGGGGTAATCCATCGCTATCTCGTCAAAGTAGCACCAACGCTTGTCGAACGGGCGGTACAGGCAACGAATGAGCGGTTCGCCCCACTCCACGGTCTGCCTGAGCCTGGCTCGCGCGGCGGCGAGTTTCCAGTCGCGATTGTCTCGGAGCGAAAACCCCCGTCTCAGGTCGTCATCGCTGAGCCAGGGAGACCTCAATGCCAAGAGCCTGCATTCAATTTCCTGCTTGTCCATGGCGATGGCAAAGTCGTCCCGATGGCTCTGAAAGCCCAGGACGTTCACCGGCATCATCTCGGTGATTCGCCAGCCGCGCTCGTATTCTCCAAGCCGTTTAGTGTCCTGTGGCACGAACAGGTATTGCGGCGAGGCGGGGACCAGCGGGGTCCAGCTCGTGCTGTCAATGTGATTGCCGTCAAGCCAATCGTATTTGCTCTTTCGCTGGGCGCCCCACAGGTCGGCGTGGAAGACCGCGGCCAGGCCGCCCTGCGGCCTTCTGGTTCGCGCGCCGGGCGGCAGTTTCACGAAGATGCCGATGGCCACGCCCTGCTGGACGTCGAAGACATTCTTATCCGCCTGGCCGGTGTCCGGCACCGTTTCCTTCTTTTTGGTGTTGCCGTGCAGATTCAGGATGCGGATCTCGTCGAAGGTCCGCATGAGGTGTTGCCTCATGCCGCGAAAGGTAGGGTTGTCAAGGTAGCCGTGATTGGTGATAAAGGCCAGCACTCCCTGGCCGGTCTGCTCGATGCGCCACTGGCCCCAACGGATGAACTTCACGTAGTCGTCCTGCAGCCATTTCGGATTCCGCTCGCCCAGCGGTTTGCCGTCGCAGAAGTAGTAATCGCGGACGAGCCCTGAAATCCACTCGCCCTTGTTCGCGCTGTGGCCGGAGTACGGGGGATTGCCCAGCACGACGAGGACCGGCTTGGCCTTTTTGATTTCGTATGCGGAGTTGGCTTCATCGCTCAGGGCGCGCAGCGGCCCAAACTGTTCGGCGGCGCGCTCCAGGTCCTCCAGCGTGTTGGTCAGGAAGATGTTCAGGCGCTCGTTGGCGCGCGGCTCGTAGCTCCATTGCTGGCGAAAGAGCGGTTCCTCGTCCATCGCGGCCAGGGCGAGGCCAAGCTTGAAGTGGGCGACGGCATAAGGGGCCATGAGCAATTCGAACCCAAAGAGGCGCGGCAACAGGTGCTCGTGAACGTAGCCGCCCCATTGGCCGGCGTTCTTCTTGCTCTTGAACTGGGAACGGATGAAATCCAGCACGGTGTAGAGGAACGTGGCCGTGCCCGTCGCCGGGTCGAGGATAAGCACCCGGTGCGTCTCCTCGCCGGCCTCGCCGTCGCTCTGCTTGCGTTTGACCTTCACTTTCGCGTGGTCGGCCAGGCCGGCCTTGATGCCGAACTTGCTCTTGAGCAGGCGATCGATGCTCTGGACGATGTAGTTTACCACCGGCTCGGGCGTATAATAAACGCCGCGCAGTTCGCGCAGCTTGG